>Ga0268264_10000396_pt1 | contig 62748 bp, 61 predicted proteins | sample KBSSwiS32_FD_190357 | JGI IMG/M metagenome (GOLD analysis project Ga0268264, IMG submission 190357) | Switchgrass rhizosphere microbial communities from Kellogg Biological Station, Michigan, USA - KBS Switchgrass S3-2 (SPAdes) (version 2) | ecosystem: Host-associated > Plants > Roots >... | reverse complement strand
GCGACCATCAACACCAAGATCACGCTGCAGGGCGTGGGCGGCATGGTGAAGATGGTGGCCAGCGGGAACATCCCCAACGGCAAGGGTATCCTGGTCACCAACACCGACCTCACCGTCGATCACTTCGAGTTCTCGGGCGCCACGGTGTCCGACATGAACGGCGCCGGCATCCGCTACCAGGGCGGAAACCTGACGATCACCAACAGCTATTTCCACGACAACCAGGACGGCCTGCTGGCGAACTCGTCCTCGACCGGCACGATCACCATCCTGAACAGCGAGTTCGACCACAACGGGGCCGGCGACGGCTACAGCCACAACCTCTACGTCAACGGCATCGCCAAGCTGACCATCGACAACAGCTTCTTCCACGACGCCGTCATCGGTCACCAGATCAAGAGCCGCGCCGCCGAGACGGTGATCACCAACACCCGGATCTTCGACGAGAGCGGGACCTCGAGCTACAGCATCGACCTGCCCAACGGCGGCAAGGCGACGATCAGCGGCAACACCATCCAGCAGGGCGTCAACGGCGACAATCCGAACATCATCGCCTACGGCGAGGAAGGGCTTGGGTCGCACACGAACGCCGCGACGATCTCCAACAACATCGTGCTCAACGACATGGCCAAGGGCGCCTTCATCTGGGACGCCAGCGGCTCGCCGATCTCGGTGACGGCGACCCAGGCCTACAAGGTCGCCACCATGGTCAGCGGCTCCGGAGCCACGGTCTCCGGCACCACGACCCTGTCGAGCGAACCCGCCCTGGACCTCTCGCATCCGTGGTCGGGCGCGACAACGCCGACCGATCCGCCTGTGTCTCCTCCGCCTCCGCCGCCTCCGCCCCCCCCGCCGCCGCCCTCCGGCGCCGGCGTCAACTGGACCGGCACCGGTGGTAACGACGCGAAGACGGGCGGAACCGGCGCCGACACCCTGCTGGGCGGCGGCGGCGCGGACACGCTGACCGGCGGCGACGGCGCCGACAGCCTGTCAGGCGGCTCGTACAGCGACAGCCTGGTCGGCGGCGCCGGCGCGGACACCATCAACGGCGGCACCGGGACGGACGTCCTGTACGGCGGCTCGGGCGCCGACAACCTGTACGGCGGGACCTCGGCCGACAGGTTCGTCTTTCGCAGCACATCGGACAACCCGACGTCGGCTCGGGACTCGATCCGCGACTTCTCGCACTCCCAGGGCGATAAGATCGACCTCTCGGGCATCGACGCGAAGACGACGGTGGCCGGCGACCAGGCGTTCACGCTGGTGTCCAGCTTCACCAAGGTGGCCGGCCAGCTCACGGTGGGAGCCGAAGGCGATCACTTCGTGGTCGCGGGCGACGTCACCGGCGACGGCGTCGCGGATTTCGCGATCAACGTCTACACGACCCTGAAGCCGAGCGGCGCGGACTTCATCTTCTGACGCCTGGGGCGTGGCGCGCGAGCGCTGCGCCTCTGTCGAACTGTTGCTGCCAATGGGCCGGGCCGCCGCGTGCGTCTCTGCCCTTTAGCGTTTGCGCGGCGAACGCAGCGTCGGCCAGCCAAGCTTGCGGCGGCGCGCATAGTGCAGCCACCAGGCGTCGTAGTTCTTGGCCTCATCCGCCTGGGCGTTCCGGCGCAGCCAGGCTAGCAGGAGGGCGGCGACGACCACGATCCAGACTTCGATCCGGTAGTCGTACGCTCGGTGCAGCAGGTGGCTCAGACCGCTCATGCGCGCGACTATCGCGCAGCCGTGACTAACGGCTGGTCTTTGCTCAGGATTTAGGCGGGATTCACCTTGCGAGCGCCGTTCTTGCCGGCTGCGGGGACGGCGTCCGCCAACTGCGCGGGATCAAGCTCACGGAAGAAATAGCCGACCTGCACCTTCAGGATGAGCGCAAGTTGCCAAAGCCGGTAGGCCGAGATCTGGACGTAACCGCATTCGTACTTGTGAATCAGCTGATAGCCCACGCCACACCGCTCAGCCACGTCCTTTAACGTCAGCTGCAACTGCTCTCGGCGTTCCCTCAGGCGGCGGCCGAGCGCCGCATCGAAATGCTTGTTCACCGAGCTTCGGACCCAGCTTCGCCAGCCTGCCCCAGGATGGGACAAACGCGACGTCTTCGGTCGAGAATTGCAAGCGTCGAGCCGCCCCGCCGCTGGCGTCACCAGAGCGCCTGGCGACGTGGAACCCTGCGCCAAGGCTTCGCTTTAGTTCCCCTGAGCGGCGAAGTTAACCAAGCGTAGAGAAGGACCGCGAGCCATGGCGCCGATCGAGGATATCCTGCATCACGCCGAGGCCGCGGAAGCGTTGGCGGCCTGGTTGGGAGGCCACGACCGGACGCGGCTGCTGGAGATCGCCGCAGACCTTCGCCGGCGCGCGGCGGGGCGTGAGCGGCTTTGGTTCTGGATGCCGGCCACCGCGACCGCTGCGAGGCAGGTGTCGGACCTCACCGTCGACGAGACGTGGCGAGACCCAGAGTCCGTCCGCTTCACTCTCGACACGGCGACCGGTCCCGCCACCTTCGAAGCCCCGCGCGCCCTGCTTCCGCGAATGTTCGCGCAGCTCGCCGGACTGAGCCGGGGTGAGCCGCCGAACTTCGTGGTGCTCGACGCCGCACAGTGGTGGTGCCTCAGCGGCCGCGGCGGCCAGATGGCGCTGCAGGTCGACCTGCGGGAAGGCGGTTCGATCTGCCTGCCGATCGATCGGCCGCAGGCCGCCAAGCTACTCTCGTGGCTCGGCCTAGCGCTCGGTGGCCTACGCCTGCGACAGCCCCGCCTCAGGGAGCCCGAGCCGCCGCCGGCGCGGCGGCCTATCCGCTTCCATCTCGTGCACGGCGAGGCGGGCTAGTTCGCGGTTTCAGGCCTTGCGGAAGAAATCGAATATGCGCTGGGCGAGCGCGCGATTGACCCCTTCGACCTTGGCGAGGTCGTCGACCGAGGCTCGCGCAACGCCGCGCGCCGAGCCGAAGGCGTGCAGCAGGGCGCGCTTGCGCGACGGGCCCACACCGTCGATGTCATCCAGCGGGTTCTTCTTCAGGTCCATCGACCGACGCGTGCGATGACTGCCGATGGCGAAGCGGTGCGCCTCGTCGCGCAGGCGCTGCAGGTAGTAGAGCACCGGCGACTTGGGCTCGAGCATGAAGTACGGCTTGCCGGGAATGAAGAAGCGCTCGAGGCCCGCGTCGCGGTCGGGTCCCTTGGCGACGCCCACCACCGGGATGTCGTCCACGCCAAGATCGGCCATGATCTCCATCACCGCGGCGACCTGGCCCGCACCGCCGTCGATCAGCACCAGGTCGGGCCGGATGGCCTCGCCGCCGCCCTCTTCCTCTTCCTTGACCAGACGGCTGAAGCGGCGTCGGAGGACCTCCTTCATCATCCCGAAGTCGTCCCCCGGCGTGATCTCCGTCGAGCGGATGTTGAACTTGCGATATTGGTTCTTCTGGAAGCCTGCGGGTCCCGCCACGATCATGCCGCCGACCGCGTTGGTCCCCATGATGTGGCTGTTGTCGTAGACTTCGATCCGCTCTGGATTTCCTTCCAGGCCGAACGCCTCGCAGACGCCGGCCAGCAGCTTCGACTGGGCAGAGCTCTCGGCCATCCGCCGGCCCAGCGCCTCGCGCGCGTTGGTGAAGGCGTGTTCCACCAGCTGGCGCTTCTCGCCCCGTTGTGGCCGGCTGATTTCGGTCTTGCGCCCTGCCTTCAGGCAGAAGGCTTCGGCCAGTAGCTGGCAATCCGACGGCTCGACGTTGACGAGGATGGTCTTGGGGATCGGCTTGTCGTCATAGAACTGGCCGAGGAAGGCGCTCATCACGTCCATGTCCTCGTCGCTCTTGTCGACACGCGGGAAATAGGCGCGGTTGCCCCAGTTCTGACCGGCGCGGAAGAAGAACACCTGGACGCAGGCTTGGCCGCCCTCCGCGTGCAGGGCGAAGACGTCCGCTTCGTCCAGCGTCTCCGGATTGATCTGCTGTTCCTGGGCGATGGAGGCCAGCGCGCGGATGCGGTCGCGCAGGCGCGCGGCGCGCTCGAACTCCATCTCGTCGGAGGCCTCCTGCATCTCCTTGGCCATCTTCGCGACGACCGCCCGGCTCTTGCCGCGCAGGAAGGCCTCGGCCTGCTCGACCAGCGCCGCGTAGTCGTCCAGGCCGATCAGCCCGGTGCAGGGCGCCGCGCAGCGGCGGATCTGATGCAGCATGCAGGGGCGCGTTCGGCTGTCGTAGACGCTGTCGGAGCAGGAGCGCAGCAGGAACGCCTTCTGCAATGTGTTCAGCGTACGATTTACCGCCCAGGCCGAGGCGAACGGCCCGAAGTAGTCGCCCTTGATCGAGTGCGCGCCGCGGTGCTTGCGTAGCTGGGGCGCGGCGTGATCGCGGCGGATGACGATCTCGGGGAAGCTCTTGTCGTCACGCAGGAGCACGTTAAATCGCGGCTTCAACTGCTTGATCAGATTGATCTCGAGCAGCAGAGCGTCGGTCTCGGTGCGGGTCGTCACGAACTCCATAGCCCGGGTCAGGTCGACCATGTGGGCGATGCGCTGGGTGTGAAAGCGGCCCTGGGCGTACTGCAGCACGCGCTTCTTCAGCGACCGCGCCTTGCCGACGTAGAGCGCCTCGCCGTCCTCGCCCAGCATGCGGTAGACGCCTGGCGCGTCGGGCAGGCGTTTGACCTCGTCCTTGATCAGGGCGGCGCCTTTCAGCGGCGCTTCCGGGGCTTCGGGGGCTTCCAGCATGGCGCCAGATATAGGCTTCTTCGCATGCGTCGGCATGGCCCTCGCGGTCGCAACCGTCGTCGCTATATTGGTTTCCTGAAGTTGGCGGGGAAATCGACCTTGGCGCGCTGCGATGAGTGACGGAGCGGACGGCTCCGCCGGGTCTGGCGCGCCCGACTTTGCAGCCCTCTTCCAGGCCCTGCCCGGCCCGCACATGGTGCTCGACCGGAACCTCTGCATCGTCGAGGCCAATCCCGCCTATTGCGAGGCGGTGGAGCGTCGCCGTGAGGAACTGATCGGGCGCAACATCTTCGAACTGTTCCCGAACGACGGGCCGAGCGGCCAGCGGCTGCGTAGTTCCTTCGAACAGGTGCTGGCCACGGGCGCCCCGCACAGCCTGCCGTTGATCCCCTATCCAATCCAGCTGCGGAACGGCGGCGGCGGGTTCGAGCTCCGCTACTGGTCGGCGGCGCACGCCCCGCTGCTCGGGCCGGACCAGCGCACCGCCTTCATCGTCCAGAACACCGTCGACGTGACCGAGCTGCAGAAGCTCAAGCAGATGGCCTATGGCGGCGGGTCCGCGCCGGAACCCGGCGAGGCCGACATCTTCCAGCGGGCGCGCGAGGTGGAGGCGGTCAACGCCGCGCTGCGCACCGAGATGCAGGGCCTGCGCGACCTCTTCGAGCAGGCGCCAGGCTTCATGGCGGTGCTGGTCGCGCCCGACTTCCATTTCTTGATGGTCAACGCTGCCTACCAGCAGCTCATCGGCCGACGCCCGGTCATCGGCCGCGCACTGCACGAGGCCCTGCCGGAGATCGAAGGTCAGGGCTTCCTCGACCTGCTGCGCAAGGTGATCGAGACCCGCGAGCCGTTCATCGGCGAGGCGCAAAGCGTGCTTCTGGAGCGCAGCCCCGGCGCGCCGCTGGAGGAGCGGTTTCTCGACTTCATCTATCAGCCGATCGTCGACGCCGCAGGCGAGGCATGGGGCGTGTTCGTCGAAGGCGCGGACGTCACGGATCGGGTAAGAGCCGAGCTACAACAGAAGCTTCTGGTCGACGAGCTCAACCACCGCGTCAAGAACACCCTGGCGACGGTGCAGGCGATCGCCGCGCAGACCCTGCGCACGACCCGGGAGCCCGCCGGCTTTAAGCTGGCGTTCGAAGCACGGCTGATGGCGCTTTCGTCGACCACGACCTGCTCACCGCCACGAGCTGGCGCAGCGCGGCGCTGACGGACGTGCTGAACCTCGAACTGCATCCGTTCGGTTCGGACCGTTACAGCTGCACGGGTCCGGACCTCGACCTGGCGCCGTCGGAGGCGCTGGCGCTCGGCCTGATCTTCCACGAGCTGGCCACCAACGCCGCCAAGTATGGTGCGCTTTCGCGGCCCGGCGGCCAGGTGATCGTCTCCTGGAGCATCGTCGCGAAAGAAGGCCTCCCTTGGCTGGAGCTGGAATGGCGTGAGGCGAGCGGGCCGGAGGTGAAACCGCCGAGCCGCCGCGGCTTCGGTTCGCGCTTGATCGAGCGCAGCCTTGGCGCCGCCGGATCGAGCGTGCTCAAGTTCCAGTCCGACGGCCTGATCTGCCGCATCGGGCTGAGGCTCTCACGAGCCGAATAGGAGGCGCCGCCCCTGCGTGCGCCAGGGGAAAAATCCGCATGCGCCTTAGCTGCTTCGCCGCGCTCTGTTCCGTCCTGGCGCTCGGCGCCTGCTCGCGAGGCTCCTCGGACCCGCTGGCCGGGTTCGGCCCGGAGCCGCAGCTCGCCGCGCCGAAAAGGGCGGCGGTCCCGACGTTCAACATCCCCAAGACGGTCGGCTGGGCCGCGAACGCCGCGCCTCAGGCGCCGCCCGGCTTCACCGTAACGCGCTTCGCCGAGGGGCTGGACCATCCGCGCTGGCTCTACGTCCTGCCGAACGGCGACGTGCTGGTGGCGGAATCGGCGTCCGAGGCCAGCGCCAAGGATCTGAAAGGCGTTCGCGGCCTGATCGCCGGCATGCTGATGAAACGCGCCGGCGCCCAGCAACCGAGCCCAGACCGCATCCTGCTGCTGCGCGACCTGGATGGCGACGGGCGCGCCGAAACCAAGACCACCTTCATCCACCCTGTGCGCCGTCCGTTCGGCATGACCTTGCTGAACGGAACGCTCTACGTCGCCACAGACCACAGCATCGTCAGCTTCCCCTATGTGGCGGGCGCGACGAAGGCCGAGGGCGCGGGCCAGACCGTGCTGGAGCTGCCGGGCGGGATCAATCACCACTGGACGAAAAACGTCGCCGCCTCTCCGGACGGCACAAAGCTGTTCGCCACCGTCGGGTCGAACTCCAACGTCGGCGAGAACGGCATGCCGGCGGAGGAAGGCCGTGCGGCGATCTGGGAGTACGATCTGGCCAGCGGCAAGTCGCGGATCTTCGCCTCGGGCCTGCGCAACCCGAACGGCCTGGCCTGGGAGCCGGCGACGGGCGCGCTCTGGACCACCGTCAACGAGCGCGACGAGATCGGCGACGACCTTCCGCCGGACTACATGACGTCCGTCAAGGACGGCGGCTTCTACGGTTGGCCCTATAGCTACTGGGGCGGGCATGTGGACAAGCGGGTCGAGCCGCAGCGCCCTGACTTGGTCGCCAAGGCGCTGAAGCCGGACTATGCGCTCGGCGCGCACACCGCCTCGCTGGGGCTCGCCTTCTACACCGCCGACGCCTTCCCGGCAGCGTATCGGGGCGGCGCCTTCGTCGGCCAGCACGGTTCCTGGAATCGCAAGCCGCTGAACGGCTACCGGGTGGTCTTCGCGCCCTTCGCCGGGGGCAAGCCGCAGCAGCCGGCGCAGGTCTTCCTGAGCGGTTTCCTGAACGCGAACAACGAGGTGCAGGGACGTCCTGTCGGCGTCGCCGTGGACTCGCGCGGCGCCCTGCTGGTCGCCGACGACGTCGGAAACATCGTCTGGCGCGTGGCGCCGGCGAAGCCCTCTCCCCGCTAAGCCGAGCCCTCTCCCCGCCCGGCGGGCAGAGGAATGATCAGACCCGGCCGATCACCGGCACCAGGGCGCCGGTGACCGCGCTGGCCTCTTCCGAGGCCAGGAACAGGATCACAGCCGCCAGTTCCGCCGGCGACACCCACGTCGAGAAGTCGGCGTCCGGCATGTCGGCGCGGTTGACCGCGGTGTCGATCATCGAGGGCAGCACGGCGTTCACGGTGACGCCGCCTTTGAGCTCCTCGGCGAGCGCCTCGGTCATCTTGTGCACGCCGGCCTTGGACGCGGTGTAGGCGCCCATGCCGGTCCCGGCCTTGGTCGCGGCGTTCGCACCGACGTTGACGATGCGCCCCGTCCCGCTGGCCTTCAGCGCCGGGATCGCCGCGCGGCAGGCGTTCGCCGCCGTCTGCACGTTCATAAGGAACAGCCGCTGCCAGGTCTGCGGATCGCCGCCTTCATGGGTCTGCCAGGAGAAGCCGCCAGCGACGTTGATCAGCACGTCGAGGCCGCCGAACTTGGCGGTGATCGCCTCTACCGCCTTGCCGGCCGCGGCGGGGTCGGTCAGGTCCACGCCGCCCAACACCAGGACGTCGCCCCCCGCCGGCAGGTCGTCCGGCGCCTTGGTGGCGAAATCGATCAGCGCCAGGCGGGCGCCCTTGGCCGCCGCCGCCTTCGCCACCGCCGAACCGAGAGCCCCGAAGGCGCCGGTGATCGCGTAAACCCGTCCAGTCATTCCCGACCTCGCTAGATCTCTTATGGCGCCGCTGATGAGCCCTTGGGCGGGCGAGCGCAAGTGCCCTCGACGCGCCCGAAGGTCCGCTGAAGAATGGTGGCCAGGCCCTGTGCGTCGGTCTCGTCGAAGGCGGCCGGCTGCTCGGAGTCGACATCGAGCACCGCGATCAGATCGCCAGCACCGTCGAACACTGGCGCCACGATCTCGCTCGCCGAGCGGCTGTCGCAGGCGATGTGGCCGGGGAAGGCGTGCACGTCCGCCACCACCTGCACCTGGCGCGTCGCGGCCGCCACGCCGCAGACGCCGCGGCCGAACGGAATGCGGAGACAGCCGAGCGTGCCCTGGTAGGGACCCACGACAAGCTCCGAAGGCCGTTCCAGATCAACGACATAGAATCCGGTCCAGAAGTAATGCTCGAAGGTCGCCGCCAGCATCGAGGCGACCGTGGCCATGCGCGCCGTCAGGTTGGGTTCGCCCTCCAGCACGGCCGCGATGGCCTCGGCCAGTTCGGCGTAGCGTTCGCCCTTGGCGCCGGTGATGCGGGTGTCATTGAAGGCTTCCGCCATGAGGTCCCGTTAAGTCTCCGCGTGGGGGAAGATTTAAGCGCCGAACAGGCTCTCTGACAGCCCGTCAGCATCGATCGACCCGAGAATGCGATCCAAAGCCTCGATCTTCGCCGGCGCCGTCGCCGCGACGCTGGTCGCCAGACACGCTCACGGCGCGGCGATCACCCAGGCGGAACTCATGCGCTTCTACCCGCCGAATGCGCTCGAACGCCGGGTGGAAGGACGCGCCACGGTCGCCTGTGCGGTCGCCCGCGACGGCGCGCTCCGGCGTTGCCGAGTGGTGCGGGAAACACCGTCCGGCTGGGGTTTTGGCGAGGCCGCCCTGAAGGTCGCCGATCGCGCGCGCCTGAAATCCCACCGCCACGACCGGTTCACGCTGCAACTGGTCTTCCGCCTGCCGGCCACGCAGCGGTCCTAGGCGCTACTTCATCAGCGGCATGTGGAAGGAAGCGTCCTCGGCCATGCCTTCGGGCCACCTGGCGGTGACGGTCTTGACCTTGGTGTAGAAGCGGACGCCCTCCATGCCGTGCTGGTTGGCGTCGCCGAAGGCCGAGCGCTTCCAGCCGCCGAAGCTGTGGTAGGCGACCGGCACCGGGATCGGCACGTTGATGCCGACCATGCCGACGTTGACCCGGGCGGCGAACTCGCGCGCCGCCTTGCCGTTGCGGGTGAAGATCGCCACGCCGTTCCCGTACTGGTGCTGCGAGGGCAGAGCGAGCGCCTCCTCGAAGCTCTCGGCGCGGACGATCTGCAGGACAGGTCCGAAGATCTCCTCCTGGTAGGTCTTCATCGAGGGCTTCACCTGGTCGAACAGGGTCGGGGCCATGAAGAAGCCGGCCTCGTAGCCCTGAAGCTGGAAGCCGCGGCCGTCGACCACCAGCTCGGCGCCTTCCTGGACGCCCAGATCGATGTAGTCGCTGATCTTCCGCCGGTGGGCGGCGGAGACCACCGGCCCGTACTGCGCCGCCGGATCGGTGGAGACCCCGACCTTCAGCATCTCGATCTCCGCCAGCAGCCGCTCGCGCAGCTCATCGGCGGTCTTCTTGCCTACCGGCACCACCACCGGCAGCGCCATGCAGCGCTCGCCGGCCGAGCCATAGGCGGCGCCTATGATGTCCTTGGTCGCCTGCGCCATGTCCGCGTCGGGCAGGATCAGGCCGTGGTTCTTGGCTCCGCCCATCGCCTGCACGCGCTTTCCGGCCGCGGTCCCGCGCGCATAGACGTACTGGGCGATGTCCGAGGAGCCGACGAAACTGACGGCGGAAATGTCCGGGTGGTCGAGGATGGCGTCGACCGCGGCCTTGTCGCCGTGCACCACGTTCAGCACTCCCTTCGGCCCGCCGGCCTCCAGGAACAGATCGGCCAGCCGCACCGGGACGGTCGGGTCCTTCTCCGAGGGCTTGAGGATGAAGCTGTTGCCGCAGGCGATGGCCACGCCGAACATCCACATCGGGATCATCGCCGGGAAGTTGAACGGGGTGATCCCCGCCGCCACGCCGATGGGCTGGCGCATCGAATAGACGTCGATGCCAGGTCCAGCGCCCTCGGTGTACTCGCCCTTCAAGGCGTGCGGGATGCCGCAGGCGAACTCGATCACCTCCAGCCCCCGTTGGATGTCGCCCTTGGAGTCGGCAACCACCTTGCCGTGCTCCGACGACAGCATCTCCGCCAGCTCGTCCATGCGCGCTTCGATCAGCCGCCTGAATTCGAACATCACCCGCGCCCGGCGTTGCGGATTGACCAGCGCCCAGTTCTGCTGCGCCCGCAGCGCCGACTGAACCGCCGCGTCGACCTCGGCCACGCTGGCCAGCGCCACGCGGGCCTGCACCTCGCCGGTGTTCGGGTTGAAGACGTCGCCGAACCGGCCCGACATCCCGACGACGGATCGGCCGTCGATAAGGTGATTGATCTCTCGCATGACGCTAGGCTGCCACTTTATCAGGACCGGAGCGACGCCGATTATCGTCTCGCGAGCCGCGACGGTAGCTATTCCACCCAGCATGCGCACCTCTCGCCGCCGCATTGTCGCCAAGCTCGCCTGTTCCTGACGAGCCTCATGCCGCTTCGCCGACAGATCATCGCCCTGCCCCTGTTGCTCGCGGTCCCGGCGGGACGCGCCGTGGCCGCGCAACAAGGCTACTCTCCCGAAGTCGAGCGCGTCCTCGGCCGCGCCTTCGAGGCCACCGGCGGCGCCGGCTGGTACAAGCTGCGCGGCTGGCGCGAAGCCGGGCGGCGCGGCGGGCTTCCTTACGAATCCTGGATCGACCCCCTTCGCTACGGCCTGCGCACCGAGATTCGTGACCGAGACGGCCTGCAGATCCAGGGCTTCAACGGCCAGGCGGAATGGCGCATCTCGTCGGCCGGCGAGATCACCGCAGTCAACGATCGCGGGACCCTGGGGCGGGCGCGCACCGAGGCCTTTTTCGACGCCCAGCTGTTCTTCTTTCCCGGCCGGTTCGATGCGCGTGGCGAATATCTCGGCGCCAAGCGCGATGACGGCCGGGACTTCGACATCGTGCGCATTCAGCCGGTCGGCGGCGATCCGCGCGAGCTGTGGTTCGACCAGCGGACACGCCTGCTCGGCCGCATTGTCGATCGCAGCGGCCGCCGTGCGGCCGCTGTCAAGGTCTCCGACTACCGCCGAACCGGGCCGGTGCAGGTCGCCTTCCGCTACGCGCCGGAAGCGGGAGCCGACGCCGCGCTGGGCCGCGAGCGCGCCTCGGTGAGCTTTGCAGCCCCGGAACGCGAGCAATTCAGCCTCGACCGCCCCAAGGAACTCGCAAGGGTCAAAGCCGCGAGCGGCGGCTAGATCAGCGCTGCAGGGTCAGCAGCGCCCGCCACATCGCCGCGTCGAAGGCGACGATCTTTGCGCTGATGGCGAACTGGGTCTTCGCCTCGAGCTGGGCGATCACCTCGGAGCCGTGATCCTGGTCCGGGCCGTTTTGCACGACGCGGTCGGCGGACCGGGCCAGCTCTTGCTGGGCCGACATCATTCCGTAACGGGCGATGCTCAGCGGGTCCATGCGCACAGCATGCCTCAGCTGCGGTTAAGCGGCCGAAAGCAGGCATGGTGAATTATTTCCCAGCTAATATTAACCTTGCGCGCCAGTACAGCGACGCCGGCTGCGACGATCTCGCCTTAGCCCAACGTTGATACTTTTGGCTTTCATGCCTATATGCACGGCCGGCCCCAGCACGGGGCTTTTTACGTGCCGCCGTCGCCCTCGCGGGAGAAAGGACGCCCGGAATGCTCGTGACGTTGATGAAGGCCAAGCTGCACCGGGCGACGGTGACTCAGGCCGACCTCGACTACGAGGGCTCCATCGCAATCGACCGCGAGTTGCTCGACGCGTCCGGGATCCTGCCGCACGAGCAGGTCGACGTCCTCAACATCACCACCGGCGCGCGGTTCACCACCTACGCCATCGAGGCCCCGCGCGGCTCGAAGGTGATCGGCGTCAACGGCGCCGCCGCCCGTCTGGTCCAGAAGGGCGACAAGGTGATCGTCGTCACCTACGGGATGCTGCCGGCAGAAGAGGCCCGCAACTACAATCCCACCGTCGTCCTGCTCGACGAAGGCAACGAGATCAAAAAGGCCGCGTGATGTCAGCGCGGTCTGCGCTGACCTCCACCACGCTGACGCTGCTGGCGCTGACGCTCGCGGCCTGCGGCCCTAGGCTTCCCAAGGGCGTGAAAGCCGACAAGCTGGACCAGTGGGTCTCCGACCAGATCGGCGACCCCAACACCTGCGTGCTGATCGGCCGCCAGGGCTCGGGCGACGTCGTCTGGCGATACAACACCCACACCGCTTGCGCCCGGACCTTTCCCGCCTGCGACGCGCCCGGGGCGCAGTCCGTGAACGACCTGCTCAAGGCGACGGCCAAGGACGGGCGCGCCCGCACGCTGTCTTGCAACACCACAGCCGACGCTTCGCGCGGCGTGGGCTGGGCGTCCGGCGCCCTGCCCCGCCACGGATTCGTCTACGCCGCGGTGATGGAAGGCCAGAACGCGCTTCCCGGCCGGATCATGGCCGAGAAGCTGGACGGCGTGTTCAAGGACGCGGGGCTCTAGCCCCTATTTCGCCAGTTCATAGACCGCGCTGACGTCGACCCGCACCCGCGTCTCGCCCGGCGAGACGGAGGTGTCGGACTTCTCGTAGCGCGCGGCCATCGCCACCATCGGCATCGGCGGGGGCGGGCTGTAGCCGCCGCCCTCGGACAGCGTCACCAGCCGCAACACCCGGTGCCCGGTCGCCTTTGCGTAGAGATCGGCCTTCGCGGCCAGCGCCGTCACCGCCCTTTCGCGCGCCGCGTTCTCGGCGGCGGTCGGGTCGGAAAGCCCGAAGCTGATCCCGCTCATCTGGTTGGCGCCCGCCTCGACGCTGGCGTCCACCGCCGCGCCCAGCTTGGCCAGGTCACGAACCGTCAGGAGGACCTGGTTCGAGGCGCGATAGCCGGTCAGCTTCGGCGGCTGGTTCTGCTCGTAGACGTACTGCGGCTCGATGCTGAGCTGCGAGGTCTGGATGTCCTTCGCACCGAAGCCGCCCTTGCGCAGCGCCGCCATCACCTGGTTCATCCGCGTCGCGTTCGCCTGCATGGCCTCGCGAGCGGTCGCGCCGTCGGTCGTCACGCCGAGGTTGATCGTCGCCATGTCCGGCGCGACGCGAGTCTCTCCATAGGCGGAGACGTTGAGGGTGGTGGTGCGGAACGCCGCCTCGCCGGGGGCGGACTGCGCCAGCGCCGCGGGCGCGGCGGCCGCGCACAGGACCAGGCTCAGGGCGGCGGCGCGCATCAGGGACTTCATCGGGCTCTCCATGACAGGACGGTCAGCCTCGCAAAGCGAAGCTGAACGGAAGCTTTAAGCCGTATGCAGGCCATGGTAACCCGCCTCCCCGCATCGCTGCTGGGGCCTGTAGCTCAATGGTTAGAGCCGGCCGCTCATAACGGTCTGGTTGCAGGTTCGAGTCCTGCCGGGCCCACCAGCGAACTTCCATGGGCGGCCTCGGGGCGCCAGCTTGTCCATGAGGTTTCCTTCATCCGCTCCCGTGCAGCTCGGCAGAGCCCTTAGGGATTCTACGAACGACAGGGCGGCCTTCGGGGCGGATGATTGCGCCCGATGATGAAGCCGGAGTGGATTTCCGCAGCTGGGACGTTTGTCACCGGGCTGGCAGCCCTGGTCGCCGGATGGGCGGCTTTGCGAGGACTGGGAACCTGGCGATCTGAGCTTGTGGGGCGACGGAAGGCCGAGCTCGCCGAGGAAATTCTCGCTCAGTTCTACCGCGCAAGGGATGTGCTGACCTGGGCGCGGACTCCCCTGGTGCTTGACCAAAACGCCCGTGGTGACGGAGCGCGAGGCGCCAGCAGAAACCAGGCGCTCTCCGCCCCCATTGAACGCATCACGGAGGAGAGCGAGCTGTTCTCGCAGCTCCATGCCAACCGGTACCGGTTTATCGCCTACTTCGGGGAAGCGGCGGCCTCGGCCTTTGAGGAGCTCCGTTCGGTCCACGCCGAGGTCGTCACCGCGGCGGGCGAACTTGTCAGGGACAACGGTGATCCGGCCGCATTGGGCCTACAGGAGGAGCGGCGCGGGAACTGGGAAGGAACCATCGGCTGGGGCTCACCCAAGGACGACCGGATCCCCGCGCGCGTCGACGACGCCGTACGCAAGATCGAACAGATATGTTTGCCGCTGATCCAGGATGCGCGCTGACCTCGATCCCCGGCTGCGCCGCAAAGGCGGCGAACTGACGCCCGTCAGTGCGGCGCGTCCGCGTCTCGACAGCATGAGCGCTCCTTCTTGTTACTATCCGCTTGGCCGCCATGTCAGACCACCCAGCGCGACGTCAGCAGCGGCGTGGAGGGGATCGTCAACCGCCGGAATTGCATCGCCCTGAGCGCCCAGCGGGCCGCAGGGCTCGACAGCGACCTGCGCAGCGCCGCCGAACTGGAGCCGTCCCCGCCGCATTCAAAGCTGGTCTACAGGCCACGCTCCTGACCATGCCAAAGCCGGCTCGGCTCGCTTCGTGACCCGCGCGACAAGCGCCCCAGCGTCATCGGCGCTGGGGCGCTTCTGCATGCCCGGATGCGGCAGGAGCCCTCGGGCTGCGGCGGCTACTTTGCGTAGTGGAAGGCAGGAAGCTTGCCGACGGCGGCCTTGGTCGCGCCGCGCAGCACGATGCTCTGGCTGGTGAGGGCGAGGGAGTTGTAGGGGATGGCCACGAGACGCTCGCCGATCCCGAGGAAGCCGCCGACGCCGATGATGGCGAACAGCACCTTATCGCGGCCGACGATGAGATCGTCGATCTTGCCGATGGTCTCCGAACCATTGCTAACGGGCCGGCCGATGAGCTGGGTCGCGCGATAGCCGAGCGCGACGGCGGCCACATCGACCACGACCAGTGCGACGGGCTTGGGCCCCTGGGCCGCTGCGGACGGGACGGGGGCGCTGGCGAGGATCGCCACGCAGAGGGTGGCTCTCAAGAGGGTGTTCATATCTATGTCCTGAATTCCCGACTCAGCGGCGCGCGTGACGGGTTGACGTGGGTTGCGGTGCGACCGCCGCGGGGCGCGCGGTGAGAATGGCGGCGGACAGCGACTCGAAAGCGTAGGTCCCGTCATGGCGAGCGCCGTTGACGAAGAAGCACGGCGTGCCGTTCACACCGCTCCTGACGCCGCCGATGAAGTCGTCGCGGACCTTCGCGGTATGGATGCCCGCCTCGAGCGCGTCACGAAGCGCGGCTTGGGGAAGGCCGAGTTCCGCGGCGATGGCGAAAATGACCGGCAGGCTGAGCTGGGGCTGGTTGGCGAACAGCGCGTCGTGCATCTGCCAGAACGCGCCGTGTTCGGCCGCGAACTCCGCGGCCTGGGCGGCGACCTCGGCTAGCGGGTGGACCTCCGAGAGGGGAAAGTGCCGGTAGATCTGCTGCAGGTCGTCGAAGGCGCCCAGCAGCTCCTGGACAACCGGCTCCGCGGCGGCGCAGTGGGGGCACTGGAAGTCCCCGTACCCGACGAGGACGACCGAGGCGTTCGGGTCCCCGCGCCGATGGTCACGCTCGTTAGGCGGCGTCCTGAGCAGGGCCATGGGCCACCTCCTTGGAGGACATCTGGTCAAGGGCGTCGAGGACTCCGTCCGCGCCCGGGTTCACGGCGATCGGCGACAAATAGCTCCAAGCGATCCGGCCCTCTTCATCGATCACGAACAGCGCGCGCTCAGCGACGCCCTCGCCATCGCGGTAGACTCCATAGGCGCGGGCGACGCCGCCCTTCGGCTCGAAGTCAGCAAGCAGCGGGAACTTCAGCTGGCGGTCGCGCGCGAACGCGCGGTGGCACCAAACGCCATCGACGGAAATCCCTACGACTTCGGCGCCGCGCGCGCGCAACTCGGGCAGCACCTGATTGAAGAGGGTCATCTCGTCGCCGCAGACCGGGCTCCAATCGGCGGGATAGAAGGCCAGGACGATCCGGCGGCCGCGGAGCTCGTGAAGCGACAGCGACTGGTCCGGCGTGACCCGCAGGCTGAAATCGGGCGCGGGCCCGCCCGTCGGAAGGATTTGGCTCATCGGGATCTCCTCTCGAAGACGACCAGCCTAGCGGAGGTGCGCGGGCGCAGAACTGATGCACGTCAGCCCCGCACGACGGCATGCGACCGCATCCGCCATTCTGTCGCGGTGATGCCGTCCGGAAGCCTCCGGGATAAAGTTGCGACGGCGTTTCGCTGAGTCGGAGCGACCAATGCGTGACGCTGTGCGTTAAGAACCGGGGCTATTCATATGGAGATGTCGCTGGAACATCCGGAGTTTCAGCACCCATCATTTGATGTTCCGGCGCTGCTTGAACGGAGCGCGAATGAAGCTCCGTGTTTCATCGCTATAACAAATGATAAATTGGAGCCGATCTTCCTGAATTCGGCTGGGCGGCGTCTCGTCGGACTCGCTGGAGATTTTGACATCACCACCCTGGCGATGCCCGATTTCTTCTCTGAAGAGGACCGTGACGGTGTCCGCGATGTCATGCTGCCCAAGTTGGCCCGCGACGGGGTTTGGGAAGGCGACTACCGTTTCCGCCACTTCGGAGGCGAGGCGGAAGTCCTCACGAAGTGGACCGCTTTCGCCATCCACGGCGATGGCGACGAGGTAATCGGCTTCGCCTGCTTCTCGACCGACCTGTCGCAACACCTCGAAGCTCAACGCCAGCTGCGCGAGAGCCAGGCCCGCCTGGCCGCCGCCGTCGATCTAGTGGGGCTAAGCTCCTATGGCTGGGACCCGCAGACAGGCGCGCTGGACTGGGATGAAAGGCTGCGGGCCCTGTGGGGCGTCCCTTCCGATGGGGCAGTGGACAGCTCTGTGTGGATGCAAGGCGTCCATCCCGACGACCGCGAACGCGTGGAGGCGGCTGTTGCTGCGGCCATCGATCCCGCCGGCGATGGCGTGTACAGGCTTGAGTACCGCGTGATCAGCATGAAGTCCGGGCAAGAGCACTGGGTCTCCACCCACGGCCAGACACTGTTTGAGGACCGGCAGGCCGTCTCCTTCACCGGCGCCGTACTGGACATCACGGACCAGAAGAGGATCGAGGCTCAGTTGCGGCGCAGCGAGGCCTCTGTTTCCGCAATCTTCTCAGCCCTGCCCCTGGGGGTCAGTGTCTTCGACACCGAGGGCCGGCAAGTGCTCACCAACCCTGCCGCGCGTCGCTTCCACCTGGCGCACATGCCGTCTAGCGACCTCGAAGGTCTCGGCCGGTGGGTTGGCGTCCAGCCGGACGGCTCGCGGTTGCCCCCATTCGACTACCCCGGCGCCAGGGCCCTGCGCGGCGAGACCACGTCGCCCGGCGCGGAGTTCCTGTACACGCCGGACCATGGAACCCAGATCTGGACCCGCGTGAGCGCTGCACCTCTGCGGGAAGGCGACGGCCCCATCCTCGGCGTCGTGTCGATAATCGAGGACGTCGATCAGCAGCGCCGCGGCGAGGCACGGCTGCGCGAGAGCGACGAGCGGTTCCGGCGGTTCGCCGAGAATTCCAGCGACGTGATCTGGATCTTCAACGTCGTGGCGCAGAAGCTGGAGTACCTTAGCGCGGCCTTTGAGCGGACCTGGGGGCGGCCGTGCGCCGAAGCCCTGGCTGAAGGAGCCTTGTGGCCCTCCATGATCCACCCCGACGACACCGCCGCCCGCACGGCAACCCTGGACAGGGTGATCGCACGTGGCGAGCCGGTCACGCACGAATACAGGATCCTGCGTGAGGACGGCTCCGTCCGTTGGATCCGCGACACGATCTTTCCCATCCGCGACTCCGCGGGCCGCTTCACGCAGATCGGCGGCATCGCCCATGACATGAGCAGCCGCGAGCCGGTCTCCATCTATGTCGTCGACGCGGACGAGGAGACGCGCGAGGCCAAGGCCGAGGTGCTACGCCGCGCAGGACGCCGGGTAGCCACCTTCGCGGACGAGGCCCGTTTCCTCGAAGTCGCACCCTCGCTCGCGTCGGGGTGTGTGCTGGTTCGGATCGACGATGATAGCGCCGAGCCGTTCGGGATCGCACGTGCGCTGAGGGCGCGGCGCATTGACCTGCCGGTGATCTTCGAGGCGCGGCTCGAAGGGCAGCTGGAGCTCGCCATCGCCGCGATGAAGGCAGGCGCCGCGGACATCTTGAAGGCGCCCGCGGACGCGCCATGCATTCTCGACGCCGTCGCGCTGGCCTTGGCGGAAATCCGCGAAGCAAGCCGTGAGGAGGGGGCCGCGGAACTCGCCCGCAGCCAGATTTCGCTGATGTCGTCGCGTGAGCTGGAGGTGCTCGAGGGCCTGCTGAACGGTGGAACCAACAAGACCATTGCACGGACCCTCGGCATCAGTCCGCGAACGGTCGAGATCCACCGCGCGCGGGTGATGGAGCGCCTCGGAGCCCAAACCCTCCCGGACGCTGTGCTTGCCGCCGCCTCGGCCGGGCTGAAGCCCCTGCGCCGTTGAGGCGAGGTCAAGTGAGGCGTGACCAGAAAGCGGCTCGCGCGAGGCGCCTGCCCTAGGGAAGGAGGGCGTGATCGCCGATCAGCAGCCGGTTGTCGACCGCCGTGACGCCCGGCGCCTGCCAAGCCGCGCGCTCGGCCTCTTCCTTCTCCGCAAGGCTCCGGACCATGCCCTTCAGGATCACCTTGCCGCCCTCGGTCTGCACCACGATCTGAGCGGCGTCGACCTCGGCGCTCCGGGCGAGGGCGCCTTCGATCCGCGCCTTGACCTCCTCCGCCGGCAGCCGCGGCTTAACCCGGATCAGGTTTGCCACAGACTTGACGCCCCCGAGGCGACCCACCGCCTCCTCCGCCTGGTCCTTCTGAAACCGCCACTCGACCTCTCCTTCGAGGGTCACCTCGCCGTTGTGCACGATCGGCGTGACGCCGCTCAGCAACGGGACCTGGCTCGCGAGCGCCAGGACAGCCTCCTGGGCCAGGTCGGAGTCCGGCCGTTGATCCGGCGAGGCGAGCTTGACCTCCAGCTCGTTGGCGATGGCCGCCACGCCGGCGACCCGCTTGGCGTCGCGCTCGGCCTGGGAACGCTCAGTGGAGCTGCGCACAAAGCCGGTCAGGATGACGATCCGGTTGCGGACGCTGACGCCGATGTCGTGGGAATCGATGGCCGGGTCGTACCGGACCTCAAGCTCCACATCGCGCTGGATGTCGCTGTCGGCGCGCATGCTGTCCTCCTCTCGGCCACCGGGAGTGTGCCCGGACCGAACGGCATGGGCACTGATGTGGGTCAGCGTGGCGGCCGCAACGTCCGGACCCGCTCCCGCAGCGCCCCAGGCGTCTCTTCCACACAGTCGCAGGCTGCCGTGCGCTCCAGGTATCGCTGGACAGGACGGCCGAGCTCCTCACGCAGGACCCCCAAGGCCGGCGGCGTGGCGATGAGGATGAGTCGCTCGTAGCGTCCCTTGACGCCCGCCAGGTGCAGCTGGTGGGCGTAGCGTGTGAGGAAGCGCCGTTCCGCCTGGGCCTCGAAGTCGCGGCGGTTGACGACGGACCGGCCGAGGCCGAACCGCTGGCCCCGGACCGCGGGCTCATGGTCCGCATGGCGCCGGTCCTGCTCGGCCTGCCGGCAGTCCCACGCTTCCAGCTCCTTGAGCACGCCGCCGCGGCGGCGCTCCTCGAGCGCGCGGCAGCGCTCGGAATTGGCCACGATGACCCAAGTAACGGTCGTCGGCAGCATGTGCGGCTCCGCGCTTGATCGAAGACGTGCGGAGCGGATCTCTTCGGTTCTCATGGGGCTCTCCCTCGCGTCCGGATGGAAGTGAGCGGAGGCTTCCGTCCCGTGGGCGCGAGCTCGCACTGACGCGCGTCAGTCGGCCAGGTCGCATCCGGTTCCGCGGATTCGTCCTAAGGGGTCCTCCGAACTGCCTCGCACCCGGCGGAAGCTCATCATGCGCGGGAGAGAGGAGAGCCGAATGTCCGAGGGCCTTGCCGAAGTCGGCCTCGTGCGCCGCTCGCGCCTGGGGCCGTTCGCGCCTCACATCGAGACGCCGCGCCGCGCAAGGACGCCGCCGGCGTTGCTGCAAGGAGTTGAGCGGTCATACGGGGCCGGCGGCACCATCTACGCCCAGGGCGAACCGGCGGACTTCATCTACCAGGTGGTGGCGGGCGTGGTGCGCACGATCACCCTGCGCTCTGACGGCCGCCGCACCGTCCATAGCTTCCTTCTCTCCGGCGAGATCTTCGGACTCGAGCGGGAGAAACTCCACCACTGCGCCGCGGAGGCCGTGGGCGCCTCGCGGCTGATGCAATGGCCGCAGCGCCGGCTCGAGGCGCTCGCTGGCAGCAACAGCGACGCCGCGCGCGAGCTCTGGACGAGCCTGCTCACCAGCCGCGACCGGACGGCCGAGCGGTTCATGCATGTCATGCACGGAACCGCGTTCGAGAAGCTGGCCTATTTCCTGATCGACCTCGCCTGGCGCACGCGGTCAGACGGACCGATCCAGCTGCCGATGTCGCGCTACGACATCGCCGACTATCTGGGCCTTTCCAGCGAGACGGTCAGCCGGACGTTCACCGCTTTCCGAGCGCGCGGCCTGATCTCCACCAAGGGGCGCCAGGTCCGGTTGCTCAGCGACCAAATCCTCCGCGTGGCTGAAGCCGACAACATCGCCCCCGAGGCGGCGGACTGGCCAAGGCCTCAGGCTTAGGCGGGAGACAGCGCGAGCCGCACGCCGCGGCCGCCGAAAGGAGAACCAGCGATGGCCGAGCTCTGCGATCTGTGCGGTGTGCGTCCGGCGACGGTGCGCGCGCGGGTGACCCGCGACGGGCGCACGGAAGATCTCAACCTCTGCGAGATCGACTACCGGAGGCTCGCCGCGCGCCAGCGCTCCGCCTCGCCGCTGGAGTCCCTTTTCGGCGGCCGCTCGAGCCTGTTCGACGACTTCTTCGGCGAGGATGGCTTCTTCGGCTCGCGCATGGGCGGGACGGGCGGCGGCGCGGGCGAGGAGCGCGCCTTCGAGCAGACGCCGGAGCGCGCGGCCCGCCGGATGGGCGAGCCGGAGGACCGGTTCAGCGAGCACGCCAAGGAGATCCTGCAGTCGGCCGCCGAGCGCGCGATCCAGTCTGGACGGCGCGAGGTCGACACCGAGCACCTGCTCTATGCGCTCACCGACAGCGACGTTGTGCGCACGGTGCTGGAGCAGTTCAAGGTCTCGATCGACGACCTTCGCCGACAGATCGAGCAGGACTCCCCGCACGGCGACGCAGGCGACCAGACGAAGGAGGTGGGCGTGACGCCCCGGGTGAAGAGCGCGCTCGGCCGCGCGTTCGCCGCCTCCCATGAGCTCGGCCACTCCTACGTTGGGCCAGAACACCTGCTAATCGGATTGGCCGAGGAGGCCGAAGGCATAGCGGGTGACATCCTGCGCCGGCTTGGCCTCACACCGCAGGCGATCCGCCAACAGGTGACGAAGGTCGTGGGCCGAGGCGCCGAGGAAGGCCGCGTCGAGACGCCGACCAACACCCCCAACCTCGACAAGTACAGCCGCGACCTCAGCCAGCTGGCGCGCGACGGCAAGCTCGACCCGGTGATTGGCCGCGCCGCCGAGATCGAGACCGCCATCGAGGTGCTCGCCCGGCGCAAAAAGAACAACCCGGTGCTGATCGGCGAGCCCGGCGTCGGCAAAACCGCCATCGTCGAGGGCCTGGCCCAGCGAATCGTCGCCGGCGAGGCACCCGAGGCGCTGCGCGGGAAGCGGGTTGTGGAGCTGTCGATCAACTCCATGGTCGCAGGCTCGAAGTACCGCGGCGAGTTCGAGGAGCGCGCCCAGCAGATCCTCGAAGAGGTCTCCGACCACCAGGATCAGATCATCCTGTTCATCGACGAGATCCACACCATCGTCGGCGCCGGGTCGGGCGGCGGCGAAGGCGGGCTCGACGTCGCCAACGTCTTCAAGCCGGCGCTGGCGAGGGGCGAACTCAACCTGATCGGCGCCACCACGCTGAATGAGTACCAGAAGCACATCGAGAAGGACGCCGCCTTGGAGCGCCGGTTCCAGCCGGTGTTTGTCACCGAGCCGACCATCGCGCAGACCATCATGATCCTGCGTGGCCTGCGCGACACGCTGGAGGCGCACCACACGGTGACCATCACCGACGAGGCGATCATCGCTGCGGCCGAGCTTTCCGAGCGCTACATCACCGGCCGCTTCCTGCCCGACAAGGCCATCGACTTGGTCGATCAGGCCGCTGCGCGGGTGAAGATTGCCGCCACGGCCAGGCCTGTCGAGGTGCAGGAGTTGGACTCCGAAGTCCGCCAGCTGAAGCGCGAGCTGGACAGCGCCAGGGCGCGCAAGCAGGAGGACCGGATCCGTGACCTGCAGGCGCGCTGCGAGGAAAAGAACAAGGGCCTCGAGCAGGCCACCGAGCAGTGGCGCCGCAGCATCGGCACGGGGGCGGCCGAGGTGCGGGTAGAGCACATCGCCCAGATCGTCTCCAAGCTCACCGGCGTGCCGGTCTCGGATCTCACCCTTGAGGAGCGCGAGCGGCTCACCAAGCTCGAGGAACAGCTGCATCGGCGGGTGATCGGTCAAGACGAGGCGGTCAGGGCGGTCTCGGACGCCGTGCGCCTGGCCCGTGCGGGCCTTCGCGAAGGCAGCGGCCCGATCGCCAACTTCCTGTTCCTGGGGCCGACGGGCGTCGGCAAGACCGAGCTCGCGAAGGCGCTGGCGGACGCCGTGTTCGGCTCCGAAGAGGCCATGATCCGCCTGGACATGAGCGAGTACATGGAGCGCCACACCGTGGCGCGGCTGATCGGCGCCCCGCCCGGTTATGTCGGCTACGAGGAAGGCGGCCAGCTCACCGAGCGGGTCCGTCGCCGGCCGTTCAGCGTCGTCCTGCTGGACGAGATCGAAAAGGCCAACCCCGACGTGCACAACATCCTGCTGCAGGTGTTCGACGACGGCCGGCTGACCGACGGCAAGGGCCGGGTGGTGGACTTCACAAACACCATCATCATCGCGACCAGCAACATCGGCGCTGACATCATCCATCGGCGCCTGCGGCAGGGTGGCGAAGAGTCCTTCGATCCGGTCAAGCTGCGCGAGGAGCTGATGGACCCCCTGCGCGTCCACTTCCGGCCGGAGTTCATAAACCGGCTGGACGAGATCATCGTCTTCCACGCGCTGAACCGCGCAGAGATCCGCCAGATCGTCGAGCTGCATCTCGAGCGAGTGCGCCGCACCGCACATGCTCAGGGTGTGGAGCTGGAAATCGACGACGGCCTGGTGGCGCACTTCGCCGAGGCGGGCTACCGGCCGGAGTTCGGGGCCCGCGAACTGCGCCGGCTGATCCGCTCGGCGCTTGAGACACGCCTGGCGCGCGAGATGCTGGGCGGAGAGATCAAGGAGGGTCAGCGCGTGCGCGCCCGCTGGGACGCCGCCGAACTCAAGGTCGTGCTCGAGCCGCAACCCGAGACCACTGCAAAGCCCGCGCGCAGGGCCTCGGGTGGCGGGCGACGAGGCGATGGCGCCGGAGACGAAGGCGAGACCCATCGTCCCGCCTCGCCGCCCGACGCTCAGCCTCAGCCTCAGCCTCAGCCAGGAGCCTAAGTCGTGTCACGGCCATCGCGCGAGCCCGCGAAGCCGGACCTCGTGGAAGAAGCCGGCGAGGAATCCTTCCCGGCCAGCGATCCGCCGGCCTGGGCCGGCCACGGCTCGATCCGCGAAATCCCCGACGACCCGTCCCCAGCCAATCGCAAAAAGGAGAACGACCATGGCTAGGAATCTGCCCGCTCCGTTCAGCTTCCTCGAGGATCCCAGCTGGGCGCCTTTCAATCTCCTCCAGCGCGAGATGGGGCGTCTTTTCGACGACACCCGCGCCGGCGAGGGCCAGGGCGGCCGCGGCGGCAGGCTGGCGCCGCGAGTCGACGTCCGCGAGACCGAGCAGGAGTTCCGGATCTCCATGGAGTTGCCCGGCGTCTCCGAGGACGACGTTGAGGTGGATGTGGACGACGACCTCCTCACCGTACGCGCAGAGAAGAAGGAGGACCGGGAAATAGAGCGCGCCGACCAGCACGTCACCGAGCGGCTGTACGGCGTCTTCCAGCGCTCGATCCGTCTGCCCCAGTCAGTTGATCCGCAGTCGATCCAGGCGACGCTGCAGAACGGCGTCCTGCAGATCACCATTCCCAAATCGCAGCAGCAGGCCCGCAACCGGCGCGTGCCGGTGGGACGCGGGGACCAAGCCGCGCGCTCCGGCGACGGGCCCCAGGCCGCCGCCGACAGGCCTTGACCGCCAATTTGGCGGAGCGCCGGCCACGGCGAACCGCCCAGGTTTCACGTGGAGGTTCCCATGACCACCGCAGATGACCGCACAGACGCCATGAGCGGCGTCCTCGCCCGCAATTGGTGGGCCCTCGCCCTCAGGGCCGCAGCCGCCATCCTCTTCGGGCTGTTCGCCCTCATGGCGCCCGGGCCGACGCTTCTGTCACTTGTGCTCGTTTTCGCGGCCCTCATGGTCGTGGACGGCAGCCTCAACATCGTCGCAGCGGTGCGATCGGCGCGCCGTCAGGAGCGATGGGGAACCCTCATATTGATGGGTGTCGTGGACCTAATCGCCGCGGCTGTGGCGATCATCGCGCCCGGACTGACGGTGTTCGCCTTCGTCTACCTGATGGCCGCGTGGGCCCTTGTCACCGGCATCTTCTCAATCGTTGCAGCCGTGCGCCTGCGACACGACCATGGCCGCTGGTGGCTTGGCTTCAGCGGGGCCCTCTCGGTCGTGGGCGGCGTGCTCCTCGCAATCGCCCCCCTCATCGGCGCGATCGTGCTTACCTGGTGGCTCGGAGCCTACGCCATCATATTCGGCGCGAGCCTGCTCGTCCTGGCCTATCGTCTGCGGGGCCATCGTCACTCCACCGAAACGCCCGCAGCCCTGCACCCTGCATGAAGCCAGGCGGCGAGGACTGCCCAGCCTCGCACGGTAAGACGACTGGCTTCCTCGCGTTAGAGGCCAGCCAGCACCGCAATGCGGATCAGCTGGCTGAGCGTCTCGGCCTGCGTCTTGGCCATGATCTCGGCGCGGTACCCTTCCACCGTTCGCACGCTAATGCCGAGCTCGTGCGCAATGGTCTTGTTGAGCTTGCCATCGAGGATTCCGTCCAGCACGTCGCGCTGCCGCGGCGAGAGCCGCGCGAGCGTCCTGCGATACTTGACAGCGTGCGAGCCTTCCCGAGCCTTGCGTCCTTCGCGCTCAATCGCGTCGTGGACCGCTGCGACAGTTGCTGCTGGGCGGAGCGGCTTCTGCAGGAAATCGGCGGCGCCGAGCTTCATGGCGGCGACCGCCATGTCGATGTCCCCCACTCCGGACATGACGATCACGGGGTAGCCGGCGCCCTCCTCGTTCAGCCGCTTCACCAAAGCTAGCCCAGTCATGCCGGGGAGGCGAACGTCGGTGAGGACGCAGGCCGCCTGACAAGGCGGTGCGGGCTCGGAGACAAACGCCTCTGCGGTCGGGAACAGGCGTGCCGCGAATCCGGCCGAGGCGAGCACGTAGGCGAGGGTGCGGCGTACTCCCTCGTCGTCGTCGATGACGTGAACAGTGGCGCTCTCAGCCACTCGCCAAGGCCTCGGACACCTTTCGTGCGAGCTGCGCGCGACGGTAGGGTTTGGGCAGGAAGTCTGCGTTCAGTCCTCCGGTTCTAATAATCACATCTTCCGTATATCCCGAGGTAAAGAGCACCCTCAGCGTCGGACGCAGCAGGCGGGCGTGGTCGGCGAGCTGGCGCCCGTTCATGCCGCCGGGCATCACGATGTCGGTGAGCAGAAGGTCGACCTGCAGGTCTTCGGCTAGCCGCTGCAGCGCCTCGGGACCGTCCCTCGTCGCCGTGACCGCATAACCAAGGCCGACCAGTTGGCGCTGGACTTGGCAGCGGACCGTGTCGTCGTCCTCCACGACGAGGACATGACCGAGCGCGGCTGGCTCGCTCGCGATGTTCGATGGCTGGTTCAGGCTTGCACGCGCGAAGGTATGCGGAAGGTAGAGTTTCATGCGCGTGCCGCAGCCCGGCTCAGAGTCGATCTCGACGCGGCCCCCGGACTGCGTGGCGAAGCCGTAGACCATGCTGAGCCCGAGACCGGAGCCGCGGCCGAGGGGCTTGGTGGTGAAGAAGGGCTCGAAGGCTCGGTCAATCGTGGCCCGCGACATCCCTTCCCCCGTGTCCTCCACCGAAATCACGACCCATCGTTTCGCTTCGGCCTCATGCGCCGATGCACGCAGCGTAAGCCGCCCGCCGTTCGGCATAGCATCCCGGCCGTTGAGCGCGAGATTCAACACGGCGGCCGTGAGCTGGCTGGGGTCGGCGAGGCAGCGCAGCTCCGGCTCTCCCACCTCGACGAACACCTCGACATCCTCGCCGATCGTCCGCCGCAGCATACGAGCCATGTCGTCCAAAAATGCGCGGCACTCGATCGAAACCGGAGCCAGTGACTGCTTTCGGGATGCTGAGAGCAGGCGGTTGACCAGCTCAGCGCCGCGGTCCGCCGATTGGAGGATCAGCTCCGCGAGCGACTGCAGCTCTGCGTCATGGCCGAGCCCCTCCCTCAGCACCTCGGCGCTGCCGATGACGGTGGTGAGCAGATTGTTGAAGTCGTGCGCCACGCCCCCGGTCAGACGGCCGATCGCCTCCATCTTTTGCGCCTGCCGTAGCTTCGTTTCCGCCAAGTCGTGTTCGCGCATGTCACGGGCGATCGCGAATGTCGTCTGGTGGGACTCCGACCAGACTGAGGACCACATTACCGGCACCGAGCGGCCATCCCGGTGGACGATGCGGTTGACGAAGGCTGTGGTCGCCTCTCCCGCACGTAAATTGCTCTCGTGATCGGAGCTCCGCTCCAGATCGTCCGGGTGCACGAAGTCGCCGAAGTGGCGACCGATCATCTCTTCAGGACGGTGTCCCCACAGCTGCTCGGCCCGCCGGCTCACCTTTGTGTACACGCCCTGCGCGTCGGTGGTGCAAATGACGTCGTAAGAGTGGTCCAGGATGGCTTCCGTGGCGCTGAGCGCGGCCGCCAGTTCTTCGCGGCTGGCTCGCAGTTCGTCCTCAGCCAGTCTCCAGCTGGTGATATCCTGGCCCTGCAGGAAGATCCCGTTGACCACGCCGGTGTCGTCGCGGAGCGGTTGGAAGACAAAGTCCACACGGGTGTCCACCAAGGGCTGTTCGGCGAAGCGCCTCACCTTTACGGGCGCGTCACGGCCGACGTAGGGCTTACCTGTCCGCACCACGTCATGACAGATGTCCAGCAAACCCTGGGCGGCCAGCTCGTCGACCACGTCCCGGGCGTTTCGACCTATGAAGTCGCGTTCGCCCATGTACTGACGGTATGCGCGGTTGACGGCCTCGTAGCGCAGCTCCGGCCCCCGCACGATGGCCATGAAGCCCGGCGCTTCTTCGAAGATCTCGCGGACCAGCCTCACGTCGATAGGGGCTGGCCGGGCGGCGCGGGGGGGCGTGATCTTGGTCCCGCGGTTCGCCGCCATGCTCAGACTCCTCACGCTACGGGTCACAAGCTGCGCCGCCGATGGTGGGCATAGCACCGCCGAACGTCGCAACCGATGGCCGCGGGATGCGGCAAAATGCGCGCGCGGCGTGTAACGGCGTTACGCTCGCTCAGAAAGCGACCCCCAGCCCGACGGTCAGCGGGGCCGTTGCGAGACGATCGCAAATCCGCGCAGCGAAGATCAGCGAGACATCGCGGCGCTGGCCCGCCCAGGCCGCAGGCCCGGACCCCGGCCTCGCCCCCCCGTACGGATACGGGGGCGCGCCAAACGTTAGGCCTCCGTTAGCTCAGGGCGCCAGTAGCTGGCGTCAGACGCACGCGCTAGACGGAGAACAAGTTTTTGAAAAAACAGTCCATTCTCCTGATCGATGATGACATTGAGATGCTTCGGCGGTTGACCGAAGTCTTCTTGGCCGCCGATTTCGCGGTGCATGCGGCGCCCGACGGCTTGGTAGGTCTACGCCGTTTTGAGATGAGCCCGCCCGATGTCGTCGTAACGGACATATTGATGCCGGAGAGGGAGGGCCTCGAAACCATCATGGCGATGAAGCAGGCTCGTCCAGCCGTGAAGATCATCGCCATGAGCGGCGGCGGCCGCATCGCGGCCGGCGATTTTCTCAAGCTCGCCAGCGCGCTCGGCGCCGACGCGGTGATCGCAAAGCCTTTCCGGTTGGCCGATCTGTTGAAGCTTGTAGAGCAGATATTGGCTCCCGAGGGTTCGGGGGATGTCGGGAGGGCGGCGTGACGCCCGCACGCCAGTCGCCGAATCACGAGCTCAATAACCTGTTGTGCAAGATCATCGGCTCGGCGGAACTCGCGCTTCTTCGCGTCACCGACTCGGAGGCGCGAATGGAGCTCGAAGCGATCATCGATTTAGCTGAGACCGCTGCCAGCGTCGTCGCCCGGCGTGCCCCATTGAGTCCATGGAACGGCTGACGTCCACAGGCCTGAACGACCTTCTCGCAAGGGTCGCGCCCGCGATCGCGGACGGCTGCGTCAACGTCATCAGCGTAGCTGCGATCCGGGAGCGGTCCGGCGCCCGGTGGGATCGCAAGCGCGAGCAGGTCGAGAGCTTCGTCCAGCGGGTCTTCACGCGCGCGAGTTCGCCAGACGCCATTGTGATGGCGCTGAATGAGACCGACTTCATCACCATCCAGCCGGGTTTGCCACGGCTGGCGGCGCTCAGCCACAGCGTCAACGTGCTGAAGGAGGCGCTCAGCTTCTTCCTTGGCGCGGTCGCCCGTGAGGACGTTCGCGTGCTCCAGGTCACCAGCTTCAGCAACGGCGAGCTGAAAGCTGAACTGGTGGAGGGCGCGGTCCTGGACGCGCCTGCGACCAGGACGGACCCGGCATCCCCTCGTTACGAACCCGGACGCGGATCGCGTGGACCGGTGCTGCAAGATATCGTGGCGTTGCCGCGCGAAAGGTTCGCCTTGGCCGCTGGATTACAGGTCGACGCTGAGTTCGCCACAGAGCCGACCTGGAACATCCGGAGAGAAGTGGTGTCCTCCTGCGGCATCCACATTCAGACCGTCGCCGTGTGGGAGAACAGGAAGTCGGCGGCCGTCGCGCTTGGGCAGTTGCCAGCCACCTTGGCGGGCGAGATTGCGCTGAGCGGGCTCAAGCAGGCGTCCGCGCAGATCGTTGGGGGCGCGACCGTGGCGATGCACGTACCGCTGCCCCTGAACGCGCTGTCCTACAGCGCGCCCCGCTACTCGCTCCTGCATGCGCTTGCCCAGAGCGGCCCAGCCGTTCGGCGCCTGCTCATCCTAGAGATCACCGAGATCCCGGACGGTCTGCCGCCGAGCCGCTTGAGCGAGCTCGTGGTCATGATACGCCCCTTCGCACGGGCGGTGCTCGCGCGGGCTCCGTCCGAAAAGTCGCAGGTGCTGCGCTGGGCAGGCTGCGGCCTAAATGGACTAAGCGTCGATTGCTCGCACATTGGGACCTCCGACCGCGCGGCCTTCAGCCGCTTCAGCACCTTCGCGCGCCGCGCTGGCGCGCTCGCCCCGGCCTGTGTGGCTTACGGCCTGCAATCGCGCGGCCTCATCCTCGCGGCCTGGGCGGCGGGCTTCACCCATGTCGCGGGGCCCGCGATCGCGACGGAGGCGGGAGCCCTCGGCGGCGTCCGGTTGCGGCCGGTCGACCTCTGGGGGCGGCAAGCTGCATGACATCCTCTGTTGGGAGCTCGCCCCTAGCTAGGATGGTGATCAGGTTTCCGACCGCGATCCCACCGAGGCTGGTGACGCCCAGCGCCGTGACCAGAGGCTCGGTCAGACCACCCATCAGGCCGAAGACCTTGCCCAGGACGACGGCCACGACAAAGATCGGCAGCAGGAACATCGCCCCGCCGATCGCGGTCGTCCGCGCGAAGTCGAGCGCCTGCCGCATGGCCTGCCGACGGCGCTGCACATCTGCCGGGACCGCAATGCTGGCATGGGTGATCAGGCTCCTTCCTGGCCCGAACCGCGCGTCACTGAGCCGGCGTGGCGGCGAGCGGCGCTTCGTCAGCGAGCGCCTTGCTGCGCCACTTCACGTAGGGCGCGGTCACGACCAGGCCGGTGACGATGTAGAGCAGCAGCGCAGCGAGGACGGACTTCTCGGCCGGGAAGGTCAGCTGGGCGATCGCCAGAGCGACGCCGGGGTGGCGTGTGGCCGTGGCGAGGGCGAGCACGCTGCGGTCGCCGCCCGTCGGCCCGCCGAGCAGATGTCCGGCCACCAGCCCCAGGACGAGGAAGGCGACGATCGCCAGTAGCGTCCCGTCGCCCAGCAGAGCCAGCATCGCCGGCGAAGCCTTGCCGAGGATCAGGCCCAATCCGACCAGCAGAAGGATGGTCGCGACCTTGCCGAGCGGCGATGCGAGGCGCTCGGCGAGGCGCGGCGCCAGCAGGCGAACGACCACGCCCGCAAGCGTTGGCCCCAGCACGGTCATCGACACCACCTTGGCCACCGCGATCGGCGGGATGGCGATGTGGGCGGGGAAAATCCGATCGAGCACCTCGCCTGCGAGCGGAATCCAGACGATGGCGAACACCGCGGCCGAGCACAGCAGCGCCATCGCGTAGTCCTGGCCGCCGCCCGCCTTCATCAGCTTCCTCGGCAGAACAGGCGGCACCGGCGCCAGAGCCAGCGCCACCAGCATGACCTTCACGGCGGGCTGCAGGGGAAACAGCAGAACGATCGCCATCGCCACGGCCAGCATCACCAGGTTCATGGACACCAGCGAGCGGACGAGTTGCCCGGGGTGGCGAAGCAGATGCGTGAGGTCGCGCGGCGCAGTTCCCAGGCCGACGGTGAAGACCAACGCAGCTATGCTCGCCTTCAGAATGAGCACGATGGCGTCAGCGAGGGTCATGGCCGCACCTCTCGGAATAGCCGAGGACCCTGCCCGCCAGCAGCCCACGATGCGATCCGGTCAAACCCTCGGCGCGCAGCGGAGCCCGCTGCAGCCGGTATCTCAGGGCTCCGCGACGAGGGCGGGCGCGAAGCGTGCTACCTGGCCGCCTTGGATTCGCTCTCGGCGGGCTTGAGGGTCAAGCCGGCGATCCGGGCGGCGATGTTAGGCCCGGCGTTGCCCTCGATGCTGAGCGGCTGCAAAGCGATGCTGTTGTCCAAGCCACCGATCGGGACGTTGGCGCCCAGCCCTACTCCCACCGTCGCGCTCGCGGTCGCGGTCGCGCCGCCATAGTTTCCAGCGAGGGCGCCGGGGCTCATGTCGCTCGTCGGCGCGAAGACGGTCCAAGCGATGACCCCCGCCTGCTTGTAGGCGATGTCGACGCCGAACTTGGAGATCTTGCCGGTGTAGTTCGCCGGCCTTCCCTCGCCGGCGATGCTGCAGGCGAGATCGCGAGCTGAGCCGAAGATCAGGCCCCACCCGCTGCTGACATGACAGGAAAGTGTGCCGACCTTGATGCCCGACGCGGCCTGGGCTTGCGTTGCAAGCGCCAGCACGGCGGCTCGGCCTCAGTCGGGGGTTCCGGAACCCGGGACGCTAGGCGCTCGAGGCCAGGGCTGAATCCGGAAATACCCGGATCGGGAACGCGCCGACGCCCCAGCCTCGCCCGTCCGGCCCGCTCAGGCGTTGAAGTTGAGCTGCAGCCCGGGGCGCGGCCGCCGCGCCTCAAAGAGCCGATCGGTCGAGGTCGCGGTCACCCAGGCGTCCTGCATGTCCGGGCCGCCGAAGATGTTGCTGCAGATCGGGTCGGGGAAGGCGATGTGCTCGCTGCTCCCGTCCGGATCGATCCCCGTGATCTCGCCGTTGAGGATGATCGCGGAACAGACCTTGCCGCCGGCTTCGACGGCCAGGTTGTCGACCAGCTGCATGCCCTGCAGATTGCAGACCACCCGCCCCGCGGCCATGAACTGCGGCTCCTCGAGCCTGCCGGGCTCGAGGATGTCGAGATCGCGTCGTCGGACCCGATCGCCGCACCGTTCGGCCCGCCGCCCGTCTGCACGACGAGATCCTTGCGCCCATCCGGCCAGACGCGGGTCAGTCGCTGGCCACGTACCTCGCAGACGATGACGGAGCCGTCCGCCATCGCGATCGGCCCCTCCGGCCGGTCGAGGCCTTCGCGGACGAGTGCGAGATTCACTTCCGCACGTCGCCCGGATTGAAGACGTCGAGCCATTTGCTGATCTGGTCGCCCCGCACGCGGAAACTGCTCATCACCTTGATGGAGATGCCGATCCCGCGACCGGCTTCGTCGACGAGATGATCGACCCGCTCGTTGAGCACGAGATCGCCCGTCACGGCGAGGGCCTGGTGCTCGGCCCGGAAGGTGAAGAAGCCGAACTCTTTCATCGCGCGTTCCTGCAAGGCGACGCAGGCTTCGACGCCGTGCTGGTCGGGCACGCCCGACTGCTCCCACAAGCAGTCTTCCGTCAGCCAGCGGCGGAACGCCGGGACTGCGCCCTTGGGGTTATGGGCTACGTCGTCGAGGAAGCCTTTGACGACATCAATGGGTTGCATCACGGGAGCGTCCCTCCGCTTGCTGTTTCTCGGCTGCGGTCACGACACGGTCGATCACGGCCTGCGGGTCGATAGAGCTCCCGGTGACGGCGATCAAAATGATCACTTTTCACCTACAACTTGAATTGCGCTCAACCGATTGCATTGCACACGCGCCTGCGCGCCCGGTGGATACAGGGACACGACTTGACGCCGCCCTTCGGCCGGGCGTCGATTGGCGAAAATTACATTCCAGGGTGGGACCCTGACCATCCACGACGCCAGCCCAAGGCGCTGTTCAATCTGTCGAACAACGAGGCCCGCCTGGCGCTGGCGCTTAGCCGCGGACGCACCATCGCCCAGACCGCGCTGGACCTCGGGATCCGCGAGGGCAGCGCGCGCACCTAGTCCAAGCGGGTCTACGCCAAGGCCGGCGTGCACGGAAAATCGGATCTGGTGCGCCTGATCCTGGGCAGCGTCATCGCCCTGGCGTGACGGGACCCAGCCGCTGGCTGCGGCGCAGGCCCCATCTCCATCAGTCGTCCTTCGGCGCCAGCCCGCGCAGTTCCTCGACCTGATCGAGCACGCTCTGGAAGAAGCGGCTGGGCCGCCGCTGCAGCAGGATGTTGCCATCCAGACAGGCTCGTTCCAACGCCACCTGATCCTCGACCGGCAGGCTACCGAAGCGCGAGGGCACCTCCGGCTTCATCAGCGCGATCGCCTTGTCCATCCAGCCGGGCGCCTCGCCCATCTCGAAGAAGTCAGCGATGCGGGTCAGCGTGGCGCGCGGGTCGGCCAGCAGGTCCTCGAACCAGACGTCGAGATACTGGTCGGCGTTGAGCTTCGGCACGACGCTGAAGCCCTGCTCGATCTGCCAGCTCCAGTACTCGCCGAAGGCCGCGGTCGGCGGCTGGTTGTCGTTGCGGCGCCGCAGCGGGTTCTTGTCGGTACGGTCGTTCCAGTAGCGGGCGATGTCCTCGATCTCGGCTCGATCCGGCGGGTCGTGGAACAGCGAGGTGGCGACGTGGAAATAGGGGAACGCCTGCATCGAGAGCGCCGATTCCAGGCCATCGCGATGGATGTGCACGAACTTGGCGTTCGGGAAGGTGCGCCTCAACTGCGGGAAGAACTCCCACGACACGCCCGACCGTTCGAGCCAGAACTTCTTGCCGTTACGCTGCTGCAGCCAGGTGAACAGCTCGATGTAGTGGTCATGCGCGGTGCGCACCGGCCAGGTCGCGACCTCAGCGATCAACTCGCGCCACAGGCCTTCCGGGTCCTTGGAGATGAACGCCAGCGCGATCGAGACGATGGTCGGCGGCGAGTGATACTCGTCGACCATGTCGCTGCTCATGTCGTGCAGCGACTCCTTCAGTCGGATCGACTGCGAGCGCATGTAGTCGGACGGCAGGTTGCCGCGCGACAGCGCAGACGCCAGTTGTTTGCCGCTGAGCGGCTTGGTCGGGAAACAGGCTGGGCGGTTCACTCCGCCGAAGAACTCCGACAACACCAACGCGTCCGGGTGCTCGGCCAGCATCGTCGAAAGCAGCGTCGAGCCGCACCGGCCGGTGCCCACCACGAAGCGTTCCATCATTCCTCCGATCACAGTCTTAGTTGCGGCGCCGTCTTCCGGCGCGACGCCGGTTTGTCAGTAGCGGAGCTGCAGGTGCCGCCTGCGGACAGCCATCTGTTCCGCCCGCGCCTGCGATCCGAAGTTCGGGGTGTCGCCAGGCAGCAAGCTGCGCACGTCCGAGAGCGAGACGACCTGACAGGTCGGAACCGCCGGCGCGTCGGCCCAGAACCACCGCGTGAACATCAGGCCGGTGCGACGGCCCTCGGTGTCGATCCAGTTCTGCACGCCGGGGTCCTTGGCGGAGACCACGATCCGAACGAGACCGTCGGAATCCACGTGGCCCTGGCGATGATTGATGCTGGTGATGTGGTTGAAGAAGTCCGCCGAGTCGCCCCACGGCATCCGGTGCCACTGAACGCACCAGTAGCGCGCGTTCGGCGGCTTGAACTCCATTACCAGCGCCTCGTCAGGCCCGAGCTCGAACTCGACGTTGCCGTAGCGGTAGGCAGGCGGCGCGACGCCGCCGTAGTCGGCGGCGTAGTAGGCGTTCCTCTCCCCCTTCGAACGCTTGAGGAAGCTGCCGATCGCCATCTGCTGCTCGTAGAGGATGTGCGAGCGGAGCCAGGCCATAGTGTCGGCGAGGCCGCCGATCAGGTTCTCAGGCGGGATGGAATTGGGGGCCGGCTCGTTCGCGCTCAGGCAGGTCAGTTCGAGCGCCGGCGGCCGGCCCTTCGACCAGTCGAAATAGTAGAGTCGGAGGAAGAGGAACCGGGCCTCTTCCCCAATTTCGAGCCAGTTCTCGCGATCCTGCGGCTTGGCGCTGAGGATGACCTGCACCTCCCGCCCGTCGTGTTTCAGCTCGTGCAGGGTGACGTTGCCCCAGACGCCCGCCGGACCGGAATCGGGCTGGCCATAATAGCGGCCGTGGATCGACAGGTTCAGTTCATCGATGGTGTCGAGTGGAACCGTCAGCCGATAGGTCTCGCGCCCGTCGATCTTGGCGATGACGTAGCTATTGTCGGCGTTCGGCGCTGAGGGCGCGGCCCCGGCGCAGGCCCGATCCCACCAGATCAGCCGCGGATGCCGCGGATCGTAATTGTCGAGCCGGAAATCGAGGCCGGCGCGCAAGGTGCGGGTGACGAATTGAAGCGCCTCGGCGTGGTGCGTCGCATCCTGAACCGGCGCCAGGGCGCAAAGCTCCTCGCCGAACGCCCTCAGCTCGCCGCAGAACTTCTCCCACGCGGCAGCGACTTCTGCAGGCTCCGTCAAACTCTTCCTCTCCGTCCCGTCGGCGCGCAGGCCCGTCGTCGCGAGTGATGCGGAGCCGCGGCTCCGCGCCGCTCACCGCTCCGGGTCGACCCCGTAGATGGTTTTGGTTTCTTGGAAGCCATGAAAGCCCTCCGGCCCCATCTCGCGGCCCAGGCCCGAGGCCTTGAAGCCGCCGAACGGGGCGCCGAAGTCCAGGCCGAAGTTGTTCACCCCGAAAGTGCCCGTACGGACAGAGCGCGCGAACTTGAAGCCGCGGCCGCCATCCTCGGTGAACACCGCTCCGCCCAGGCCGTAGGGCGAGTCGTTGGCGATGCGGATGGCGTCGTCGTCGGTGTCGTAGGGGATCAGCACGCCGACCGGGCCGAAGATCTCCTCCTGGGCGATCCTCATGCTGTTGTCGACGTCGGCGAACACCGTCGGCTTCACGTACCAGCCCCTCGGCAGGTCCTTCGGCCGCTCGCCGCCGACAGTCACCCGGGCGCCCGCCTCGCGGCCGGCGGCAATATAGCCCTCCACCCGATCGCGCTGGCGCTCGGCGATCAGCGGCCCCAGCTGCGTGTCGGCTGCGCGCGGATCGCCCATGCGCAGGCTTGCGACATTGTCGGTGATGGCGTCGACAAACTCGGCGTATCTGGAGCGTGGAAGCAGGATGCGCGTCAGGGCGACGCAGGCCTGGCCGTTGTTCGCCGCTAGGCCCATCGGGATGGCGTGTTCCAGCACAGTCTCAACCTTGGCGTCGTCGAGCACGATGGCGGCCGACTTGCCGCCCAGCTCAAGGCCGACGCGCTTGAGATGCTCGCCGCAAATCGCGCCGATCTTGCGCCCGGCAGCCGTGCTGCCGGTGAACGACACCTTGTCGATTCCCGGGTGGCGCACGAGGTATTCGCCCACCCCGCGATCGCCCGCGACGATGTTCAGCACGCCCGGCGGCAGGCCGGCGGCTTCGGCCGCCTTGGCGGCGTAGTAGCAGCTCAGCGGCGTTTCCGGCGGCGGCTTGGCCACGATGGCGCACCCGGCCGCCAGCGCAGGCGCGATCTTCAGGATCAGCAGGAAGAACGGGGCGTTCCAGGGCACGATGGCCGCGACCACGCCGACCGGCTCACGGCGAACCGTAAGCGGGCCACGGAAGGCCTGGCGCACCTCCTCCATGCCCTCCCTCTCCGCGAGGTCGGCGTAGTAGTTGAGGAGCGCCGAAGCGCCCTGCCCCGTATGCTGGTTAAACGCCAGGGGCGACCCGACCTCGTCGGTCACCACGTCGGCGATCTGGCTGGAGTGCGCCGCGAGATACGCGGCCATCTTCCGAAGGATTCCCCCGCGCTCGGCCGGCGTCATGCGGGGCCAGGGCCCCGCATCGAAGGCGCGCCGCGCGGCGGCGACGGCCCGATCCATATCCTCGGGCGCGCCCTCAGGAGCTTGGCCGATGAGCTCTTCCGTCGAGGGCGAAATGACCTTAAGCATGGCGCTCGTCGCCGGCGCGACCCATTGGCCGTCGATGAAGAAATCTGTTTGCTGATGGCGCATGGAACCTCCCGCCAAAACCGGTGACCGGCGTTTTTGATTTGATCCGGTTGTAGCGAGGCCCAGAAGCAAGAGTCACGCGGAATTGTCGATGAATTAGGTTCACGTTGATGTTGATCATCAATCATTTCCCCTCGCGGGAAATCTCTATTTCCTCACGCGCCTATTCGGATTGAATTCAAGCTCGCGCTGCTATGGATATAGAGAGATCGAAGATATTGGAGTCTCGCGATCTCTTCTAGCCACGGCGGCCAGACGAGCCTAAGCGGACAAGAAGATGCAGCCGCGGATGCACCGGCGGCTGAGGAGGAAGTCAGTGGAGTATGTCAATCTTGGCGCGACCGGCCTGAAGGTCTCGCGGATCTGCCTCGGCGCGATGAGCTATGGCGACGCCGCCAAGGGCTGGAACCCGTGGATCCTACCGCCGTCCGAAGGCATCGGCTACATCCGCCAGGCGCTGGAGTTGGGCGTCAATTTCTTCGACGTGGCCGACATTTACGCCGGCGGCTCCAGCGAGGAGTTTCTCGGCGATGCGCTCGGCCAGCTCGCCCGCCGCGACGAGGTGGTGATCGCGACCAAGGTCGGCGGCCGGGTCGGCGCCAGCAAGACCAATGAGACGAACACCGGCTGGCCCACCGCCCATGGCCTGTCTCGCAAGCACATCTTCGACGGGGTCGACGCAAGTCTGCGGCGCTTGAAAACCGACTACATCGACCTCTACCAGATCCACAGCCACGACCCGACGACGCCGATCGTCGAGACGCTCGAGGCGATGGACGACCTGATCAAAATCGGCAAGGTCCGCTACATCGGCGCCTCCAACACCGCGGCGTGGCGCATGGCTCAGGCGCTCTACAAAGCCGACCTGAAGGGGCTGACCCGGTTCGTCTCGATCCAGCACCACTACAATCTGATCGCCCGCGAGGACGAGCGCGACCTGACCCCCCTGCTGGCGGACGAAGGCGTCGCCAGCATGCCCTGGTCCCCGCTCGCCCGCGGCTTCCTGGCCGGCAATCGTGCGCCGGGCGGCGAGACGGCGCGCGCCGGCTCCGATCCGGCGGCCGCCAAGCTCTACGGCTCGCCCAACGACCATGCGATCGCCGCTCGCGTATCCGCCGTCGCCCAGGAGCGCGGCGCGGCGCCGACCCAGGTGGCGCTCGCCTGGCTGCTGGCGCGCCCGGCGATCACCATCCCGGTGATCGGCGCGACCAAGCCGCATCACCTGCCCGACGCCGCAGCGGCCGTCGCGTTGCGCCTCGACGCCGACGAACTTACGAAGCTCGAGGAACTCTACGAGCCGCGCACGCCAATCAACCCGCGATGAGCCGGGCTTCCGGCGTCCGCTACGACCATTTTTACTGAGGAGCATACCCGCCATGAAATTGCGCCGTGTGGGAGACACCGGCCTCCGCGTCTCGACGGTGGGCCTGGGCTGCAACAATTTCGGTTGGACGATCGACGAGAAGGCCTCGCAGGCGGTGGTCGACAAGGCGCTCGATCTCGGCGTCACGCTGTTCGACACCGCCGACTACTATGGAACCAAGCCCGGCGAGGCCGAGACGGTGCTCGGCCGGACGCTGGGCGCGCGCCGTAAAGACATCGTGCTTGTCACCAAGTTCGGCGTCGACATGGCCGGCAACGGCATGGCCCGCGACAGCTCGCGCCGCTACATCCTGCAGGCCGTCGAAGGCAGTCTGAAGCGGCTCGGCACCGACTGGATCGACGTCTACATGATCCACTGGCCGGACTACGAGACGCCGATGGAGGAGACGCTCCGCGCACTCGACGACCTGATCGCCGCAGGCAAGATCCGCTACATCGCCTGCTCCAACCTAGAGACCTGGCGCGTGGTCGACGCTGTCTGGACCGCCCGGAGCAACGGCCTGCATCCGTTCATCGCCGCCGAGAACCAGTACAGCCTGCTGGCGCGCGAGGCCGAGGCGGACATGATCCCGGCGCTGGAGCACCAGGGGCTGGGTTTCCTGCCCTACTTCCCCCTCGCCAGCGGCATGCTGACCGGCAAGTACACCCGCGGCGGCGCCAGCGGCGCGTCCGGCCGGCTGGCCGACAATTTCCTGCGCCTGGGCGACGTTTTCATGAGCGAGCGCAACTTCGACATCGTCGAAGCGCTGGACGCCTTCGCGCGCGAGCGTGGCCACACGCTGCTGGAACTCGCCATCAGCTGGCTGGCGTCCAAGCCGGTGGTCTCCAGCGTGATCTGCGGCGCCACCAAGCCCGAACAGGTCGAGCAGAACGTGGCGGCGGCCGGATGGGCGCTCACGCCCGAGGAGCTCGCCGACATCGACAAGATCAGCCGGCCGGCCTGAGCCGGCGCACCAACAACGGAGGAACATCAATGATCAACGGCGTGCACCACATATCGCTCGCGACGTCGAACCTCGACGCCTTCCTGCACTTCTACTGCGATCTGCTGGGCGCGCAGCAGCGTGGCATGTTCGAGCTGAAACCGGGTGAGAACCCGCCGCTGGAAGCCATCGTCGGCATGAAGAACATCGCGGGCCGCGCCGGCGGACTGACGCTGGCCAATATGAACATCGAGGTGTTCTGCTATTCGAGCCCCCAGCCCAAGCCCGGCGAGCGGCGCCCGGCGTGCGACGTCGGCATCCGCCACATCGCGTTCGACGTCACCGACATCTTCGGCGAGTACGAGCGCCTGAAGGCCGCCGGCGTCGACTTCATCTCGCCGCCGCAGAAGCTCGAGGCGGGCTGCGCCTCCTGCTACATGTACGACCCTGACGGCAACATCGTCGAAATGCAGGAAATCTTTCCGGGCAGCGTGGTTGCGCCCGCCCCAGGACTGGCCGCCCAATAGTCGCCTGCACCAAAGCGAAAGCCGGCAATGACCGAAGACCTGACCGCGCGCGTCGCGCAGCTGGAACAGAAGATCCTCCTCCTCGAAGACAAGGAGGCGATCCGCGAACTGATCGCGCGCTACGCTCATCACGCCACCCGCGGCCATGCCGGCGAGGCGATGAGCGGGCTGTTCACCGATGACGGCGTGTTCGACGCGCGCGCGCCCGGCGGTCAGAAGTCCGACATCCGCATCGAGAGCAAGGAGAAGCTGCGCGCCTTCTTCGACAACATGCGGCCGGGCGGCACCACGCCGATGATCCACGACCTGATCCTGGAATTCCGCGGCGACGAAGCCTCCGGCACCTGCGTGCTCGACAGCCCCTGCTACACGGGCGAGAGGCGTGGCTACGTCGGCTACTACGAAGACGAGTTCCGCCGCGTCGACGGGCGGTGGAAGTTCAAGGATCGCATCTTCTTCTTCTTCCAGGGCAGCGCCAACCAGACCTGACGCGCGGCCACACGCCGCCGCCCTGAGCCGCGCCGCCTCAGGCGGCCGGGGCGGCCGACCTCTCCAACGCTCCCGCGAACTTGTCACTGACCTCGGTCATGATGGCGCCGATCCAACGCAACGCCGGGTCATGGTCGGCCTCACGCCGCCACAACACCGAGATGTCGAACTCCGACCGCCCATCCGGGACTTCGATCTCGACCAGTTCGCCCCGCCCGACATGGTCGCGCACCAGCAGGTGAGGCACGTAGCCGATGATCGGATTGGCCATGACCATCGCTACCGTGATCTTGGCGTCGTACACGGCGATCGGTGCTGGCGCGATGTGCGTGAGGCCGGAGTGCCGAAGGATCTCATCCGAGCCGAGCACCACCTGCTTGCGCAAGCCGACCTCGGTGATTTGCTCGGCCACGCCGAGCTTGTCCTCCATGGCGGCGACCATGATCCGCGGGAAGGCCGCAATGTCGGCCAATGACATCGGCTGCGGCGGCAACGGCGTGTCCCGCCCGGCGACCCAGGCGAAGCGATCGGTCAGGAGCCGCCACTTCCTGAACCGTTCGGGCTCGTCCTCGTAGTAGCCAAGGGTCAGGTCGACCTTCCCGAGGTCCAGCAGTTGCGCGACGTTGCGGGTGTTCCAGATCCGGAACCGCGCGTGCGGGGCCTCCCGCCGCGCGCGGGCGATGACTAGCGGCATCAGCAGTTCGCACAGGTAGAGCGGCGCGGCGATGGTGAACTCGCGGCGGGTCGTCGCCGGGTCGAACTCCACCGGCGCGAGCGCCTCGTGCAGCCGCGCGAAGAGTTCGTCGAGAACCGGCGCGAGATTGGCAGCGCGGGGGGTGGGCTTTAGCCCGGACGGGCTGCGCACGAATAGCGGATCTCCAAAATGCTCGCGCAAGCGGCCGAGCGCGTGGCTCACCGCCGACTGCGTGACGCCAAGACGATCGCCCGCGCGCACAGCGCTGCGCTCCTCGTAGAGCATCAGGAAAACGCGCAGCAGATTGAGGTCAAGGTGCTTCATGACTTCAATTCAAGAACACATTGAAGAAACATCACTGTACCACCCGTTCGTCGCCCCCAAAGATCGCCGCGGCGTTCTGACTCGGGCTCCCGCAAGGAGTCATGCACGGACGAAATATACAACGTCGGCGCTCGTATGGACGCAGGCCAACGTCCTGGGAAGCGCGAAGGAAACACGCCAGCCGGAGCCCTCCAACGCACTTTCGTCGTGCGGCGGGCCGGAGCATGGTGCACGGGAGAGGAACATTGTCGGTGGATTACGACTACATCATCATCGGCGCCGGTTCGGCGGGCTGCGTTCTGGCTAACCGGCTGTCCGCGGATGCACGCAATCGCGTTCTCCTGATCGAGGCCGGACGGCCGAACACCCACCTCTATGTCAACATGCCGACCGGCTACGGCAAGGCCGTCGGCGATCCGCGGTTCGATTGGATCTTCTCCTCCGGCCCGGAGCCGGAGCTGGGCGGGCGGATGATCAACACCGCGCGCGGCAAGGTGATCGGCGGATCGAGCTCCATCAACGCAATGGCCTACGTCCGCGGGCACGCGGCGGACTTCGATCATTGGCGGCAGCTCGGCAACGTCGGCTGGGGCTGGGACGACGTCCGCCGCACCTATCAACGGATCGAGGACTACGACGAAGCCAAGGGCGAGGATCGGTTCCGGGGCGGCATGATGCCGGTGCGTCGCGCGCACAGCATCCACCCCATGAGCTACAAGCTGATCGAAGCCTCGGTGCAGGCAGGCCTGCCGGCCACTGACGACTACAACCTGCCCGATCCGGACGGGCTAGCCGTGGCGCAGATCAATGCGGCCGACGGCCTCCGCGCCAGCGCGGCGGCCTCCTACCTCGCGCCGGCTCGCGGGCGGAAGAACCTCAAGGTGATCACCGACGCCGAGGCGCGGCGGATACTGTTCACCGGCAAGCGCGCGACCGGCGTGGAGTTCGAGCGCCATGGCCGCATCGAGACCGTCAAGGCGCGGGGCGAAGTGATCATCAGCGCCAGCTCGATCAATTCGCCCAAGCTGCTGGAGCTCTCCGGCGTCGGCCAGGGCGAGCGTCTGCGGCAGCTCGGCGTCGAGGTGCTGTGCGACCTGCCGGGCGTCGGCGAGAACCTGCAGGACCACTACTTCGTGGGCGCACGCCTGACCCTGAAGGGCGTCAACAGCCTGAACCAGGAGATGCGGCTGCCGCGGCTCGCGCTGCACGCGGCGCAGTACGGGATCCTGCGCAGCGGCCTGCTCGCCTCGACGCTGTCGCAGGTCATGGGCTACGCCAAGGTCCTGCCGGGCTCGGCGAGCGGCGATATTCAGTTCATCGGCTCGCCGACGACGATGCGCGCCAAGTCGCGCGGCACCAGCAAGGAGATGCGCGTCGAGCTGGAGGAGACGCCGGGGGTGGGCCTAGGCTGCTACGTCTGCCGCCCAGAGAGCCGCGGGCGGAGCCACGCGATAAGCCCGGACCCGAAGGTCTATTCCAGCATCGTCAACAACTACCTCTCTACGGACTACGACCGGAGGGTGCTCATCGAAGGCGTGCGGCTCTGCCGGCGCATCCTGGAGCAGCCGGCGTTCGACGGCATCCGCGCCGGGCCTCCCCTCCCCGCGCCCGAGGTGCAAACAGACGAGCAGATGCTCGACTATCTGCGCATGGCCGGAGGGTCCGCCCAGCACCAGGTCGGCACCTGCAAAATGGGCTCCGATCCGATGGCGGTCGTCGACGATCGGCTGCGCGTGCGCGGCGTCGAGGGGCTGCGCGTGATCGATTCCTCGATCATGCCCACGGTCGTCTCGGCGAACACCCACGCCTCGACCGTGGTGATCGCCGAGCGGGGTTCGGAGTTCGTATTGGACAAGGCGCTGGCCTAGACCGCGCGTCAGGGAGGTCGGACAGATGAAGACCAGCCGAGCCGCCGTTCAAGTCGGGGTCCGGCAGGTCGAACTGCAGACCTTCCGCGTCCCGCAGGACCTGGCGCCCGGTTTCGCCCTGCTGCGGGTCGAAGCCAGCGGCATGTGCGGCACCGACATCAGCCAGTACGACGGGCATACGCGCAGCCTCGGAATGTACGAGTATCCGGCTGTGCTCGGGCACGAGGCGGTGGGATATATCGCGGCGATCACGCCAGAGGGCGAAGCGCATTGGGGCGTCAAGGAAGGCGACCGGGTAGCCGTCGAGCCCGCGATGCCCTGCGCGCGCTGCGGCCAATGCACCCGAGGCCACCTCACGCACTGCGAGCGGCGGTTCGTCTACGGCTTCCGCTCGACGACGGAAGAGGGCGCGCTGTGGGGCGCCTACTCCGAATTCATGCTGATCCACCCGCAGTCGAGCCTGCACCTCATGTCGCCGGACATTCCGATTCGGCATGCGGCCATGTTCAACGCCGTCGCCGGCGGCATCGACTGGACGGTCCGTCAATCGGGCCTCGAAGCCGGCGAAGACGTCGTCCTGCTGGCGCCCGGCATGCGCACATTGACCGGGGTGATCGGCGCGCGTCGCGCCGGCGCCCGCAACATCATCGTCGTCGGGCGGGGGAACGAGCGTAAGGCCGAGCTCGCACGCTATTACGGCGCGACCCACGTGCTCGACTCCACGAAGGAGGACGTGGTGGCGGAGGTGAAGGAGATCACCGGCCAGGGAGCCCAGCGCATCATCGACTTCACGCCGCACGAGTTGTGGACGCTCGACGCGTCCGTCGCCATGGCGGACAAGGGGGCGACCATCGTCGTCGTGGGACTGAAGAACAGCGCCTCGGCGTTCGACTTGAACCCGATCCTGCGCAAATCACTGGCGATCAAGGGCACCGCCGGCCCGACCCACGAGGGCTATATCGAAGGGGTCGCCTTGATCAATTCGCGCGAAGAGGATCTCGATCCCCTGCACACGCACAACTTCTCGATCAGCGACGCCGAGGCGGCCATCCGGACGCTGAGCGGAGAGATCAAGTCCGAGCTGGCGCTGGGGATCACCGTCTCGGCTTGATCGTGTCAAGGGCGGCCGAGGCGCGCGCGTCAGCGGTCGGCCCCAGCCCTCAGAACATCTCGATGTGGCCTTCCATCGTGAGCTTGCCGTTCTGCATGCGGCGCAGGACCATCACGTCGGCGCCCTGCAGGCCGCGGTGCGCGTGCGGGCTGAAGCCGATGCAGGTGCGCGCGCCGCCGCAAGCCGCGGGCACCATCTGCACCATCTCCAGCCCCCGACGCACGCCGTCCGGCGTCAGGATCGGCGCCAGGATGATCCCCTCGATCGTCGCGGTGATGGTGTCGCGGTACATGCTGATCATCTCGGGGCCCATCTTGGGCATCTCGGGATAGCGCTCGTAGTAGTCCTTGTAGAACTTCGCGCCGACCTCGTTGGCGTCGTCCCACATGGTGGTGCCGACCCAGCCCTCGTAGTTGTCCGCCAGACCCGGCACCTGAGCGCCGTAGAAGGCGTCGTTCATCACCCGCGGAATGTTCCAGCCCGAGTGGGCGACATGCTTCGCCCAATGGGTCGACATCGGCCCGGTGCCGAAGTGGGCGAGCGCGTCAGGCTTGATCGCCTTAAAGCGTTCCACCGTGCGCGCGAAGATCTCCTCGCGGTTCGGCACCACGATCTGCGGGAAGCGCTCGTCGGCCAGGATCTGGATGCCGGCGCGGGCGCAGGCGTTGCGGAAATGCAGGATGTTCTCGAGCGCGTGATCCGCCCGGTCCCAGGTCACCACGATGTTGGTGTGGCCGTTCTTCTTCAGCCAGCTCGCCATCGTGTAGACGTCGTGCGGGATGCTGCTCCAGCAGATCGAGAAGGCCCACTCCGACATGCCCTGCGCCGTCGCGCCCATGCCCATGAACGGCACCTTGCGGGCGTCGGCATGCTTGGGCAGCGCGATGCAGTCGTCGGCGTGGTTGCCGCCGATCACCGCGATCACGCCCTGGTCGCAGAGCTGGTGGAAGCCGTCGATGGTGTTCTGGATGAACCCCGCCGGCGGTCCCCAGGGGTAGACCTTGACGAACTCGAAGCCGCGCTCGAACCGGCCCGACGCGGCGTAGCGCTCGGCGACGAACTCGAAGATCTTCTCCGCGTGATTGGTGTGCTGCTCGGGATTGTCGAGCAGCAGGCCGATTTTCACCGGATCGGCCTGCTCCTGATATTGATCGCGTCTCACCATGGTTCCTCCGGTGCGGGCCGTCCCCTCTGGTCGGCCGCGCTAGCAGAGCCGCGCAGCGGCTGTCGTTGGCGAAGGGATCGGCGCGTTTCAGCGCCGATCCTTGATCCTCAAGCGACGCGCGTCAGGCCGTACACGCGCTCGGCGTTGCGTGCAGGATCTTGTGCTGGACGTCCTCGCTGAAGGATTTCGCGGGGGCCCGCGAGGTCCAAACATCCCCGGGTTGGGTGCAGTGCGTGTCAATGTCGACGACGGGGATCTGAGCTAGCGCGTTCATGTCGCGTATCCGTTTCAGGCAGAGAAATCCGACGGGCGGGTCTGCCCGCCTCAGAACATCTCGATACGATCTTCCATGACGAGCTTGCCGCCTGTCATGCGACGCAGCACCATCACGTCAGCGCCCTGCAGACCGCGGTGCGCATGCGGGCTGAAGCCGATGCAGGTGCGCGGGCCGCCGCAGGCCGCCGGCACCATCTGCACCATCTCCAGACCGCGGCGCACGCCGTCCGGCGTGAGGATCGGGGCCAGGATGACGCCTTCGATCATCGCGGTGACGGTGTCGCGATACATGCCCACCATCTCATGGCTCGGCACGGGCAGGTCCGCGCAGCGCTCCATGTAAGCGTCGTAGAAATTGGCGCCGACCATGTTGTCGTCGTCCCACATGGTGGTGCCGACCCAACCCTCGAAGCCCTCGGCCATTTGCGGTCGAGTGGCGCCGTGGAAGGCGTCGTTCATCACCCGCGGGATGTTCCAGCCCGAGCGCGTGACATGGCCCGCCCAGTGCGACGACATCGGTCCGGTGCCGAAGTGAGCGAGCGCGTCGGGCTTGATCGCCTTGAAGCGTTCCACCGCCCGACCGAAGATTTCCTCGCGGTTCGGCACGACGATCTGCGGGAAGCGTTCGTCCGCCAGTATCTGGATGCCAGCGCGGGCGCAGGCGTTCCGGAAATGCAGGATGTTTTCGAGCGCGTGGTCGGCCCGGTCCCACGTCATGACGATGTTCTTGTGGCCGTTTTTCTTCAGCCAGCTCGCCACGGTATAAACGTCGTGCGGGATGCTGCTCCAGCAGATCGAGAAGGCCCACTCCGACATTCCTTGCGCCGTCGCGCCCATGCCCATGAACGGCACCTTGCGCTTGTCGGCGTGCTTGGGCAGCGCGATGCAGTCGTCGGCGTGGTTGCCGCCGATCACCGCGATCACGCCCTGGTCGCAGAGCTGGTGGAAGCCGTCGATGGTGTTCTGAATGAACCCCGCCGGCGGTCCCCACGGATAAACCTTCACGAACTCGAAGCCGCGCTCGAACCGCTTCGAGGCGGCGTACTGCTCGGCGACGAACTCGAAAATCCGCTCCGCGTGGTCGGTGTGGCGGGCGGGATTGTCGAGCAGGAGCCCGATTTTCACCGGGTCCGCCTGCTCCTGGTACTGGTCGCGTCTGGCCAACGATCTTCCTCCCAAATTTGGCGCTTGCGCCGGGTGCCTCTGCGTTCCGATAGCGTCGGAACTCAGAACAGCTCGGCGTAACCCTCCTTGAGGTTCTGGCCGTCCTTGACGCGCCGCAGGATCATCGTGTCCGGACCGAGGTGACCCAGGTGGGCGTGGGGATTGAAGGCGATGCAGGTGCGGGGACCGCCGCAGGCGGCGGGGATCATCTCGACCATCTCCAGACCGCGGCGAACCCCGTCCGGCGTCAGGATGGGCGCCTGGACGACTCCTTCTACGATGGCGCGGGCGACATCATAGGAGAGCGCGAGCAACTCGATCGGCACGTCGCCGGCTTCCGGGTAGCGCGCGGCGAACTCCTTGGCGAACTTGGCGGCGGTGGGATTGTCCTCGTCCCACATGCTGGTGCCGACCCAGCCCTCGTAGACGGCCCGATATTCAGGCTCGTACGCGCCGTAGAACGCGCCGTTCATCACCCGCGGGAGGTCGTTCCAGTTCTTGTTTACGAAATCGGCCCAGCGGCCGGCGACCGGCCCGGTCCCGAAGTGCGCCAGCGCGTCGGGCTGCAGCGCCTTCAACCGGCCGGTGACGCTGGTGAAGATGTCGTCCAACTCCGGCACCAGGATCTGCGGGAAGCGGTACTCGGAGAGGATTTCGATGCCTGCGCGCGCGCAGGCGTTGCGGAAGTGGGCCATGTACTCGGCGGCGTGCGCCGCACGATCCCAGGTGGCGATGACCCGCTTGTAGCCGTTCTTCTTCAGCCAGCTGACCATGACGTAGCCGTCCTGAGGGATCGTCCCCCAACCGATCGAGAAGCTCCAGTCGGTCATGGAGTCGCCCGTCGCGCCCATGGCGATGAACGGCACTTCGCGTTCGCAGGCGTGCGGCGGCACGGCGATGCAGTCGTCGGAGTGCGTGCCGCCGATCACCGCCACGCAGCCCTTGTCGCAAAGCTCGTGGAAGGCGTCGATGGTGTTCTGGATGAAGCCCGCAGGCGGACCCCAGGGATAGACCGGGATAAACTCGAAGCCGCGCTCGAACCGACCCGCCGCCTTGTACTGCTCGGCGACCAACTCACAGACGCGAAGGATGTTGTCGCTGTACTTCGCCGGCCCATCCATCAGCAGCCCGATCTTCACCGGGTCCGCCAGCTCCTGATACTGGTCACGTCTGGCCAAAGCTATGTCCTCCCGCCGGCAATCGCGGCTTCAAATTGTTCTCAGGTCATTGATGGATCGCAGGCGGGGCGGCGCGCGCCTCCCCCGCCTGCAATCTTGTCAGGCCGCTTGGTTGCGAGCGCCGAGGCGGCTCGCGGCGTCGCGCATCGAGACCGGGCCGGTCGCCGACTGCGACGGCGCATGGCCGGAACGGTTGGTCTGCATCGGCGAGGTGTCGACGCCGGCAGCCTTGGCCTTGGCGCGCAGCGCGCCCACGGTCAGTTCCGCCCGCGAACGGATCTTGAACATGTCGTGGTGGAAGATTCGCGCGGCGTTCTCGTGCGTGATCAGGTCGATCTCATTGTCCGGGACCTTGGCGGCCACGAGGTCCTGCCAGAGCTTCTCCGGGGCGTTCGGCCACACGCAGTCGGCGTGCGGATAGTCGGCTTCCCAGGTGATGTTCTTGATGCCGACTTCGTGGCGGATCTGCAGGCCGATCGGATCGTCGATGAAGCAGGTGGCGAAGTTGCGGTCGAACACTTCGCTCGGCTTCAGGCCGCCGAAGTCCTGGCGCGTCCATTGGCTGTGCAGGCGGAACACGCAGTCGATCCGCTGCTTCATATACGGGATCCAGCCCGCGCCGCCTTCCGACATGGCGAACTGCAGCTTCGGGAACTTCCGCAGCACCGGCGAATAGGTCAGGTCCGAGGCGACCCGGTATAGGCCGATCGGCATGTTCGAGATCATCACGTCGACCGGCGAATCCTGTGAGGGCACCGAATAGCTGCCGTCGGCGAAGTGCAGGCAGATCGTCACCTCGTTGTCGACGCAGGCCTTCCAGACCGGATCCCAGTGGTCGGTGTGGAAGCTCGGCAGGCCGTAGATCACCGGGTTCGGGTGGAAGCTGATGGTGTTGCAGCCCTTGGCCTTGACCCGCTCGATCTCATTCGCGGCGAGCTTAGGATCCCACATCGGCGTGATGGCGAGCGGGATCAGCCGCTCCGGATACTTCGCGCACCAGTCCTCGATGTGCCAGTCGTTCCAGGCCTGCAGCGTGGCGAGCGCCAACTCCTTGTCTTCATGGCCCAGGAATACTTCGCCGGCCATGCCGACGAAGGTGCCGAAGTTCAGGCTGGCGGCGACGCCGTTGACGTCCATGTCGCCGATCCGCGCGTCGACGTCATAGCAACCCGGGCGCATCTGCGAGAGCGACGACGGCTCGAAGCCGTACTCGTCGCGCGGCCGGCCGACGACGGCGTTGGAGTCCATGTAGACCATCCGGCGGCCGCCGAAGGTCCAGTAGTCATCGCCGCCATCAACGCCGGTGTGATGCTTGGGAGCCGCGTCGCCGAATTTCTTCGCGATGCGGCCCTCGAACGTGTTCGGAGGCTCGATGATGTGGTCATCGACGCTGAAAAGAACCATGTCTTCGAGACGCATTTCGAAATCTCCCACCGATTGGTCGTAAGCAGGTTAATTATTAGATTAGCAACTAATGGCGCTCTTCACGAGCCCAGCAGCATCACCCCACCATCGACCGAGAAGGTCTGGCCGGTGATGTAGTCGGAGGCGTCGGAGGCCAGGAAGGCGAGCAGGGGCGCAATGGCGACGCCGCCGCGAAGTCCGCCCGGCAACGCCTGCATGCTGTTCATCTGCTTGAGCGCAGCTTCGCGCTGAGCCTCGGGAATGTAGGCTAGCGCGACCTCGGCCATCGCCGTGAAGGCGACCGGCGCGATGGCGTTCACGCGGATGTTGTACTTGCCCCAGTCGAGCGCGACCGCGCGGGTCCAGGCGGCGACCGCGCCCTTCGAAGCCGCGTAGTGCGCCTCGTTGCGCAGGCCGCGGATCGCGGCCATCGAGCTAAAATTGATGATCGAGCCGCCCTGCTCGCGCATCAACCGCCAGGCTTCCTGGTTGCTGTGGTAGGTGCCCATCACATTCACCTCGAACATGCTTCGCATGTCTTCGGCCGTCAGTTCCTCGGCGATGCCGCGGCCGTTCAGGCCGCCCGGGTGACAGAGGACGTCGAGGCCGCCGAGAAATTCCGCCGCAGAGTCGAACGCCTTGGTTACACGAGCACGGTCGGAGACGTCGCACGCGAGTCGCACGAGGTTGGGGTTGGCGTCGCCCTTCTGATCCTGGATATCGAGCGCCGCCACCTTGGCGCCCGACGCGAGGAAATACTCAACGGCGCCGGCGCCAATCCCCGAAGCCGAACCCGTCACGATGATCCGGCGGCCCGTCAAATCGATAGTCATCTCTACTCCTGAGACCCGGTCATGACGCCGAACGCCGCGAAGCCGCGGCGTTCGGCGCAAAGCGCACTAGAATTCTTGGGTGACCTGCACGCCGAAGGTACGCGGATTGGCGACCTTCATGTTCGTGAAGCCGAGCGAGCCCGCCAGGTCGAGCGCCGAGTCGAAGTAGCGCTTGTCGAGCAGGTTCTTACCCCAGATCGCTACCTCGGTCCTGTCATTGTTGAACCGCAGCGAGGCGCGGCCGTTGACGAGCTGGTAGTCGCCCTGGGTGTGCTTGTCGCCGGGCACGAACGGCGGATAGCTCAGCACCGGCGCAAGGTCGATCTTGCTCTGATAGTAATAATCGACTTGGAACCGGTACGTCCCGTAGCTGACTGGAAGGGTGTAGCTCGGCGAAATGCCGACCGTCCACTTCGGCGTCTGCGTGAAGCTTGTGTCCGACAAATCCAGCGTGTTCGGCCCGAGCGGCGAGGCCGCGCGGAACTCCTTGTACTTGGGGTCCACGTAACCGACCGTGGCGATGACCTGGGCGTTGGTGAACGGCACCACCGTCAGTTCGGCCTCGACGCCGCGGATGCGGGCGTCCGCGGCGTTGATCGTCTGCACCACGCTCACGGGGCTGCCGTTGACGATGAAGGTCGCGGGCACGCCGCGCTGCGCGTCGGTCACGTCGGTTTGGAAGATCGACGCATTGAGGCGCGCGCGGCGATTGAAGAAGTCGGCCTTGACGCCGGCTTCGTAGTTTAGGGCCTTCTGCGGATCGAAGGCCAGGAATGGCACGCCCACGGTGCTGCGCTGGTTGATGCCGCCCGCCTGGAAGCCCTTCGCCACACGGACATAGATCATGGCGTCGGGCGCCACGTCGTAGTCGGCGCCGATGGTGTAGTCGACCGCGCTGTAGCTGCTCTTGGTGATCGCCCGGCACTGGGCGTTCGGGAACGGAAGCGTGCAGGCGAACGGCGTCCCCGCAGCGCGTGACTGGTACTGCTGGGTGTTCGCGCTCTTCTTTTCCTTGGTGTAGCGGATGCCTCCGGTGATGCGCAGGCTTTCGGTGACGGAATACGTCGCCTGAGCGTAGGGGGCGACGCTTCGGTCGTTATGCTTCGAGAAGAGGAAGTTCCGGTTGTTGGGCGCGGTGAGGGTGCGCAGAGTGTCGTTCTGGGCCTGGTCGTTATTTAGGAACTTGTAGAGGAACAGACCCGTGACAAACTTGAGCCTGCTGTCGAACATGTTCCCGTTCAACTGGAACTCTTGTGTATAGGACGTTCCGTGCGGCAGCGCCTGGTTCCAAAGCGACGTGAACGGCGAGGCGTCGTAATCCTGTCCTGAGACCTGGCGGAACTGCATCCAGCCACTGACCGACTTAAAGGTCAGATTGTCGGTGATGTCGTAGGTTGCGGTCAGCGACGTGTGGAACTCTTTGTAGGACGCGGTGACGGGGTTCTCGCCGCCATAGCACTTCGGCCGCAGGTTCGGCTCGAGGCCGCCGCCGCAACTGAAGTAGATCGACTGAACGGCGGCGAAGTTGGCCGGGATCGGCACGAGCCCGTTCTGGATCGCCCCCACCGTGAAGGTGAGCGCAGGGTTGGTATTCGGCGTGAGCGGCGCGCGGAAGGTCGGGTTCGTCAGGAATGCGCCCTGGATAACGTTGCCGTGGGTCTTCGTGTTGAGGTAGTGCCCGCGAAGAATCACTTCGAACTTCTCGGTGGGGTTCCATCGAACCTGCGCGCGAGCGTATTTGGTGTTCATGTCGCCGAGCGGATCGCCGGTCGTCAGGTTCGTTGAGTAGCCGTCGTCGTCATAGATGCCGAGGTTCAGGCGAACCGCCAGCTTATCGGCGACCAAAGGCACGTTCATCATGATCGAGCCTTCTTTCCGCTCGTGGTTGCCCACGCCGGCGAAGACGCGTCCTTCGTACTTGTAGGTCGGCGCCTGGGTGATGACGTTCATCGCGCCGCCGACGCTGTTACGGCCGTACAGGGTGCCTTGCGGGCCGCGCAGAATTTCGATGCGGGTGATGTCCGGCCCGAGCATGGCGGTGGAGCCGTGCACCGAGGGCAGGAAGACGCCGTCCAGGTAGGTGGCGACGGGTTGCTCGTTGGAGAGCTCGATGTTCGGGTTCTTCAGGCCGCGGATGCCGACGGTGGTCGTGCTCGAGCCTTGGGCGGTCGAGTTGAACGAGACGTTGGGCGCCGCCGAGCGCAGATCGGCGATGGTCTGGACCGAACGCTCCTTCAGCGCCTCGCTCGAAAACGCCGACACGGCGATCGGAACCTTCTGCAGCGACTCCTCGCGCTTCTGCGCGGTGACGACGATCTCTTCGAGCGTGTTGCCGCCCGGCTGCTGTTCGGCGGCCAACAGGGCCGTCGGAAACACGCAGCTCCCGAGCATGATGGCGCGAAACACCGCGGCGCGCGCCGGATGCGTGATCTCTGATCTCATAATTTCCTCCCCCTAGTTTCTGCGGTTCTATCTGCAGTTGTGAAGACTCATACATCTTATCAAGGATTATACTCGTTCCGTATAGTTACCTCCTTTCAAAGACGCTATTGTTGAAACCGTCGCGCGATGCTGACTGCGCGAGCCTTTACAGCGCGCGCGCGCTCTTGCGGCGCGATCTTGGGATGGTCGGCCGGCAGCAGCCCCGACAGCTCGTCCGTGCGGACGAGGCGCGCGCGCGCCGTCGGTCGGATCTCGGTCTTCAGCCAGCGATACAGCAGCCAGCCACGTTGCAGGCCGCCGGTATCGAGCCAGTTGGGCGCGCCCGGATCCTCGGCCGCAACCACGGCGCGGAACAGCCCGTCGGAGTCGATATAGGCTTGGCGCTTGTTCACGCTCGACTGGCGGTTCTGGAAGTCGACGGCCTCGTACCAGCGGCTGTAGAGCTGGAACGCCCACTGCCCCTGTTGCGGAACCTCACTCTCGACCAGCAAGGCCTCGTCGTCGCCGAGCTCGAACCAGCCGAAGCCGTAAACGAGCGGCGCCTCGGTCCCGACGCCGGGCTTAAGGTTGGGGATGATCGCAGGAACAGGCGGAGCGAGCTCGTTCGGCCCGACCATGCCGTGCATCAGCTCCTGGTGCTCGTCGTAGAACGCCTCGTTGCGCGTGAACAGCTCGCCCGCGTCCTGCAGGTTCGCCGTCAGTCGTTCCAGACGCAGCGGCTCTGGACGCGTTGGCGCCGCGGCGTCGACGCGCTCGATCGTCATCCACGGCTGCGGCGCTTCGCTGCCCCAGTCCTCGTGGTAGATCTTGAGCATCAGGCGGCCGCCCAGGCCGGGATAGGGACCGGGCAGCCCCTCGTCACCGCGCGGCGCGTTCGGTTCGAGCTTGATCCAGTTGCCCTCCGCCGGCTCCGCGCTCAGCGTGATGCGGAAGCCACCGTCGGGCTCGAACATGAAGTGGGGCGCGTTGCTCCAGAGCTTGCCCCATACCGCCACCCGGCCATGCAGATGGCCGCGGATCACATAGGTGGCGTCGGGCCGCAGCGACGCCACCAGATAGGTGTTGTCGTTGTGCGGCGCGCCCCAGCTGATGCGGTCGTCGCAGACGCGGTGAAACCGCGGAAAGTCCGGGTCGCCGAACTCCACCCGCGTCTGCAGGGTATAGACGGCCTGGCGCGCGAGATGGCGCACGCCCTCGGCGATCTCCTGCGAGCTCAGTTCGCCGCGCGCGCCGGAAAGCAGCCCCTCGCCTTCTCGCTTCATACGCTCGCAGAAATCGCTCCATTGAGCGACTAGCGCTTCGCGCGCGGCCTGGTCCGGAGCGCTCACGCCGGCGCCCCCGAACCGATGAAGCGCTCTCGATAATCGGCAAACGCCGCCGCGATCTGCGCCGAATCGAGACCGAATTCGGCCGCGGTATACTTGTGGCTGCCGTGCTTGGCCTGGTGCTGATCCTGCCGGTTCTCGTCGACCCAGGCGGACATCACCGCTTCGGACTGAGCGCCGAGCGTCTCGCCGCGCGTCTCGTAGATCCGACGCACGACGCCCATCGGGTCTCGCACCAGGGCCTTGTAGTCTACATCGACGATCCGCTGGTCCAGGGTGGCGTCAGCTTCGCGCAGCCGCATCGTACGACGCATGGCGCGCGACCAGAGGTCGAGCACGGCGGCCCCGACCTTGGCGCGACCGACGTTGGCGTAGTTCCGCACCCGGAAATGGCTCACCAGGCTGGCGAGCGACGGCAGAGTCTGCAGCGGATCGCGGTGGGTGACCACCAGCGTCGCGTCCGGATAGGTCGCGACCAGCTCGGCGACGTGGGCGGTGTGCTGCGGGCTCTTCAGCACCCAGTCCTTGCGCGCGGTGTGCGACTGGTGATGCTGCAACATCATCTTGTGAAAGGCGTAGGCGGAACGGACCCGCTCCCCGGCTTCATCGGAGATGATGCGCTCCAGGTAGTTCGGCGCGTCGAAGAAGGCGAAGTTGCCCGTGGCCATAAACTCGTGGCGCAGGAAGCCGCCGCATTCGGCCGGCAATTCCGCGTCCTGCATGTGCAGCCGCTGCGTCTCGGCGTCGGCCGCCATCTCGGTGCGCGACAGCTCGATCCGCGGATCGGTCGTATAGGTCTCGTCACGCGGCGGCGGCGAAGGCCGCGACATTTCCCACTGCAAAGGCGAGCGCGCGTTCGGGTCGCGCGACAGCAGCGCGTGCAGGAAGGTGGTGCCGGACCGGGGCAGGCCCAGCACGATGATCGGCCGGCGGATCTGCTGGGCCGCGATCGTGGGATCGGCCGCGCGGTCGCCCAGAACCTTGAGCCGCGTGGTCAGGGTGTTGAGCACGCCGCCGCGCGCGGTGCGCACGCCCGCTTCGGTCGCGCCCGACGCCAGCACGTCTGAGATCAGGACCGCGGCGTTCTCCCGGAAATAGCCATCGCCGAAATCGCTGAGCCCGGTCGCCGCCTGGGCTTCCGCGATCAACTCGTCGATCGTGAACGCCGACGTCATTCCGCCGCCGCCTTCTCGGCGCGCTTGCGGATCTCCAGCATGTTCTTGGCGCTCGGGATGTAGTTAGTCGCGCCGCCTTCGAGGTGCAGGTTCTGTCCCGTCACCCACTTGCTCTCGCGCGAGCCCAGCCAGAGCACGGCGTAGGCGATGTCTTCCGGCTCGCCGAAGCCCAGCAGCTGCACCGCATAGGCCTTGGAGATTTCCGGGTCCGCCAGGATGGCGTCCATCGTCTCGGTGCCGGTCTTCACGAACCCGGGCAGGATGGCGTTCGCGCGGATATTGTGCTCGGCGTACATCAGCGCCCAGTGACGCACGAGCGCCGCTTCGGCGGCCTTGACCGCGGTGTAGGGCGCCGGGCCCAGCGTGCCCCGCGCGGCCGTCATCGACGAGATCACGACGATCGAGCCGTGGCCGGCCTTCATCATGTGCGGCAGCGCCTGCTGGACCGGAATGAAGCAGGCGTTGGTGAGGCCGAGCCGGATGTATTCGGCCCAATCGGCCTCGGCGAGGTCGATGGTGTCGGGCACCCGCATGCTGTCGGTGGCGGCAGCGTTGGTGACCAGTACGGTGACCTTGCCGTAGACCTCGGCGGCGGTGTCGATGACCTTGCGGATCTGGTCGCCGTGCATCAGGTCGGCCTGGACGAACGTGCCCTTGCCGCCAGCTTTGGCGATTTCCGCCTCGAGCGCGCGGCCCGCGGACTCGGTGCGCCCGCAGAAGACGACGCTTGCGCCCTCTTGAGCCGCCAGCCGTGAAACTGCTGCGCCAATCCCCTTGGTGCCGCCGATCACGACGAGGACTTCGCCCTTCATCCTGTCCAACGCAGCACTCCCCATGCTTTACTGAAGCGGCGTTCAAATGAACGTGTTCACATTCATCCGAGTGCGCACCCATTCTGGTTGGATCGGATTTAAATCGTCAGGCCACGTTATGGCAGTGATCAATGTTCAAGGTCATCTTGAATGGGAATCATTGGATTTTCCACGGGGGCTGGCGAAGCGTACTTGAGGGAAGGACTATCGACCTAGGGTCGCAGGCATCCGACCCGCCCCTGCTCGCCGCGCCGCGGCCGATGATCTCGAGGCATTCATGTCAACTGACTCTCCGCTTTCCAAAGGCGCGACCATCGCCATGGTGGCCGCCCTCGTCGTGGCGGAGGTCACCGCGTCGTTCGAGACCAGCATGGTGTTCACCTCTGTGAAGGCCATCCTCCAGGAGTACGGGCGGCCGGCGACGGTCGGCTGGCTGCTGAGCAGCTATCTGCTGATCGCCGCGGCGTCGGCGGCGGTGTGCAGCCGCCTCGGCGACATGTTCGGGCGGCGCAACCTCCTGTTGCTTCTGCTCGGCTGCTCCTTCGCGGGTTCGCTGATCAGCGCGTTCGCGCCCACGCTCGAAGGCGTGATCTTCGGCCGCGCCGTGCAGGGCTTCGCCGGCGCGGTGCTGCCGCTTGCGCTGGGGCTGATCCGACAGCACGTCGCGCCGTCGCGGCTGAACATGAGCGTGGCGGTCGTGGCGGCTTCGGCGTCGCTCGGTTCGGGGCTGGGCATCATCGTCGGCGGCGTGATCGTGGACACGATCGGCTGGCGCCACATCTTCAGCGCCAGCGCGACGCTGAGCGCCATATCGTTCGTCGCCGCCTTCCTGGCCGCGCCCCGTTCCGCCCGCGTGCGGAGCGCCGAGCGGCTGGACATCGTCGGCGGCCTGCTCTTCGTCCCGGCGATCGCCGCGCTGCTGCTGGGGATCAGTACGGGCCATGAGCGCGGCTGGGACGTGCTGAGCTGGGGCCTGCTGGCCGCAAGCGCGGTTCTGCTGACCGTCTGGCTGTTCCACGAGCTGCGTCAGGCGTCGCCGCTTATCGACGTCCGCCTGCTGGCGAAGCGCAGCATCGCGCTGACCAATATCGCCGGCGCCATCGCCGCGATCGGCGTGCTGCAGTTCTCGCAGCTGGTGTTGCTGCTGCTGCAACAGCCGCTTTGGACCGGCGCGGGCCTTGGCCTTTCGGCCACGCTCGCCGCCATGGTCAAGGCGCCGGGCAACATCATCACCACGGCGGCCTCGCCGGTGTGGGGCTATCTGTCCAACAGGTTCGGCGCCTCGCGTCTCATCATGGGCGGCATGGCGGTGCTGACGGCCTGCTGCGTCCTTCTGATCTTCGAGCAGGACACGCTGTGGGCGGTCGTCGGCATAGCCTTGATCGGGACCGTGGCCGTGTCGTCCGCTTACGCCGCCTTCCCGATGGTGCTGGTGAGAGCTGCGCCGCTCGGCCGGATCTCCGAAACCCTCGGCGTGTCCTCGGTTATCCGTTCGGTCTTCATGGCTGTTGGATCGCAGGGAATGCTGGTGGTGCTGGCGACATCGACGGTCTCCAACCCGGCCTTCGGCGCCGCCGAATTCCCGACCGCGGCGGCCTACAAGCTGATGTTCGGGCTGCTGGCAGCGACCTGCATCGGAACCTTGCTGGTGGCCGCGATCATTCCGCGCGAGGATGACGCTTCAGACGATGGAGCCGAGCCGTCCAAGCTGCCGGCATCCTCTGCGAGCGAAGGCTCCTGGCGGCAAGCTCCAGCGGGACATTGACTCCCAGATGAGCACCGCCGCAGACCCGCTCGCCGACGACGCGCCGATCCTGGCGACGCCCTTCCAGCTCGAGGCGGAGAAGCTCGCGCTGACGATCATGGCCCGGGCCGACGTCCAGGCCGCCGTCGCCGAGACGCGCGCGCAGTTGCGCGACGATCCGGCGTCCGCCCGTCCGGAAGGCCGCGCCGCGCTCGACCGCGCGGTGGCGCTCTGGCTCGGCGACATCACGCTTCGCGAGATCGCCTTCGATCACGCCCGTCCGCAGATCATCCACTCGCCGGCGATCCGACCACGCACCTGGCATGGCCACACCTTCCCCGGTTCGGGCACCGCCGGCGACAGCCCCGATAACGTGCAGCGCAGCACCTTCATGCACGGCGGCTATCGCTATCTGTTGAGCGGACGGCTGCCGAAGAGCCGCTGCGCCCAGTTCACCCTCGCCTTCGCCCCCGATTTCCACGTCTATTACGGTGTCGGCCGCGGCCGCGAAGCCCTTCCCTACAACTCCGGGCTGGGCATGCTGCGGGACGACCAGCTGCAGATCGGCGCCGACGGGCGCTTCGAGATCACCATCGACAGCTCGCCCGCCGACGGGCGCGCCAATCACTTCCAGCTTCCCGACGCGGCGGTGGATATCTGGGTTCGCGAGAACCTGTCGGACTGGACCCAACAGCCGATGCGCCTGGCGATCCGTCGTCTCGACGACCATCCCTCGCCGCCGCCGCTCACCGAGGACGAGATCGCCGCTCGGGTGATCGAGGGGCACGCCGACCTCGCGGGGCATTGGGCGCGGCACAAGGAAACCTTCTTCGGCCACCCGCCCGCCAACACGCTCGGCGGGCCGATGTATCGCAAAGGCGGGTTCGGCTACCTGTCCTTCGGCTTCTTCGACCTGGCGGACGACGAGGCGCTTCTGGCCACGATCGACCACGGCGGGGCGGAGTACGCGTCGTGGCAGGTGCTGGATCGCTGGTATCTTGCCCTGGACCGCGGCCCCGGCTGCATCAGCCGCAACAACCGCCAGGTGATCCCCAACGCCGACGGCTCGGTCACCTATGTCATGGCGCGTGACGACCCGGGCGCGCCGAACTGGATCGACACCGGCGGCGTCGGCCACGGGACGATCCTGGTGCGCCAACAAGGGGTGGCCGACGCGATCGAACCGAAGGTGCGCGACTATCGCGTCGTCAAGCTGGACCAGATCCGCGGGCTGCTTCCCGCCGACACGCCCTGGGTCACGCCGGATCAGCGAAGGGCGGAGATCGAGCGGCGCGCCGTCGAAATCGATATGCGCTACCGCCGTTGAACAGGCAGCACGAGATTTCATGAGCGATGTTCAAGTTACGCTTGAACATTGATCATTCCCCTTTCGCAAGCCGCCGATCTAAATCCTGATCGCAGACAGAAAAGAACGCAGCCGGCGTCGGCGCTCTCGTGCGCCACGCCGGGCCATGGCGGGAGGAAGACATGGACCGGATCGCAATGGTTTCGTCGGACGGGCACGCCGGCGTCCTGCTGGCCGCTTACCGGCCGTACCTGGAAAAGCGCTATCTCGCCGACTTCGACGACTACGAGCGATCGTTGAAGGTCTTCTGGCAGGAGACCAAGCCGATGCCGGCGGTCGCGGCCGAGCGGAACGCGGTCGCCAAACGCTGTCGTTTCATGGATTCCAAGGGACGCCTGGAGGACCTGGAGCAGAACGGCGTGGTCTCCGAGGTGCTGTTCCCCGGCGCATCGCCCGAGACCAATCCGCCATGGTCCGACTTTCTGTCGTCGGGCTCCTTCCGTGGGCGGACGGCGCCGCAGCGCGAACTGCAAGGCGCCGGCGAGCGCGCCTACAACCGTTGGCTTGCGGAGTTCTGCCAGGACGCACCCAAGGACCGGCGTCTCGGCCTCGCCCTGATCCCCTTCTGGGACGTGCAGTCTGCAGTTCGAGAGATCCACTGGGCCGCCGACCAGGACCTGCGCGGCGTCACCCTGCCCTTCTTCAACTACGACGTTCCCGAGTACTGCCACGGCTGGCATTGGGACCCGATCTGGCGCGCCTGCGAGGAGCGCCGGATGTCGGTGAACTTCCACGGCGGCTACGGCACCACCGAGACCGGTCCGCACGAGGTGCTGCTCGGCCTCGAGCACATGTTCTACTGCAAGCGGGTCATCGGCCACCTCCTGCTGAGCGGGGTGTTCGATCGCTTTCCGAAGCTGCAGGCTGCCATGACGGAGTCGATGGCGGGCTGGGTGCCTCCGGCGCTGGCGGAAATGGACGTGCTGTACGATGCGAACAAGGCGGCGGCCGACAACCCGGTGCTGTTCGCCGATCCCAACCTGCCCGAGCGCCGGCCGAGCGAATATTGGGGCGGAGAGAACTTCTTCGTCGGCGTGTCGGTCGCCAATTCCCAGGAGATGGCGCTCCGTCACCAGATCGGCGTCGACAGCATGATGTACGGCATCGACTACCCGCATCCCGAAGGCCCCTGGGGCCAGGCGGAGACCTGGATGCAGGCCACGCTCGGCCGCGCCGGCGTGAGCGAGACGGAGGCCCGCAAGATCCTCGGCGAAAACGCCGCGCGGCTCTATCGCGTCGACCTCGAAGCGCTGGCGCCGGTCATCGAGCGGATCGGGCCGAGGATCGAAGACGTCCTCCACGACGCCTCGGCGGCGCAGATGGGCGCCCTGATGAGCGAAATGTCTGCGACAGGTCGCGGTCTGGCTGTTCAACAATACGGCCTCGTCGAAAAACAAACTGCGTGAGCTCGCAACGGCATGACTGAGGACGCGATGTACTGGACCCCGGAACGCCTGAGGGATTGCGGGTTGCAGGCCCCGCTTCGGCGGGTGGACATGCCGCAGGGTCCGCAGGACGTCGCGACCATCCTGGAGCGTCCGCTACGCGAGCGGCCTGACGCCCTGGCGCTGATCAGCCGGCACGACCGGCTGACGTTTGCTCAGACCGACGCCCAGGTGCGGGCCGCAGCGCAGTTCCTGGGCGAGCTGGGCGTGCGGCAGGGCGACCGGGTCGCCGCCTGCGCCGGCAACCACGCCGACATCGCCATCGCCTTCCTGGCGGTGCAGCGGATGGGCGCGATGTGGGTCGGCATCAACCGCAACTACGCCCCGCTGGAAAAGCGCTTCCTGCTGGAGGACTCGGGCGCGTTGGTGTTCTTGGCCGACGACAAGGCCGCCGACGAGATCGAGGCGCTGGCCGAGCCGCCGACCGCGCTGCGCCATCTGGTGCGCATGGAGCCGGGTGATGAGACAAGCGGCTGGCGCGCAGGGCTGCGCGCCCGGCTCGGCGCCACGCCCACCTTCCCCGGGGTCGATCCTTGGGATCCAGCGGCGATCGCCTACACCAGCGGCACCACCGGCTTCCCAAAGGGCGTGGTGCACAGCCAGCACAACATGGTCATGGCCGCCTGGGTTTCGGTGGTGAATTCCGGGCGCGCCGACGCCGAGGTGGTCCGCGCCACCGCCCTGCCGATGACCATCCTGAACATGATGATCCTGGGTCCGGTCACCGCCTTCGCCACCGGCGCGACCCACGTCTGCATGGACCGCATCGACGCCGAGGGCGTGGCGGAGTGGATCGAGAGGGAGCAGGTGAACACCCTCGCTCTGGTTCCGACCATCGTGCAGGACATGCTGACCCTCCCGACGATCAAGCCGGAGGCGCTGCGCTCGATCACCTGGCTGGTGGCGGGGGCCGCAGTCGTGCCGCAGGCGCTGCCCGCGCTCTACGAGGCGCGCTTCGGTCAGAAGCTGACCGTCGGCTATGGGCTCACCGAATCGCCGACCGGCGTGGCCTCCACCCATGACGGCTCGCCCGCGGCGCAGGGCGCAATCGGGCGGCCTCACTTCCACTTGGAAGTCACCATCCAGGACGAGGCGGGCCAGGTCGTGGCCAAAGGTGAGGCTGGCGAGATCTGCTTCCGCGCCGTGCAAACGGGCGAGTGGGCGAATGTCTACGCCGGCCCGATGGGCTACTGGAAGCGGCCCGACGCCACCGCGCATCTGCTGCGTGGCGGCTGGGTGCACACCGGCGACGTCGGCAGCTTCGACGCGGACGACGAGCTGCACATCCACGACCGTCGCAGCGACCTGATCATCCGTGGCGGCTCCAACATCTACCCGGCCGAGGTCGAGCGGGTGCTGCGCGAGGACCCGCGGGTGCGGGACTGCGCCGTGCTCGGCAAGCCCGACACCCGGCTGGGCCAGGTCGTCGCCGCCTTCGTCGAGCCATTCGACATGGCGGGGGGCGAGGCCCTCGTCGAGGACCTGCAGGCCTACTGCCGCGACCGCATCGCCAAGTACAAGATCCCCGTCGAATGGCGCCTCATCGACGCCATGCCGCGCAACGCCATGGGCAAGATCGTCAAGGGAAAGCTCAAGGAGCGCCTCACGGCCGAAGCGCCCGAGGCCTCAGCCACCAGCAGCACGATTGGAGCGTAGATGGGCCTGGAACAGCCGAAGTCCGCTAACGCGGCGGCCGAAGACGTCCTGATCGATCGCAAGCACTACTTCTCCCGCGAGATCGCCGCACGCGAAGAGGAGAAGCTGTGGCCGAAGGTCTGGCTGATCGTCTGCCGCGAGCAGGAGCTGGAGGACCGCGGGGACTACGTCG
>Ga0268264_10000394_pt1 | contig 62970 bp, 61 predicted proteins | sample KBSSwiS32_FD_190357 | JGI IMG/M metagenome (GOLD analysis project Ga0268264, IMG submission 190357) | Switchgrass rhizosphere microbial communities from Kellogg Biological Station, Michigan, USA - KBS Switchgrass S3-2 (SPAdes) (version 2) | ecosystem: Host-associated > Plants > Roots >... | reverse complement strand
GAGCATCTGCCGGACGATCTCGGTGGGCTGCGCAGCGGCATCGAGGCGGCGGTGCCGCACGGGCGGACCGACAACGGCGGCCGCAACGACGTCGGCGCCCACCAGGGCGAGCCGCCGGCGCTGGCGGCGCAGAAGTGGGCCGCGCTGGCGCCCGGCTACGCGGCGATCGTCGAGCGTGACGCCAAGGCCGCGCATCCGCGGGGCCTGGGCCATCTCGGCACCCTGGGCACCGGCAACCACTTCATCGAGCTCTGCCTCGATGAGGCGGGCGCGCTGTGGGTGATGCTGCATTCCGGCTCGCGCGGGGTGGGCAACCGCTTCGGGACCTACTTCGTCGAGGGGGCGAAGAAGGAGATGGAGCGGTGGTTCATCCACCTGCCGGACAAGGACCTGGCCTACTTCCCGGACGGGACGGAGGGCTTCATCTCCTACATCCGCGCGGTGAGCTGGGCGCAGAAGTATGCGCTGGCCAACCGCGAGGTGATGATGGACCAGGTGCTAAGCGTGCTGCGCCAGGCCTTCCCGGACCTTGCGACCGCGGAGACGGCGGTGAACTGCCACCACAACTACGTGGCCAAGGAGCGCCATTTCGGGAAGGACGTCTGGCTGACCCGGAAGGGCGCGGTGCGGGCGGGCGAGGGCGAGCTGGGGATCATCCCCGGATCGATGGGCGCCCGGTCCTTCATCGTCCGCGGCAAGGGTGAGGCGCAGTCCTTCTGCACCTGTTCGCACGGCGCCGGCCGGGCGATGAGCCGGGCCGAGGCCAAGCGGCGGTTCACCCTGGACGACCACGTCCGCGCCACCGCGGGCGTGGAGTGCCGCAAGGACGCCGAGGTGATCGACGAAACGCCGATGGCCTACAAGGACATCGACGCCGTGATGGCGGCGCAGGCCGACCTGGTGGAGGTCGTCCACACCCTGCGCCAGGTGGTGTGCGTGAAGGGCTGACGCGCGGGCGGGGGCGGAGCTGCAGCTCCGCCCCCGCCTTGCGCGCGGCGGCGGGCACAGAACTGAACGAGGTGGGGCATGGGCGACATCGACGACGCCCACGCGTGGAACGAAAAACAGGCCGCCGAGCTGGTCGGGGCCAAGGTGCTGATCGGACTCACGCGCTTTTGCGACACATGGGTTATGCCTGTTGGGTCCGCAGGGCATCGGCGAAGATCGTTGCAAGGAAGTCCGCGACTTGGATGATGTTCTGATCGCCCAGGAGCAAATCCTGGCGAACCTCGAGTTCTACATACCTCAGGCCGCGCGCGATCGCATGGTGAGGCACGGAAAAGTCCGTGCCGTCCATTGCGTAGGGTTCGTTCTCGCCGACGCGCTCCGGACCAAGCGCGCCGCGTAACGCAGATAGCACGGCTGCGGCGTACGGCGCTGAGCCAAGGTGCAAGACACCATAGGTCCACGGTCGCGGCGCGCCGGCGAGAGCCGGCGTAAATGAGTGCAACGCGACAAGGATCGGGCTCTCGCCCCGAGCGATGCGCTCGTCGAGCTCGACCGCGATGCGTTCGTGGTAGGGACGAAAGATTTCCGCCACCCGGGCGGCCCGCGCAGCCGAGGAAATGCCGACGTTGCCGGGAACACACGTCCCGTCGCTGACGCGGCAAACGGCGTCTGCACGTTCGGGGTCGCGGTTGCAGTCGATCACGAGCCGCGAATATCGTTGCGCGATGAAAGGAGCGTCCAAAAGCCTCGCTAAGCAAGCTCCCAACGCTGCAACACCAACGTCCCACCCAATGTGACGCGTGAGTTCCTCGCGGGCTAGGCCGAGATCGCCAAGCCGCGCTGGTACGCCGCAGCCCGCGTGATCACCGATTATCACCAGAGGCGACTGCCCGCCGAGATTTTGTGCACTAAACGGTGGGCGCTCCTCAGGCGCCAGCAGCGGAATGGACTCGTCCCAGGAATCGAACGCCTCATAGGTCAATGCCTGTGGTCTCCATCAACCATGTGACGACCTATCGCTATCGCAAGCCCGTGGGTTTCGGCGAGCACCGAATGATGCTCCGGCCGCTTGAGGCTTTCGATCAGCGGCTCATCTCAACCGAGCTGGAGATTTCGCCGGAGCCGCGAATGCTGCGACGGGTACACGATGTAAGCGACTCTTCGATCGACGTCGCCAGCTTCGCCTTGAAGGCCGACCATCTAACGTTCAACAGCCATACGCGGGTCGAGCATCATGCTTCCGCGGACTTCGATCTGGAGACTGCGTCCCTTTCAGCTGGCGCCCGCAAGGATCCTTACGACAGGGATGAGGCGCTCGGGCTCGCCGCCTCTCTAAGCCGCCGTCACCCGGACTCTGGTGAGGTGGAGGCCTGGGCGCGCGCCTTCCTGACCGCTAGCCCGCAGCCGGTTTCATCCGTTTTGATCCGGATGACTCAAGCCATCCGCGCGGACTTCGCCTATTCGCTGAGACTGCGAGGTGCGCCGCAAACCCCCCAGGAGACTTTGGCGGCGCGTCAGGGCAGCTGTCGCGACTTCGCCGTCCTGATGATGGAATCGGCACGAAGCCTCGGCCTCGCGGCGCGGTTCGTGTCCGGCTACGTATATTCGTGCTCGCCGAGCACGGCGCCCACCGGCGGCGGCCACACCCATGCTTGGGCGCGCGTCTATGTGCCGGGCTGCGGCTGGGTCGATTTCGATCCGACCAATGGGATCATAGGAAATTTCGACCTGATCCGCGTGGCGGTCGTCAACGATCCGCGGCTCGCGTTGCCGCTTTACGGATCATGGGACGGCGACGCCGACGATTATTTGGGCATGGAGGTCAACGTCGACATCCGTGTGGAGCCCGAGCTGCAACAAATGCCTCAATTGAGAGTTGCCGCCTCCCGATAGAGGTGGCGAAATGCTCATAAAAGCTGGGTACACGATCAGCTACGACTGCCCTGCACCGACTCCCATGCTCATGATGCTGAACGTGCGGCCGGAGCGTGCGCGAGACCTTCTCACGCCCGACACCTTCCGTTGCGACCCGGCAGTGCCTGTCCGCCAATACCTCGACGCCTTCGGCAACATATGCAGCCGCGTGCTGGCTCCCGCGGCAAACATCACCTTTCATACGGAGTTCGTGATCCGCGATAGCGGCGCTCCTGACCCCGCTTTTCCTGCGGCGGAACAACATGCAATCGATGAACTGCCCAATGAGGTGATCGGTTATCTGCTTCCATCGAGGTATTGCGATCTTGAGTTCTTGAGCGACCTCGCCTGGGACCAGTTCGGCGCTGCCGAGCCAGGCTGGGCTCGGGTGCAGGCCATCGCCGACTATGCACATGACCGCATCGCCTTTGGCTACGAGCACGCGCGAAGCACGCGCACGGCAGCTGAGGCGCATGAGGAGCGGCGCGGCGTGTGCCGGGACTACGCCCACCTGGCGATCACGCTGTGTCGGTGCATGAATATCCCTGCCCGCTACTGCACCGGCTACCTCGGCGATATAGCCGTGCCTCCGGTGGACGCGCCCATGGATTTCAGCGCTTGGTTCCAGGTCTGGTTGGGAGGTGAATGGCGCACCTTCGACGCACGCCACAATGTCCCAAGGGTAGGCCGGATTCTCATGGCGGTCGGCCGCGACGCTGCGGACGTAGCGATCACGACGACCTTCGGGTCTGCCAAGTTGGGCCAGTTTCGGGTCGTCACTGACGAGCTGAGCGAAGCGGCGCAGGACGATAGGTTGCAGCTAACGGGGCTGCAGGTCCGCCTCGGCGGTCGACGGTAGCTTCGCCGGGCGCGGAGCGGTTGCCACCTTCGCGAAGGCGCCGACTACAATCACCCCGCTTCGGGCATGCAGGTGACGGACTCCAGCGCGTCCAGCCAGCCGTGGGTCTGGTACAATGCCCCGTGGACCTACGGCCTCGAGATCACGAAGCACTTTTGACCGGGAGGTGACGATGAGCAGGATCTCCATTCTGAACCCGGGCGCCGAGAGCGGCGTCGCGATCGAGTCTTATGGCCTCAGCGCGGACGTCGGACGTCCGCGGCTGCGCGTCGCCCTGGTCTCGAACGGCTTCCCGGACTCGACCAACTTCCTGACCCTGGTCGGCGAGGCGCTCTCTCGGCGCCTGCCGGACGCGCAGATCCTGATGTTCGCCCGCCTGGACCCCACCGTCCTGGCCGCCGCCGAGGTCGTCGCCGAGATCGCCCGCAGCTGCGACGTCGCGGTCACCGCGCTCGGCCATTGCGGCAGCTGCACCTCGAGCGCGGTGCGCGACGCGGTCAACCTGGCGCGCGCCGGCGTTCCGGCCGCGGCCCTGATCAGCGAGAAGTTCTGGGACGCCGGCGTCTTCAACGCCCGCTCCGTCGGCATGCCGGGCGTGCCGCGCGTGCGCCTGCCCCATCCGGTGGCGGGCACGGGCCAGACGCGCATGGCGCAGATCGCCAAGGAGCTTTGCGACGACCTGCTGTCGGCCTGGAGTGCGGCGCATGCCCGGGCCGCTTGAGTTCCGTGCCAGCCTGATCCAGGCGGCGGACGAGGACGCGTTGCGCGAACAGCTGGTGCGCGAGCGCCGCACCGATGGCCTCCCGGTGATCCTGCCGACGCCGGAGCGGGTCGAGGCGATGCTGCAGGCCGCGGCCTTCGCCGGCCTCGGCCGGGACATCGTGCTGGGCGAGGTGGGGCCCAACCTCGGCGAGGCGACCATCGAGAAGGTGGCGATCAATGCGGTGATGGCCGGCTGCCTGCCCGAGCACCTGCCGGTCGTGATCGCCGCCATGCAGGCGCTGTGCGATCCACGGCTGGACACCACCGAGGTGCAGGTTACGACCCACCAGATCGCCCCGCTGCTGATCGTCAACGGCCCGGCGGTCAAAGAGGCGGGCTTGGCCTCGGGCTTCGGCGCGCTCGGCTACGGTCATCGCGCCAACCTCTCGATCGGCCGCGCGGTGCGCCTATGCCTGATCAACCTGGGCGGCGGCTGGCCGGGAATGTCGGACATGTCCCTGCTCGGCCAACCCGGGATGATCTCCTACTGCCTGGGCGAGGCCGAGGACGACAGCCCGTTCCCGCCGCTGCACACCACCCTCGGGTTCGCGGCCGATGCCAGCGCGGTGACGGTGACCTCGGTGGGCTCGCCTCATTCGGTGCAGGCGGTGTTGACCGGCGACGTCGCCAGCGACGCCGAGCGCCTGCTCGAGCTGCTGGCCCACACCATCGGCGGCATGGGCAACAACAACGCCGGCACCGCGTCCGGCACGATCATCGCCTGCCTCAACCCGGACCACGCCCGGGCGCTGCATCGTGCAGGGCTGACGCGGCAGGACATCCAGGCCGAGCTCGCCAGGCGCGCCGGCAACCCGGCCGGCGTGCTGCAGCGGCTACGCTATGGCCGCACGGTGGAGGATCCCGACCGGATCGCGCCCGCCATCGGCGATCCGGCGCAGGTGCTGGTGGTGGTGGCGGGGGGCCAGGGCTTCTATTCCGCCGTGATGACGCCCTGGGGCGGCGGCCCCCACCGCAACACCTACGTCACCAAGGAAATCGTTTTCTACGACGCCTGCGATCTCCCCGTGGTGGGCCGCTGACCTAAGTTCAAACGTCGCAGCTCGAGAGGATCACATGGCCGAGCTTGGCGCTATCACCACCTGCCCAGCACCAAGCTGCTGGGCACCGAGCGGATCTCGGTCGGGCCATTCGTGACCAATCCGGTGACCCGGCACTGGTCGGTGCACGCCGGAACCGCCAAGGGTCTCGACGCGCAGCGAAGAGGGCCTGGAAAGGACGCTTGCGGCAATCGCCGCTGCGAAAGGCGAAGCCGCGGGCGTCGCGACGGACGTTACGAAGTCGGAAGATCTCGCCTGCCTCGTCGAGCGCACGGTGGCGGCCTTCGGCGGCCTGGACGCGCTCGTCAACAACGCCGCCCAGTATTGGCCTGCCCAGGGGCTTTCCACAGATCGCAGTGCCCTCAGGCCCATTCGAGGTTGAGGTGGTCTACCCCCAACAAGCCGCCGTGGGTCCGATAGGCTTCCCCAGGAGCGAGCCGGAACGGTGGGAGGCGCGGCAGCCATTCCTCCAGAGCGATGACAAGTTCGCGCCGAGCCAAGTGCGAACCGATACAACGATGCGGGCCGACGGAGAACGCCGTGTGCCGGTTCGGCGAGCGGCGGATGTCGAGCGCGAGCGGATCGGCGAACGCCTGAGGATCCAGGCTAGCAAGCGGCGTCATAAGGTGGACCCAGTCGCCCTGCTTCATGGACACGCCTGCGGCCTCAACATCGCGCAGCACCCGGCGGCGAACGCTGACCAGCGAATAGCGACGCAGGAACTCCTCGACCGCGTCGGGGATCAGCGTCGGATCCGCCCGCAACTGCGCCTGCAGATCGGGATCGCGGGCGAGGTGCAGGAAGACAAACCCCAGCGACGCCGCCACCGTATCGATCCCGCCGCCGAAGATCAGAAACAAGAAACCAATCACCTCGTCGTCGTTGAGCTCCCTCCCGTGCACCTTCGAATTGACGACGATGGAGATCAGATCGTCGCCCGGCTTGCCACGCCTTTCTCCACCGACTCTGCGCAGATAAGCGGCGACTTCCGCCGCTCCGGAAGAGCGGGTCTGCATGTCCTCACCATGGAGAACGTCGTGCATCCATTTATAGAACAGCTCAACGTTTGCCGGCGGCAATCCCATCAAGGTCAGAAAGATGGAGACCGGGAAGGCGCGACCAAAGGCAGTCATGAATTCGCATGAACTCTGTCCGCGTAAATCTTGAATGAGGCCCATAGCGCGTTCCCGCGCCCGGCCATCCAGGTCCTGCATTCGCTTGGGGCTGAACGCTGGGTTTAGCATAGTGCGGTAGACGGTGTGCTCCGGCGGGTCAGTCTCTGAAGGGATGAGGTCCCAGTCCTCACCGATTAGCTCCGAGAAACGCACACTCTTCCGGGCGGAGAAGGTCGCTGGATCCTGCAGGATCGCGCGGATGTCGTCTCCCCGAACCGGCACCCAACCAGGCGGATTGAAAGGATCGCCGACGTTGAAGAAGGTTCGAGGTCCGTCATGCAATTTCGCTAATGTCTGGTGCGGGGCGGTCGCGGTCCCCGGACCGAATGCGAAGTTGATGACGCGTACCAACTCACCTGGCACATGATCCGGAATGTCGTGGAAGGCGCCGGGCGGCCTGAGCGCGTCAACGATCTGTTCGGACATGGCGATGGTCGGCCTACGCCGCTCCCTGATGCTCTTCGTCTTCGATGGTGAAGAGGGATTTGTCGTTGGTGGTCTTGACCATTTTCCACCCTGATCGGCGCTTTTGGGGCGCGTCCTTTGCACGAGCCTGCGCTCGACCAGGAGTTTGCGTCAAGGGTGACACCCGATAGGTTTCTAATGGTGCGTTGCAGACAGAACATAGGATTGGTTCGAGCTTAACCCTGCGACGCAAGCGCTATTAAAGGGTAGAGGAAACATCATGCTAATTGTTCATGGTCAGTCGCGTGTCTCAGCTGAACATCGCGCACGTTATATTGAATCGGCGCGCAAGAGCGCCGAGGGCGCTCGAGCTGAAAGCGGGAACATCGCTTATGTCTACTCATCAGATATTTTCGACCCTGAACTTATCCACACGATCGAAATATGGGAATCAGAGCAGGCATTCCGCGAGCACGTTGAAGCACCTCACCACATCCGTCGCATAGGGGACATTACCGAAATGGGAGCTAGGCCTCATTCCGTGCAGATCTTCGAGGCGAGCCCAGGAATGGATTATCAATCGTGGAAAGCCGGGACATCGGGCTGACTGCTCCTTTTGGAAGGCCCAATTTAGATCGTGTGACCTTGCTCCGCTTGCACGCGGCGCGGCCGATCCCTGACGAACAGCCGGTGATCAGGACGCGCTTACGCATCGGCGAGACCAGGCGGGATTGTTGTCCAGCCTCCCGCGCAAAAGCCATACAGATGTCTCACCGGCGCCCTCCCCAATGCGGGATCGGTGCTCGCCGACGCCCTTTCGAAGTTGCCAATTCTAATATGCCAGTATTTGAGTTCGTCAATCGCGCCGGCGCACCGACGTCGTCCTCGATCCGGGGGCGGGCGAAACGGCCTTGTCGAATATGATAATATTACACCTGGGTCCATATTGAGCTAGAACCCGACAACTTGAGAATTCGAGGCTGAAGCGTGGCTGACGAGAAGCTTGCCGTTCGGACCGCCGACCTGATCGAGCGGCGCATCATCGACAACGGCTGGGGGGGCGATCGGGTCATCGGTTCCGAGGCCCAACTCCTCGAGGAGTTCGGCGTCAGCCGCACCGTGCTGCGCGAGGCCCTGCTGCTCCTGGAGCAGCGGCAGATCGCGACGCGCCGGCGCGGCAACGGCGGCGGCGTGCTGGCGCGCCGCCCGGAGCTCAGCGTCGTCGCGCGGGCGGTGTCGCTGTTCCTGGAATGCGAGGGCGTGCAGGCCGACCAGATCCTCGAAGCGCGCATCCTGCTGGAGGAGAGTTGCGTCGAACAGGCGATCCAGAACGCCCCGCCGGAGGAGAAGCGTGCGCTCACGGAGCATGCGCGCGCGGGCCTGAAGCTTTCCGGAGAGCGTGCGACAGCGCAGATGCAAGAGTTCCACCTGCGTCTTGCGCAGCTTTCGGGAAGCCCGATCTGGGCGATGTTCACTCAGGTCCTCTCCCAGCTAGCGCGCGACCTGATCGCGCGCGGGAACAGGCGCCCGTCGGAACAGCAGATGCGCGCCCAATTCCAGCAACTGGTGCGGGTGGCCGAGGCCATCGAAGCCGGCGACGTCGCGGCCGGCAAGGCGGCGCTGCGGAAGTTCATCGAAGAGGTTACGAACCGCTATCTTTGAGGCTGGGGCGGGGCGAGGAGCCACCGCTCGCTCATCGATCTCCTATCGCAGACATCTGATGCCCCGCGGAGGGGCCGGGTCTGAGCGCCACCTTCGCCGGTGAAAGCGCCCTGATGCATGAAGGACACACGCGCGCTCGCACGCAGCAGGTGCACGGCATTTGCGAAGTTCGCGCTTCCCAAAATCGGATATTACAATATTAGCATATTCGAGCCGCCATTTCGGTGAGGCGCGGGGATGACGTTCGGGTCGTCAAGGTCAGGCGGATCGCCGCGGGCCGGCGCAGCAGTGCCCTGTCGTGGTGATGTTCGCTACTTCGTGAGCATCGACGCCACGAAGCAATTATGTCGTGCGTAATGCGACATCACTAGGTTGATGTCGTTCTTGGATGAAGCAGATCGCCCAAGTCCCGTGGATACAACCGGGCCGGGCGCCAATATAGGGGAGGAAGCTCATGTGCCGCATCAAACTCTATTGTTCCGTAGCCGCTCTTGCGCTCTTGACTAGCGCCGCAGCTGGCGGTGCACGTGCTCAGACGCGGCCGGCTGGCGCGCCCGGCAGCACCCTGGAGGAGGTGGTCGTCACCGCGCGCCGGCAAGAGGAGAACCAGCAGACCACGCCGGTGTCCGTGACCGCTGTCAGCGCCCGGGAGCTCACTGCCCGCGGCGTCGAGAACGTCGCCGACGTGGCGACCTTCACGCCCAACATGGCGGTCAGCCCGGCGATCGCCACCAAGAACTCGGCCCGCATCACCGTCCGCGGCCAGGTGCAGAACGACGCCCTGATCACCACCGATCCCTCGGTCGGGGTCTACATAGACGACGTCTACTACGCGCGCGCCTATTCGGCGCTGACGGACTTGCTCGACATCGGCCAGGTCGAAGTGCTGAAGGGGCCGCAGGGCACCCTTTACGGCCGCAACACGACTGGTGGGGCGATCAAGATCACGACCCGCAAGCCCAGTCTGTCCGAAGGCTTCTCCGGCTATCTGACCGGCGGCGTCGGCAATTTCAGCTCCTATAATCTGGAAGGTGCGGTCACTATCCCGATCATCAAGGACAAACTCGCCATCCGCTATGCAGCGGCCCATCGCGAGCATGACGGGTTCACAAAGTCCTATCTCGTCAAGGAACTCGGCCCTTTCACCTCGACGGCTCAGGCCATCGGCGCCGTGCTTAGTGGCCAGCGCGCGTCGCTCACTCCCGTCGGGACAATTTCCACCGACGATTTGAACACTTGGTCTCAGCGTCTCACCGTGCTTTTCGAACCGACCAGCGACCTGCGCTTTACGCTGCAAGGCTCTACGTTCCGAGCGAAGGACAACGGCTCACTGGCGGTGAACCACTACGGCGACATCGCCAACTTCAATCTGCCGGGTTTCCTCGCCACAGGGGCTTTGCCGACCCCGATCGACTTCTTCACGACCTCACCCCAACGGCAAGCCGACTTCTATTCCGCGCTCACCTTCTCAAGGCCGTTTTCCAGCACTAGCAACGCCAGCGCCAATCTGACGACCGACTACGACATCACGCCGAACCTTCGAACTAAGTTGATCTTGGGATACAGCGACTCCAAGAATCACTCTGCGACCAATGCTGCTGGCATCGTCTCCAACACCTTCGCCCTTGTGGAGTTCGCGCCTGATCTGACGCAGTGGCAGCACCAGTTCACGGCTGAATGGCAACTCGCTGGTCACGCGTTGGACAATAAGCTGAACTGGATCGGTGGGCTCTACTACTTCCGTGAGAACGGCGGTGAGAACGCTCCCCCGACGACGAGGACGCTCGGGAACTCCCTTTCGCCAGTCTCCTTCATCGGTAACGCCGAGAACAAATCGAAGTCGGTGTTCGGCAACGCCGTCTATCAGTGGGCCGAACGGCTGGGCACATCGGTGGGGCTCCGCTACACAGAAGACGAAAAATCGCTGGAGGCGTTCAATCGCTTCGCCACCGGCATCTGCGTCTACCCGCCGGGGCCAGGAGTGATCACTTCCACGGGTCCGAACGGCCCCTGTTCGCTGACCACCCACGACAAGTTCAGCAACACCAGCTGGGAAGTCTCGGTCGACTACAAGTTCACCGACGCCATCTACGGCTACGCCAAGGCCAACACCGGCTATCGCAGCGGTGGGCAGCAGCTGCGCGCCGTCAACGGCGCCACAGCGGGCGCGTTCCGGCCGGAAAAGGTCAAGAACTACGAAGGCGGGGTGAAGAGCGAATTCCTCGATCGTCGGCTGCGGGTGAACCTCGCCTACTTCCACACCGACTATCGCGACATCCAGCAGAGCGTGATCATTGCGCCGCCCGTCGCGCCGACCACCACCACTCAGATCGTCAACCAGGGCAAGGCGCAGGTGGACGGCGTCGAGCTGGAGTCGATAGCCCGGCTCACAAACCATCTCACTTTGAACGGCGCGGTCGGCTACACCGACTTCAACTTCAAGGACAAAAGGATCCAGCAGACCTATACGCCCAAATGGAAGGCGGCGCTGTCGGCAGTCTACGACACGCCGACCTCGATCGGCGACCTGAACGTCCGTGTCGACTACAGCTACACCGACCCGCAGTTCGGCGGGCAGGCGCGCACCGTCTACAGCAAGCTGCCGAACTTCAGCCTGCTCAACGCGCGCGGGTCGCTGACCCTGCCGAACAACGTCGAGCTCGCGATCTGGGGCAAGAACCTGACCAAGGCGAAGTACTACACCGCCGGCGTCGCCAGCGCCGACATCTTTGGCGTGATGCTGGGCGCGCCGCGCACCTACGGCGTCGAAGCGTCCTACCGCTTCTGAGCGTCCCGGCGCCTGGCCCCGTCGCACGCGACGGGGCCAGGGCTTCTATCAGCATCGAGCGTGAGCGGAGATCGCCGGCGCGCCGTTCGGGCGGGGCCGCAGGACCTGAGCGGGCACTGTCAAGGCAAACGCACTGCCCGGTCGTTTTCACGTCTTATTAGGTCGTTCCGCCACACAGAGGGGATGCTCGGTGGCCGCGTTTCTCCTTGGTTTCTTGGAAGATTGCTCCCTGCTGCCCGAAAACCGGGGCGGCAGGGGCGAAGCCTGTTCCGAACCGTTTGCGCTGACAACGCCCTTGTCCCCCATCTCCTCCGCCAAGAGCCAAGAGCCAAGAGCCAAGAGCCAAGAGCCAGACCGGCTCAGGCGCTATCCTGGTCACGAGTTATCGCCTCTAGGAACTGGCAACTAGGCGCGCCACGCTGGAAACAGCGAATCTCGGTCTTTACTTCTGCTTCTCGCCCTCCGCGCTTTGGCCGTCAGGCCGCAAATTGCTGACTGAAGCTTCGGCGCTAGTGGCGTGGATGGCTAGGTGAGCGGCGCCGGCGGTTGTGATATCCCAGCCTTGTCGGCTGCGACTGGCTAGCCCCAGGAGGGTGAGATGCTGAGCGTCGGCGATGTTGAGGAAGGCCGTGACGTTGCCTCCGCGCTTCTCAGCCAGGTTTTGCAGCGCGCGTATCTGACCGTCAGTGAGGCTGTCCATAGGTGCGGCGCCCTTCCCCGGCGCAGGCGGTCGATCCCGACGTTAAACCGCGACTAGTTAGATCGCTCTTCGCCCAAGCTATCCACCATTCGTCCGGTCTCCTTCAACTCACGTGCGATGCGTGACCAGGTCACCGACGCGGCGCGGCCAGCCTCGTCCGCGGCAAAGTCTGGGCTTGCAAACACCGCCTGCAGTTCCTGCAGCAGGTGGGGCTCGCGCGCAGAGAGGATCGCAATCAGGGTGCTGAGCAGTCGTTCGGTGGCGAGCGTGCGCTGCTCAAGGTCGGCCACGTCGATTGGCTTTGAAGTCATGGCGGTCTGGCATGCGCCCGCGGGCGACCCGAGTCCAGCCGCAGAATATGCGGCCCGGCTTTCACGCGCTGGACGATCACCAACCGGACACCAAAGCGTCGTCCCACCGAGCTAAGGGTGCGCCGCGTGCGTCGCCGGCGTTAGCAGTTCGAATAATGAACGATTGGTTCCAGGCTTCCACCCGCCCGCGGGAGTTGACAGCAAAGCATAGCAATTCGATCTCCACGCCCCCATCTACTTGGTTGCGCCGTCGGGCGGGTGCCGCCGCCGAAGCGGTCGATCGCGCCCGACGCGACGCTTTCGAGATCCACAGATGAGTGACCCGGCGACGGCGGAGCGTCTGCTCCGCGAGAATGCGTATCTTCGCCAACGGAATGCGCAACTGCAGGACGATGTGACCGCCATCACCGCCGAGGTGGAGCGCCTAAGGCAGATCGTGGATCGCCTTCATGGCCGCGCCGCGTTTCGCGCTGCGGCCAACCCGTTGAGCGGGGGTCAGTCGTGACCCAAAGCAACAGGGACGTGAGAACCGCAGACTATCGCCGCCTGGCGCTCGTGGAAACGACCCTCGCCGAAGCGAGCGGCCTCCCGCGGGTGCGCGAGAAGCATGAAGCCGCGGCCACGAGATAGCGTGCACTGGCCGCCGGTTCCGGACACGCGTTGAAGGGACGCGAAAGCCCGTGAACGCAGACGCAAGCGAAGACGCGGGAACGGGCCATGCCCGTCGGGCGCCGAGCGGTTCAACCGCCAGGTCGGAGACACGCGATCAGCTTGTCCAGCGGTGGCGCGACTTGCGTGAATTGCTGATCCGCCAGTTGAGCATGTTGCGGTCGAACGATCAGGATGTCTCGGAGGCCGCCATCGTGACCTCAGAAAGAGCATCCTTGAGTTCGACGCCCTGATCTCCAGTCAGAGCTAACGACATTGCGAGGGAGCTGATCACTGTGGGCCCGCCCAGCGCGGACGTCGCCGTGCGGCCGCTAGAAGGGGTTGTCGATGCGTATTCAGACCGGGTTTCAAATCGAATACGACTGTCCCGCACCCGTGCCGATGCTGCTGATGCTCAGCGTGCACCCGTCGAGACGAAGTGATCTGGAGACCGCAGACTGGTTACGCACCGAACCTCCGCTGGAGGTGCGTCAATACCTCGACCGCGACGGCAATATCTGCAGTCGGCTGGTCGCCCCCGCCGGCCGCCTGCAGCTCTCCGCCGACTTCATCATCCGCGACACCGGACTGATCGACGAATACGCGCCCGACGCGGTCCAACATGCCGTGCAAGACCTGCCGGACGAGGTGATGCTCTTCCTCCTGGGCAGCCGTTATTGTGAGACCGATCGGCTGAGCGAACTCGCATGGTCGCTGTTCGCAGAGACGCGGTCCGGCTGGGAGCGGGTGCAGGCCATCACCGACTATGTGCACCGCCATATCGTCTTCAATTACGCGAACGCCCGCCCGGACAAGACCGCATATGATGCATGGGTCGAAGCTACTGGGGTCTGTCGCGACTATGCGCATCTGGCCATCGCCCTCTGCCGATGCATGAATATTCCGGCGCGTTATTGCACCGGCTACATGGGCGACATCGGGGTGCCTGTCGTGGGCGTGATGGATTTCAGCGCCTGGTTCGAGGTCTATCTGGGTGGCCGCTGGTATACATTCGACGCGCGCAACAACATGCCGCGGATGGCCCGGGTCTTGATCGCCCATGGTCGTGATGCTGTCGACGTTCCCATCGCCAACACTTTCGGCGTGGCGCACCTGACGAAATTCGAAGTCGTGAGCGTCGAAGCGCCAAACCTGCCGTAGGCATTTCCGCGTTTTCTTCAGTCCGCTGTCACGTCGGCCGCGACTCGCGAACGGCCGAGATTGAGACGGTCCAGATTCTGGATCGAGCGCTGAAAGTACTTCGCCGCTAGTCCGGCGGATGGCCGCGATCGTTTCGGGAGTCGTGAATCTCCCGATCGCCATGGCGCATGACTTCGCGCAGTCGGTAGTAGGCCGGCCTCCGCCAAAGTGCGGCGCTTTTGGCTTCCCGAAGCGCTTGGGCATCGCCCTCGGCCCTAATCGGAAAACTCTCGCAGCCATCGGAGTTCGCAGCGTCTGCGCTGTAGCAATCCATAAAATAGCGAGTCATCGTGGCCTCTTTGGTCATCGCAGCCGCGCTTTCGCTGCCGCTTGTATCGGCGTTTTGGACTGGCCGCGGTTCTTGGACGCTGAGGCGATTTATTTGGCTTTAGCACTTAACAGCGGGAAGTGCTAAGACCTGATGATCAGACGGCCGGCGGCATTTCCGTCGCAGCCCGTCTCGATCTCAGAAAGATTCAAATGACATTCCGTCCATTGGGCGACCGCGTCCTCGTTAAGCGCGTCGAGGAAGAATCGAAAACGAAGGGTGGGATCATTATTCCCGACACCGCCAAGGAAAAGCCGCAGGAAGGCGAAGTCGTCGCGGTGGGCCCCGGCGCTCGCGAAGAGTCCGGCAAGGTCCAACCGCTGGACGTCAAGCCAGGCGACCGCATCCTGTTCGGCAAGTGGTCCGGCAGCGAGGTCAAGCTCGACGGGCAGGACCTGCTGATCATGAAAGAGAGCGACATCTTGGGCGTGCTCGACGCCGACAGGGTTGCAATCGCCGCGTAGGCGCGAAAGCCTGCCTAAGTCCCTCATAATAAGAAGAAAAAGAGAAACATAATGGCTGCGAAAGACGTTTACTTCGCCTCTGACGCGCGCGACAAGATGCTGCGCGGCGTCAATATCCTCGCCAACGCCGTGAAGGTGACCCTGGGCCCCAAGGGCCGCAACGTCATCATCGAGAAGTCCTACGGGGCCCCGCGCTCGACCAAGGACGGCGTGACCGTCGCGAAGGAAATCGAGCTTGCCGACAAGTTCGAGAACCTAGGCGCCCAGATGATCCGCGAGGTCGCTTCGAAGACCAATGACAAGGCCGGCGACGGCACCACGACGGCCACGCTCCTGGCCCAGTCGATCGTCATCGAAGGCTTGAAATCAGTGGCCGCGGGCATGAACCCGATGGACCTGAAGCGCGGCGTCGATAAGGCGGTCGCCAAGGTGGTGGACGAAATCAAGAGCGGCTCGAGGAAGGTCACCACCAACGCCGAGATCGCCCAGGTCGGGACCATCTCGGCCAACGGCGACACCGAAGTCGGTGAGATGATCGCCCGCGCGATGGAAAAGGTCGGCAACGAGGGCGTCATCACCGTCGAGGAAGCCAAGACCGCCGAGACCGAGCTCGACGTGGTCGAAGGCATGCAGTTCGATCGGGGCTACCTGTCGCCCTACTTCATCACCAACGCCGAGAAGATGGAGGCCGACCTCGAAGAGCCGCTGATCCTGCTCTCCGAAAAGAAGCTGGGCTCGCTGCAGCCGCTGCTGCCGCTACTGGAAGCAGTGGTGCAAACATCTCGTCCTCTGCTGATCATCGCCGAAGACGTCGAGGGCGAAGCGCTGGCCACCCTGGTGGTCAACAAGCTGCGCGGCGGCCTGCGGGTCGCGGCGGTCAAGGCTCCAGGCTTCGGCGATCGCCGCAAGGCGATGCTGGAAGACATCGCCATCCTCACCGGCGGCCAGCTGATCAGCGAAGACCTGGGCATCAAGCTCGAGAACGTCACCATCGACATGCTCGGCCGCGCCAAGAAGGTCACGATCACCAAGGACGACACCACGATCGTCGACGGTTCGGGCGACAAGGCCAGCATCGAAGGCCGTATCGCCCAGCTCAAGGCGCAGATCGAGGACACCACCTCGGACTATGACAAAGAGAAGCTGCAAGAGCGTCTGGCCAAGCTGGCCGGCGGCGTCGCGGTGATCCGCGTCGGCGGCGCGACGGAAGTCGAAGTCAAGGAAAAGAAGGACCGCGTCGACGACGCCCTGAACGCCACCCGCGCTGCGGTGGAAGAAGGCATCGTCCCCGGCGGCGGCGTCGCCCTGCTGAAGGCCTCAAGGGTGCTCGACGGCTTCAAGGGCGACAACGCCGACCAGGAGGCGGGCGTCGCCATCGTCCGCCGCGCCCTGCAGGCTCCGATCCGTCAGATCGCCGAGAACGCTGGCGTGGAAGGCTCGATCGTGGTCGGCAAGGTGCTGGAGAACGCCTCGGTCACCTTCGGCTTCAACGCCCAGACGGAAGAGTACGTCGACATGGTGCAAGCTGGCGTCATCGACCCGGCGAAGGTCGTCCGCACCGCTCTGCAGCACGCAGGTTCGGTCGCCGGAATTCTGATCACGACGGAAGCCGCGATCACTGAAGCTCCCAAGAAGGACGGCGGCGGCGCAGGCGGAATGCCTGGCGGCATGGGCGGCATGGACTTCTAGTCGAGCTGGACAGAGAACCGGAAAGACGAGGGCGGGGCGGCAGAGCTCCGCCCTTTCCATGCCTCAGGCACCCACAAGGCCTCACCACAATTGTGCCAGCCCTGCCACCCTCAGCTGCTACGCAACGGCGTTAGGTTTTGGCCCGGACTCGCCGCCGCGAGGACGGTTTCGATGGCGACGCTCGGACCAACGGTCCTTCGGATGAGGTCCTCCATCCCGGTCACAAGCCGGTTCGCGTCAATGGCCTTCGGCTCAAGGGTCTGCTGACGGGAGAAGGCCAGGAGGCGATGCGTGAGGCTGGCCGCGCGCGAGGCCCCGCCCTGGGCCGCGTCATATACCGCTCGAGGTGGTTCAAGCGGCCCTGGGCCAGCCTGGCTTTCATCAGCTCAAGGCTTCCCGTGATTCCGGTCAGCAGGTTGTTGAAATCGTGCGCGATGCCGCCCGTCAGCTGACCGACAGCTTCCATCTTCTGGGCCTGGAACAGCGCCTTTTCAGAGCGCTCGAGTTGCAGTTGAGCTTCGCGGCGCTCCGTGAGGTCGCGCGTTACCTTGGCGAAGCCGATCAGCCCGGGAGGTGTGACCCTACGTTTGCATGTTTGGCGAAGCCTACGCTTCCCCTTGGATACGGCCCAGAGCCTCGGCCAATTGAGCGAGGGTGTAGGGCTTTCGCAGCAGCGGCAGGTCCCCGTTCAGGGCGTCGGGGACAAGGCGCTGGGCGGTATAGCCTGACGTCAGGAGTACGGGAAGGTCGGGGCGCGACTCCTGGATCGATCGGGCCATTTCGATCCCGGTCATACCTGAGGCCATGATCACGTCGGAGAACACCAGATCGACCTGGCGGCCGTCGGCGACCAGTGACAGGGCGGCGTCGGCGGATTCCGCTTCGACCACTCGATAGCCCAGTTCTTCCAACATCACGTGGGCCGCACTGCGGACGTCGGGGTCATCTTCGACGAGCAGGATCGTACCATCAGCCCGCTTCGCCATTCGTCCAACGGCATCGTCCGCGGCGGCCGGCTCTGATGGATGGGTGCGCGGGAGGTAGATCGCGACGACAGTTCCCTTGCCGGGTTGGCTGTGCAACTCAACGAAGCCGCCGGACTGCCTCGCGAAACCGTAGACTTGGCTGAGGCCCAGTCCAGTGCCCTTGCCGACGGCCTTGGTGGTGAAAAAGGGTTCGAACGCACGGGCGGCGATCGCGCGCGCCATTCCGGGGCCGTTATCGGCGATCGCGATCCGAACATAGTCGCCGGGAACGGCCTCTGGGGCTCCGGCCTGTGTGCTCGGAACGAAGGCGTTGGCTGTCGAGAGCACCAGCTCACCGCGTCCGGTCATGGCGTCGCGGGCGTTGATCGCCAGGTTGAGGATCGCTGTCTCGAGCTGGTTGGGATCGGTCCGGCAGTACCAGAGGTCATCTCCCGACTCGACCGTGACCTTCACTCCCTCGCCGATGGCCCGGTCGAGCAGAGTCTCGAAGTTCGGCAGAAGGTCCCTTACACACACAGCTTCCTGGCGCATGTCCTGGCGGCGCGCGAAGGCGAGCAACTGTTCGTTCAGGCGGGCACCCCTCGCGACGCCCATCCGCGCTGCATCGAGCAGCTTCTGCACCCTGTCATCCAGTTGAACCCGGCGGGAAAGGGCTTCCAGGCTGCCGCCAATGATCATGAGGAGGTTGTTGAAATCGTGCGCGATGCCGCCGGTGAGCTGGCCGATCGCCTCCATCTTTTGGCCTTGGCGAAGCGCCTCGTCCCGCTGGCGGCGTTCGGTATTGTCGACGATGACGCCGACGATCCGCTCCGGCTGGCCGTCGCGATAGGAGGTGCGCCCCTTGATCTGGACCCAGCGGACCGCGCCGTCGCCGACGCGCCGGATCCGACGCTCGATATCGACCTGGCCCGTGACGGCAGCCTGGGCCATCGCGTCGATGAAGTCTTGCCGATCCTCGGGAAGAAAATGTTCCACCGCCTCCTGCAGTCGCCAGGCCGCGGGTGGCTCTGCGTACCCAAAGATCGCGTCGTGCCGCGCGGATCTCAGTAAGGCTCCCGTAACGAGATCCAGCTCCCAGTGACCCATGTCGGCCGCGTCGAGCGCGATCGCTAGGCTCCGCTCGGCGCGGGCCCGCTCAGCAATTTCGGACGCCAGTCGGGTGTTGGCTTCGGCCACCTCACGGAGCCGCTCGTAGTTCTGGCGAAGATCGGTGACGATCATGCAGGCCATGGCCGCGTCGCCGGGCTCTACGCGCAGATTGACGACCGACAGGTTGACCTCCGCCAGCGCGCCCCCAGGCAGGATCAGGGAAAGCTCGGCCGAAGCTCCCTCGACACCCGCATTGGCCAGCATCGCCTCGAGTTCAGCCGCCTCCTGCACGGAGGCGACGATCGGCTCGCCCACGATGTCTTCTGGGCGGCGGCTGACCAGTTCTGCGAAGGCCTGGTTGCAGTAGAGGATGGTGCCCTGCGCGTTCAGCGTGACAGCGCCCTCGCGCATCTGCTCGACGAGCACCCGGTAAGGGCGGTCCGCATTTTCGAGGGTGTAGATGATATGGCCGTGCGGGCCGCCCACCACCACCGCATCCACATCGCCGTGGCGAATCGCATCCAAGGTTTCGTTGGCTTCCCGGAGTGCGGCTTCCAACTCACGATTTCGCGCCTCGGACAGCGCCAATGCGTCTCTGGGCTGACTCATGCGGAAGCCGCCGCGGCGCCGCCGGTGAAGCCGAGATTGAGTCCGATCAGGACACGTTCGCGGTCGGATAGGTCACCGACAATCCGCCTCAGGGGCTCGGGCAAGATCTTCACGAGAGTGGGCGTGGCGACGATCTGATAATCCCGCGTCTCCTTCGGGTGGGTGTAGATATCGATGACTTGGAGATCGAAGCGCCCTGCGAGGTATTGATCGCAAATCTTGCGAACATTGGTGATGGCATTTTGGGATCGAGTCGTCGTCCCCGCCACGAACAGGCGCAGCACGTAGTCGCCGGCGGGGGTGGGCTCGGGTGAACTCATGGTGGGGTTTCACCAGCCTTGATATCGAGGCCAACCAACACGCGCTCGGTATCGGAAAGGTTCCCGATGATGCGTTTGATGGGCGGCGGCAGCCGCCGCACGAGGGTCGGCACCGCCAGGATTTGGTCGCCAGCGGCGAGCTGCGGCCGGACCAGCAGATCGATCACCTCGATCGTGTACATGCCGGCCAGATGTTCCTCGCAGATCGTCTTCAGGTTCGAGATCGCCGCGAGCGACTTCGGGGTTTGCCCCGCCACATACAGGCGTAGATTGTAGTAGCCGGCCTTGGCCGGATCGAACGCGACGTCGGCTGGCTCAGTCATCTGCCGACCCCGCGCTTGGAAGCCATCGCCACGCGATCCGAGGTGAGGATCGCTTCCCGTCCGGCCTCCTGGTTGCTCATGACGGCGACTTCCATCTCCTCCGCCTCGATCTCCGCCTGCAACTCGGCGATCTGACGTTCGACCGCGGCGCGTCGGCGGGCGAAGTCGCGCACGCGTCGCCCGGCCGCCTGAGCCCGCAGGGTGGCTTCGCTCAGTTCGCGAGCTTCCTGCGCCTGACGGGCCGCCCCGGTCATTACGCCTTCCGCGCCGACATAAGGGGGGACGAGTTTGATGCCGTCCCGAGTCAGCAGGTATTCGCGCATCTGGTTGGAATGGCTCATTCCACGCGCCTTCAGCACGAACAGAACGCGGTTGCGCTCGCCGCTCGATTCCACGTCAGTCAACGAGATCCAGGTGTCCATCAGTGACGACACCCCTCTGTCCGATTCGTTGGCGTGGTCGCTCGCCAGGGACAGGCTGGTGAAGAAGGCCGTGATCCCCCTTTCTTTGCAGATGTCGGCCAGCCGCAGCAGGATGCTGTGGATTTCCGATTGGACACCGCGGAAGGCCGAGATCGGATCGACCACGACGGCGGCCGGCTTCAGCTCGTCGAGTTGCCGATGCATCCGCGTCAGGTGCATTTCGAGTCCGTAGAGCGTAGGGCGCGCGGATTCGAAGACGAGAAGGCCGCTGTCCATGTGTTTCTGCAGGTCGATGCCGGCCGAGCGCATGTTGCGCACGATCTGCTCTGGCGATTCCTCGAAAGCGAAGTACAGGCATCGCTCGCCTCGGCTGCACACCGCATTGGCGAACCAGGCGCTAAAGGTCGACTTGCCCGTGCCCGCCAGGCCCGACAGCAGGATGCTCGATCCGCGGAAATAGCCGCCCAGCCCAAACATGGCGTCGAGATCAGCGACGCCGGTCGGAACGATTTCGGATGAAATCTTGTGCGCCAGACCCGCTGAGGTGATCGGCATCACGCTGACGCCGCGGGCGTCGATCAGGAAGGGATACTCGTTCGTGCCGTGCGAGGAGCCCCGGTATTTGACGATCCGCAGACGTCGGGTGGTGACCTGGTCATGCACGCGGTTGTCGAGCAGGATCACGCAGTCGGAGACGTATTCCTCGATCCCGTATCGCGTGAGTTGGCCTTCTCCACGTTCTCCGGTGATCACGGCGGTGACGCCACGGTCCTTCAGCCATCCGAAAAGCCGCCGCAACTCGGCGCGCAATACTGCCTGGTCCTTGAAGCCCGAAAACAGGGCCTCGATCGTATCCAGGACCACGCGCTTGGCGCCGACCTGATCGATCGCGTAGCCGAGCCGCACGAACAGGGGTTCGAAATCGAATTCTCCGCTGATCTCGATCTCCGAAGGCTCGATGCGGACGTGGTCGATGACCAGCTTCTTGTCGGCGACGAGGCCAGGAAGGTCGAAGCCGAGCGAGGCGACGTTGACGGCCAGGTCTTCAGCCCGCTCCTCGAAGCTCATGAACACCCCCGGCTCACCGAACTCGGTGACGCCATTCACCAGGAAGGTCATCGCTATCAGCGTCTTGCCGCAGCCGGCCGAGCCGCACAGAAGCGTAGGTCGGCCCTTCGGCAAGCCCCCCAACGTCACGTCGTCGAGTCCTTTGATTCCGCTGGGCGCCTTTTCCAGCGCGAGCTCGCCCGCAGTCGTGTTGGCCTCAGTCAATCGTTTGCTCCGGTCTCAATGGATGCAGGTCTAGGTGGGAGGGACTGCAGAATCCGTACTGGTCGTCGGTTCACTACCCGACGAAGGGTCCCGGACAGCTTTCTTCAACACTGTCTCGACGAAGTTCGTGAGTGTGCGGTTCTCAAGCCGCGCCTTGCTCCGCGCGCTCGCAGGGAGGCCGGGATCAAGCCGAAAGGTCACGATTTTCTTCAAAACCCGCCCCCCAACTGCCGAGTGTCAGTGCCGCGTAAATACGTTCGCCAAGGCTAAGTTCCCGACGGATGCGCCGCTTGGTGGCTGCCAGGGGGAGGGCCCTGTGGGATGGCCATCCGAATGTCCGTGTGTGGATACCCCTCCCGGCATCACTGCCGCTGCCTTGCGGATGCGAGACGGATCGCAACCCTTCATATTCGCGACTGTAAGACAAAATGGGCAATGCCCGCCGCAGTATGCCCACGACCCCCGATGTGAGAAGCCGGTCGACCCCGCGCGATCCCGCCACGGGCGCAATCCTTTCCTTATGAGCACTCCGCTGACGAACTCACCGACCTGGGCAGCCTTGCGAGCACGACCAGAAGGAAACCCGGCCGTCAGGCTCTGGGTGCAAGGCTTCATCGGCAGTCGACCGACGGACACGCTGGCGCTGCTGAAGGACGTGAACGCCGGCGTCCAAGCCGCGGCGGCATACCGGTCGCGAGACGAAGAAGGGGTCCAGACCGGTGCGGAGACCCTGGCCCAGGCCAGCGGCTCCTGCCGTGACCTTGCCGCCCTGTTCATCGAAGCCGTGCGCCGCCTCGGGTTCGGCGCCCGCGCGGTGTCCGGCTATCTCTTTGATCCCCGAAGCGCCGGGGCGGCGGGGGATACGACCCACGCCTGGGCGGAGGTGTATTTGCCCGGAGCGGGTTCGATCGCCTTCGACCCCACGCACGCCCGTGTCGGTTAATCCCCGTGTCCGTAGGACGATGCAATGCGCAAGTCATGCCTATCGTAGGCAGCTACATCGGCGCGCCCGGCGACCTGACCGACATGGATGTCGAAGTGACGGTCTCGACTCCCTGACTGGCAACACTTCGATCTTAGCTGGAGGTGATCAGTTCGCTCTCCGGCACGCCGCCTTCCTCGACCCTGACGCCGAGGAACCGCATCACTCCGTCCGCGAAATTGATGTCCGAGACGCAGAGAGCCCGGTCGCGCTTCAGCAGGCTGGCGTCTCGGTAGGTGAGTCGGAGCGTCATCGTTTCACGCGCGACGCCATCTGCTTCGGCCCGCTCAATCTGTTCCCTGAAGCGAACCGCTGGAGATCTGTGGCGTGGCGGAGCAGATGCTTTCATGCGACGGGATAGAAGCCGGTCTCGCCGCTGACGCGCACCTGACATGCGCGGCCGGAGTCCTGGATTTCGCGAACGCGGCGGTTGGCGGCGGCCCTGGCGCCCTCTTGATCGCGGGATCGCCCAAACAGCTGGCCGTCAAGCTCGACCGCCCAAGCGCCTTCGTGTCGCAGGACGGTGAGCACCGCCCGGTCTGTAACTATTCGCATAGAGCCACCTAACACTTTTACAGCGTGGGTAAAGTTATTTTGCGAAAAAACTTGATAAATCCGGGGCAAAGTCCATGATCGGCAAATTGAATTTCGCTCAGGATCGGCAGCCCTCCGAGAGAAGTCCCAGATTTCGCCCTCGAACTCGCCGCAAGACCATTTCCGAAAATATGATCTCACGGCCTATTTCGGGCGCGATAACGCATGTCCGAAAAGGGACAATCTATGCAAACCGGTACTGTTAAGTGGTTCAATGGCCAAAAGGGCTTCGGCTTCATTCAGCCGGACACCGGCGGAAACGACGTATTCGTTCACATCTCCGCGGTGGAGCGGGCTGGCATGGCGCCTCTGCAAGAGGGCCAAAAGCTGGGCTTTGAGGTCGAGCGCGACGAGCGAAGCGGCAAGATGGCGGCGGGCAAATTGCAGGTCGCTTGAGCCGCGCGTCGGTGCGGTCCGCCTTGCGGATCGCCCATGCGCCACACGAACGGGACGGGCGACCTTGGCGCAAGGCGCCACCTCATATCAGGCGGATCGCGCCCAGCGAACAATGCAGGAGGCTGCCATGAACCCTGACCAGCAGCACCGTTGCACGGTGCAGGTCAAAAGCGACGGCGCGCCGTACCTGGCTTTCGAGCCCTCCACTGGCGAACGCTCTTCGTTCAGCAATTCACTCTTCACGCTGGACCTGCGCCCCGGCGTCACGCTCGGCAAGGCGCACGATCTTGCTGCGCAGATCAATGCGCAGCTCTGGGGCGTGAACACGACGATCTTCTAACGCGGATCGGGCGCCCCTTCGGGCCAAGCTGGACGACACGATTACGGTCTGGTCGGCCCCGCCCCATCCAGGAGACAGCAATGGCGCAATTTAGGCGGTTCGAGCGCGCAATCGGCGGCGGCGAGGTATACGTGAACGTCGAGCAGGTGACTTATGTGAACAAGAACCGGGGAGACGGCGGCGGCACGCACATTCACTTCGGATCCGAGAGCGCCGGCGTTGTCGTCGTCGGCGATCCGGAAGACATCATGAAAGTGTTTGGGGCCACAGCCTGACAACGGCTCCGCTCCCATTCCTCAGAATTTCACCAATCTTGACGGGGCCCGCATTGGGCTGGACCGAGCGGCTTTGCACGGCCATCGACATGACACCCGAAGGCAGCCGCCGCGCTTGCGAAGCGTTCGACGCTGGCTCAATAGGTCCTCCACGCCAGCTTCCACAACCACTTCAACCAGGAACGCCACCTCGTCGGCCGCGACATCTATAAGGAACGACGCTCAGCCGCCCTCGCTGAGTGGCGGCTGGTTCCCGGTGGGGAGCAGCCGGTCCATCCCATTATCTGACCCTCGGAGGGCCCGCCTAGTGGCTCCTGAAAATGGGCTGCTCTCCGACCCGACGTCACATTCCAGTGTGGGTTCTTTTGCGGAAGCAGGTCCTTGCGGAATGGACGTATCTGATCACAGTTGGTCGGCGAGCTGAACCGAGGACGGCAGAGCTATGTCCGCCGAGAATGTCGCCATCATCAAGAGGCTCTACGACGCCTTCCGCAACGGCGATGTTCCCGGCGTGCTCTGGGGAATGAGTACAGACATCGTCTGGAACGAAGCCGAGAATTTTCCTTATGCCGACAACAACCCCTATCGCGGTCCTGAGGCCGTCGCGGCCGGCGTATTTGCCCGCTGCATCGGAGAATGGGACGGCTTTGCAGTCGCGATGGACGATCTGATCGATGGCGGCGATCGCGTTGTGGCCCTGGGTCGCTACGTTGGATCGTTCAAGGGCACCGGACGACGAATGAACGCCCAGGCTGCCCATGTTTGGACGCTGAAGGACGGCAAGGTTGTCGCCTTCCAGCAGTATATCGATACGCTCGATGTCGCGCGCGCCACCGGCGCCGTTTGAACCCCGCAGGATGGCTCATTACTCCGCCTCGACGTTCGCCGTGCCCGCTTGCGGGCAGGATGGGATGGCGTGCTCTGACCCAAGCCGGACGTTTACTTCACGGGCGCGTTGCGGATGCCCCGCAACCCGGCGAGCTGGGAACCTTGCCGAGCGATGAGCAACCCCCAAAACTTCATCCTCGCTTCGCTCAGTGAGGCCGAACGGAGCGTCCTTCTGGCCGACGCCGCCCAGTTCCCGTTGAAGTTCAACGAGACCGTCCTGGAGCCGGAGGAACCGGTCACCCACGTCTATTTTCCGGAGAGCGGTGTGATCTCGATCATCACAGAAGCCGCTAATGGCGAAGCGGCGGAAGGGGGTGTCACTGGGTCGGAAGGCGCAGCCGCGCTCCCGGAGGCGCTGGGCAGCGAGATAATGCGATCTCGCGGCGTGGTGCAAGCCGAAGGGACGGCGTGGCGAGTCAAAGCCTCCGCTTGCCGAGCGCTGTTCGACGCTAGCGAGCGGTTTCGCCGGGCAACAGCAAAGGCGGCAGAGTTCCAGACTGTCGAAGCTAGGCAGTCGCTCCTGTGCCGTAGTTACCACCCTGTGGACCAGCGCCTTGCGCGCTGGATTCTGGAGATGGCTGAGCGTGACAACGCCCGGTCGGGCACCCTTCCGATGACTCAGGAAATCCTCAGCGTGATGCTGGCGGTACAGCGGACGACAGTGACCGCGGCGGTGAGCCGGCTGCGCAAGGCCGGCCTGATCTCCAATCTGCGGGGCCGTATTGTTCTGGCTGACGTCGAGGGCCTGGAGAAAGCGGCGTGCGGGTGCCGCGCAGCGGTTCGAGACGCTGAAGCGGCGATCCTAGGTCGCAAGCGACCTTGGCCATCCCGGCTCTCGTGAGCCGCCCCGCGTCGGTAGTGAAGGCTGCGAAGGGCCTGCAATGGGACGGCGCAGGCACGGCATGACGTGGAGGGGACGTCGGCGAGCGAAGACCGCGAAGGGCCGCTTGCCACCGAGGCTGTGTGAAAACCTCGAAGCACCTTTGCCTCAGAGCAGGCTTCGGGGGCGGGAATGGCGCGCTTCATCGAGGGTGAGGATCGGCGCCAGCGGGCGCTGCTTCCAGAGTACCTGGACGACTACGTCTCCGATGAGAACCCAGTGCGGGTGATCGACGTCTTCGTGGATGAACTGGATCTTGCGGGGCTCGGCTTCGAGCGGGTCCAGGCCGCGTGCACCGGACGGCCCGGGGCTACGACCGCAGCCAACTCGCCGACACGGCGCTGCAGGCCAAGGCGGCGAGCGGCGATGAGGACCTTACCGTGCTGGCCGATCGCGGCTACTTCTCCGGCGCGGAGATCCTGGCCTGCGAGCAGGCCGGCGTGACGCCCTATGTGCCCCGACCGCTGACGTCGAGCGCCAAGGCGGAGGGCCGCTTCGGCAAGCAGGACTTCGTCTATGTCGCCGGAAAATTTAATCGGGTTGCATCGGATTTTTGCGCCGAAGTTCAACTGCGGCTTTAACCTGTCAGCGCCCGCGACCCGATCGCCCCCGCGTTATCAGCCGGTAACGTTCTTGTGCTCGCTCTCACAGGCGGAACGTGCGCAGTATGCCGCCGTTGTCGGTACGCCACTCGAAGAAGATCTCGGCCGTCAGCGTAGGGAGCAAACGCGCGGAGATTAATTGCCGGAGCGCCACCCAATGCCGACTATCACCGTTCATCAGTACCTCACCTGGGACCACCAGAACGGGCGCAGCGTCGCGTCCCGTGGAAAAGCCACGTTGGACGCGATCAAGCTCGCCAGCGGAAAGATCGTTCCCGGGACCGCCGAGGAGATCGCCCTTTCTGCCCTGGACGGGCGCGGACGATACGTGCCAGAGGAGGCCTAGTCGGCCCCATCGGGTTGGAGCCCGCGTGTGAGGTCATCTTCGAGTACCTGCTCGGAGTCTCGCCGACCCGGCCCGGATGGCGACTGAGCACGGCAAGGGCGTGATTTGCTTCTGGGCGCCGAGCAGCTAGACCCCAGCTTGCACCGACCAGTTGCATGTTGGGTTGAACGGCCCCCCCTCTTTAGGGCTGGTCTAGACGGCTGAGCACTAGCGTGAGCTGCCTCTGAACGTCGCCGGGTGGAAGCTGGACGTCGGCGTAGTTGCCGCCGTCCGCCAAAAGCGATGAGAGCGCGTGCCGCACCTCATAGATTCGCTGCTGCATGGCGGCCACCTTGGAGACCAACTCGGCATGGGTCAGCGGTCACGGGATTTCTTGGCCGCCTCGTACTTCGCCAGTTCCTCGGCCTGCCTCGCCAGGTCCCGCCACTGTTGCGCGATGTCGAGGAGCTGTCGCTTGTGGTCGCTCTGGCTCATGAAGGCCGCTTCCTTTTCGGCCTGCGCCGCACGCCGAAAATATTCCGCAGCTCGCTCCATGACAGCACAATCCACGAGACTAGGCGGTCGTGTCATAACCGGCGAAAATTTGCCCGTCTTTGCGCCACCTGCCAGCGGGAACCTCAACCGAGCTCATGCGATTGACGGTCCCCGAACGCGCCTTGAGGCGGACGTGGAACCGACTTTGGTCTGCACTCCCCTGCAAGCTCGGCCGACACCAATGGGACGAGCACGGGCGCGGCTTCCATCTGGTGTGCAAGCGCCGTGGGCGAACTGAGTGGATTATTGAAGATGAGCGCAAGTGAAGCGCCAAGCCCAACGAACAGCCCCCGACGCTGAGGGCCGGTCCCGCCGCCTCTCGCCCTTGAACGCCGCGTGCGGGCTGGAGAGTGGCTTTGGCGCGGCCTCGCCGGGCGTCAGGGGCGAACAGCCGATCGTGTGCTCTAGGGGCGCTTGGCTTCGATCTGGCCGGCAATTTCTCTGTCCTTTTCGATTAAACCGGAAACCATATTTGGGCGTTCTGGCGGGTGGTTCATCGGCTCACCGAAAGAGGCGGTGATGGTTGACCAATCGGACCTGAATGAAAAATCTCGTGAAGCCCTAGAGCATGGCGGGCGCGTGATCGCTGAAAGCAGATCGAGCAGGGCTCGGTCGCGCCGGCTACGGCGAAACACCTCACAACAGACCTGCGCATCGGATGGCAGCGCATCCGATGACAATACCCCCGACAACCGATGACGAAGCCGCTCTAGGTGATCCGGAATTGTCCGACAGGAATCAGGGCCTCGTAGGGCATCGACCTTTAGCGCGCTTGGCACTGCGAGCGTCTTAGGAGCTACTCCGCCCCATCGTCCTTCAACCACCGCCGAATTTCCGCAAAAAGATCAAGCGGATGTCGCTGGCTGACACGCTGCGGAACTGCCGCCGTGCGTGGTTGGGATGGAGGCGTGCCTGAGCGCGCACTTCGTCAGCCGCACCGCGCGCGCCCTGGGGCACAGCCCACGGATCATTCCGGCCATTTACTTGAAGCCGTGCGGCAAGGGGCAGAAGAACGACTACAACGACGCCGAGGCCATCGCCGAGGCGGCGATGAGGCCGAACCTGCGCACGGTGCGCCAGAAAGCCCAGGCGGAGGTGGATCTCCAGGCCTATCCCCGTCGATGTTGTGTCGATCGCAGGCACGCGGGTCTACTCCCCACCGTGGTGGACTGGTTGATGAAGAAACCACTCTTCGATGGCGGCCCTGGTGGCGCGCAGAACCACATTCGCCCCGGCGGCCCTACCGCGCTCGACTGAAGGCCTGAGGCGGCGTGCCGCAGCGGCGTTTGTCGGAAGCGTCACATAGGCTTGCGGATAACGCCGTTAGTCTCCCGAAGCTTACGACGGAGGCGACGGCAGAGTGCGAACATTCTCCTGTTTGGTGCTGGACGAGGGCTCAGCGGCGCCCACGCGGTCACTGATCCTTGCTGACAGCGTGGAGCGCGCCCGGGTGCTGGCGGCCCGCGAACTGGCGAAGGGCCGCAGCCCAGTTTCGGTCGAGCTTCGCGAGGGGGGCAAGCTGCTGTGGGCCGAACGGTCCCGGCCGGCCGGAGCGCCTGGCCGATAGATATCGCCGCGCAGAAGGACGACTGCATCGACGACCTGGCGCTCCCGCTGGCCGCGTTGGAGCCGGTGGATCTGAAGGCGCCCGCCCTCGATGCTGAGCACAGCGTCGGCTGGCATCACATAGACCCGGTTAGGCTTGACCTTCTCTGAGTCGACGACGACGGATACCGGCACGTCCGTCTGACGTCCGCTGCCCCGCCCTTGCCGGCGTTCCAAACGTGTTGCTCTCAATTGCGGCCCTCGCGTTCCGAATGGCGCGCGCGCTCTGTACGTCGCCCGTCGACTCGGTCGTTCGATGCCAGCAAGAGCCAAGAGCCAAGAGCCAAGAGCCAAGAGGCTCTGTCAGCTCAAATGCCCCGCCTGATAAGGCGGAGCCGCCAGCGCCAATGGGTGTGCTGGCGCATCCCCCTCACGGAACGGGTCATGCGCCTTGGATTTTCGGTCCATCCACCCGCTGGGGCGCCGAGCCGGGCGCCAGGGTCATCAGCGGCTTGCCGGTGAAGAAGCGGCGCAGGTTCTCGCGCAGGTGGTCGAACAGCGCCTGCGAACTGTCCCGCGTTGCGCTCGCCGCATGGGGGGACAGCAGCAGATTGGGCGTCGCCGCCCAGCGCGCGGCCGGCGCCGGCTCGGTCCAGAAGGTGTCGATCACAGCGCCCCCAAGAGCTCCGCTGTTCAAGGCTGAGACGAGGGCGTCCTCGTCCAGGATCGTGCCGCGCGAGACGTTGACGATCACGCCTTCGGGGCCGACCGCGTCCATGGTCTTCGCATCGATCAGCTTCTCGTTCGACGCGTCGGCGCGGGCCGTGACGAACAGGATGTCGCTGGCCTTGGCGAGCGCGAGCAGGCTCTCCTGGCGGGGGTAGGGGACCTCGGGCTTGGGATGCGGCCCCCACCACGAGACCGCCATGCCGAGCGCCGCCATGCGCGCCGCCACTACGGCGCCGATGGAACCCAGACCGAGCACCCCGGCGTGCAGCGTCCGGAGCGCGCGGCGGGTCGGGATCCGCTCGCCGCGCTCCCATCCGCCGTCGCGCACGAAGCGGTCGTAGGCGATCAAATTGGAGACCTGCGCCAGGGCGCCCGCGACGGCGAACTCGGCCACGTCGCGGCTGTTCAGGCCCGGCGCGTGAGTCACCGGCACGCAGCGCCCGCGCAGATACATCATATCGATCTGCTCGTAGCCGCTGCCCACGCAGGCGACGAGGCCGAGATTGGGCAGCGCTTCGAGCACGGTCCGCCGGATCGGCATGTTCCCCGAGGCGACGACGGCCCGCACGTCGCACGCTTGCGTGCGCACCTCTGCGTCGGAATTCAGCGTCCACAGCCGGACGACGTCGAACTCGTCCTGCAGCGCATCGCCGAAGCGGGCGGCGTTCTCGGCCGCCAGCAGAATCCGCGGTCGGCTCACGCCACGACCTCGACCTCTTTGATCGCCGCTTGGCGCTCCATGAACATCTCGCGCATCATCTCGCTCAGCTCCGCCGGCTCGAGCACGCAGGTCTCGCAGTCGCCCTTGAGATAGCGCACCCGAAGCTTCGACGGAGTCTCCTCCAGCAGCACCAGCTTCGACCCGTCCGAGCCGAGCACGCGCTGGAAGTAGGCGAGGACGAAATTGACGTCCTGACTCACGGGATCTTCACCTCGACGGTCGTGCTCGCGGTTCCGCCGTACCAGAACAGGCTGCGCGGCGCATCCTGGCCGACGACGACGAGATCGATCTGCTCGGGATTCTTGTAGATCGAGACGGGCGTGTCGGGATTGTCCCACAGCCATTGCAGGTGCGGGTTCGACTTCTCGAACAGCTCCGGGGGCTCGGAGTGCATCGCCTCGCGGAACGGCACGCGGGCGCCCTTGAAGATCGCCTTGCGCACCTGATCGTCGCTCCAGCCGGCGTTCTTGAAGACGTCGGCGTGGTCGGGGGAGAGCATCACCATGGGGTCCCAGTCGCCGTGGAACGGCCCCTCGACGTCGTCCCCGACCGAGGTGTTGACCAGCCAGACGGCGCAGCCGGTCACGGCGGCGTTGCGCGCCGCCTTGCAGAACGATTCGACCACCGCTTCCGGCGTCGAATTGTAGAAGTCCGTCACGTCGCTGACGGCGTAGGGGGCGTGCAGGGTCACCGTCGTACTGACCGCGTCAAAGCCCTTCTGCACCCGCAGCGGCCGCCAGGGCGTGCGCGCCTCGTTCTCGGCGACGCAGGCGCCGAACTTGCCCGTCGAGCCGATGGTGTCCATGTCGCTCACCGCGGGATACGACAGGCCGACGTTCATCATGATCAGGCGACTGGACCGGCCGATCGCGACGTTCACCGCCGAAAGCGAGCCCGGGCCCAGCGCGCAGCAGCCGCTGTTCATCCCGATCGCCTTGGCGTAGGGGCCGCTGACGACGATCAGCGGATGCTGCGGCCCCGTCGACATGGCCAGGCAGCGCAGGCCGTAGCGCGGGACAAGCAGGGCCTCGGCGACGGCAAGCACGACCGGCATCGCCTCCGGCCGGCAGCCCGCCATCACCGCGTTGGCGGCGATCTTCTCCACGGTGCCGACGCCGAAGCCCGGCTCGAAGATGCCGACCACCTCGTCGGCCGCGCGCCCGCTCGCCGCCACCATTGCCGCGACCTTGTCGGGCGTCGGCGGCACCAGCGGCAGGCCGTCGCTCCAGCCCTTCTCGATGAACTGGGCGTTCATGCGGTCGAAGCAGTCGAGCAGGTCAGCGCCTTCGTAGCTGAAGGTCGCGGGATCGGTCACCCGCACGTGGTGCGCGAACTCGCCCTCCGGCTCGTAGGTCTTGACCGTCAGGCCGACGATCAGCTTGTCGATCGCCCCGTCGATCATCTCATGGATCAGCTTGACGGGCTGGCTGGTGATCGCCAGCGGCGTGACCATCAGCTGAACTTCCGGGCAGCCGAAGATCTTGGCGCTCCAGTGGGCGTCCTCCTCGAAGCCCTCGGCGGTGATCGCCACGGCGGGGACGCCGCGACGCTCCAGCTCGCACATCTCGTGGATGAGCCAGGAGCAGCAGCTGCCGCAGTCGGCCGAGGCGCCGACCACCGCGTCGCATTCGCGGGCGATCTGATCGAGCTGCGCGGGCGTGGCGCGGCGCAACTGCGGGCCGTTGACGCCGATGTAGTGGATGAACCTTGCGGTCTTGTAACGCTTCGCAAGCTGCTGCTCGACCCGCTCCAGCGCCACGTTCCCGAGCGCCTTGCCATTCCAGAACAGCCCGATCGTCTTGCCTTCGAGCTTGGAAAGTCGCGGCGACGGCGGAAAGCGCGTGGTCGTGTCGTCGGCGTCCTTGGGGGATGCGATCGGATTGACGGTTTCCAGACGAGCGCGCGCCTCGGCGGTCGTGATGGTCTTCTCGGTCACCGGGATATTCATTCGCTCGCTCCCTAGGTTTTATTTTGCCGAGGTTAGGACCGATGCTGGCGCCGGGGTAATGCCGATTGCGTTGACCAGGCTATGCCTCGAAGGCATATTTGGCCGATGGAGCTGCGTCACCTCAGATACTACGTGGCCGCGACCGAAGAGGGCTCCATTCAGCGTGCGGCGGCCCGCTTGCACGTCGCGCAGCCGTCGCTCTCACGCCAGATCCGCGGGCTCGAGGACGAACTCGGCTGCATACTCTTTGAGCGCACCACGCGGGGCGTGCGCCCCACCTCGGCCGGGCGCTACTTCTACAAGGAGGCGTCGGCCCTGCTCGGCGAACTGGATCGCGTCTGCAGGACGGTGCGCGACCGGCAGGCCAAGGGCCGCCACCCGTTACGAGCGGGACTCGTGCGCACGGCCACGAAATTCCCGTTCGTCTACGACAGCCTTCGGGCCTTTCGCGAAGACCATGCTGACCAGCCGCTGGTGCTGAGCCGAGGGCCGTCGCCGGATCTGATCAGCGCGCTCAAGGCGAACGAACTCGACGTCGCCATCGTCTACGAACAAGGGCTCGGCGCGCACAATCTGTCCGTCCGCGAGATCCACTCCGAGACTTTCATGCTCGGCGTGGCGGCGAATCATCGCCTGGCGCGACTGCCCAGCGTGCGGCTTGCGGACCTCACGGACGAGCCGTTCGTCTGGCTCACCGACGGCACGGTGCCGGCCAACAACAACGCGCTCCGGGCGCAATGCCGGGCCCAGGGGTTCGAACCCGAGGTCGTGCAGGAAGTGGAGTCCTACGAGGCTCAGCTCGAGCTGGTCTCGATCGGCATCGGCTGCGCGCTGTTGCCGGCGTCGACCAGCCTGGTGCTGCCCCCCGGCCGGGTGGTGCTGCGGCCGATCCTCGACTTCGCGCCCAGCCTTCACCTCAATCTGGCGTGGAATACCGAGTCGCTCGCGTCGGGCCTCGACGAATTCATCGAGTGCCTGTCGAGCGCCGCCAGCCGCGGCCCCCGGCCCGGGCAAGCCTAGCACGGCCGCGCTCGGCGCCCCGTCGGCGACGATCGACGGCGGCGAGATGCGGGACGCTGAAGTTCGGGCCGCTGCCTGACAGCACTGCGCAGCACATGTCGGTAGCCCCTTGCGCTGGCGGACTAGGCGTTGCGCCGGCCGATCCCGCGGCCGGCCAGGAACAGGTGCAGGCCGCCCCAGACCGGGATCAGCGACCATAGGACCATGGCGTAGCGAAGCCCGGTTCCCGCTGCCGCCCTGCAGGCCGGCGCGTGGGCCGCCGCGGCGTTGCAGCGCTCCGCATAGTCGCCGCCGGCATAGGCAAGTCCCGCGAAGAGGTCGCTCGTCACGCCGGCGAGCAACGGGCCCAGGCCGATCGAGATCAGCCCCAGGCCCACCGTCAGAACGGCCGCACCGGTGGCCCGCATGCGCGGTTCGAGCAGGCCGTGCGTGATGGTGTAGATCGGCGAGAAGTAGACGGCGCCCAGGAGCGAGCCCGCAAAGATCGCCGCGGCGGCCGGCTCCCAGGCGGTCTGATGGAAGCCTATGGCGTTAAGCGGGCCGCCGAGTACGACGCAGAGCGCCGGGACGAAGGCCTGCAGGCGCGGGTTCCGGGCCCCCAAGCGATCGCAGGCGAAGCCGCCGAGCATGATCCCGAGGCCAAGGGACATGCTTTGAAGCAGGCCGAAGATCAGCGCCGCCCGTGCATAACCCAGGTCGAAGCTTCGCAGGAAGAAGGGGTGCTCGAACTGGGCGATGCCGTTGCTCGCGAGGCCGCACAGCAGCGCTCCGATGAAGACGTGCACGAACACGCCGCTGCGGCCGAGCCGCTCAACGACCGCGCTCAGGCTCGGCGCGCGCTCGGCGAGCGCATCCGCCGGGGGCGCCGCTTCGCTGGCGCCGCGCGCTGGCTCGCTCACCAGGAACTTCAGCGCCAGCGCCAGGACGATTCCCGGCGCTCCGACGAGGACGAAGGCGGCGCGCCAGCCGACGTGCTGTGTGATCCAGCCGCCGGCGAGCGCGCCGGCCAGAATCCCGATCGGCACCCCGAGCTGAAAGACCGCCGTCGCCATTCCCCGCTGGCTGGGCGGGTACATGTCGGCGATCATCGAATGGGTGGCGGGCTGGCCGCCGGCCTCGCCGACGCCTACGCCCACTCGGGCCAGCACGAGCTGGGCGAAATTCTGAGCGAGGCCGCAGGCCGCGGTCATCAGTGACCACAGGCCGACGCACACGGCCAGTATGGTGGTGCGGCTGCGGCGCTCGGCCATCCGCGCGATCGGCAGCGTCAGCAGGGTGTAGGAGACCGCGAAGGTGGTTCCGCCAAGGAAGCCGAGCTGCCTGTCGCTGAGGTCGAGGTCGGTCTTCAGCGCCTCGCCAAGCGTGAGCACGATGGTGCGATCGACGAAGCCGAAGGCGTAGGTCAGCAGCAGGACAAAGAGCGTCAGGCTGCGGGCCCGAGTTTGGACCCCGACCTCGATCGGCTGGCGCGGGACTGCGACCATGAATTCTCTCTCGACGGCGGGACCAGGAGAATGGCCGAGCCCGGAAGGGCCCGGCCGCGAAACCCTTCCGACGCGGCGTTGGCAGCCTAGCGTCAACTCGTTTTCAGTTCGAGATTTGGTCGCGACGCCCCGGCGAGCTCCGCCCAGATCGCCTCGCTGTCGGCGCCGGGCTCGCACGGCGGGCCCTGGATGGCGCCCGGCGTGCGCGAGAACCGCGGCGCCGGCGCAGGCTGTACGTATCCGGCCGAACGGTCGAGCGTGCCTCGCGCCTTCATGTGCGGGTGGTCGGCCGCCTCGCTCATCGACAGCACCGGGGCGAAGCAGGCGTCGGCGCCGCTGAGCAGCGCCTCCCATTCGTCGCGCGTCCGCTGGGCGAAGCGCGCCGCCAGGATCTCGCGATGCCGTGGCCAGTTCTCCGGCGCGCGTTCCAGGTCCGCGAGTTCGGGATGGTCGGACAGGCCGAGCTTCTCCAGCAGGATGGCGTAGAACTCGGGCTCCACGGCGCCCACGGCGACGTACCTGCCGTCCTTGCAGGCGTAGCAGCCGTAATGCGCCGCCCCGCCGTCCAGCGAATTGGCGCCGCGCGCCTCGACCCACCTGCCGCTGGCGAGCAGGCCAAAGGGCATCGACATCAGCGAGGCCGCGCCGTCGACCATGGCGGCGTCGACCACCTGGCCTTTGCCGGACGTCTGGCGTTCGACCAGCGCGGCGCAGACGCCCATGGCGAGGTAGAGCGCGCCGCCGCCAAAGTCCCCCACAAGGTTGAGGGGCGGCGTCGGCGCGCCGCCCGGGGGCCCGATCGCGGCCAGCGCCCCGGTGAGGGCGATGTAGTTGATGTCGTGGCCCGCCGCGTACGCCAGCGGCCCCGTCTGGCCCCAGCCGGTCATGCGCGCGTAGACCAGGCGCGGATTGCGCGCCAACACGATGTCCGGTCCAAGCCCCAGCCGCTCCATGACGCCTGGACGGTAGCCTTCCACTAAGACGTCGGCCGTAGCCAGCAGCGCGAGCGCGCGGTCGAGTCCGGCTGGCGACTTCAGGTCGAGGCTCACCGAACGCCGGCCGCGGGTGAGGATGTCGTTGGCATAGAGCTTCGTCGCGCCCGGCCGATCGATGCGCACCACCTCGGCGCCCATGTCCGAGAGCAGCATGCCGCAGAATGGGCCCGGGCCGATCCCGGTGAACTCCACCACGCGGATCGCCGTCAGCGGACCTTGCCTCATGTCGCCTCGCTACCCCGCCGGCGTGCCGCCGGCGCGCGAGTTTAGTCCGCGCGGAAGTCCGCGGCTTGACCCAGGGTGAGCCCGCCTTTGACTTCACGCGACAGCAGGCGGCTGTCGCGAGGCGTCAAGTCAAGGTCGTCCGCAGTCAAGCCTCGCCTCGCCGGCCGCCCTATCCTCGACGGGCCTTGGTCGGAGGGATCGAGCCCGATGCGCATCAATACGGTCACCGGACGGATCGAAACCTCCGAGCTGGGCAAGACCCTGATGCACGAGCATCTGATGGTCGGTTATCCAGGCTGGGAGCTCGATGTTGTGGAGCCCGGCCCCAGCTTCCGCGACCTCGTCGAGGTCTGCGTCGACCGGATCGAGGAGCTGAAGTCGGCCGGCTACCGCAGCCTCCTAGACCCCTGTCCCAACGACATGGGTCGCTCGGTCGAGCTGATGGGCGAGGTCGCCGCGCGCACCGGCTTCAACATCATCTGTACGACCGGGCTCTATAACGAGCAGGAGGGCGCTTCGTCCTACTGGCGCGCCAAGTCCCGCTACAACCCCGACTACGCCGAAGAACTCGCCGAACTCTTCGTGCGCGAGCTCACCGACGGCGTGGCCGACACCGGGATCCGCGCTTCGGCGATCAAGATCGCCACCGGCAAGGGAGCGATCACCGAGTACGAAGCCGGCGTGTTCGCCGCGGCCGCGGCCGCGTCCAAGGCGACCGGCGCGCCGATCACCACACATACCGAGGGCCAGCTCGGCCCCGAGCAGCTCGCCCTGCTGGCCAGCCTCGGCGTCGAGCCGCATCGCGTCGTGGTGGGCCATTCCTGCGATAATCCCGACCACGCCTATCACATGCAGATCGCCGCGGCGGGGGCCTACGTCGGCTTCGATCGGCTGGGCCTCGAATATTCCGTCAGCAACGCAGGCAAGGCCGACAACCTCGTGCGTCTGATCGAGGCCGGCGCCGGGGGCCGCGTGGCGATCGCCCACGATTCCGTCTGGTGCCTGCGCGGCCGCCTCTTCTCCCGGGACGCCGCCGCCCGCTTCGCCAGCACGCACCGGGCGCTGCAGTTCACCCGCGTGTTCGCGCCGATGCTGCGCGCCGCCGGCGTTACGGACGAGGCCATCGAGGCCATGCAGCGCGATAATCCCAGGCGCTACTTCGAAGGGCGCTCGCCGCCGGCGATCGCGCCCGCTCACGCGCATTGACCCGAAGGATCAGGACCGTGGCGCATTTCGATCAGACCCGGCGGACGCTGCAGATCTTCCGCGGCGGCGAGGCCGAGGACTTCCACGAGACGGGGATGATGGAGAGCCGCGTGGCCCCCGCCGCGCGGGAAGGAATCGCCCGGATGTACGAAGCCGGCCTGGCCGAGGGTTATGTGCTGAAATGCCTGTTCAGGTCGCCCGACCCCAACGGCTTCAGTCTCAGCTACGCCTGGTTCAAGCCGCACCATGCGCTGCCGCCGCACAGCCACAGCAGCGACTGCCTCTACTACGTGATCTCCGGCTCGCTGTTCATAGGCGACCAGGTCCTCAGGTCCGGCGATGGCTTCTTCCTGCCGAGCGGCGCGCTCTACGCCTACCAGGCGGGGCCTGAGGGCGTGGAAGTGCTGGAATTCCGCGATCGGAGCAGCTTCGACATCAGCATCGGCGAAGGCTCGCCCCGCGGGTGGGAGCGGCTGGTCAAGATCTGCCGCGACAACCAGCTGCGATGGCGCAACGCGCCCATGCCGGTGCGTGACGTCCAATGGCCGGCGAAGCCGCCGTCCGGCGAATGAGCCGCGCCGCGCCGGTAGTCGACGGCTCAGCCAGATCCACGGGAGAGTGACGATGCTTGACACCGCCGCGAAGCCGGGCCTTGCGGTCACGGCGAAGCTCAATTTCCCCCGGGGACGGGCGCATAAGGCGGCGGCCGTCTGGTCGAACACCGACGAGAACCTGATCGACCAGGACTTCGCGTCCTTGCCTGTGGAGATCCGCGACGCGCGTGCTCTGGAGGCGCCGCCTTCCCTGCAGGAGCAGGGATTCACCCTGATCGATGCCCCCCTCACCGATCCGCGGTGGGCGGATGCGGACTGGCGCCGTCATGTCTATGTGCCGTCGTGCGTCGAGCTGGTGCGTCGGCTCACCGGCGCCTCGGAGGCGATGTCCCTGGTGCAGGGCGACGGGATTGTCCTGATGCGCGCCGTCGACGCCACCGACCGGCAAGGCGGCAAGGCCTCGCTTCCGGCCCGGTTCGTGCACCTCGATCAGACGGTCGAGCACGCCGAGGCGATCATCGGGCGGGTGGCGGGGGACTCGTGGCGCGCGAGGTACGGCCGCGCCGTGATCTACAACGTCTGGCGCTCGATCTCGGCCCCGCCGCAGAACACCCCGCTGGCGCTGTGCGACCAGCGCAGCGTGGATCGCGAGAAGCTGTTCGTGCCGGGCAGCACCCAGGGCTCGGCCGAATACGGGGAAATCCCCTACCTGAGCACCGAGTACTCTCCAGCCATGCGCTGGTGCTACTTCCCGGGGCTGCAGCCGCACGAGGCGATCGTGTTCAAGGGTGTGGACAGCGATCGCTCCCAGCCGTTCGGCTGTCTGCACTCCGCCTTCGACCTTCCCGATCCGACTCCGGGCGCGCCACCGCGGCGCAGCTGCGAGACACGCGTACTGACTCTCTTCGAGACCTAGCCGGACGCCGCCCGGGGCGACCGCCTCGCGCAATGGTGAGCTGGATCGCAGGCTTGCGCCGACGCCATCTCCTGTCATCTATGGACCAAAGGTGGCGAAGCAGGGCTCGCCGGGCGGTGGCCCGGGCCCTGGATAGCGCCGAGGGGGAGGAGGCCGGCCAGTGAGCGCAAGCGTTCAGTTGGAAAGCCCGGTTCCGTTGCGCCACGGCGCCTTGCGCGGGAACGGGCGGACGCCGCCAACGTCGACCTACATCCGCGCCTCGGCCCTCAGCCAGCTCGACCAGCTCATCCTCGAACTCGGCGGCTCCCCAGAGGCGATCGCCGCCGAGGCCGGGCTGGCGCCGCACGCCGCGCCGCAGCTGGTTCCCCTCGACCTGCATGCGCTGACGCTCGAGGTGGCGGCGCGGCGACTGGGCTGCCCGACGCTGGGTATGCGGCTCGGCCTTCGGCAGTCCAGCCGCGGCGTCCTTGGCGAAATGGGCGTCCTCGTGGAGTCTTCGCCGACGCTGCGCGACGCGCTGGTGGCGTGCGCGGAATATCTGCCGAGCCACTCCCGAGGCCTGGGATTCGAGATCATCGCCGACGGCCGGCACCGCGTGCTGCTGCGCGTCTCCGTCAGCCGGACGCTGTCGGACGCGACCCAGCTATGGGAGCAGGATCTCGCCTGCGTGGTCAGGATGCTGCGCGATCTTCCCATCCGGCCGGTCCGGCCGCAGGTCGTCCGCTTTCCGCACCGCCCGCTCGCGCCGGCCATGCTCTATGCGGAGTTGCTGGGAGCGCCGGCCACCTTCCAGCAGCCGCACGCCGAAGTCGTGGTGTCGGCCGACGATCTCGATGCTCCGCTGAAGCTGAATGACCCGATCATCTACGCCATGGCGCGGCGGCAGGTGGAGGCCCGCGGCCTCGACGTCTCCTCTGAGATCGTCAGCCTCGTGCGCGAGGCTCTCTCCGGTCCGAACGTCACGATCGAGACCGAGCTGTCTGAGGTGGCGCGCGCCATGGGCGTCCACTGCCGCACCCTGCAACGCAAGCTGAAAGCCGAGCGCGCCAGCTTCTCCACGCTGAAGGAGGAAGCGATGGCGCGCCGGGCTCGCCACCTGCTCACCTTGCGCGATACGCCGCTTCAGGCGGTCTCCGAGCAGCTTGGGTTCAGCGAGCTTTCCGCGTTTACCCGCAGTTGCAAACGATGGTTCGGCGAACCTCCGAGAGTCATCCGCCGAAGGCGCACGCGCTGATCGCGAACGACCCGTGTCGCGAGATGTCAAAAAGGCGCTCGCGGACGGTCAAGCCTGCCTCGCCCAGACCTGCCTAACCTGGATCAATCGTTGCTCGAATCCAGGAGAAGGTTCAGGCGAACTGCGCCAGCCGCGACTGCGCGGACCCGAAGGCGCCTCCACAACCGGCCATGTCCCACCAAGCCCCCACAGTTCCAGCGCCCTCAGAGAACCGCTTCTTTCCCAGCCGCCACGCCGTGACGGCGCCCGACCGACCCGCGGTCATCATGGCTGCGAGCGGCGCGGTCCTGACCTATCGCGAGCTGAATTCACGCTCGATCCAGGTCGCTCGCCTGTTCCGCTCCATGGGGCTCCGCCGCGGCGACCACATCGCCGTAATGATCGAGAACTCGCTGGCCTTCTACCCCGTGGCGTGGGCCGCGCTTCGCTCCGGCCTCTATTTCACGCCGATCAATACGCGGCTCACCGCGCAGGAAGCGCTCTACATCATCGGCGACTGCGGCGCGAAGGCGGTGGTGATCTCGGCCAAGTTCCCACAGGTCGCGTCCGAGCTGCGCCAGTCGGCCGGGGACCCCGGCTGGGTGGCTTTCTCCGTCGGCGGCGATTTGCCGGGTCATCGCGATCTGATGAGCGAGGCGGCGCAGCAGTCCGACGCCGAACTCGAAGACGGCTCCCCCGGCGCGTCGATGATCTATTCGTCCGGGACCACCGGGCGGCCCAAGGGCGTCAAGCGAGCGCTGGACACCGGCGCGGTGGACGGCCCCGACATGTGGACCCAGGAACTGCGCAAGGTCTATGGCTTCGACGAGAACACGCAATACCTGTGTCCGGCTCCGATTTACCACGGCGCCGGCTTCTCCTACACCGTCATGATGCACCGCCTGGGCGCCACCGCCGTGGTGATGGAGAAGTTCTCGGCAGAGGGCTTTCTGCAGGCCGTGCAGCGCTGGCGTATCACCCACACCCAGGTGGTGCCAACGATGTTCGTGCGGCTGCTCAAGCTGAGCAAGCAAGCCCGCGAGGCCTTCGACCTGTCCAGCCTGCGCTGCGTGATCCACGCCGCGGCCCCCTGTCCGCCCGAGGTCAAGGAGGCGATGCTCGCGTGGCTCGGCCCGATCGTCTACGAATACTTCGCGGCGACGGAGGGCAACGGCTACACCTTCATCACGCCGCAGGAATGGGTGGCGCACCGCGGCTCGGTTGGTCGCGCGCTCGTCGGCACGCCGCACATCCTCGACCAGGACGGCAAGGAGCAGCCGACCGGCGTTCCGGGCATGATCTATTTCGAGGGCCGCGCGCCGTTCGAGTACCACAACGACCCGGAGCGCACGGCCGAGTCCCGGTTGCGCGGAGGTTGGTCGACCACCGGCGACGTCGGCTACCTGGACGACGAAGGCTATCTGTACCTCACCGACCGCAAGGCCTTCACCATCATCTCCGGTGGGGTGAACATCTATCCGCAGGAGATCGAGAACCTGCTGACCATCCATCCCGACGTGATGGATGTCGCGGTCTTCGGCGTGCCGGACCCCGAGTTCCAGGAACAGGTGAAGGCCGTAGTCCAACTGGTGGACGCCCGGAAGGCGGGGCCGGTGATGGCGCAGGACTTGATCGATTACTGCCGCGCCAATCTTGCACACTACAAGTGCCCCAAGAGCATCGACTTCATGGACGAGCTTCCGCGCATGGAAAACGGGAAGCTATACAAGCGCCTGCTGCGCGAGACTTATTGGGGCGGGCACAACACTCGAATTGTCTGACGTAGGCATGCGGGCGCGCCCACGAGCCGCGCCTCGATGAATTCAGTAACGAACTTGGGCGCGAAGGGCCTTCGCGCCAAATAAAAGGGGGGAATATCGATGAAGTACTTCTATCTTTCGTGCGCGAGTCTGTTTGCGCTCTCGCTCGGCTCGGCCGCCGCAGCCGCGCCGGCGGCGCCGTCCGATCGAGGCGCCACCGTGGGCGAGGTGATCGTCACCGCGCAGAAGCGCGAAGAACGCCTGGTGGACGTGCCGATCTCGGTCACCGCGGCTTCGCGCGAGACCCTGATCGCCGCCGGCGTCGGCACGACGCGGGATCTGGCGGTGGTGACCCCTGGCCTCGTCACCACCAACAACGGCCTGGCCTTCCAGCCGGCCATTCGCGGCATCACCTCGACCAGCACCGCGGTGGGCGACGACGGCAATGTCGCGATCTATGTGGACGACGTCTACATGGCCAACAGCGTCGCCAACATGGCCGAACTGAAGGACGTGCAGCGGGTGGAGGTGCTGAAGGGGCCGCAGGGCACCCTCTTCGGCCGCAACGCCACCGGCGGCGCGATCCGCATCGTCACCCGTGAGCCCGGCGACCGCCTGCAGATTGAGCTGAGCGGCAGCTATGCGCCGCGCTGGAAGGAACGCAAGCTCGACGGCTTCCTGGCCACGCCCCTGACCGAGACGCTGTCGGCCTCGCTGGCCTTCTCCTACACCAAGGACGACGGCATCGGAAAAAACATCAACCCCGCGCGGTTCGGGGAGAAGGTCGGCATCACCGACAACCACGCGATCCGCGGCAAGCTGCTGTACCGGCCCAACGATGCGACGAAAGTCGTGCTCTCTGCGGACGCCGTCCGCAGCAACAACAACACGCCCTATCTGATCTCCATCGAGAACAACAACAACGTCTTCCGCTTCCCGAACACCCCGGGCGTCATTCCCAATCCGGGCGAGCCGTTCACCACCAACGTCTCGGCCTATCCGCGAATCTTCTACTCGGCGCGCGGCGCCTCGCTGACCGCCAGCACCGGATGGGACGACTACTCGCTGAAGTCGATCACGGCCTACCGCTACACCAGGCAGGAATCCGCCGGCGACCTCGACCGTTCGAACGTCTCCGCGTCGAGCTTCCGCTCTCCGGGGTCGCAGAAGGTGTTCAGCCAGGAATTGAACCTCGGCTACAACGGGGAGGGGCGCTTCTCCTGGCTGACCGGCCTCTATTACTTCCACGCCAACTCGGTGGCGCGCTCGATCAGCTACGCCGGCGACTACGCGCCCGTTGCCGCGATCCCTCACGGCGAAGTCCTCGACAACGCCTACGCCGTGTTCGGCGAGCTTAACTTCAAGGTGATCGACAAGCTGACCCTGACCGCCGGGTCGCGCTACAACTATGAAAAGAAGACCTGGGACTACATCGACGACTTTCGACCCGCCGGCATCCGCATCGGGAAGGACAAGGACAGCTGGCAGAACGCGACCTACCGTCTGACCGCGCGCTATGAATTCGCGCCGTCGTCCAACGTCTATGCAAGCTACAGCACCGGCTTCAAGAGCGGCACCTACAACACCGTCACCTTCCCGCTGAACAAGGTCGACCCCGAGAAGGTCAAGGCGGCCGAGATCGGGCTGAAGTCGCGCATCTCGCCGGACCTCTTCGTCACCCTGGCGGCCTATCACCTCGAGTACGACAACATCCAGATCCAGGTGTTCGACAGCACGCCGACGCAGCTGCGGATCGTGCTGCTGAACGCCGCGCAGGCCAAGGTGACTGGCATCGAGGGTCAGGCCGACTACCGGCTGGGCGAGCATTTCAACGGCACGCTGGGCTTCTCGCTGATGCCCAAGGCCGAGTACTCGAGCTTCCCGAGAGGCTCGATGTACGCCCCGACCTCTCAGCTGCCGCCCTTCCCCAATGTCGGGGGCAATACGAACCTCGCTCCCATCGACCTGTCGGGCACGCGGATGATCCGCGCGCCGAAGACCCAGGTGAACGGCTCGCTGACCTATCACCAGGATCTGGTGGGGGGCAGGTTCGCCGCGACGGTGAACGCCGCCTACAACTCGGGCTTCCAGTGGTGGCCGATGAAGGCCATTCCGACGGCCAGGGGCGAGACCCGCGTCCTGCGCCAGAAGGGCTACACCATGCTCAACGCCAACGTCAGCTGGCAGGACCCGAGCGAGCACTGGCGCTTCACGGTTTGGGGCGAGAACCTGGGGGACGAACTCGTTGGAATTTACGAGGGCATGTCGGGTACGGGCGATGCGCGCGCGTACAACCGCCTGCACACCATCGGCATGCGCGTCGACTACACCTACTGAACAGGCGCGGCCGGGCCTTTGGGCTCCGCCGCGGAACAAGCCGCCTTTGTTGCAATATCAACATGGAGCGCTGCGGCATTGCCAAAGCGTAGCTTCACTTCGAGCCGGTCACCAAGTGCGGCGCCTCAATCGCCTGGCGCCCTTCAGTCGCACTGCTTTTCGTGTTGCTCGCAATGTCCGGGAGGCGGAGCGGTGGTAAGGTCCGCAACTTATGCGGCCCCGATCGAGAGCACCTCGTTCACACCGAGGTGGGCTCCGGTTTCGACAGAACGCTTTGCGTTGGTGGCGCGGCTAAGAAGCTGAGACGCAAAACGCATCCCACGCCGTCAGCAAGTCGTGCCTCTTCTTCAGTGCATCACTGCGACGGTGTGCGCGGCGTCGCGGAAGGGTAACCGCTCAAGAAAAACAGTTCTCGGATGGCGCGCGCAGAGGTGCCCGCGACGGGCATGGGGGCTTGCGGAGCGCCTCGTGAGCCTCGCGCCTTGGCGAACTTCAGACGCACCAGCCGTATCGAGCGCGGATTCATGAATCCACGTCGGCCGCTCGCGCGCGGGCTCCCCAGCCCGAATCACGCCGCGTCCGGCGGCGCTCGAGGCCGGTCTTCAGTTGGGCGGATTCACGAGCCTGGCTGGCGTCGCCAGCCGTCGATCGCGAACCCAAGCCACGGATTGCGAGCCATGCGAGCCAAATTACCAGACATCACTTTTGTGCCGCGCCACGCACGGCGTCGGGTTAGGCAGCTTAAGCTGAGCAGCCGGGACCTTCCCCTGATGCACACCGACCACGCGCCAGTTCCGGGCCGAGGCGCATCGGACGTGGGCTGGTCCGCCGCCGCCATTCCGAGTTCATGGGCGCCCGCGGCCATATCGGACGGAAGGAACAATCGCCGCAGCGGCGTACGGATGCCCTCCTCGCGCGTATACCCGAAGAGTCGTTCGGCTCCTGGGCTCCAACCTGGGGATGAGCCCGCCTTCGTCTATGGTGAGGCGCCTTAACCGGTGTTCGGGAGAGCGAACCGCGTCACCGCCACCGCGTTTGTGACGCAACATAAGTTAGCCGGAGCGTTGCTCGCCAACATTTGGGCCGAGGCGCGAGGCTCGAAGTTGGAGCCGCCGATTGGAAAAAGAAGAGCGATCCCGCGACGCTGCTCCGGACGAGCGATACCGCCGCCTCGTTGAAGGGATCACCGACTACGCCATCTACATGTTGGACCCTGCGGGCATCGTGACCAGCTGGAACCCGGGGGCCGAGCGCTTCAAAGGTTACTCTGAAGCCGAGATCCTGGGCGAGCACTTCTCACGGTTCTACACCGATGAGGACAAGGCGGTCGAGCTGCCAGCCACCGCCCTGCGGACTGCCCGCGAGCAGGGCCGTTTCGAGCACGAGGGATGGCGCGTTCGCAAGGATGCGTCTCGCTTTTGGGCGCACGTGGTGATCGATCCGCTCCGCGATCCGGACGGAAAGCTTATCGGCTACGCGAAGATCACCCGCGATCTGACCGAGCGGCGGGACGCGGAAGCCCGCCTACGCGAAAGCGAGGAACAGCTGCGCCTGCTGGTCCAGGGGGTCACGGACTACGCCCTCTACATGCTCGACCGGGAGGGCCGCGTCAGCAGTTGGAACGCCGGCGCCGAGCGCATCAAGGGCTACACGCGCGATGAGATCGTGGGCCACCATTTTTCGCGCTTCTACACGGAGGAGGAGCGCCAAGCCGGCGTGCCGACAAACGGGCTGCAACAGGCCGCTTTCGAAGGGCGCTGGGAAACCGAGGGGTGGCGTGTTCGCAAGGACGGCACCCGATTTTGGGCCCACGTCGTGATGGACGCCATCCGCAATGACGCCGGCGAGCTCGTCGGGTTTGCGAAAATCACACGCGACGTGACCGAGCGAAAGGAGGCGGAGCGAGAGTTGGAGGCGGCGCGCGAGGCGCTGTTCCAATCTCAGAAGATGGATGCGGTGGGCCAGCTCACCGGCGGCGTCGCGCACGATTTCAACAACCTGCTGACGGTGATCATAGGCGGCCTGGACAGCATCGCGCGCAGCAAGCCCGGAGACACGGCGAGGATACGCCGCGCGCTGGACACGGCGCGCCACGCCGCGGATCGGGCGGCGGGGCTCACCTCTCGCCTGCTGGCCTTTTCCCGCAAGCAGCCGCTGCAGCCGACGTCCACCGAGCTCAACACGCTCGTCCACAACATGGCCGATCTGCTCCATCGAACGCTGGGTGAGCAGATCGAACTGGAGAGCGTGCTCACTCCGCGGCTCTGGACGATCGAGGTCGACCAGAACCAGCTTGAAAGCGCAGTCTTGAACCTCGCGGTTAACGCACGTGACGCGATGCCCGCTGGGGGCAAGCTGACCATCGAGACCCAGAATACCTACCTCGACTCCAGCTATGCGGAAATCGACGCGGAAGTCCGCCCTGGCCAGTACGTCGTCGTCTCTGTCAGCGACACCGGCTCAGGGATGTCGAAGGCGACCTTGAGCCGTGTCTTTGAGCCGTTTTTCACAACGAAGGAGCTCGGCCGCGGCACCGGGCTTGGCCTCAGCATGGTGTATGGGTTCGTCAAGCAGTCGGGCGGCCACGTCACGATCTACAGTGAGGAGGGCCAAGGCACGACAGTGAAGCTCTACTTCCCTCGGCATTATGCGGAAGACGAGTCGCTCGGCGGCGATAACGATGATGAAGACACCTATCCAACGGCCGGCGAAGACGAGGTGGTGCTGGTCGTTGAAGACAACCCCGACGTTCGATCTTTCAGCGTCTCCAGCCTAGGAGAGCTCGGCTACCGTGTGTTGCAGGCAACCGATGCGGAAGCGGCCCTGACGATCCTGAAGTCTGAGCAGCGCATCGACTTGCTGTTCACCGATGTGGTCCTGCCGGGCCGCACCGGGCGCATACTCGCCGACGAGGCGGCGGCCATCCGGCCGATCCTCAAAGTGCTCTTCACCACGGGCTACTCGCGAAACGCGATCGTCCATCACGGCCGGCTCGACGCCGGTGTCCGCTTGCTGCAAAAGCCGTTCACTTTCGGCCAGTTGGCGACGCGCGTGCGGGAGGTCTTAGACGAAGCGCTGTGATGATGGGCGGGGCGCGCGAGGCCGGGCGTCGAGCGGGGAACGCTTCTAGGCGGGAGTGGGGGGCAACAGGATCGGCTTGCGCAACTGGACGATGTGCTCGTCACCCTCGCCGTCGACCACAGCCAGGCTGTCGGCCAGGCCACCCCGTTCGCTGACGGCGAACGATCGGGGATGGCGGACCAGGTGGTCCACGCCCTCGAGCTGGATGTCGAACACGTCGTCCTTGGGATCGTAGCTGACGCCGCGCAGCGGCGCCCATTCGGCCTCGATCTGGTCGCCGAGGCGCATCCCGGCGACCTCCAACCGCACCGGCTGCCCACGGATCGAGCGGCTGAGCAGTTCCGCGGCCGCCTGCCACTTGGACTTGTCCACGACTGCCATATGAGGGCTCCTTCCGTTGACTCCATTCTGGACTCTTCGGCCGGGACGGCCCTGATCCCTGTCAGGCTCCGGCCAGCCAGAGCGCGAGGTTGCTCACGTAGCGCTCGGTCGAGCGGCGCGCCTCGGGGTTCTCCGCAAGGCCGCGGCCCGCCGGCTCGGTCACGAAGCTCGGCGCGCCAAGCTGCGGGTCCCAATTATAGTCGGCGAAGTGGTGGAAGGTGGACCCGGCCACCGCCGGGCCGGCACCGCCGGCCTGCGGCTCGAAGGCGACCGCGATCGCGAACTGACGGCCCGTAACCCGGCTGGTCCCGTGGGCAATGACGCGGGCGCTCGGATCGTCCGGCGGCGCCGACACCTCGCCCTCGTGCGGATGGGCGGGGAGGTAGCGCAGAACGCCGCCCGGGGCTTGCGGATCAGCCAGCAGCGGATGGATCTCGCCGGCCGGGGTGATCTCCTGATAATCGCCGTTGGCGCCCGAATGGTAGTTCGGCCACAGGATGTAGGGCGTGAAGGGATCGTCGATCCTGCGACGCGACCCGTCGGGGCTCGGGTTCTTCGAATGGAAGTGGTGCGCGCGCCCGACGCCGCCCAGCTCACAGACCGAGCATCCCAGGTCCATGTGATCGCGGGTGACCAGCAGGCCGCCGCCGCGATTGCGGAAGCGGCCGATCGCGCCGCATTCCTCGGGGTTGATCCCGTCGCCGACATCGACCGCAAACAACCACAGCTGATCGAAGTCGCTGGTGTCGAGGCTCGCCAGCACCGGATCGGAGGTCCCGGGCGGCGCCGCCCGGTCGCGTGCGGTGACGGCGTAGAGCGGCTCGCCGTCCGCGCCGCGCAGTCCCTCGAGAAGGGCGCGGAGCCGCGAAAAGCGCGCGATGCTCCAGTCGTCGGGCGTCGGCACGATGGTGGTTTGCAGAAGGATGGAGGACATCGGCGCCTTCCTCACGTCCGCGCCCGCGGCGCGGCCTCTAGCGAACTTAAACCTGAGGACATGTGCAGGTCTCGGGTGTCAGATCATCGGCAGGGTGCGGGGCCGGGGGCCGCGGGGGAAAGCCGCGTCGATCAGCGCCAAGGCGTCCTCGTCCAGTTCGAGATCCCCGGCGGCGGCGTTCTCCGCCGCATGAGGGGGCGTGGACGCCTTGGGGATCAGGAAGGTGCGGCGCGCCAGCGCCGCCAACGCCACCTGGCGCGGAGTCGCGCTATGGGCGGCGGCGATCTCGACCAACACCCGGCCGCCCGGCGTCTCCGGCCCCGGAAAGGCGCCGTGGCCGAAGGGGCTGTAGCCGACCACGGCGACGCCGTGCCGTTCGCACCAGGGCGCCACTGCATGCTCGATGGCGCGTTCGCCGAGGTGGTAGAGGACCTGGTCGCAGGCGATCCGGCCCGGCCCGGCGATGGACGCCGCCTCCTCCAGGTCCTCGACGTCGAAGTTGCTGACGCCCCAGGCGAGGATCTTGCCGGCGCGGACCAAGTCTTCGAAGCCGGCTATGGTCTCGCGCAGCGGGTGGCCGCCGCGCCAGTGCAGCAGATAGACATCGAGCCGATCGGTCCCAAGCTGCGCCAGCGAACGCTCGCAGGCGGCCGCCACGCCGGCCCGCGAGGCGTTGCGCGGCAGCACCTTGGAGACCAGGAACACCTCGTCGCGCCGTCCAGCGATCGTCTCCCCGACAATAGACTCGGTCTCACCGTAGAGTTCGGCGGTGTCGATGTGCGTCATGCCTGCGTCGAGGCCCAGGCGCAAAGCCGCGACCGCGCGGGCGCGATCACCCTCGTCGAAGCGCCAGGTCCCCTGGCCGATGACCGCGACGTGCCGCGACGTGCTTCCGAACGGGCGATAGCGCATCTGCCCTCTTAGCCCTTGCCGGCGCGGCTGGAACTGACCGCCGTCAGTCTGGCGGTCGGTAATGCCGGCAGCTCGGCTCGGCGTTTCAGCCTGAAGCGGTGGGACCCATGGTCGTGGACGCCATTCGTGAGAATCGGTTGTTCGTCTTCACCCATGCGGAGAACCGGATCCGCATCGAGAGGCGCATGGAGCCGGTCTGGGCGGCTTTCGAGGCTTTATCCCGCACCGAGTAAGTCGGGGCGAACAACATCTGCTTGCCTGTGGAGTCTGGCGGCGATCATGCGGCGGACGAGCAAGGACGGCCGGAATCACGAATTTGGTGATCCGCTCTCCGCCGCTGCTTCTTCGACATGGGCGACGACGACATTTTGCGCCCGCATCACCGAAGACCAACGAAATCTCGCGGCCCATTCCGCCCGAGCCGGGCGCAGATCCGCCCCCGGTAATCACTACCGTTTGAGCTTTAAAGTCTAACGTGATCATAGGTCCTCGCAACAGCACCGGCGCAACGACAGGACCCGCGCAACGCCGGCTGACGCACATCGTCGTCCGAAGATGCGGAACATCAGGATCGCGAGCCGGCGCAAAATCAAGTAGCGCTTTTTCCCGTCGGGGCGGCGGCGAGGGAACTCGATGATCCAACGCCAGCATAGTTGCGCCTGACGCCGCCCGCGATCCGACCGTGCGGCCACTGCGCTTGCTCTAAGCGTCATCGCTTCTCGGAGGGCCTACCATGCTCGCGCCACGATCCGCGTCGGCCATCAACGACCCCGTGGCCGAGGACGTGTACCCGCCGAGTTCGAACCTCTGGCACGCGGCCGGCGTGCTGATGATCGTATGGGCCTTCGCGTTTCTCGATCGGCAGATCCTGACGATTCTGATCGAGTCCATACATCAGGACATCGGTGTCAGCGACACACAGATCAGCTTGGTGCAGGGGGTAGCATTCTCGGTTTCATCGATGCTGGCGGGGATCGCGCTGGGACGGCTCGTCGACGTTGGCAATCGGCGCAACATTCTGATTTTCGGGCTCCTTCTCTGGAGCGTCATGACCATGCTGTGCGGGTTTGCTCAAAACTTTTGGCACCTGTTCTTCGCTCGAGTGGGCGTTGGCCTCGGAGAGGCTTGCCTTGCGCCGGCCTCGATGTCGTTCATCGCCGATCTGGCCCGCCCAGCGCGGCGCGGCTTGGCGATGGGGATCGTATTCGCAGGCACCGCCGTTGGAAGCGCGGGCTCGATCTTCTTCGGCGGGATGATGCTGGAGGTGCTGGGCGCCGACGGCTCGTACAGCCTGCTCGGCTTTGGCCCTTTCGCCAGTTGGCAGCTCATCTTTATGCTGGTCGGCGCCCCGGGATTTATCGCCGCAGCATTGATGTGCACTCTGAAGGAGCCGAAGCGGCGAGAAACGGCTCAGCTCGAGGCCGGCCTTGGCGCCTTCCTGGTTTTCTTTGGCCAACAGAAGGCGGCGTTCCTCCTCACCATCCTGGCCTTCACCATGACATCGATCATTGGCTATGCGATCCCGGTCTGGACGCCCGTAATCCTCATGCGAGTCTATGGCGTTCCGCCGGGGCAGGTCGGGCTTTTCGTGGGGGGGACATTACTGGTCTGCGGCGTCCTGGCCTCGACCCTTGGCGGAGGACTCGGCGACAAGCTCTTTCGACGCCTTTCGCACATTGGGCGGCTCGGCCCCCTGCTGATCGGGTACCCGCTGCAGGCATCGGTGATGGTCGCCTGGCTCTTCCATGACTCGGCTACGTGGGCGCTCCTGGCGTTCGCGCTAGCCGGTCCGCTGCTGGGGCATCTGGTCTCCAGTTCAGCCTATGGTGCGCTCAGCCAGATGGTGCCCAACGAACTTCGCGGCAAAACGCTGGCCTTTTATGCGCTTGTGACGAGTCTAGCCGGGGCGGGGCTCGCGCCAACGGCGGTGGCCTTGATCACGGACTTTGTCTTCAAGGATCCGGCGATGGTTCGGTACTCTGTCCTGGCAGTCTGCACCCCCGCGGCGATCGCCGGGATTCTACTGGCGATCGCCTGCGTGAAGCCCTACCGCCTCGCTTGCGTCAGGACGGCCGGCGCGGTCGCGCCGCGTGGGGCCGTTTCCGGCGCCGAGAGACCCTGAGTGAGTGCGGTATCGCGAGTGCGCATCGCGGCCTCGTGGCCTCAGGCGTCGACCGGCTGAGCGGTTGGCGTTGCCGAGCTGACGGGGCGGATTCAGAGGGGAATTGCGCTCGACTCTTTGGTGAATTGCGCAGGTTACGTTGGTCGTACCGCGACGCTTCTCGAAGCTGACGTCCGGGCAAACGGTCCACACCAGCGCGGGCTCCGTCTGATCTAGCTGGAGGAGCGTCCACGGCGCTCAGTCGCCGGAGCGCCGCAGAGCCGTGTGTTTGCGCAAGCTCAGGGGGCCGAAAGAGCTACCTACTCCAGAAGCCTTGTCATTACCCGCGGCCGACTGCTCGGCCACCTTGCCACGCCGTGATGCGGGTCGCCAAATGTGGGGACAAGAATTGACATAATGTCCGATTTGAGAGGAAATACTCCAAACGGTTCGAGTGGCGCCGCGAAGGCGTTGAGGGGGGAAATGATGCATGCGACCAGATTGACTATGCGTGCGCGCCTAACGGGCGCGGCGTCTTTGGTAGTGCTTTCGTCGCTGGCTGTTCCGGCGATGGCGCAGCAGGCGGCGGCTTCCGGCACCCAGCTCGAGGAGGTGGTGGTTCAGGCGCGGCGGGTTGATGAAAACCTTCAGGACGTTCCGCTGGCTGTGACGGCGTTGTCGCAGGAGGTGATGCGCGAGAAGTCGATCAACTCGATCATGGATCTGAAACGGGCTGCGCCGGGGGTGCAGACCACGCAATCGCCGAGGTCGGACGACAACGTTCGTTTCACGATCCGCGGCCAGAGCCAGGCGGAGGTGGTGTTGACCAGCGACTCGTCGGTGGGGGTCTACATCGACGGGATCTACCAATCGCGGATCTTCGGGACGCGGGCGTCGCTGTTCGACATCGACAGGGTGGAGGTCCTGAAAGGGCCGCAGGGCACCCTGTACGGAAAGAACACGACGGGTGGGGCGGTGAACATCTTCACCCGCCAGGCGCGGATCGACGACCGGCGGCTATGCTCAGGCGACCGTCGGCCGCTTCGGCAGCGTCAACGTTCAGGGCGCGGCGAACATGCCGCTGATCGCGGGCAAGCTGGCTGGCCGCCTGGCGGCGAACTACGATCATTACGACGGCTTTGCGGAGGACCGGGCCGGTCGGCCGATGGGCAACCGCAACGCCTATAGCGTCCGCGGGATGCTGACGGCGCAGCCGACCGAGGAGCTGCAGATCCGGCTGATGGCCGGCTACACGAAGATCCGCGGCAACGGCCCGTTCGTGAAGGTGCTGCAGGTCGTTCCGACCTCGCCTGCGCCTTTGGAGGCGGGGCTGCAGCTGGGGGGCTATCCGAGCATCGCAGCGGCCCTGGCGGCGGGGCAGACGACGGCGTCTCTCGCCGCGCGGGGCCTGGCCTTCATCAATCAGCAGCTGGCCACGGCTGGGCGCTACAACAGCGGCGACGACCAGACGGCGGTGGGCGATCCGCTGGGCCGCTTCGATGGGTATGACGGGGCGCTGACGGTCAGTTGGGACCTGGCGCCGGAGTTCACGCTGAAGTCGCTGACCGGCTACAAGCGGCACAAGCGACAGGCCGCGACGGGTCTGGACGGAACCGTGCTGCAGATCGTCAGCACCTTGAACGGTTCGCAGGCCGAGGCCTTCAGCCAGGAATTCAACCTCACGGGCAATCTGTGGGACGGCCGGCTCGCGGTCGTGGGCGGGGCCTTCTACAGCGACGAGGACGGCACCGACTTCGGCGTGAACGCGGTGCTGCCGCGGGTTTCCGGGAACGAGCGGACGATCAGCAATGTCGACGTCAACAACAAGTCGGCGGGGGTGTACGGCCAAGCCACGTTCAAGCTGACTGAGCAGCTCAGCCTGACGGGCGGACTGCGCTACAGCGAAGATCGCCGCAAGATCGCCACCCAGGCGCGCGGCATCAGCCTCGCCGGGGTGGTCAGCTGCAACGTTCCGCGGCCTTCGCCGACGGCGGCGTGCAACTATGAGAGCCCGACGCTGAAATCCAATGCGATGTCGTACACGCTGAGCGCGGCCTATGCGGTGACGGACGACGTGAACGTCTATGGCGTCACCCGTCGCGGCTATCGCGCCGGCGGCTGGAATGTCGGCACGACGGCGACCCAGCCGCCGATCCCGTTCCAGCCGGAGTTCGTCACCGACTACGAGGTCGGCCTGAAGACGCAGCTGTTCGGCAATCGCGCGCGCTTCAACATCGCCGCCTACACCTCCGACTATAAGGACATTCAGAAGTCGACGATCGTGGCGCTTCCGACCGGGACGACGGTGTCGGCGATCGCCAATGCGGCGACTGCGACGATCCGCGGCGTGGAAGCCGATCTGCTCGCGCGGATCACGCCCGCGTTCCAGATCGACGCGACGCTAGCTTACACCGACGCCTACTACCGCGACTTCCGGGTGCGCAATCCGACGACGGGCGCGCTTCTGTCGGACCGCACCAGCGAGCCCTTCGAAGTGCCGAAATGGACCTACTCCCTGGGGGCGAAGTACACGTGGGACATGCCGGTGGGCTCGGCCTCGGCCCGGGTCGACTGGTACTGGCAGGACACGGTGATCTTCTCGCAGCAGGCGGCGCTGCTGCCGACCGAACGCGTGCTTCGCCAGCCCAGCTACGGCCTGATCGGCGCGCGGCTGTCCTGGGAGATCCCGGAGGCGGACTTCACCGTCTCGCTCGTCGGGCGCAACCTCGCCAACAAGCACTTCTATATGGGCGGGACCGACGTGCGGGTCGCTGGGCCGGCGTTCGTCCAGATCGGCGAGCCGCGCTGGGTCGGCATGGAGTTCCGCAAGAACTTCGGCGGTCAATAAGCGGGGGCCTCGCAGCCGGGAACCAGCGAGGAGAGCCTGGCGCCCGGCTGAAAGGAGCAGATCCCGATGGTGGCCGCGCCGAGACAGAGAGGAAGGCTTGATGGCGGGCGACCCGATCCAGGGACTCCACCAGGCCGACCGTGACGCCGGCATGAGATCGGCAGCCTGGGCGGAGTGGAAGCTTGGCTGGCCGATAGTCCTGGCGCGGCGAATGGGTGCGCTTTCGCGTCTGCGAATTACAACTCGGTCGGCCTGATGATGAAGACGCTCCAGGCCAATCTCGGGTGGTCAAGAGGCTGTTCGACTGGAATTGGGCGCGCGTGAGTGGAGGCGCTGCCGGCCGCAACGAAGCTCGCGCTCGACGTTACGGATAAGGAGTCGATCGCCGCTGCGGGCCCCGTCAAAGCGCTTGTCAAGAATGCCGGCATCAGCCTTCGGGAACCGGCGGAGTTAACTTCCGACGAGGATGCGAGAAGGCTTTTCGACGCGGATTTCATGGGGGGCGTCCGCATGACGCGTGCGGTGCTGTCCCAGATGCGCCAGAGAGGAGCGAGCGGATCGTGCAGGTTAGCTCCGTACCTCTCGATCATCCGAATGGGCGCGATGCTCGACCTCGGAGCGCGTGTCGCGACTTTACCCATTGCTCGGATGAGCGACGATCGCGGGTATTATAAACTTTATAATCCGATCGCGTAACGACGCATCTGAACGACTTCGGTGAATGTATCGGAGATTCCAAGTATTTTGCACTAACCATTCAACAACTTCCGCGTTGCTTACATCGTTCCGCAGCTCGCCGTTTCGACGGCCTTCGTCGATGATCGGATAGAAGCAAACGCCAACGCGTTCTAGCAAGTCGGGTGCAGACGCGTATATCAGATTTGTCGTTTTAATCATATCTTGCTCTAGGCCAAACTTCTGAAGCCAGTCAGTTGGCCGCTCGATGATGTATATCATTGCGTCAGTGAGTTGATCGCGCGCATGCGAAGTTCGGTCGACTGCAGATGTGGCGAGCGAGAAAACTCGGATAAGCTCCATTTCCGCAACGGGAATGAGCAGATCATCCAAGTTTCTGACGTGTCGGTAAAAAGTACTGCGCGCGATGCCGGATTCACGAACAACATCTTCAACTGTCGTCTCATAGAATCCGTTACGGACAAAGCAGCGGCGCGCGGCCTCAACAAGAATAGCGCGCGTGCTTTGTTTGACGGGAGCGGGGCGATCAAGCATCGCGCAGATTGTAACGCGGGGCGGCGCGTCGCGGCAACGCAATCATACAAAACTTGACGAAGTGTCCCGTGTGGGATCAATTCATTAAAAGCGTTTCGCAACGCGACACGCTCATAAGGGCGCAAGGCCCGAGGGAGGGACTGATGCTCAGGCAGTTTCTGCTTGGCGGCTGCGCATTTGCGGGCCTGTTCAGCGTGGCGCCCACGCCGGCTCATGCGCAGGATGCGAGCGCTTCCCGTGTCTCTCTCGAGGAGGTCGTTGTCCAAGCCCGCAGGCGCTCGGAAAATCTCCAGGGACGCCAGTCGCGGTTACGGCGCTGGGCGGGCAAGCGCTCGAGGGGCTCGTGCGCGGTCGCGTGACGAACCTGGGCGGACGCAATGCGAGCGGAGTCGTCAATTTGCTCTTCGGCGACGAGGTGGGATTGCGCATGGTGGGCAGCGTCGGCTCACGATGGCTTCGGCCGTGAGATCAACACCGGTGGGCGGCTGGGCAAGTTCACTTCGCATTCGTTCCGCGCGGCGCTGCGGTGGCGGCCTACCGACGATCTCGACGTCACTCTACGCGGCGACTACTCGAACTCGACGGTTCGCTCGGCGGCGTTTCCGGGTTCCCGATCGGCCGGTGTCCGATTGGAAAGCGCCGGTGGCGTCGGATCAGAACTAGAGGAAGGGAGCAGGAGATGGGCTTCAGCGAGATGGGCCTAGCGGGCAAGGTCGCGCTGGTCTGCGGCGGCGGTGGCGGTGGGTCGGGTTCGGCCACTTCACGTACCTTGGCGCGCGCCGGGGCGACCGTGTTCGTGGTCGACTATTCAGATGCCCTCGTGAGCGAAATCGTCCAGGACCTCGAGGCGGCCGGAGCGCGGGTGTCTGGTCTCGCGGCGGATCTGCGCGACCCAGAACAAGCCGGCAAGGTAGTCGGAGCGGCAGTATCCGCCTTTGGGCGGCTTGATCTGGTCGCAAACATCGCCGGCGGCACACAACTCGGTGATTGGGCGCGCTTCGAGGACACGTCGAACGAAGCGTGGCGCCGGATCATGGCGCTCAATCTCGACTACGTGTTTCAGGTTTGCCGCGATGCAGGCCGAGTGATGGCCGACCAAGGCCAGGGCGGCGCCATCGTCAACGTCGCGTCGATCAGCGGGCTGCGCGCGGCGCCCTTCCACGCCGCCTACGGCGCTGCGAAGGCGGCGCTCTTCGCGCTCACCCAGTCTATGGCCGTTGAATGGGGCCAGCACCGTATCCGCGCGAACGTGGTGACGCCTGGTGCGGTGGCGTCTGCGCGCGCGGGCGACCGGGTTGAAAAGTTCAAGAAGACGGCGCCGCTTGGTCGCGCTTCAAATCCCCAGGACATCGCTAACGCCATTTGCTTCCTTTTGTCGGATGCGGCGTCCGCCATCACCGGAGCGCAGCTTCTTGTCGACACGGGCCTGGCCGCAAAATCGGTGCTGGGCGAAGTTGACGAAATGGTCAAGACGCTGGACTGGCAGGCGCAGGCGCTGGCCCAAGCTGCGGTGCAGAAGTAGTGCGGTAGCATAGTATGCCAATGATTACTTATGTTCATTCGCATGCGGGGGAATCTTGCGTAGAATTTCCGCTCGGCTATTCGGTTATGGAGGGCGATGTAAGAAATAACATACAGGGCATTCCTGCGGAGTGCGGCGGTGCGTGTGCTTGCGCCACCTGTCATGTGTACGTGGATGAATCGCAATTCCTGGACAGGCGTGCGCCGGCGGAAGTCGGCGTAACGCCTGTTGGAGGATAGGTTCGTCATGAGCGAGACTTTCGACTACATTGTCGTAGGCGGCGGCAGCGCTGGGGCCGTCGTGGCCTCGCGCCTTTCTGAAGATGGGGCGGCCAGCGTGCTGCTGCTCGAGGCTGGAGCCAAAGGCCCCGGCTTCTTGGTCGACATGCCGGCCGGCGTCTTCAAGCTGATCGGTGATCCGCGAAGCGATTGGCGTTACCGGATCGAACCTGAAACCACGCTTGGCGACCGCAGCGTCACCTTGCCCGCCGGGCGGCTGCTTGGCGGCAGCAGTTCGATCAACGGGCTCGTCTATGTCAGAGGCACGCGCGAGGATTACGATTACTGGGCGCAGGTGGGCGCGCGTGGGTGGGGGTGGAAGGACGTCTTCCCCTATTTCCTCAAGGCCGAGTCGTTTGAGGGCGCCCCGTCGCAGGACCACGGGGCGCATGGGCCGCTCTCGGTCTCACCAGGTCGAACGCTGCATCCGCTCGCGAGGACCTTCCTCGAGGCTTGCGAAGAATCTGGCTTCCCGGTCCTTCCGGACTACTGTGCGGGAGATCAGGAAGGCGCGTTCCTGATGCACAGCACGACGAGGCGGGGGCGCAGGTCCAGTACGGCAGAGGCCTATATCGCGCCAAATCTCGGCCGCGCCAATCTGCGCGTGCAAACCGATTGCCTGGTCGAGCGGGTCGATCTCGAAAGCGGTGCGGCCAAGGGTGTGACCTACCGCCGAGGCGGTCAGACCGTCAGCGTGCGCGCCCGCCGCGAGGTAATTCTATCCGCCGGCGCGATCGGATCGCCCGCCATCCTCCAACGCTCCGGCGTCGGGCCTGGGGCGGTGCTTCAAGCGGCTAACGTGCCTGTGCAGGTCGACCGCGCCGCAGTGGGCGAGAACCTGCAAGATCATCCGGCGGTCGGGATTAGCAAGTTCGTCGACACGCCAACGTACAACACCATCACAGCCGGCCTTGGAATCGTAGGGGCGGCGCTCGAGTATCTGCTCTTTAGCCGTGGTCCGCTCACCTCCGCTGCTGTCCAAGCGATGGCGTACTGCCGCACGGACCCGGGCATCGCCGAGCCCGACGTCATGTTGAGCTTTCTCCCCCTATGCATCGATCTCAGGGGCGCTAAGCCACAGCCCCACAAGCAGCGCGGGGTCCAGATCGCGTGCAATCTTTGTCACCCCGCGAGCCGCGGCGCCGTCCGGATCGCCACGGCCGATCCCGAAACTCGGCCGCTGATCACTCTACCCTACCTCGGATCGCCGAACGACGTGGAGACGCTTGTGGCGGGGCTGCGCGTCATAGAGAGGGTCTACAGCGCTCCGGCACTGCGCCGCCATGTCCTCGGTGACAATGAGCCTTCGCCGCTGCCGAGCGACGACGATGGATGGCGCGCCTACCTTCGCGCCAGGCTGGGGTCCAGCTATCATCCGGTCGGCACGTGCCGAATGGGCGATGACGCCGAGGCGGTGCTTGATCCTGAGCTACGTGTGCGGGGCGTCGATGGCCTGCGCGTCATCGATGCTTCGGTCATGCCCCGCATCGTCGCGGGCAACACCAACGCCGCATCGATCATGATCGGTGAAAAGGGCGCCGATCTCGTCCGCCAACGCTCCGCTGCAGCCTAGGGGACATGGATGTGAGCCGACATTCGTCGTCAGCCTGCCAAAGTCTCAAGTCGGCATGCCGAGTGGATCCGATTTTGGCCGGACAGCCCGGCCCATGCAAAGCCTTAAGAAGAGAGTTCGGCCATGACACCTGACGTCCGTTGCTTGGCCGAAAAGCCGGCGCATGTTCCCGACAACCTCGTCTTCCAAGTGGATTGCTTCGACCTGCCAGGCATGGAGGACGACGCCCAGCTCGCATGGCTGCGTCTGAAGGCCGAACACCCGCCGATCTTCTGGACGCCGTATAACGGCGGACACTGGATCGTCACGCAAAGCGACGACATCAAGTTGCTGCACACGGACCACGAGCGCTTTTCCCACCGCACGCTCATGATCCCGCCGATCCAGATGGAAAAGCCACTGGTGCCGATCATGCTCGATCCGCCCGAGCATACGCCTTACCGCCGCTTGATGATGAAGGCGTTCGCGCCTGCCAAGCTGGATCTGTTGGAGGCGCGTGCGCGCGTGCTGGCAAAGGAGCTGGTGTCCGAACTGGCGCCGAAAGGTGAGTGCGAATTTGTCGTCGATTTCGCCGAGAAGGTCCCGATCTCCGTCTTTCTGGAGATGATGGGCTTGCCGTTGGAGGATCGTCCTTATCTCATGACCCTCGCTGGCGCGACGGGCCACAACTCGGACCAGGAGGCCCGCGCAAAGGCCAATAACGCGATCGGCGAATACGTTGAAAAGTGGCTGCAGGAGCGGCTCGCGCGGCCCTGCGACGATACGATCAGCATGATCGCCCACGGAGAGGTTGAGGGAAAGCGCATCAGCTATGAGGACGCGCTCAGCATGCTGCGGCTGATGCTGGGCGGCGGGCTGGACACCGTTGTGCACATGATGTCCCTCAGCGTCCTTTTCCTGGCGCGCAATCCTGGCCATCGGCGGCAGTTGGTCGAGGATCCGGACCTCATCCCCAATGCGGTCGAGGAGCTGATCCGCCGTCACGGCCTGTCCAATACGGCGCGGGAGATCGTCTACGATTTCGAACACAAAGGGGTGCGTTTCGCCAAGGGCGACGTCATCCAACAGGCGAACTGCCTTTACGGCCTGGATGAGGAACTGGTGGAAGACCCGCTCACTATCAGCTTCAACCGTCCGCGACCGATCGTGCACGCGGCCTTCGGAAGTGGTCCGCACGTTTGCCCCGGCTCGATGCTCGCGCGCCGGGAAATCAAGGTCTGTCTCGACGAGTGGCTGCGAAAGATTCCCGACTTCAGCGTTAAGTCTGGATCCAAGCCGAAGACCGCCACAGGGCTCATCAACGGCATTGCGGAAGTCGAGCTCGTCTGGAAGCCGAACTGAGGGTCCGCTTCGGTCGGACCTTTGTTGCTGTCTGAGCGACGCCGCCAGTCGGCCATATGGGCGGGCCGACGGCGTCGGCGCGGACGATGCGTAGGTCAGACGGCTACTGCCCGAGCCAATGGCTAGACCTCCACCGGCTGAAGCGGTAATCGAAAACGAATTACATTAGCGGAATTGGGGGCGGACGATGCGCGATATGGTCGACAACGTCGCGCTCGTCACTGGCGGTGGTAGCAGAATTGGCGCGGCGCTTGCGGCCGTGCTTGCGGCCCAGAGCGCCGAGACGCCACAATGGCTGAGATCGCGACCGCCTGGGGGCTGTCGAAGCCCTACGTCGTTTCGGCCTTGATCGGCGTCGGCCCGAGCAGATCGATGGAAGCGTCGCGGCGCTCGCCATTGAGCTGAGTGACGATGAATTGGCGTACGTGGAGGAAGGCTATCGGCCCGTTTTCCGCAGACGCTGAACTGACCACGGTCAGCAGGAAGCAAAACCTCAGGCTCAGGAATCACGCGCGATCATGGAAAGTCGGCATCTAGGGCGTACGGGACTTCGAATCTCAAGCGTCGGCCTGGGTTGCAACAACTTCGGGTGGACCATCGATGAGGCCGCGTCTCAAGCCGTTGTCGACCGTGCGCTCGACCTGGGCGTCACCGTCTTCGACACGGCAGCATCCTACGGCAAAAGCTTCGGGGCCTCTGAGGAGCTGCTTGGGCGCATGCTTCGCGATCGGCGCAAGAATATAACGCTGATTACCAAGTTCGGGCTCACGCCCAGCGGCGCCGGCACCCGCCGCGACAGCTCGCGCGCCGCGATCATGCAGGGCGTCGAGGCCAGCCTGCGGCGCCTGAGGACCGATTGGATCGACGTCTACATGCTGCATTGGCCCGATCCCGAGACGCCCATCGGCGAGACCCTTGGCGTCCTTGACGATCTCGTCCACGCCGGAAAAGTCAGGTACGTCGCCTGCTCGAATCTGGAGCCTTGGAAGCTGGCGGATTCGGTCTGGATCTCGCGTCACGAAGGGCTGGAACGCTTTGTCGCGGCCGAAAACCACTACAACGTGCTCGTGCGAGATTGCGAGAAGGACTTGCTCCCGACGCTCGCACATTATGGCCTTGGATTGTTGCCGTACTTCCCGCTGGCCAGCGGCATGCTGACCGGCAAGTACTCGCGCCTCGGCGGCAAGCCGGCCGGTCGACTGACAGACAATTTCCTCCGCTTGGGGGACACCTTCATGACGGAGCGCAATTTCGAGATTGTCGAGGATCTCGAAGCGTTCGCCGAGGAGCGGGGCCGCACGCTTCTTGGCCTGGCGATCAGCTGGCTGCTCGCCAATCCGCTGGTGTCCAGCGTCATCTGCGGCGCAACTAAGCCCGAACAGGTCGAGCAGAACATCATGGCTTCGGGATGGGCGATGACGAGCGAAGACTTGGCGAGGATCGATCAAATCACGGGTTTGCGTTGATAGTGCGCGCCTGAGGCGCCGAACCCCACAAGCGAGGAAACATGATCCGGGGCATGCACCATATCTCGTTGGCGACGACCAACCTCGACCGGTTTCTCCATTTCTATGTCGATCTAATGGGCGCAAAGCCGCGTGGGATCCACAACATCAGATCGGGCAACACGGCATTCGAAACGGTCGTTGGAATGGAGAACACCGCCGGACGGGCTGGTGGCCTGACTCTCGCCAACATGAATATCGAAGTGTTTTGCTACAGTAGTCCCGAGCCACGGCCCGGAGAACGTCGACCGGCCTGCGATGCGGGAATTCGCCACATTTGCTTTGACGTGATCGATATTTTTGCAGAATACGAGCGATTAAAATCCGCCGGCGTCGACTTCATATCTTCGCCCCAGCATCTCGAATACGCCAAGTGCGCGTCCTGTTATCTTTACGATCCCGACGGGAATATCATCGAACTGCAAGAGATCTTTCCGGGCAGCGAGCTTCGGCCTGCGCCGGGGGTCGGTGATGCCGCTTCTACGTGATCGAACGGTAATGTTATGAACTTCATTGAAGGAGACGCTTGGCGCGGGCGCGACGACAGCGGCTGCCCCTCACGGGCCGTACCGACTGCGGTCGACGCTACCCTAACGAGCTCGGTTAACTTGTGAAATCTAGGAACTGCGCGTGCGAGCGCCCGCAATCTTCTCGCAGCAGGCGGCGCTGCTGCCGACCGAACGCGTGCTTCGCCAGCCCAGCTACGGCCTGATCGGCGCGGCTGTCCTGGGAGATCCCGGAGGCGGACTTCACCGTCTCGCTCGTCGGGCGCAACCTCGCCAACAAGCACTTCTATATGGGCGGGACCGACGTGCGGGTCGCTGGGCCGGCGTTCGTCCAGA
>Ga0268264_10000392_pt1 | contig 63027 bp, 54 predicted proteins | sample KBSSwiS32_FD_190357 | JGI IMG/M metagenome (GOLD analysis project Ga0268264, IMG submission 190357) | Switchgrass rhizosphere microbial communities from Kellogg Biological Station, Michigan, USA - KBS Switchgrass S3-2 (SPAdes) (version 2) | ecosystem: Host-associated > Plants > Roots >... | reverse complement strand
CAGGTTTGTGTCCGGCATAAGTCGCCGGTTTCAGGGGGCCGAATACATGATGAATCTTTCCACGCGCTCGCGTTTCGTGGCGGCGGCAAGCCCGCTCGCCGTTGCGACGATGCTCGCTTCGAGCCCTGCATTGGCACAAGGAAGCCAGGCGGCGGCTGTAGCCGTCACCGGCCAGGCGACGCAGGACACGGCGGCCAACGCTCAAGACACGAGCGCGGCAAGCGATCAGGGCGCGATCGTCGTCACCGGGTTCCGCGCATCGTTGCGCAGCTCGACCGCGAAAAAGAAGAATTCCGAGACGGTCGTGGAATCGGTCAATGCTGAGGATATCGGCAAGCTGCCCGACAACAGCATCGCCGAATCGATCGCTCGTCTGCCTGGCCTCGCCGCCCAGCGGAACAACGGCCGCGCGCAAATCATCTCGATCCGCGGCTTCGGCCCCGATTTCTCGACCACCACCCTCAACGGCCGTCAGCAGACGACGACCAACGACGACCGCGCCGTCGAATTTGACCAATATCCGTCGGAAATCCTCGCCGGTGTCGACATCTACAAAACGGCCGAGGCCGACCACCCCGCCGGCGGCCTCGTCGGCAGCATCGACCTCCGGACAATCCGGCCGCTGGATTACGGCAAGCGCGTCATCGCCGTCGGTATTCGCGGTGTCTATGTCGACCAGAAGCTGCTGCCGAAGTCCAAGGACAAGGGCTTTCGCGTCTTCGGCACGTTCGTCGATCAGTTCGCCGATGATCGTGTCGGCTTAGCCCTGTCGGCGGCTTATACCAGCGACCCCTATCAGACACGCGACTGGAACGCGTGGGGCTATGCTGACGGCGGCGCCCGCAACGATCCCTTCAATCCCAGCGCTCAGGGCATGTTCGGCGTCAAGACCTGGTTCGAAACCGACCAGCTCAAGCGTTTCGGCGGTACTGCCACGCTGCAGGCAAAGGTCAGCGATAACCTGACAATGACCTTCGACGGCCTCTATTCGCACTTCAAGGACAATATCGACCAGAAGGGCTTCGAAATGCCCTTCGCGTTCGGCCAGGGACATGAGTCCTGGACCGCGTCGACGGCGGAAGATGGCATCATCACGTCCGGCACCATCCTCGGCACGCCGCTCATTGAGAATTACACGAACGACAAAACGGCCAAGCAATATGCGCTGGGTTGGAACGCGTTGTGGGATTCTCACGACGGCTGGAAAGGCCTGGTTGACCTGAGTTGGTCGCGAACCACGCGCAGAGAGCACCGTATCGAGACGACCGCGGGCCTCGACTACGGCAGGAACGTACCGGGACCGACCGCCACCGTATCCTACACGCTCACGAACCACGGTCCGGAATATGTCAGCAACTACAACGGCGCCAATCCGGCCCTGGTCCTGACCGACGTCGAGGGCTGGTCGGGCGGCAGCTTCGTCCAGGCGGGCTACGACAAGGTTCGCTCGACCAAGGACGACCTCAAGGAAGCGCGCGGCGAGATCGAGCGCGAGGTTGGCAACTTCATTCGGTCGATCAAGGTCGGCGTCGATTACACCGACCGCAAGAAGACGCTGGGGCAGATCGAAGGCTTCCTTGCGCCGCCAGTCGGGCAGACGACCGCGGCTATTCCGGCCGACACCTTGCAGCCAACGTTCACCCTGGACCGCGGCTTTGGCGAAATTCTCAGCTGGGATCCGCGCGCGCTTGAAGCGGAGGGCGTTCTTCGGTTCATCGACAACACCCAGCCGAATAGCGGTTACAGCGTCAAAGAGAGGGTTTTCACGCCTTATATCATGGCGCCCATCGACACCCAGCTCGGCGACGCCGTACACCTGACTGGCAACGTCGGCTTCCAGGCGGTTCATACCAGCGTCACGTCGAACAGCCCGGCTTTCCTCACCCAGCACGACAAGTATTGGATGTGGTTGCCGAGCCTGAACCTCAATTTCCGCTGGGATAACGGCTTCGTCGTTCGGTTCGCCGCGTCGAAGGAATATATGCGGCCGCGGCTCAACGATTTGAACAACAGCATCAGCTTCGGTCGCGACGCCACGCTCAACATCTGGAGTGGCAGCGGCGGCAACCCGCACCTGCGGCCGTACCAGGCGAAGGCTGTCGACCTCAATTTCGAGAAGTATTTCGGGAACAAGGGCTACATCGCGCTTCAGACCTTCTACAAGCATATCGACACCTACGTCGCGGGAGGCGTCATCGAGGATTTCGATTTTGGACCGTTCCCGAAACCGGGCGGAATACAGCCGCCGACAGATATTGGCCGCTTCGGCACAAGCGTGAATACGCACGGCGGTCACATGTACGGCGCCGAGATCGCCGGCACGCTGCCGTTCGACGTCTTCACTCCAGCGCTGGACGGCTTCGGGATCACCGGCGGTGCCGGCTACACGAAAACCAAGATCACCGACTTCAATGGAAATAAGTCCGTCATTCCGGGCTATTCGAAGTGGGTCGCGAACCTGACCGCCTTCTATGAAGGTCACGGGTTCAACGTTCGCGGCAGCATGCGCTATCGCTCCAGTTTCCAGGGCGACTTCGTGCTGTTCAGCGGCGGTCTCGATCGTCAGTTCGTGCTCGCCGAAACGATCTACGATGCGCAGATCGGCTATGACTTCCCGAATACATCGAGTCTCGCAGGCCTCTCGCTTTACGTTCAAGGCCAGAACCTGACCGACGAGCGGCAAGCAACGATCGCACTTGCCGGCGAACCGAACTCCTGGCTGAAGTATCAGACCTATGGGCGCCGGTACCTTGTCGGGGCGACCTACAAGTTCGGCCAGCACGCCGCGCCGCCGCCGCCTCCACCGCCGCCCCCGCCTCCTCCGCCGCCGCCTGCGCCGCCTCCGCCGACCCAGACGTGCGCGGACGGCTCGGTGATCCTCGCGACGGACGCCTGCCCGGTCCCGCCGCCTCCGCCGCCACCGCCCGCGGCAGCGCCGGAACGCGGTTCTTGATTTGAAAGGCCCCGGCGGTGTTGCACCACCGCCGGGCTGCCTCGTAACCGCTTTTCGATGAGTCAGTCCTCGCCCCTTGATATCGTCATCGCTGGTGGCGGGACTGCCGGCTGGGTCGCGGCTGCGACCTTCGCCCGCTTCCTCGGCAATCGCGCCACGATCACGCTCGTCGAGTCAGACGAGATAGGGACCGTGGGCGTCGGCGAAGCGACCATCCCGCAAATTCACAATCTGATCATCGGCCTGGGGCTCGACCAAGCCGATTTTCTCCGGAAGACCAACGGTACGTTCAAGCTCGGCATCGAGTTCGCCGATTGGACCGGTGAGGGCCAATCCTACATCCATAGCTTCGGCTACACCGGCCGAGGGGTGGGACTTATCCCCTTCCGCCAGCTCTGGCTTCGCGGGCGGGCGCTTGGCGTTGCTGAGCAATTCGGCGACTATAGCTTCAACATTGCGGCCGCGCGGCTTGGCAGGATGTCGATCGATGCCGCTACGAATGTGATTCCGGAACTCGCTTTCGCGTATCACTTCGACGCCTCGTTATTTGCTCGAATGCTTCGCGGATATGCCGAGGAGCGCGGGGTTCGACGCGTCGAAGGAATGATCGTCGACGTCGAGCAAGACGGCGAGAGCGGTGACATCACCGCCCTCTTGCTCAACGGCGAAAGGCGAATTGCCGGCAACTTCTTCATGGATTGCACCGGTTTTCGAAGCCTGCTCCTCGGCAACAGGCTGGGCGTTGGATATCTCGACTGGAGCAAGTGGCTTCCGTGCAATTCCGCGCTGGCTGTGCCGTGCGAATCCAGCGCCGCATTTCGTCCTTACACGCAGGCATTGTCGCGGCGCGCAGGCTGGCAGTGGCGAATTCCGCTCCAGCACAGGACCGGGAATGGTCATGTCTACTGCCGTGATTTTATTTCGGACGACGAAGCGGCTTCTATCCTGCTCGCGAATTTAGATGGCGCACCGCTTGCCGATCCGCGCCCGATCCGATTCACCAGCGGGAGACGCGAAACCTTCTGGTCGCACAATTGCGTCGCGCTCGGTCTCGCCGCCGGGTTTATGGAGCCGCTTGAGTCGACCAGTATTCACCTCGTGCAGTCCGCCCTCGCAAGGCTGCTCAATCTCCTCCCGGGGGACCTAGAGCGCACCGCTTCGGCCCGCGACTATTTCAATCGTCTTTCAGAGATCGAGTGGGCGCGCGTTCGCGACTTCATAACGCTCCACTATTTCGCGAATGGCCGCGACGGCGAGTTCTGGGACATGTGCCGGAAGATGGAGCTGCCCGACACCCTGGCCGAGAAGATCGCTTTGTTCCGCGAGGCGGGACTGGTCATCCGCGAGGAGGAGGAGCTGTTCCTCGACGACAGCTGGGGCCAGGTGATGATCGGCCAGGGCATCATGCCCGATGGCTGGTCACCCCTCGCCGATAATGTGCCGGGCGAGGATATCGGCCCATTCCTCGAAAGCCTGGCGAAGAGTTATCGCGTTAGAGCCGAGAGCTTGCCGGGCCATCGGCAGTTCGTGACGGCCATGGTCGGCGACCCGGTGAAAGAGACCCAATGACAAAGTTGCGTAACATCCTGGCGATCGCCGGATCCGTCCTCATCCCGGCCGCGGCGCACGCCGCCGCTCCGTCGCACGCGAGCTTCCGCGCCCGGCAGCCCGAGGAAGAGGTCATTTATTTCCTCCTCCCCGACCGGTTCGAGAACGGCGATCCATCGAACGATCGCGGCGGCCTGACGGGCGACCGGCTCGCGACGGGCTTCGACCCGACGCACAAGGGCTTCTTCCACGGTGGCGACCTCAAGGGCCTGACCAGCCGTCTCGACTATATCCAGGGCCTCGGCGCGACCGCGGTCTGGGTCGCCCCCGTGTTCCAGAACAAGGCGGTGCAAGGCTCGCCCGGACAGGAAAGCGCGGGCTACCACGGCTATTGGATCACCGATTTCACAAGGGTCGACTCCCATCTCGGGACCAACGCCGACTTCAAGGCGCTGGTCGACGCGGTCCATGCCCGCGGCATGAAATTCTACATGGATATCGTGGTCAACCACACCGCGGACGTCATCCAGCTTGCCGGGTGCGAGAGCGGCGTCGAGTGCCCGTACCGGAGTATCGCCGATTATCCGTACCAACGCCGCGGCGGAGTGAACGGCGCGCCGATCAACACCGGGTTCGCGGGCGAAAAAGACGGATCGGATGCCAATTTCGCGAAGCTCAAGGACCCGAGTTACGCCTATGGAGTGAGCGTCCCGGCGGCGGAGCGGAACGTGAAGGTCCCCGCATGGCTCAACGATCCGATCTATTACCATAATCGTGGCAATTCGACGTTCCGCGGTGAATCGAGCCTGATGGGTGACTTCTTCGGGCTCGACGACATTTTCACCGAGCATCCGCGGGTGATCCGCGGGATGATCGACATCTATTGCGGTTGGATCACCAGATACGGAGTCGACGGATTCCGCATCGATACCGCGCAGCACGTCAATCCCGAATTCTGGCAGAAGTTCGTGCCCGCGATGCAGACCTGCGCCCGCAAGAAGGGCATCCCGAATTTCCATATTTTCGGCGAAGTCGCGACGGGTGACATGGACCCCGCTCACACGGCGGTGAACACCAGGGTCGACAAGCTTCCGAGCGTCCTCGATTTCCCGTTCACTCGGGCGATCGTCGACACGGTGTCGGGCACTTCAGGTACCGACGAGCTCGAAAAGCTATTCCGCGCCGACCCGCTCTACGAAGGCGGAGCGGCAGGCGCGCTTCGGTTGCCGACCTTTCTTGGCAACCACGACGCGGGCCGTTTCCCGGCGTTGGTCAAACATTTCCTGCCCAAGATCAGCGACGACGAACTCTTGCGGCGGGACATGCTCGGGCATGCGATGCTTCTGACGCTTCGCGGCGTTCCGACGATCTATTCGGGGGACGAGCAGGGCTTCGTCGGCAAGGGCGGCGACCAGGATGCGCGGCAGGACATGTTCGCTTCGCGGGTCGCGACCTACAATGAAGACAAATTGCTTGGGACGAGCGCGACCACGGCGCAGGCCAATTTCAACCCGGATCACCCGCTCTATCGCGAGATCGCCCAGCTTGCGCGGATCCGCACGAGCCATCGCGCTCTGACTCGCGGGCGCCAGGTCGTGCGCTACTCGCAGGACAAGCCGGGACTGTTCGCGGCCGCCCGCTTCGATCCGGCAAGCGGGCGCGAGATGCTGCTGCTGTTCAACACCTCGACCAGCCCAGTCCGGCAGAACGTCAGGGTTGAGACGCGCTCGGCGCGGTTCGACACTTTGGCCGGAAGCTGCCCGGCGACCGCTTCGGCCCCCGGGACCGTGAGCATCGAACTCCCACCGCTCGGTTATGCGGTGTGCAATGCTCGCTGAGGACGTAAGCGCCGAGAAGGCCGCGCAAACCGCGCAGCCGTGGTGGAAAGGCGCCGCGATCTATCAAATCTATCCGCGCAGCTTCGCGGATTCGAACGGCGACGGGATCGGCGATTTGCCCGGAATCATCGCCAAGCTCGATTATGTCGCGAGCCTCGGCGTCGATGCGATCTGGTTGTCGCCCTTCTTCACCTCGCCGATGCGCGACTTCGGCTACGACGTTGCCGATTATGTCGGTGTGGACCCGGTCTTCGGGACGCTGGCGGACTTCGGCGCGCTCGTCGCCAAGGCCCACGCCCTCGGCCTGAAAGTCATCATCGACCAGGTCTATTCGCACAGTTCCGATCAGAACGCCTGGTTCCAGGAGAGCCGGTCGAGCCGCGATAATCCCAAAGCCGACTGGTATGTTTGGGCCGATGCGAAGAGCGACGGCTCACCGCCCAGCAACTGGCAGTCGGTCTTCGGGGGACCGGCGTGGACCTGGGACGCCCGGCGCGGCCAATATTATCTGCACAATTTCTTGCCCGGGCAGCCCGATCTCAATCTTCACAATCCGGCGGTCCAGGACGCCGTGCTCGGGGTCGCACGCTTCTGGCTGGATCGCGGAGTCGACGGGTTCCGGCTCGATGCGATCAACTTTGCGATGCACGACCCCGAACTGCGCGACAATCCGCCGGCTCCGATCGGGGGAAGACGGACCCGGGCGTTCGATTTCCAGCAACACATCTACAACCAGTCCCACCCCGACATCGTCCGGTTCCTGGAGCGGCTTCGCGAGGTGGTCGATGGTTACGGCGACCGGTTCACCCTTGCCGAGGTAGGCGGTGATCATGCCTTGGGTGAGATGCAAGTTTTCACCGAAGGTCAGAGGCGGCTCAACAGCGCCTACGGCTTCGACTTCCTTTATGCGGAGAAATTGACTCCGGCCCTGGTCGCCCAGGTCGCCGAGGACTGGCCAGAAGATGCGGGCTGGCCGACCTGGGCGTTCGAGAATCACGATGCGCCGCGGGCCATTTCCCGCTGGTCGAGTGGAGCGCATGCCGAGCAGCTGGCGCGGGCGAAGATGCTGCTGCTCTGCACCCTTCGCGGCTCGATCATCCTCTACCAGGGCGAGGAGCTCGCATTGCCCCAGGTGGATGTACCGTTCGACAAGCTGCAGGACCCGGAAGCGATCGCAAATTGGCCGCACACCCTGAGCCGTGACGGAGCGCGGACGCCGATGGCCTGGAGCGCCGACGCTCCGAACCTCGGTTTCTCGACCGGCGAGCCGTGGCTTCCCGCGGGCTCGAGCCACCGTTCGCTGGCTGTCGACCAACAGGAAGGCCGGGACGGTTCGATCCTCGACTTCACGCGCAAGTGCGTTGCGCTGCGCAAGCGGCACCCGGCGCTCCGGACAGGGTCGATGCGCATCGTCGAAGCGGGCGACGCTCTGCTGGTGTTCGAGCGCGCGATCGGGTCCCAGCGCCTGCGTTGCGTTTTCAACTTGTCCGAACAAGCGGCGCTTTACGACGCAGCCGGCAAGGTCCTGCTGGGCACCGGCCAGGTTGAAGGCGGTCGGCTCGGACCCTATGCCGCGGTGATCGAGGAAATCGCATGACCCTTTGGCGTCTGCTCGTCGCGTTCGTCTTCTTCTGCTTTGCCGTACCCGCCGCCGCGCAAGACGTCGCCCAGGCGCCGCCCGGTTCACAGATCGTCGCGAGCGAGGACTCGCCATCGAAGACGATCCACGTCGATGTGACGGTCAATGCCGAGGGCCGTGTCGGCTACATGGTCTCACGGCAAGGCACGCCGGTTATCGCCGAAAGCCGGCTCGGTTTCCTCTTCACCGACGCACCCGAGATGCTGCGCAACTTCAAGGCTGTCGGACACACGACGCGGAGCTTCGACCAGACCTGGGAGGAGCCGTGGGGCGAGTATCGCACCATCCGCGACCGCTACAACGAGCTTGCGATCAGCTTCGACGAGCAGAATTGGCTGAAGCGCCGGATGACGGTCGTATTCCGCGTTTTCGACGATGGCGTCGGCTTCCGCTACGAACTCTTCGCGGCGCCCGGCTTCACTCACGCCAACATCGCCGACGAGCTGACCGAGTTCAACGTCGCCGAACCCGCCACCGCCTGGTGGGACGAAGCTCTCGAGTGGAACCGCGAGGAGTATCTCTACCACCGCACCCCGATCGAGGAGATCGGCACGGCGCAGACTCCGCTGACCATCCGGACGCAAAGCGGGCTTCACCTCTCGTTCCACGAGGCCGCGCTGGTCGATTATTCGGGCATGGACCTGCGGCGGATTCAGGGCCGCGTGCTGAAGGCCAATTTGATGCCATCGTCATCCGGTCCGAAGGTCAGCCGCGACCTGCCGATGGCCACTCCGTGGCGGGTGATCATGATCGCTCCGGACGCACCCTCACTCTACAAATCGGCGCAGATCATCTTGAACCTCAACGAGCCCAACAGGCTGGGCGACGTCAGCTGGGTGAAGCCGATGAAATATGTCGGCATCTGGTGGGCGATGCACCTCGACAAGGCGACGTGGAACAGCGGGCCGAAGCATGGCGCGACGACTGCCAACGCCAAGCGCTACATCGACTTCGCCGCCCGCAACGGCTTCGGCGGAGTGCTGATCGAAGGCTGGAACAAGGGCTGGGACGGCGACTGGTTCGGCCGCGGCTTCGACTTCAGCTTCACCGAGCCTTATCCCGATTTCGACCTCGCCGAGGTCGCGCGTTACGCCAGGTCCAAGGGCATCGCGATCATCGGCCACCACGAAACCGCGGGGAACATCGCCAATTATGAAAAGCAGCTCGGGCCCGCGCTCGACCTTTACCAGAAACTCGGCATCCATGCGGTGAAGACCGGCTATGTCGCCGACGCGGGCGGCATCCAGGCGCTAGGTCCCGACGGCAAGATCCACTTCGAATGGCACCAGGGCCAGGTCATGGTGAAACATCATCTGAAGGTCGTGACTGAGGCCGCCAAGCGTCAAATCGCGGTCAACCCGCATGAGCCGGTGAAGGATACGGGCCTGAGGCGCACCTACCCCAACTGGATCAGCCGCGAGGGCGAGCGCGGAATGGAATATAACGCCTGGGGCAATCCCAAAAACCCGCCGGAGCATGAGGCGAACCTCGTCTTCACGCGGATGCTCTCGGGCCCGATGGACTTCACCCCGGGCATCCTCAGCCTGAAGGGCAAGGGCGATACGCAAATCCTCTCGACGCTCGCCAAGCAGCTCGCGCTTTATGTCGTGATCTACTCACCGGTCGAAATGGCGGCCGACTTGCCCGAGAATTACGAGGCCAACCCGAAGGCTTTCCAGTTCATCAAGGACGTCGCGGTCGACTGGGACGATACGCGCATGCTCGCGGGGGACGTGGGCGACCTTGCCGTCATCGCCCGCAAGCAGCGCGGCGCCTCGACGTGGTTCCTCGGTGCGGTGGGGGACGAGCAGGAGCGCCGGTTCGACGTCGCACTCGACTTCCTGGAGCCCGGTCGCCGCTACCGCGCCGAAATCTACCGCGACGGTGACGACGCCGATTACCGCACCAACCCGCGCGCGATGGTGATCGAACAGCGTATCGTCACCGCCAAAGATCATATGGCGATGCGGATCGCGCCCGGCGGCGGCGCGGCCGTGCGCTTCGTCGCACTCAGCCGCTGATGGCAGAGCCGCCGAAGTCCGTAATCATCCTTGGCGGCGGAACGGCCGGCTGGATGACCGCGAACCTCCTGAATCAGCGCTGGGCCGATCGCGGCACCCGAATCAGCCTCATCGAATCCAAGGACATTGGGATCATCGGCGTAGGGGAAGGCTCAACGCCGCAATTGAAGGCCTTCTTCGACAAGCTCGGAGTCGAAGAGTCCGAGTGGATGCCGCGCTGCAACGCGACCTATAAAGCCGGCATCGAATTCTACGGCTGGTCGGACCGCCCGGGCCACGAACATTACTTCCACCCCTTCCCGACCGACGTCGACCATTTCACCCAGCCGCGCTTCTTCTACGCCACGCGCGCGCGGCGGACGGGCCGTGACGTACCCGCGCACCCGGACCCGTTTTTCGTGCCGACGCGCATCGCCCATGATGGCCGCGCACCGGTCGCGCCGGCCAATTTCCCCTTCTTCGTCAGCTACGGCTATCATTTCGACGCTTTCCTGATCGGCGCCTTCCTCCGCGAGCTCGGGGTCGACCGCGGGATCGAGCATGTCGAAGCGCGGATCGCCTCGGTCGAGCTCGACGAACAAGGGGCGGTTCGAGCGCTGGTTGCCGACGACGGCCGGCAGTTCGAAGCCGATCTGTTCGTCGACGCCAGCGGTTTCCGGGCTGCGATTATCGAGGGCGCACTGGGCGAGCCCCACCGTCCGTTCGCCGCGAACCTGTTCAACGACCGCGCGGTTGTCACCCCGACGCCGCATCCCCCGGACGGAGTCCGCGCCTGCACGCGCTCGACCGCCAAATCCGCCGGATGGATCTGGCACATCCCGCTCACCAACCGGATCGGCAACGGTTACGTCTATTCCTCGCGCTACATCGACCCCGAGGATGCCGCGGCGGAGCTGCGATCCCATCTCGGCCTCGCCGACGATACCGAGGTCCGCCACCTGCAGATGAAATGCGGAAGGATCGAGCGAAGCTGGGTCAAGAACTGCCTGGCCGTCGGCCTCGCCCAAGGCTTCCTCGAGCCCCTCGAGGCCACCGCCCTGCACATCGTCATCGCGACGGTCGAATCCTTCCTCGACGCCTGGGATGAAGATCGGCGCGACCAGTTCAACGCCGCGATCGCTCGGCGTTATGAGGGGATCCGCGACTATATCGTCTGCCACTATCGGACCGCGCTGAAGGCCGACACCGACTATTGGCGCGACGCCGCCAAACTCGACACGCTGTCGGACAGCCTCAAGGGCTTGATAACGGCCTGGTTCACGGGCGCCGATCTCGAACAGGAAGTCCTGCGCCAGGACATCGCCCGTTATTATTCGCCGATGTCGTGGCACGCGATGCTCGCGGGCTACGGCAACTTCCCCGAACCGAACCGGCTGAAGCCGCCCGGGCCCGACATATCGCCCATCGACATGGCCGACGTCGACCGGTTCGTCAGCGGGTGCGCGATGAATTTCCCGACCCACGCCGAGGCGCTCGCCCGGCTCTCGGAGGCGCCATGATTCGAAAGCTCCTGTTTGTCCTGCTCGTTCTCCTTGGCGCTGCGCCGGCACTTGCCGGCGATCCGCAGGGACCCGTTCATGTCAGTGCCGGAACGATCGTCGACCTCGGCGTGGTCCAGTCGAAATACACAGACCCGCGCCGGGTGGTCGTCTGGCTCCCGCCGGGCTACGGCGCGCATGGGCCGAAACATGCTGTGCTCTACATGCACGACGGCCAGAACCTGTTCGACAAGGCGACCGCCGGCTACGGCATGGAATGGGAGATCGACGAGCATCTGTCCCAGCTGATCGCCGAGAACAAGGTGCGGCCGGCCATCGTTGTCGGCATCTGGAACACGCCCAAGCGGCTTCAGGAATATGTGCCGTCGAAGGCGTTCACGACGCTTCCGGCCGATTATCGCGACAAGGTCCGCGCGCTCTACGGCGGCGACCCGCTGTCGGACGGCTACCTCAAGTTCCTCGTCAACGAATTGAAGCCGGCGATCGACAAACGCTTCAACGTCAGGACCGACCGGGCCAATACCGTGATCATGGGCTCGTCGATGGGGGCGCTTATCTCGCTCTACGCGATCGACGAATATCCCAAGGTCTTCGGCGGCGCGGGGATGATGTCCACCCACTGGCCGCTGGTCATCAATCCCGACGGAAAGCCGGTCAGCGAGCAGGATTATGAGGTCGTTTCCGCTACCTTCGAGCGCTATCTGGCGCCGGCCCTGCCCTCACCCGGGGCGCACAGGCTCTACTTCGACCATGGCACCGAGACCCTGGATGCCGTCTACAAGCGCTACCAGGATCGCGTCGACGGAGTGGTCGCCCGGCGCGGTTACGTCCAGGGGAAGAACTGGCTGACCCGCAATTACCCTGGCCAAAAGCACAACGAGATCAGCTGGGCCTCGCGCGTCGACATCCCGCTTCAATTCCTGCTCCCGCCGCTCAAGCGGCGCTGAGGCCGAATCCTACTGGCGACGCGCCATGGCCCAGCTGCGCTGCGAAGCAATCCACGCGTCCCGAGCCGCAAACCAGTCCGCCCGACGCTGCGCCCAATCGCGCGCCGACATGTTCGGACGTTCCGCGAGCCAGGCGTTGCGCATGGTTTGCCAGCTCTGCCGATCGACCTGGAATTGTGCACGCCAGGAATCGATGTCCTGAGTGAGCGCCAGCTTGATCCTCGGTCCGACATTGGCCGGGATGTTCGCGCCGGCACGCGCCGCCCGGGCAAGAGCCATGGCGTCGGCGCGGTGCTGGGCTGCCATCGCCTGATACTGAGCCGCGGTCAGATGCTGCTGCGCGGCGAAATCGCGGCCGAACTGTCCCTGCTGCGATGCAATGTCGCGGGCAAGATCTGCGGTCCCGGAACCCCCGCCGGCCAGTCCCGGGGGACTGATCGGCGGACCGGCACCCATTCCGCTGCCAGGACCGGCCCCTGCCGGCGGGCCATGCTGGGCCACGGCCGCAGTTGCCGAAATCATCAGCGCCCAAGCGCCGGTAAGAATGGCTTTACGCATCTCACCTAACCTCCTGTAAATAATCGGCAAACTCACCAACTACCACCACGGGGTTGGGTTGCATTAAAAATGACGGGCGCCGAGTCACGGCAGCAGTGTCATCGCGGCCCGAAGCCGTAACTCGCAAAGTGCTCGATCCGCCGCGGCGCGATTATCAGGCCATCCACTCCGGGCGTGTCGAGAACGAAGCGCAGGGCCGCGGCAGCCATCGTCTCTTCCCGAGCGTCGGCCGATCGCCTCAGCCGCTCGATTGCAGCGAAGGATTCCTCGTTCGAATAGCCGGCACAGACCTCCGGCGCATGGGCCAGGCGGCTTCCGGACGGGGGCTCCTCGCCGAACTGATATTTGCCCGTCAGGAACCCGCCGGCGAGCGGGCTGAAAGCCATATAACGGAGCCCATGCTCGGCGCAGTACGGGATCAGCTCCCGCGCATCCGCCGTGGCGAGCAGGTTGTACTCGTTCTGGACATATTCGAAGCAGGCGGCGAGGCTTGGGCTGGCTAAACTCCTGACCGCCTTCACATCGGATAGCGAGGCGTTGGAAATTCCGAGGCGGTCGATTTTGCCCGCTTCAACGGCGCGCGCCATGGCGCTGAGCGTTTCCTCCAGCGGAGTCACGCGATCGAACTCGTGGATGTAATAGAGATCGATCCGCTCGAGCCCCAACCGGCGCAGCGACTGATCGAGGTGATAGGCGATCTCGGCCCGGCTAAGCGGCGTCTCGTCAGGCCGGCAGCCGTGCGGATTGCCGACCTTGGTCGCGATCTGCGCGTCCTGGAGGAAGGCAGCACCCTGGGACCGGAGCCACTTGCCAAGCACGATTTCGCTCGAACCGCCGCCGTAGGTGCTTGCGGTATCGAATCGTCGAAGGCCTACCCGCCGGGCATGATCGAGCAGCTTCAAGGCCTGCTCTTCACTGTCGCCGGCGCCGCGCAGGTTCGGCGACGAGCCAATTCCACCGAAATTGCCGCAGCCGAAGACAATCCGGTCGATATCGCTCTCAGCCAGCATCTTCCCGCCTCTTTCGACCGATCTTCGACCTGGGCCAATATTGGAGCATCAGGTGGTGGAGGTGCGGCCAGTCCGTAGTCGACAAGTCTCCAGACTCAAATTCCCTGTAACACGGCAATTTACAGGGAATTTGACGATTTCCGACCTCATTTCAGGAGCGGACCTCGTAGGAAACGCCAGTTTTCTGCTGCTTTTCGCTCGAAATTCCCTAGACCGAGGAACAGGGAAATTCGGCGTTCGCTACAGTGAATTTACGCAAGTCTAGCAGGAGCGTGATCCTACCTAGTGAGGCATGGATCGGGCGACCGAGCTGATGTCCGGTTTCGACCCGAAGCGGACGCGAGTTGCAACATTCCCCACCGGCGTTTTGGGCCGCGGCAATCGTATGGTATTTGCGGCGCTCCACGGCACTTACCGATGGTCATGCGCGATTGGCATTGTCCCAGGGAGGCCAAGATGATCGACGACAAGGGTCAGGCCCAAAGCGGCGGCGTCAACATTAGCGGCTCGGTCGGATCCGTTGGCGGCGACATCGTTGGCCGCGACAAGATCTCAGCGGCGGAGCTTCGACATGCGCTGCGGCCGGTTACCGAAGCGATCGATTCCGCGCCGCCGGACAGGCAGCCTGAAGCTCGCGAGAAGGTTGCGGCGCTCGAGCGCGAGATGACCAAGGGCAAGGACGCTAACGACGGAATCATTGCAAAGCTTGTCGATGGCCTGGTCGAACTCGTGCCGACGGCCGCTAGTGCGCTCGTGAGCGCCTTCGCGACGCCGCTCTTAGGCGCAATCGCCGGTCCGGTAACCAAGTTCGTTCTCGACAAGCTGAGAGGCGGGTGAGGACAGCATGAGGAGTTGGCGCTCATGAAGTCCTCGCCAAAAGAAGTCGGCCAATCAGGCGGCGTTGCGATCTCCGGATCTATCGACAAGATCTACGGTGACATCGTTGGCGGAAACAAAATCGGCCTCAATGAAGAGGAGCTGATCTCGCTTCTGGAGGCCCATGGCTTTCTCATCCGGAAGGCCTCGGCGGAATTGCGCTCGATGCCGGCCGGCAAGGCGGGAGATCGCGACCAGGAAAGGATGTCGAAGTATCTCCAGCTCTTCGAGCGGTCGGCGTTCGAGATACCCTGCATTTTCGAGGGAAGCCTGCTCTGGCTCGACCAGGCTGTCGATCAGATCCAGAACGCCTTGGGCACTGGCCGGGTCCGCTTCAGGGGACCGCATCAGGCCGCGTACAAAGTGCCGCGGCGATCCGAATTCGAAACGCAACCCTACAAGGACGCCCTCGCGCAAGTCGCAAGGATCCTCCTCCTTCTCAAGCACGAGGTTTCGGCGCTGATCGAGCTAATGGAGGGCGACCATCCTGGCAGCATCAGGGACGGGGACTATATCCACATGGAATTCTGGCTTGCCGGCCGGATACGCTCAGGCGCCGAGCGATCCTTCATCGCCGACCTCATCGAGCGCATGGACCAGATCGACCGGCTGCGGAATGTCATCCTCGATATTTTCAAGCTGAAGCGCATTCCAGTGTCGAGCGAGTTGCTCAAAGCCAGCCCCAAGATGCGCAAGTATGACTGGGAGCATTTTTATCTCCGCGAGCATGAGGTGATAAACGGGTTTCTCGGCTAGAGCCCCAGGAACGCCGACAATCGCACGATTGAGCTGTAGCGGGCCGCCGCGAAGTCCGCGCGCCTTCGCCAACCATGATGGCCGTCCGCCACACGCGGATTCTTATGTCCGTTTTCCACCCAAAGCAGACATAGCCGTCGTACTCAGGCCATCATGCATCCCCGCCCTACTGCCATAGCCCGGATTCAAGACGAGCCACGTCAGCTGGTTGCGCGCGACCGATTCCAGCGTACGGTCGAGACCCGCCGCTGACCGTTGCGCCGTTCAAGCTGGACAAAGATGTCCACCGCAGCTTCCACCAGCCCGGTTATGTCTTCCCGCCTGAGGCCCGTTCCTGTCTGCAAAATGAGAAGCGCAAGCTGATCCACGGCTTTGTCCGGCGTGTCGGCATGAATGGTGGTCAGTGAGCCGGGATGGCCGATGTTTACCGCACGCAAGAAGGTGAATGCCTCGACACCGCGAACTTCGCCAAGGATGATACGATCGGGACGCATCCTGAGCGACGCGATGAGCAAATCATCGGCCGTCACCTGGGCCTCCCCTAGAGCCCCCCGCACCGCGAGCAACCCGACCGCATTCTCGTGCCGCAGGACCAACTCTGGCGTGTCCTCGATAGCAATCAGTCTTTCCTCGGGCTCGATTTCTCGAAGAAGAGCGTTGAGCAAAGTGGTCTTTCCGGTGGACGTCCCCCCGGAAACGACGACTGTCTTCCTGTTCCGGACCGCGGTCTTGAGGAAGGATGACCAATCCAGCGCGTCGTAATATTTGTTCAGCTCCAGATCGATCAGATCCGCCTCGATATCACCGACTGTTGATGAAAACGCGCCGGCCGCGTCGAAATCGTCGAGGCTGAGATCCGCGGAACGATGTTTACGGATCGCAAGCGCCAACGGTCCCCGAGTCGCAGGTGGGGCAATTACCTGCACTCGCTCGCCTGTCGGAAGCGTAGCGGCGAGCAAGGGATGCTCACGGCTGACGCCTTGGTGGGTGATGCTGGCGATTTGCCGGGCAAGGCGCCACAGCAGCGATTCTGAAAGCTCCGGCACAGCAAAGCGCTCGGTCGCTCCGCCGAGCGTCTCGACCCAAACCTCTCCCGGTCTGTTCAGATAGATGTCGGTGACGTCCGGTTTGCTGAGAAAATCGGCAAACGGCTCGAGATAGATGTGAAGGTACGAAACGCCGCTCTCGGCGAGGTTGGTCATTGCCGGCGCCTGGATGATCCGCTCGAGAAATCCAGGTCACGGGCGACGAACACATTGACGAGGGTACCCTGTCTGACCGTGATCCTCGGTGGCCGCTCGATCGAAGGAGCTAAAACCTGCGCGGCAGCTCCGGTGGCGGCGCCTGTCGGCGCACCGATCACAACCGTTGTACCGGCGCGGCCAAGCAACGTCTGTCCCACATAGAGAGCGCTCTGAAAGGCAGAACTGAAGAAGCGTGCCAGAAAAAAACCGTGCACGGTTCCCGGTACGCCAGGGCCTCCGAGCGGATCAGCAGCCGGGGAATCCAACTTCATGACCACTCCGTCAGGGCGCACCAGCTCGGTCCAGGTGACCAGCACACGCTTCGAGCCCGCACGCGGGTCGGACTGAAACTCGCCAATCAAGCGGGAACCGCGTGGCACCAGAACCCGCCGACCATTAAAGCCGCGCGCATCCTGCGACACGATCGCCCTGACAAACCCGGGCCGGGACGTATCGATTGGCGTTTCGAGCACCGCAGGAATCATTGTTCCCGTAGGCATGACACTCGCGCGGTTGGCCAGCACGGTCGGGCGGACTGCTCCAGCCTTTGATCTCGAACTCGCCGCTTGCGCGCTCGCCTGGGAAGGTGCGTCGCCAGGCCCCTCTGCTCCATCACCCTGATCGAACTCCCCTACCGAATCCCCAACGAGCGCTGGCTCAGTGAGGCCGGAGCTAGCGGGGACAGGCGGCGCCTCGCTCGGATATTGTGGGGTGGCCGGTGGCAGGCCCGAATAGATGTTCGGCATTGGCATCGGCGTGGGCGGTGCGATGATCGGGTTGCCGTTCGGGACCGCAGGCGCGCTGATTACGACGGCGCCATTCCTGCCGCTCGCATTAATCGCCGGCCCATTCAGCGGGGAAGGTGCGGGAGTGACATTTATTACCTGCAGGGGTGATTGGTTAGGCGGCAACACCAACGGTGGTGGTGGCGCGAAGACGGCGCCGTCCAGAGCCTGCGGCTGTTGTGAGGTACGCTTGGCTTCGTCGCGCCGTCCGTTCAGATAGAGGAATAGCAGCACCGCCAATATCGCGGCGATTACAGCGACGCCGATGCCCGAAAGACCATTCCGCGGCAGCGGAACGATCGGGCCCAGGTCGCGATCGATGGGCCCGGCACCACGGAATTTGGTCTCGATATTCATTTGCGCGAGCGGCCGACGCGCCGCACGGCCACGGCCTCGGCGTCGCCGAAGCGAAATTTGTATCGGCTGGCGGTGCCTTCAATGACATAATCGTTACCGACCATCCGGCCGTTCACCACCGCCTCCTCACGCGCATTCATGGTGAACACCGCCGGGAGCGGAGTTTGCTTGGCCCAGGTCACCGTGGTCCGTTTGCCGTCGTCATACATGAACTGCGGAAACAGAGCGCGGTCGCCCTGCAGCCTATAGGTTGCGACAGGGTTGAGCCCGGCCGAGCGAGCCGGCGCATCTCCGAGGTAGCTGAAACGCACAACGAAGGACGATTGGCTCTCGGCGGCGGGTTCGAGAAGAAACACGTAACGGCGCTGATCGGTCAGCACGATGAGGTTGGTTGGGGAGGCGCCAGGCATCGGCTTAATCACCACCTTGTCGCCGCTGCGGGTCTCGGTGATCTGCCAGCCAGCCGAGTTGCCGATCACCAGATTGTCGATCGCTTCATCGGGCGACAGTTCGATGACCGCGGCGTAGCCCAAGGCAACATCCAGCGTCACCACCTTGTCCGCGCTGTAGGGCAGCAACTGAATGCGCGGGTCTGAGGTTGGCAATGGCTGCGCTGTGGCCAGGCTCGCGACCAGGATCGGCAGGACAGCAAAGGCCCGTTTCATTGTGCTCTCCGCCCTGCTGGAGGACTGAGCGGAGAACCTTGGGGCACATGAGCGTCCGGAGACGGTGGGCCATTTGACGCCAGTGCACTCGACGCGGCGAAGCCATTCCCATCCGCCTGCACCGAACCCGAAAGAACTTGCGACGGCGGGGACATGCCGGGCTGAGAACTGGAAGGATCCGCAACAGCAGTCATGGCTTCGGCGTCGCGGCGGTAGCTGAGGACCTGAAATCCCAGCGGGTTCACCAGCCTGTCCTCAACACTCATTGGAGCATTGACGTAGCGATAGCGGACCGTCGCGATCCACGGCTGGGAGACATTCCGGCTACCGTTCAGGTCCTGGAACAAGGTATCGAAGCGAACCAGCGCAACCCCCTCCCCAAGCTTCGACACACTTTTTACGCGAGCCGCGATGACCGTCCCTGGTGCAAACCTGTTGAACGGGCTCGCGGGATTGGAGGCCGGCATCTGGCCAAGATAATCAGAGCGCGCGGAGCCCGACGACCACAGCGCGACTTTCCGGTAATCCGCCGCCACGGTCGCACGATCAAAACCCTCCCGCGCCATCACATATTGCGCGAGAAATGCCTGGGTGAGCGCTTCGTCCGCAGCGACGGGGCGCGGGCTATTGGGATCGAGCGATGTGACGTAACCGGTCTGCCGATCGACCAGCAAGGTGATGGGCTGAACTGTCTTAAGGGGCGCGAGCATCGCCAAGGCAACGGCTTCAAAGCAGGCAATGCCTGCGGCTATGCCGGCAGCGGTCCAGGCCAGGCGGCGCGAACGCGCGGCCTCGAGCTGAGCGTCAGCAGCCCAGCTCGCCGCTGATTCAAAATACTCTTTCCTGTCGCTCACGGCATCTTATCCCTTCGGGCAACACTCCGTGTTCGTTTTGCGAAGGCCTTGCGGCCCCCCAAACCCAGTCGGTTGGAGGTGCTGCGAGCATGCGACCGCTCGACCGTCTCGGCGGTCTGCCAGGGACGCGATGGCGCCCCGGTTGCATCCTCACGGGGAGATCGCTCGCGGTGCATTGTGCGAGACAGCACTTCGGCCACAGCGGCGACGCGGCTCGGAGCATGGATCTCGAGGAATTGCTCGGCAGACGGCCTGCCACTCACGCGATCAGGCACGGACGGCCGAGCATAGGCAGACAATCCGCCTTCCCAATGGATCACTGGTGGCAATGAGGTTGGCGGTAGCTTGAGCGCGCCCGCCATCTTCATCGAGAGCACCATCAGCACGAGCATGATGAACGCAAACAGGGCGACGATCGTGGTCAATGCCTGAGGATCGACAACACCCATGGACGATGTGAACCGCAGGGCTTCCAACCTCCCCAGCTCGCTTTCGACCATGACCAGGTCCATCGCCGTGACGACGGTGGCAGCAACCATCGTCAATGCGGCTCCGGCCAGCGCCCTCAGCCATCCATTGAACAGCCCGCTGGTCCCCTGAAACAGCAAGCTCATGAGCGGTAGGGGAGCCGCGGCGAGCAGAAATCCGATCGCAATCTGCAGCGCTGCGATGACGCCCATGGTCGAGATGACCAGCAGCGACGCCGTATTCGGGAGCGGCGACTGGAACTTCAGCAGCGTTGCGGCCGGCTGCTGGGGCGCGTTTCCGGTTGCCGATTGGGCAGACGCCTGTGGCGCAGCCACGTCGACCGTTCCCAGTCTGAGAGTGTCGTAGGCGTCCTGAACCCGTCCGCTGAGATCGGACGATGGGAGACCGGACGCCGGAAGGATCGAGCCCGCAATCTCCATCGGGCCATCGACTGCGACGCGGTAGACCAAGGTCTGGAATGCGGACCAGCTGGTCACCAGCGCGAGGACGATGCCGAGACGCACCGCCCAGCCGACGCCATCGCGCAAACTTGGGACGCTTCCGAGCAGCATTCGATAACCGATGAGCGCGATGAAGATCGTCACCAACCCCGTCAGCAAGCCGGTCCCAAGCGGTCCGCCGGCGAGGGCCAGAAAGCCGTTCTCACCAAGTGTGCGCGCTTCGCAGCTCACATATTGCGTGAGGCGTAGAGCAACGCCCAGACCGGGATCAGGACCGGTGCAATAGGACGTCATTCGGCCGCGTCCAGCAAGCGAGGCATCCAGTCGGACGGCACCTCGCCATCCTCCTCACGCATCTCGTCGAGAATGCGGACGGTATGCTCGCGACCCGACAATATGGTCAGGAGCTGCTGGTCGCCCGAAAGGTCGAGGCGCGCGACGACGCTGTCGTTTCCGTGCTTGATCAGGAAGGCATGGGCGTTATCGGGCAAGGTGCGCACGAGGTCATATTCGTGCTGCGTTAGCCCAAAGCCCGTCATGTAATCGCCAGCCTGCGCCTTGGGATTGGCCATGAAGATCTGGGTCGCGGCCTGCTCAACGATGGCCGAGGCAATGCGACTGTTGAGTGCATCCTCCGCACTCTGCGTCGCGAAGCCGACGATCCCGTTGCGCTTGCGGATTGTCTTTTCCCAGTCGCGGATCCGCGCCGTGAACACTTCATCGTCAAGCGCCTTCCAGCCCTCATCGACGACGATGATCGACGGGGTTCCATCAAGGCGCTGCTCGACCCGGTGAAAGAGGTACATCATGGCCGGTGTCCGGGCGGTGGGATCATCCAGGATGCGGGTCATGTCGAAGCCGACGACATGAGCGTCGAGATCCACCCGATCGTCGGCATTGTCGAACAGCCATGCCCGTTCGCCGTTGCCCCACCAGGGAGCGAGTCGGGACGCCAAATCCCCTGACCTCGGACGATCATTGCCACGGAGCAACTGCGCGAAGTGACCGAGCCTCCGGTAGGCGATCGGCGCTTCCATATTCGCGTCCACCGCATCCTTAAGGTGGGCAATATCGCTGGCATCGAGCTCGCGTCCCGGTTCGGCGACTAGCCGGCTGAGCCAGTCAATCAGGAAGCGGCGATTTTCCGGAGTGTCGTCGAGCAGGAGCGGGTTGAGGCCGGAGGGCTGACCGACTCGCAGAACGTCATAGCGGCCGCCGATTGCGCGCAGGAACAGCTCAGCACCGCGATCCTTGTCGAAGAAGACGATCCGCGGATCGAACTTGCGGGCCTGGGCCAGCAGGAAATTGAGCACGACCGTTTTGCCCGAACCAGAAGGGCCGATGACCGTGAAGTTGCCAAGATCGCCGCGATGGAAGTTGAAATAATAGGGTCCGGCAGCGGTCGTTTCGAGCACCGTCACCGCCTGGCCCCAGTGATTGTCGTCGATCTGGCCGCGCGGGAAATTGTGAAGGCTGGCGAGGCTCGCAAAATTGCGGCTTGAGACCAGCCCTCGCCTCGCCACATAGGAAAAATTGCCGGGGAACTGCGCCCAGAAGGCCGGCTCGAGCGCCATCTCCTCGCGCACCGAGATCATTCCAAGATCGGTCAGCGCGGCCTGAACCTCAGCGACTCCCTCGTCGACCGCAATCGGCGTATTTCCGCGGACAGCGACGGTTAGATGATGCTCGCCAAAGGCGGCACGGCCCGCGGCAACGTCGTCGCGCGCGAGCGCGAGCTCATCGCGCAGGCTGAGCGCCTCGTCATCCGCGGCGCGCATTCTCCTCAGTGCAAGATTGACCCGCCCCAGAGCCGCCTGACGATCGACGAAGGCAAAGCTTTGGGTGGCCGTCAGCTCGATCGGCAGTCGGAGCAGCTCGTCGAGCATTCCTGGCGCGGTCTGGCCGGGATACTCCTTGACTGCGACGATCCCGGTAAAGGCCCGACCGAGGTCGCCGGAACCAGAGAGCTCGATCGTCTGCGCGCCGAAACTGACCCGGCGATAGGGCAGGTACTGACCGATGTCGCCTTGAGGCAGGCGAACAGGTCGCAGCTCACCATTGTAGAGCCACGAGAGATATTCGAGCGGCTCTGAGCACAGCGCTCCTTTGGAATCGTACGTCCCAAGCAGGCGCGCCCCGTATGGGACCAAAGCCGCGAGGAGCGCGTCACGCGCTGCGTCGAGTTCCCGTCGTTCGTTGACGAATTGCGCGGCGCGGCTTTCGCGAGAGGCCTGCCCGGGCAGACGCAACAGTCGCTCGGTCCGCCCGCTGGTACCCTGAAGCGGGCGGCGGATCAGGCAGAGAAAGAGATCGTTGGCGAACAGCTGTTTGGACGCAAGCCGTCGCCGCCATTTCTCATCGAGCTCCGCGCTGAAAGGATCGGTAAATGTGGCCTCGAGCTCCGGGTCGACGCGATGCCGAATGATGTGCTGATAGAGAGCGAAGCGCGACGTGCCGATCGCCTGCAGCATCGCGTCGCGAATCGCCTTTCGGTAGTTGAGCTCGACAGTATCCACGGTTTCGAAGAGTAGCCCGTCGAGGGCGAGAACCTGCATGAGTCTGCCGTCGCGCAGCAGCAGCGTATGGTCATCAATCTGGGCGAGATATGGGAGGTGATTGCCGGCGGGTCTTTCCCGCGACCATTCGTTGGCCGGTCTACTCAGGCGCGATAAGAATTGCAGCGCCATAATCTGTAATTCGGGATGCGCGGGCAGCGGCGGACCTTTGTCAGCCATAGCTCGAAAATGTGCGGGTCACGCAGGCACGCGGCGGTGCCGATCGCATGGACGATAACGGCCGCGAGCAGCACCCACACGGATTTGAAGATGAGGAACAGCTCGGTGGTGAGGACGGCGTTGCCGATTGCGTAACCATAGGTCACGCCGAGCAGCATCTGCGGCCGGGTGAGACCTACGAACAGGATGTCGCGGTCGAGCGTCTCCACGTCAGTTGCCGAGCGCGGCGGTTGTCTGGATTCCGCCGACGATGCTCGCGGCGCCGAACAGGATGAAGCAACCGAGGATCACGGTCGCGCCGTAACGCCAGTTCATTCGACCGGTCAGCATCAGGAACCCGACTGAGGCGACCGCAATCACTGCGACCACCGTCGCCACCGTCCCGAGCAAAGTGCCCTGGAGCCAGTGGAGTGCGCCGACAATCGGGCCCGAACCGGCCGGGTTCGAATAGCTGTCCTGTGCGAAAGCGGGCGCAGCCCACGCCGCCGCGAGAACGGCCGCGATCAAGCTATTTCGACTCATGAGACCCCCCGTCTTTCGTCGAAAATTTTGTAGGCCCGCCCGGGGGCGGGTCAAGCGAGGATGTGGTTGATCGGCCAACTTTTTCGGGAAAACCAGCGGAGACGGGAGCATCCATTGGTCATCTAGCGGAAAATGTCCTTGGTCCGCTGGTCCGGGACGGACGCCCCGGCATAGGGATCGGAGGACATGGGCCTGGGAATCGAGGGCGTGTAGGCCAGCGGCGGTACTACCTCGACGACCGCTTCTGGCCTTGCTGTCATCACGCCGACTAAGCCGTTCGCGATCGCCGCGGCGGAGAACAGGACGAAGCAGCCGATTATGGTGGTTGCACCGCGACGGGTCGGAATCCGGCCGGACAACATGAGAGAACCTATGGCGGCGATGGCGAGGATGGCGATGGACGTGGCGAGGGAGCCGATCAATAGTTCCTGCAACCAATGCGCAGCGTCCAATAGGGCCAACTCACCGACCCGACTTGAAGAGTTGTTTCGGCTGACCGCTCGGATCAATTACGATGCCGTAATGCACAACTTGGCTATAAGCTGAACTATTTGTGACGGGCCAATGGAACTCTAAACTGCAGCCCTGATCGCCGAGCTGGTATGCCTCGATTTGCGTGTTGCCTTCCCTTCGCGCATGAAGAAGCTTGGGAATCGTGGGTCCGGGGGCCGTTTCTGCAAGACAGTTCTTATCTTCCAGAATTTGTAGCGGTCCAGCGTCCATTCCTGTGCGGCTCCGCAATGACCACAGACGCTTATCAGAGCGGTCGATCATTGATATCGATCCGTCGAACGTAGCGATACACCAGCGGGTCATCTGTATCTCACACCGTATTCTGGGCGCAGCCATTATCGCTGCTTCACCGGAAACGTCTGGGCCGCCGATCAACGACGCAATGTTTAGGATGATGCCGGTGATCATCATTGACATTTAGACTCAAATACCGTGACTTGGCATTGTTGCACCTTGTCCGCGCCTTTGTCTGCATTTTGTAGAACTTCGTCAACTGATTGCTGGTTAGCTTGTCCAGTCCCGTTCTTCATGAGGTTCGTGGGGCCGGCCACGTCAGCCGGGAGAACATGGCCGTTAGTGTCCACCCCACCCTTGTATTGATCTCCGGCATAAAGTCCGTGCCCAATCTCATGGCCGACGGTAGTCGCTCCCTGAGCATTCGGAGCAATTTGAACATCCTTGCCTCCGATAGCGTTGATGTGCGAGCGATCAGCACCGTTCGAGCTGAAGTCATTTAGTAAGGCGTTTGGATTTAGTTGTATTGCTGTCGGATCATTACCGGGAACTAAAGAAACCGTGAGATTTGTACCATTCGAAGCTTGGCCACTCAGATTCTGCCCCATCGAAGCAATGTCATTATCTTTGAATTGTGTGCCATTGTTTGAGAATGTCTGGACGATTACGGTTTGTCCGTTGTCATAGTAGTAAACATCTTTTTCTTTTCCGTTCTTGTCCACGAACGTAATCGGATCGTTCCCAACATATGCATAAAGGTTGATTTGATCGTCGTAGCCGACTGGATCGGTCTGCATGAAACGACCAAGCGTCGGTGAGTATGATCGGGCCTTATAATGATACAGGCCAAGCTCGGGGATTAGGATCTGACCCGTGTACTGGAACCGGCTGATGTTGGATGTCCCAGGGACACCATATTCGTCGTACGTGTTGGCTTGGATCAGGTTCCCGGACGAGTCGCTGATGGCGACGATAGTACCCTGGTTATTGGCATGCATGAATCGCCGAGTACTCGAGCCAACGGTGGCACCCTCATACCAAATGAGCGGTTCAATGCCGAGGCCATGGACATAACGTCGGAGCAGGACGCCACTGCTGTTGAGCTCGGCCACCAGCGCATCTCCGTCATAGAGCAGACGCGTTGAGCCCGATGTTCCCGACGTCTGGTAGAGGCGGCCGTTGGGGTCATAATTAAGGGTTGCGGTCTTGCCGCCCGTTGCCGTGATAAGACGGTTCTCCACGTCATACGTGTAATTCGTGGTTACGCCGGCATTCGTCTCGCTATTGAGATTGCCGCTGGAATCGTACGTGAAGCTCGCCGGCCCAGCGGAGCTATACTGGTTGAGGCCATTCCGTGTGTAATTACGATTGATCGCCAGGGTCTCGAGGTAAGCATAGCTGTCATTGGAGCGCGCGCGACTGAGAATCTGCGAAGCCGGATTGTAGCCAAACGACGTTGTCACATTCCCAGCACCGTTGACGAAGGCTTCGCTCAGCGTTGCGAGACGCGAAACGCCATCATACGCATAACTGGTCGTCGCGCCGCCGACCCGAGTCAACGCCTGACGTTCGCCAGTATCGTAGTAAGTCGGAGTGACAAGCACTGTCGAGCCGTTTTCACGAATGGCTGTGACCTTGTTCTGCGCGCTATAATCATACGTGAAATACGCCCCGTCGGTATGCGTGATCCGGATGCGGTTCGACGCGGCGTCATAAAGGTAGCTGAGCTGAAGTGCGGCTCCGCCAGTGTTATCCGTTGAACTTGATAGCCGCTTCGCGTTGTCGAATGCACTGACCACGCCCACACCAGAAGCCGAGCCGAAGCGCGCATCGGTCTGAAGGCCTCTCAGATCATAGGCGGACCATACCCAATTGGCGGCCGGCTCATCGATACCGCCGGTGCGATAGTGCCGCTTCCACCGCCTATCGAGATTGTCATAGTCGACGGCTACCTCGCGCCCGTCGCGCTTCCGGTCGAACGTCACATTGCCGTCAGCGTCGTAGGTCCATTGTTCATAGTCGCCGGTGTTGACACTGCCGGCCGTCGCAACCGCGGTCGCGGGGGTCGCGCCATTGAAGCTTGCGGGCAAGGTCGTCGACGGGAACTGCCACTGCTGCTTGCGACCGTACGTATCGTAGACCAGCTTGGCATGCGTACCGACGCCATCGATTACGTCCTGTTTGTCGCCGTTAACGGTATACGTATAGGTGACGTCCGCTTTCTCGATGCTGGTCCCAACCGCTCGCCGCGTCTGCAGTACCTGGCTCGCGACGTCGTAGACGCTCTTGGTGATCCGGTCCGGACCGTCCGACCCTTGCGTGCCCAGCACACAGGCATCGCTGCCAGTCGCCGGGATCGCCGACAGGTTCATCCGCACCGCGTTGCACAGCTGCCGACCGTCGGCATCGTAGGTCATCTGCGTGACCGACTTGACCGCCCCCCCAGCGCTTACCCGCGCCTCAGTCTGCATCCCGCGCGCGTCGTAGCTGAGGCTAGTCTGTTGTTGGACCGTGAAACCCGTCCAAGCCGACGGTGCGACGGTCACTCCCGGGAAGCTCGACAACGTCCCCTTCTCGATCAGGACCAGCTGACCGTCATCGCTCCAGGTGTAACGAACCGCCGGATAGGCCCAGGGGCTTATGCCATCGGAATCCGCCTCAATTTGGCCGGTCAGACGATGCAGCGCATCATAGCGGAAGCCGGTTGTGTACTCGACGGCGAAGGATGGGCTCGCTGCCGCGACCGAAGCCAGGAGGATCGAGAGCTGCCGCGCTCTCAGCGCTGCCGCCCGGCTCACGGGCACGTCACCTGACGCGGGTCGCTGATGCTGATGAGATTGCCGGCACCATCGAACTTGACGCAGGTCCGCAGATTCAGCCCGCCCTGATCCACCGTCGCCGCGCTGACCGTGAACTTGTTCGCCGCATCGCGCGTGTACGTCGTGGTCGTCGACAACGCGCTCGAAATTCTCTCCGTCTTGCCGATGAGCAGCTTGAGAGGAGTCCCGTCGGTGCCGTTGAGCCCCGTCGAATAACTGAGCGTGGTCATGGGCCGGTTCCCCGCCGGGTCGGCCGGCTTGGTCACGTTCAGCAGCGTACCGTCGCTGTTCCAGGCATAGTCGGTAGTAAAGCCACTTATTCCCAAGCCGCGGGGCGGCGTTTCGGTCAGCAGCTTGTTGCACGTCGCTTCTGGCATTGTACAAGTGACGACCGTCGGCCCGACCACATAGTTGTAGGTGGAGGTAAGGTCGGTCGAGCCATTGCCGCCGACCGGACGTTTCGACGAACTCAGCGTGTTGCCGCGCGCGTCGTAGGTGGTGACCTCGGAGTCTCCGGCGGGACGGATCTTCTGGATCACCCGGCCGAGCGCGTCATAAACGGTCGTCGTCTGCCGACCGAGTGCGTCGATCGAGGCGACTGCCTGCCCGTAGCGGTCATATTTCGTCACATCACCGAGCTTCGGGGTCGCCTGATTCTGCAGCGGCGAAATGATTTCCGAGCGGAACGGGTTGGTATGATAGTTCCACACGTTGCCCGCGATGTCCGTCAGCGTACGGACATTGTAGTCGCCGTGCTGATTTGCCCAATCGCCATAATCGAGCGCGACGTCCGGGGTGTTGGGCTGGCTCGGCTTATAGATCGCATTCAGGGTATAATAGGTGCCGTAGAGGCCGTAGGTCAGCGCCTTGCCGTACTTCCACACCTTCCCGTTCGCGTCGACGACGTCATTGGCGTAGGATGTCCATTGGGTTTGAGTAGTGGTGACGGGCACTTGCTCGACGTCTGTCAGTTGACCGCCATTGGGCCCTTGCGAGCAACTGTATGGCGGGTTGTTGGGGGTGTTCGTCTGTTTGACTTGCGCATCCATGTCGACGGTCATCGTCGCGCCAGCTGAGGTCGCGAAGGTGATCTTCGCCGGGCGAGGGGTGTATTCGACCGGTGTCCACGTCCCTCCAATCAGCTCGCACTGGCTGAACGTCCCCTTCTGGCCGTAATCATAGGGGCTGTTGATCGGCCAGCTGATCGACGCGCCGAGGTTGTTCGTAACCGAGTCGAGACCGGTGACGTCCGCCGCCGCGATGGTCGTGAAGTAGCTGGTGTTGACGACCACACCGTTGGGGAAGCTCCACCGGTCCATCGGCAGCGACTTCTTCGAGAAGACACTGGCCATCCCCGGCGATGAAAGATCCGTGCCAGTAACCGGCGTCTGCGTCGGATAGCGGCGGGTCGAGCCGTCACGATCGGTCAGCGTGAAGCTCACTGGATGATATAGCCGCCGGTTGATGATCCCGGCCACCGGCGTGCCTGACTGGACGAGCTTGGTTCCGTCACCTGATCCCGACGCGAACGTTCCATTCTGCTGTCGGTAATAGGTCCGCTCGCCATCGAGCCCCGACGCGATAACCACGCTGTTGTCGATCGTCTGGTCGGTGAACCAGGTCGCCGCCTGAGCGGCAGCGTGCAGATGCTGAGCGTCGACCGTCTTGGTGAGGTCGCCGAGCACAGTAATCAGGACCAGAGCAGGACCAAGTGCCTGCGCACCGCTACCGCCCAACGCGGACGAACCGTCGTTCGACGAGGTCGCAAACTGATACCAATTGTGTTTCCAGCCAATGCCGAAGCCGTAATTTTCGGGATCGGTCTGGTCGTAGGCGCGCTGCAGGCTGAGCGAGAAGGGGAACTCACCGACGCCGTCGACAAGGTCGGGAGCCGGCGAATATTTGAGATGGCCGGTCTTGCCGTCAACGTTGATCGCCGCCCGGATGATGTCCTTGGATTCCGCCTTGGGTGCTTCGGGCTTGCGGATGGTTCCTTCGACCGAATCGATGGCAACGCCGACCCCGGCTTTCAGCACGCGGCCGCGACGCGGATCGTAAACCAACATCGCGACCTTGTCCGGAACGCCGCCAGTGCCGGGATGCCAGGCAAAGAAGGCCGAGCGTTTCAGTTCACCGCCGACATACTGGTCTTCGAGCAGGGACATCGTGCGCGTCACGACACTGGCGACGGTGATATGTGGTTCGATGAGGTCGCCGTGCTTGGGAACCAGCACCGAGTAGCCCTCGCTGACATAATTCCCGATCGCGGTGAGCGCTGCGGCCGGGTAAGAAGCGGCAAGATTGTTGGTGCTCTTCACCGAGTTCCAGGTCGACGTGTTCGTCGCCAGATAAAGCGGGGCCGCCGCATCACCCGCTCGGGTCGATTGCTGGGTGAGCAACGACAGCGAGGCCATGTCATAAACGGCGTCCTGTTCCTGGCGAGGAACTGAACCCTCGATCAGTGGCAAACCAAAGCCGGCTGTGAACGCCGCTGCCGTATCATCCGTCGTCGAGGCGCTCGCCGAAAGCGCGCTGACCGCGCCTTCAAAATCCATCGTCAGGGAGTTCGCTATGGTGCAGCAGTTCGGCGAGTTGGTCATCGCCTGCGAGACATTGTCGAGCGTGTGCACGCCGATGAGGTCATGGAGCAGATAAGTATTGCCTTGAGCCCAGCTCGCTGTGTCGAGGAACTGCGAATATTGGCGGGCGACGCTGGCGAGCGTCGGGGCGAAGATCATGGTGAATTTGTTGACGGGTTCGTTGCGCTGCCGCGCCGCCTGGATCTTGACCCGGTCGCTGACCCCTGTTCCCGTATAACCCCAGTCGTTGGTGACGTAGAAATTGCCGCCGTAGTTGGGGCCGACGCAGGCTTTGCTCACGAGCTGCTTGGTAAGCGTCCGGTCGCCATATGTGCCGCTGCTGGCGGCATAGGGATGATCGATCGCAATCACCGCCGACGCGGTAGCGGCGGCATTAGCCTGGTTGTTTAGATAATAATCGCAACCATTTGTGGTCGACCCCAATAAAGTCGGCGCCGGGTTCGATTGCCCTCCGAGAATCGGGGAGAAGCTGTTGCTAGAAGTGCTGTAGGTATAGCCGAACCCGATCGTCTTGCCGCCGACCTGGTCGGCAAAATAGGTGTTGTAAGCCGTCGTCGTGTTCCCGACCTTGAGCGACACGATGAACGATGCGCGGAATTTGTCCGGAATCTGTCCGGTCCAGGTCCGGTCCGAGCTGACAACGTACGGAAGCGTCGTCCGCCGATCTTCGCTTGAGGGATGGGCGACGATGTCCCGTGTTCCGATAATGGCATCCGCGCGCTTGCCGACGCCGTTGCTTGCCAGATGGGCTTCCACGTTCGCCCGGTATGTGTCGAGCTGAGTCCGGAAGGCCGACTGGTTGAAGTTGCTGATCGTGGTCCCGGTGCCGCCGCCGCCTGCCGCAAGCAACGTCGCCTGACTGTAGCTCAGCGCTGGCTGCCAGGATGTGCCCGCCCGCGGCGCGTAGGTCTTGAGGCCCGGGTCGAACAGATATTGCGTCCCGCTGATCGTGACCTTCACCCACGGGTGAAGCATCGTCACGGTGTAGCTGGTCCCCGTTCCGGTTACCGTCGCCGGGATTCCTCCCGCGGCGAGGACCCGCGACGCCTGAGCTCCGGTGGTTACATTGAGCCAGCTCGACATGGTGGTTTCATTGAGGGTCACCGTGCCGAGGATGTACTGCGGACTGTATCCGGTGCCGGCCACGGCGTCGGCCTCGCGCAGCGCCTCCACCATGAACTGCGCTTGGTCGAAGTCGGTCCCACGACCGTTGAGGACGATCCCGCGCGCCCCCTCCTGAACGCCGAACATCGGGATGGTTTCGACGTTGTCGCGAACGTACGCAAAGATCTTGTCGACGTCGTAGCGCAGGGCACGCGCCTGTTCCTGAATCAGCGGGTCCCGCGTCGTGGGGGGCGTCGGGCTGGTCGGCGTCCCGTAGTAAGTCAGCGCCGCGGACGGAGTTACGATCGGAGCGTTCGCAATCACGAGCGTTGGTTGCGCGGCATAGGCCTGGCCGGTTCCAAGCCCTCCGACAATAGCCGCATAGATCACGCTTCGAATTGGCAAACGAAGTCTCACACCGGCTCGCACGACACGCATTCGCTGACCTCTCCGCAACAGTGTGAGCCCAATGTCCGTCCCACTCGCCTCAATTGCCGGCCTGACGCCGACAGGCGGATCGGGAACAATCGCTTTCATTGGCCGGGCGCCTGCTGGCAGGTGCCGCCGCTGACAGTCACCGTCAGCGTCGCTGTGGCAGTTGCGCCTCTCTGGTCCTGGACTGTGTAAGTTCCCACCTTTGCGCCGGTGCTGTTGAGCGAAGTGAACGTAATCTCGCTTGGCGGGGATAAGCCCCAATTGCCGGCGCCCGTGACATTGGTGACGGCCAGCGGGTAATCGCCGTCCGGATCGGTGTCGTTGGCCGTGACGTTGTAGGTCGCGGTCGTGCATTTCTGCTGCGTCCCGGTGTCGTTGACCGGTGTCGGCGGTTGATTGTCATTGTCATTGATGATTGCTGTCGCGGTGTTAGGTGTCCCAAGGGTCGCTCCGCCGGTTGGCGAGGACAGGCTCATCGTGAATGTCTCGGCACTCTCGCCCGTTGTATCGTCGATGGTCGTGACACTGACCGGCTGCGAAGTCTGGGCCGAGGTGAAGGTCAAAGTGCCCGACGCGGTGGTATAATCGCCCGGAGCAGCCGCCGTGCCATTGGCAGTGGCATAGCTGACGTCGCAGCTGCCGGTCGCGGTCCCAGTCTTGGTCACCGTGAAGCCCGAGTTCGTGCCTTCGGTGACTGCCCCGTTGCTGGCAATCGTAAACGTCACTCCGCTGCAGGCCGGCGCGGTGTCATTGTCGTTGATGATTGCCGAAACGCTGTTGGGCGTTCCGAGCGTCGCTCCGCCGGTCGGTGATGACAGGCTGGCGGTAAACGTTTCTGCGCTCTCCACCGCCGCATCGTCGATCGTCGTGACATTGAAGGTCTGGGACGTCTGCGCCGACGTGAACGTCAGCGTGTTCGAGGTGGACGTGTAGTCGCCCGGCGCCGCCGCCGTACCGTCGGCGGTTGCATAATTAACGTTGCAGCTGCCCGTCGCGGTGCCGCTCTTGGTCACCGTGAACCCGGAGCTCGTCCCCTCGGTTACGGGACCATTGCTCGCGATCGTGAACGTGACGCCGCTGCAGGTCGGAGTTCCGGTCGTGACCGTCACATTCGAGCGGTTGTCCGCCGGATCATAGGTGTAGGAAGACGTCGTGCCGGTGCCGGCGGTGCCCGTGACCTGCACCAGGCGCCCGAGCGCGTCGTAGACATACGTGGTGGTGTCGGACTGTGCTGCGCCTGCCAAAAGCATGGCTGAAAGGGCAACAACCAGCCCTCCCGCAATACTGCGAGATCGCACCCCCTGTGCCCCCCAGTTCTTTACGATTCGGCAGAGTGAAAACAGACCGAAATGAAACGGCCGTCAAACTCTTTTTTTTCGGCTGCGTATCTTGCCGATTACTAACGGAAATTCGGAGCGGCAGATTCCGCTGCAACCGAAATATAAATAAGAAGCTGCGCCGAATCGACGTCGATCGCTCCCGAACTCGGCCCCGCGTCAGCCGGCATGGCAAGGCACGTTATGTGAAACGACGGTTCGGGTGCGGCGTCACGCGGTGTCATGCTGCCGTTTATCTCCGGTTAAATCCAAATTGACTTGATGATCCGGCAGGTACATCCTCTGCGCCAGGAATCAGTGTGCCGAATCCGCTGACTGAGCGTGCCGCAGCCCTGCGGAGGGCTATGGCGCAAAAGTCATCCGGAGGGGTACATGAGGGTCATCCCGCGAACTTCGATCCGCGCCTGGTGCAGCCGGGCACTCGCGCAAGCGCGAAGGCCTTTCGCGCTTCGCGGGCAACGCCATCATCACCTGCACGTAATGGCAGCCGCTGTCACTGTCGCGCTCTCTGCATGCGCCACGCCAGGGCCCGTCATCACCGAGAATGTGGGGGCGATCCGCTCCGGCGTTGTCGCGGCGAAGCAGCAGGCTGAAGCCTCCTTTGCAGCGGCCAACCAAGTCAGCCGGGAACAGGCGATCGCGCGCAAGATCAGGCACTCCGAGACGATCCTCAGAGAGACCGATTTTCCGCTCGCAGTCCCGATCGAATCCGCACGGGACTGGAGCGGCGCCTTCGATATCCTTGACCAGTACGGCGCGGCACTCCAGAGCCTTGTCGATCCAAAGCGGGCGCAGGAGACATCAAGCGCTCTCGGCGCACTCGGCCAGAGCCTCAATTCGCCAAACATCAATGCCAAAATTCCTTCGTCGCTGACGGCCGTGTTCCAGACACTCGGTCAGGCTCTCGTGCAGGCGCATGCGGAACGTCGGGCAACGTCGGTCATGCGCGCCACCGATGTGGCATTCAATGATGTCGTCGGTCAGATGGCAACGGCAATCGGAAAGCCGGCAGAGCCGGGAAGTCTCTCAAACACTGTGGCTTCTCAGTGGAACAACTCGGTGCTGCCGCTCCTGGAAAACGAATATGCCAGCCTGTCTCCCTCGGATCAGGACGCCCGCCGCGGGGTGATCGAGGCATATGTGAAAGCCATGGCCGAACGCGACAGACAGATCGCCGATCTGGTTTTGCTGCAGCAGTCGCTGCTTGCGCTCGGGGAGGCGCATTCGGCGGCTGCGAAAGGCAGACCAGGCGACGCACTGTTCTGGATCGGAAGGATCAACGGCTGGGCCGATGATGTGCGCAAGCGGCTCAACGACGGGAAGGAGGACTCCCAATGAGCAAGAATCCGGACCTTCTCCAGCTCTCGCAGATGCTCAACGAGATCGCGATGGAGCTACATCAGAAGAAGGCAGAAACCGATGATCCCGCTCTCCATACTGCGCTAAACAATGAGCTGATCGAGGTGAACCACCGAATCACGGTGCTTGGCGGGCTGATCTTCGCGCAGCGCACGGATGAGATCAGTGCGGCGGTCAGGCGTGTTGAGGCGAGCAAGGAGGAGCTGGCGCGGGCAATCGAGGAAATCAATCAGATTAACCAAATCATCGACACCGCTGCGGCGTTCCTGGGCCTGGTGGACACCTGCATCGATCTGGCGAAGAGGTTCTGATGCGGGCGCGTCAGCCAGATCCATTGCCGAGCCTGAACGAGGAGATCACGCGTGGCGTAATCGGGGGCGCAATGTTCAAGCTGCGATCAGTTTCTAGCGCGATCCGCGCCTTCGGCCATTGGCGCAAGTCAGCTGTAAGACGTTTTTCGGGCAGGCCCGGGATCCGGCCGTGGTGCGTCGGTATCCTGTTCGTTGCGGCGCTGCAGAGCACCGCGGCCTTCGCCGAGGACGTCATTGTCAAACGCCACGTGACGGTACGCGAAGCCCCAGACCGGCACTCCGACGTCGTTAAATTCCCGGCGATCGGCGAGGCGCTGACCCTGCTGGACGATGGGGCGCGGACCAGAGGATACTATCACATCAGGTCAAGCGACGGCCGGATCGGCTGGGTCTACCACACATTCGTCACCCGACCCGAGCAGCTGGCTACTGCTCCGGCTTTTGCGTCCGGCGATGTCGCGATCGCTCACTTCATCGACATGGACCAAGGTAACGCCACACTGTTGGAGTTTCCATGTGGGGCGATCCTGATTGACGCGGGCGGTCGCAACGCCGCGGCCGGAGATCACCTAATCGCCTTCCTTGAAGCTTTTTTTTCGAGGCGCAGCGACCTCAATCGCCACTTGGCGGCAATATTCGTCACGCACACGCACATCGACCACAACAGGGCACTGAAGCGGGTCGCCGAAACGTTCAACGTCGACGGCTACGTCCACAACGGAATCCTGTTCGGCTCCGGCCGAGCCAACGCCGCGTGGATGGCGGATTTCGTGCGAACCCACTCGCCGACCATCCCCTCCGCTGCTGTAGACGACGGAGTACTGGCGACTGCTGGAACAAACGGGCTCGCGGGTCCTGTGGTCGACCCGCTGTCTTGCCCGAGAGTCGATCCGGACATCCGCGTGCTATCGGGAGGCTATCGCGACAATCCCGGCTGGCCCGACGGAGAGTTCGACAACGGGAACAACCACAGCCTGGTGATCCGAGTCACCTACGGACGATCCAAGTTCCTGTTCACCGGGGACCTCGAGGAGCCGGCGATCGAGACATTGCTGGCCAAATATCAGGGGAGCCAATTGCTCGACATCGACGTCTGGGAGGTCGGTCATCACGGTTCGGCAAACGGAACAACACCGGCTCTGCTTGCGGCCATGAGCCCCCAGATCGCAGTGATTTCGATGGGCAGCAGCACGATCCATGCTCCCTGGACAGCGTGGGCCTACGGACATCCCCGGCGAACTGTCGTCACCATGATTGCTCAAACGATCGGGCGTGCTCGGGCTACACCGGCCGAAGTCCTGGTCGCCGACCGGGTGAAGCATTTCACCCCCTTCCTGCTCACGAAGGCGATTTACGGCACCGGATGGAATGGCGACATCGACATCCGAGCGCTGCCTGATGGGACACTGACCGTCCAGACGTCACGATGAAGAGCACGAGATGAAGCGCCTGATCTTCTGCTTCGATGGCACCTGGAACAAGCTTGTTCCGGACCGCGCCACCAATGTTGTCCTGACGGCCGCAAGCATTCGGCGGCTTGATCGAAAGGGCGTTCCGCAGCTCATCCACTACGATGAGGGCGTCGGTACCGGCGAGCTGGATACGCTTCGAGGCGGCATGTTCGGCGCCGGTCTCGTGGAGAATGTTCGCGAAGCCTACCGCTTCCTGATCTTCAATTACGACGCGGGTGACGAGATTTACGTGTTCGGCTTTTCGCGGGGCGCATTCAGTGCGCGCACGTTTGTCGGCTTTGTCCGGCATGTGGGCCCCCTTCGGCGCCTGCATGTCGGGCGCATCGATGAGGCATTGAAGCTCTACGAGCAAAGAAACAAAGACATGGCGGGTAGCGGCGAAGCGATGCGGCGCTTTCGCTCGCAATATTCGGACATGGTCTGCGTCGGCGCGGAAGATGACGACTGGCGCTGCAAGAAAGTCCCCGGATATATCAAAGGCGCCGCTCCACAGCTCAAAATCAAATATGTCGGAGTATGGGACACCGTTGGCGCGATGGGTGTTCCGGAAATCCTGCCGTTCAGTGGCCGCCTGAACCGGAACTATGCGTTCCTGGATCCCGCCATCGATGGCTTCGTCGAGCGGGCGCGCCATGCTGTGGCGATCGACGAGCGCCGGAGGCTGTTCCCGCCAGTGCTGTTTGGCGATGTCGCAGCGCTAAATACGGCTGCCGGCTATTCGAACGATGATCCGGATGCGCCCTATCAGGAGCGCTGGTTCCCTGGAGTTCACGGATCTGTCGGCGGAGGAGGTGACATACGGGGTCTATCGGACGGCACGCTTGCTTGGGTTCTTGAAGGCGCAAAAGCAGCGGGTCTCCAGCTCGATACCGCTTACGGTACAAGAATTCACGGGTTCCGTCCGGATCCGCTCGCACCTCTGGTCAATGAGCAGCATCCATCATTCGGTCCGACGAGCGTGATCAAGGGGGATCGGGATGGGCCGGACCACATGTGGCAGCTGTCGTCCGCGGCCGCCCGGCGCTGGCGCACCGACCCGGCGAAACTCGGCGGTAGTTCTTATCGGCCTGCAACCCTCAAAAAAATGGAAGAGCCGCTGAACGCCCTGGGACCATGGGACTTTGTGCCACCTACGGATTTGATAGCCGTCGAGAAGGTCCAGGCCGGTGACACGCTGAGCGTCTACGCGAAACGGCATTATGGCGACGCGAAGTTGTGGCCCACGATCGCAGAAGCCAATCAGGACACCGTCGAGAATCCGAATGAGATCTTTCCGGGGCAGGAAATCCGAATTCCGCGACTGCAAAAGAGTGGTCGCTGAGATGAGATCTTTGGTAATCGCAGGCTATTGAGCCGTAGGTAAACAAGCCGTAGAATAGGTCCGCCGAATCTGCCTGCCTCAAGGAGGTCAAGGCGTTGGGACTGTGGGCGGACAGTATTGCGTCGCGGATTGACACGGTGACACCATGAATGTCGCCGATCTCCGGCCGGCGGGGAGTGACGCCCTCGGCTACAAGATCGTCTACATCTACGCATTCCAGCCGCCGCAGTTCGCGCTGTACAGAACGGATCAGCGACTCCTCATTCACTTTGCCGACGACCCCGACAGGTCCGACGATCAGCGCAAGTCGCTGGCACAGCTCGCGCCTCTTCGCGGCGAAATCAACGGCCTCGTCGAGGGATGGAGATCGGCTCCCGACTCCGGGGGCGTAATCAAAGCCAGGCTTCGCAGCAAAGCGGAACGCTATGATCGCCGTTCTGCAGACGCGCTCCAGGTGGCACTTGAAGGAGATCTGACGACCGCGACCGCGCTGTTGGAAAAGGTGAAGTCAGACGTCCTCAGTGAGCGGATAGGCTGGTCACGGTTTGAGTATTTGGCGACCGCATTCTTGGCCGCCGTGGTGATCGGACTCATCTCGATTGATGCACAACGATCATGTGACGTCACGGTGAACCAATTCCTATGCCTCCCCGAGGCCACGGACATGTGGCGCGGTGTCATTGCAGGGGCACTGGGAGCCTTTTTCTCCATTGCTCTCGGAATCCGGGGCCGGACCATTCTGCCCGACCTCTACCGACCTGCAAATCTCATGGACGCGCTATTGCGGGTTGTGGTCGGTTCCATTGGCGGTCTCGTCCTGGTCGGGCTGGTCCGTGCTGGCTTTGTGCGTTTCTCCTTGGGCGACAGTACTCCGGGCGATTACCGCACCGTTCACATTTTCATCGTCGGGTTTGTTGCCGGTTTCACGGAACGGCTCGTTCCGGATCTCCTGGCAAAGGCTGATGCCCGGACCGGTGAACCTGCAATCACTCGTCAACCGGAACCAAAACCCGAATCGAAAGAGGATTCAGAGAGCGCGAAGGCTGGTGCCGCCGGGTCCGATGAACAGGGTGCCGGGCAGGCCACGGATATTGTGGCTGAGCAGGCTGGTGAGGACACATGCGTCGCGGAACTGGAGATCGCCGACGATGAACTGACGCAGGACGAGGACCTTCCCAGGGCCTCGGGAGGGATCGAGGGGGGCCAGGGCGCAGAATGACCTATTCCCTCACCTGGCTCCCCGAGGTTCTCGAACGTGCCGGCCTCAAAGTCGCCGAAACAGTCGATTGGCGGACGCGCGGGCGCGCCGAAATGGGCGAGGTCAAGGGTGTCATGTGTCATCACACCGGCACTGCCCGCGGCGGCAACATGCCTACTCTCGACGTGCTTATCCGAGGTCGCAGCGATCTGAGCGGTCCCCTATCCCAACTCGGCCTAGGTCGCGATGGCACATTCTACCTCGTCGCGGCCGGCCGCGCGAACCATGCGGGTGCCGGGCGATGGGAGGGCATCGTTACCGGTAACTCGAGCTTCATCGGCATTGAAGCGGAACACAGCGGCCAGGCTTCGGACCCGTGGCCCGAGGTTCAGCTGGATTCCTATCGTCGCGGAGTTGCGGCCATCCTCGGGCGTGTCGGGGCATCCGCAAACATGTGCTGCGGTCACAAGGAATATGCGCTGCCCGCCGGCCGGAAGGATGATCCGATCTTCGATATGGCCACCTTCCGGTCGCAGGTCGGAGAACTGCTGCTCGGCAAGTCCCCGCCTCCGGCCATTCCACTGACCGACGGCAAGGGCCGTCCGACCCTCAGGCGTGGCAGCAGGTCGGACGATGTAAAAATTCTGCAGCGCCTTCTCGGTCTAGCAGATGACGGCAAGTTCGGGCCGAACACTGAAGCGCGCCTGCGCGCTTGGCAGCGCGCCCACGGGCTGGTTCCTGACGGCATTGCCGGTCCAGCCACCTGGGATGCGATCGATGACGAGCCGCCGGCTGCGGTCGTTGCAGCACTGGTGGCCGCCAATACTCCGGCTCCTCCCAAGAAAGGCGAAGGAAGCGCGTCGATCGCTCAGATTGATCTTCAATTCCTTGAGATCGCCTTTCCCGAGAACACCGATTCAGAGCTCCCGCTATGGATCGAACCGCTAAAGGTTGCATGCCGACGCTTTGGGGTCGACACCGACCGCGAGGTCTGCAGCTTTCTCGCAAACATTGCTGTCGAAAGCCGCGGCCTCACGCAGCTGACGGAGAGTCTCAACTACAGCGTCGATGGCCTTCTCAAAACGTTCGGTCGCAATCGCATCAGCGAAGCCGATGCGCACCGGCTCGGACGAAAACCGGGAGAGCGGCCTCTTCCACTCGAGCGTCAGGAGCAGATCGCCAATCTTTTGTATGGGGGTGAATGGGGTCGAAAGAACCTTGGAAACATACAGGCCGGGGATGGCTGGAGATTTCGTGGTTACGGACCGAAGCAGCTGACGGGGCGCGACAACTGCACGAGGTTTGGCGAAGCGATCGGCATGCCGGTCGACGATGTCCCGGCCTATCTCAGGACGCGTGAAGGGGGCTGCTTAGGGGCTGGCTGGTTCTGGAAAAGCCACGGCCTCGACAAATTCGCAGCGACCGAAGGTCTGCGAGATGATCGAAAGGCGATCAATCCCGGCCTGCTTGGTCTCGACGTCGTCGAGCGCCGGTTCGACGCACTCATGAATGAACTCGCGAGACGGGCCGTCCAGGCGACGAATTCGTAGTTCTTGGGGTCTCGCTCATTTGCGGCGGTAATCGGGGGAAAGATGATCTAGCGCCCGTTGATCTCACTGTCCGATATGGGCGCGCGATCAGAACGCGTCGGTATGAGCTCTGGATCGGACCGGGGCCCTTGGTTGCCCATAGGGTAAAGACCAGTCTTGCATATGGGAGACCAGCAATGGCTGCGACAACATCAAGGGAGAAGCTCGCCCGCAAACGCGAGAGGCGGAATCTGGCTGAGCTGAAGCGGCGGACAAAACGCGGCATCAAGGAACGGCCGGCGTGAGCAGCGAAGGTGCACCAGCTTCGCGACACCGCGTCTTATGTAAAGAAGCGGTTCGAGTCTTAGCAATTCTTGCAAGTCCGAAGAAAGACCCGGCGGACCTAGCCCGCCGGACCCTCTTACCTGGCCAGCCGGGCCATGCCCCGCCTTGCCATTCCTTGCCTTGCCAAGTGAGATCTACATAACACCAAGAAAAGCGTGACCGCCACCAGGTGAGTCATTTCTCCTATCAGTTACTCCTGAAGTAAGTCGGCGGGACGGGCCAGCCCAAGGTGGATTTTTGAGGCACACCGGTTCCGGTGACCTCCCATTCAGTCATACCAGATTGAGCTATCCGACTGGACAAATATCGGGGCACCAATTCCCGTTGACTCCCGAGACCTTCCATCAACCCAGCTCATGAGCTGCGACAGAGCATCAACCTGATCGTCATGGCGGGTCGACGGGAAGCCAAGCAGCTCAGCTTTGAATGTGGCGAGCCAGGGCGCATCCTCGGGAAGCAGTAGGTCCCCCGCTTCAATCATCGAGCTCACGCCATGAAGTCGCGAGAGCTTGTCGAGCTTTGCACGCGGCGCAATTGGCGATGGAACGCCATCCGGTTGCTCATTGCGCAGACGTTGGATCAACGCCGTGCCGTTGCCCGCATCCTCAATAAGAAGGGTAGATGCTTCCCAACTCCGCGCCAGCTGCCGAGCCATCTTCCACAGATCGGTGAACTCGACCTTCTCCCGCCACACGTGAAGGATGTAGATCTTCCGACGCTCGATTGCGGCCGTGATGCACACCGACCAATCGCAGCGCTCGTCATCCTTGCAGGCCGTATCCCAGCTTTGCACGATCTGCGCGTGCTCCGGGGTCTTCAAGTAAGTCCTCAACCACTCGGCCTTCACCACGTTGCCCTTCGCCGGCACTGGTTGCTGCTGATACTGAGCCTCGAACAAGACGGAGCCGATGCTCGCCTTGATTCGGAGCAGCTCGGCCAAGGGCTCGCGATCCACGTGCAGGGGCTCGCCCTCAGCTCTTTCATAGTAGCGACCACGTGTTAGCCCGATCATGCAAGGCTCCAGAGCAATGGCTGGCAGGCAGAGCTGATCCCATTCGCCCGACTCAAGCAGCATGCCGGCAAGATCGTATTGATGGAGCCGTTGCATTACGGTGATGATCGCGCCGTTCTTTTTGTCATTGAGACGCGAGGCGAGGGTCGTGGAGAACCATTCGTTCACCCCTTCCCGCACGGCTTCCGAGCTCGCCTCGTCTGGCTTGAGCGCATCGTCGATGACGATCACATCGCCGCCTCGCCCAGTTAGGGTTCCGCCAATTGACGTGGCGAGGCGACCGCCCCCGACCGTTGTATCGAAGTCATTGGTCGCAGTTCGCTGCGTGCTGATGATGGTTTTCGGGAACGTCCGCCGGTACCAGTCCGATTGCATGATCGATTTGCAGTCGCGGGCGAACTTAGCTGAGAGTTCATTGGAATAGCTGACGCAAACGAAGCTTTGGCGCGGATCGTGGCCAAGCTGCCAGGCAACCCAGGCGACTGACGCCGTGAACGATTTCAGATTGCGCGGCGGTAAGGTAATGAGCATCCGGCGGGAGATTCCAGCGACCACCAAACCAAGTGCGTGGGCCATCGCCTCAATGTGCCAATTGAGCATGAGCGGTGCGCCACCGCGGATGGTCGGGAACGCGCGCATCAGGAACGACGGAAAATCGCGCCGAACCAGTTCGTCGACGAACGCCTGCGGGTTGTTGACCCGCGAGAGAAGCTCCTGAGTCACCATCCGCTAGTCTTCAGAATCGTCGTTCGAAGATGGATCCGATGACCGGTTACCAGAGTCCAAAGGGGACGATTTTGGCTGCCCGTCACTGCCGAGCAGGTGGTCCAAGATTTGCTGGTCGGCTGCGGACAGGCGCTGGGGCCGTTGATCTTCGAGCCCCTCGAGCTGGATCATGTATTGGATGACACGATCGGCAGCGCGGACGTCACCTTTGGCGGCTTTCGCGATGAGGGACTTGAGCACCACCCGCCTTTTAGGAAGCTTCTGAGCCTTCCCGTGCTCGGTGATGTCCACCAGTTCATCGAGCTCGCGGCGAAGTTCAGCCTTCAAGCCCCGAGCGCGCCGAGGACGGCCCTTCGGATTGCCCGACTGACCCGGCTGAAAGCGGCTTTGCTTCGGTGGCTTGCCGTAGCCCACGTCGTCATCGCCGTCTTCGTCGTCAGACATCCTGTTCCCCCACCCGTTCCGCTGCAACTTCATCGAAGGTGCGACCGTCAGCGAGGGTGGCCGGCAGGGCACTCACTTTACAGAGCCGCTCCACGCCCGCATCAACGTACAGTGGGTCGAGTTCGATGGCCGCTCCTCGTCGGCGTGTCTTGTGGGCTGCGATCAGAGTTGTGGCTGATCCGCTGTAAGGATCCAGAATGATGTCGCCGCGGTGCGAGCAATCGAGGATTGCGTCCATGACCAGGGCGAGCGGCTTGACGGTTGGGTGCGCCTCAAGGTCCGCGTCTCGCCCCTTGCGGAACGTGTTGCAGCTTGGATAATCCCAAACGTTGGTTCGATAGCGGCCGGTCTCGCCGAGGCCGAAATTGTTGGTGTGGGGGCCGCTGCCGGCCTTGAACATGAAAATGAGCTCGTACTTCTGCCTGTAACAGGACCCCATTCCGGCATTGCTTTTATTCCAGACAATGAGCTGTTTCAGCTTCGAATATACTCCGTCCGCGGCATCGAGAATCTCGCGCATGTGCGACCAGTCCATGCAAACGAAATGTATCGAGCCATCGTTCGAAAACCGGACGCAGTTACGAAAGCCGGATCGCAGGAATGCCGTGAACTCCGATGCGCTCAGTTCGCCGGTGGCTTCGATAAATTCGCGGTGCTGAACCTTGCCTAGGCCCGAAACATGCCCTGCGATCGGCACATTGTATGGCGGATCACTGAAAATCATCGACGCTCGATCTTCGCCGAGCAGGACTTCGAAACTCGCTGCGTCACGCGAATTGCCGCAGTAGATACGGTGTTCGCCCACGGACCAGAGGTCGCCCAGTCTGCTGACGGGCACAGCGTCAGCAGCAGGAAGTTCCACCGATTCTTCGTCTGTCGGTTGCTCCTCGATGGTGAAGTCGAGGTCCTTGAGCTCGAAGCCAGTTACGGTCAGGTCAAAGTCCATCTCGAAGAGGAACTGGAGCTCCGCATTGAGGCGCTCCTGATCCCAGCCCGCGAGCTCGGCCAATCTGTTCTCAGCGAGGATGAAAGCCCGGCGATCGGCCTCGGTCAGGAAGGCGACCCGAATAACCGGAACGTCCTCGTAGCCGAGCTTGATCGCGGCCTGCCAACGAGCATTGCCCGCCACGATGGCGTTATCCTCGTCGACGATGATCGGAGCGACGAAACCAAAGCGCTGTATCGATGCAGCAAGCTGCGAGATCTGCTTGTCGCTATGGGTCCTGGGGTTCTTCAGATTCGGCGCGAGCGCACTCGTCGCCAGCAGTTCGAGGTGAGGATGATTGAGAAGAGTGGCCACGGATCGCTCCAAGCAAAGGAGCATCTCTAATGACCAATCAACTCGTCCAATTCGAACCAATTAATCATGCATCGATAGCGGGCTTAAATTCGTGCGTGCTGTCGTCGGATATGAGCAAATCCAGCTCAAAGTCTGGGTCGGTTCGCCAGATTTGCTCCAGATGAGACTCAGACGGGCGACGTCGCCGATTCACCGCCATGACCATGTTCACGATCGAGCGAGGCTCAGTCTTTGGGTCAATACCTCGAAGCAGGCAGTCAATTGCCTTTGCCTCCTTATTGCGGAACGTCGGCTGTTGCTCTTCTCTTCCCGGTGTGACCAGAGGCTTGCCGAAGCCATTGTCCTGGAAGAGATCGAGGAGATCGCGGACGGCTTCCTCGAGAACCAGATCAGGGGGTGCACCTTTGTTCGGTTTATACCGTTCATCGAAGCGAACTGCGGCCTCATGGAATGCAAACAACGAATCTATCGTTCGGGTGAGGAGATCGTCGGTGGATGACGGCTTGGCCTTGTCAAGCAGGGGCTCGAACGCGACGAGATACTCGGGTGTCACAGAATAGAGTGCGATCAGGGTGTTTTCGAGAGATCGAATTAACCTGCGAATAGCCGTCCGCTGTTCTCCTGGTACACCCCAGAGATGCTCAACCTCGCGGCCCTCAGCGAATGCTACGCCTATGCTTCGAAGTTCGGCGGAGAAGCTGGCGCGATCAAGATGGTCGACGCCTAAGGCTTCGCACACCGACTGAAGCAGTTCAGCGGGCAGAACGGGTACATTCGAAACATCATCAGTCGTCGCGGTCATTGGTCGCGCTTTCGATGTGATCGGCGGACGAAATCTGGAGCGCCGGGTACCTCGCCGCTGAAACTAGCAAGTTCGCGCCGAATTGCACTCGACTTCCGATCGAATTGGAGCGGTAGTGGACAGGTGAAACGCAGCCGGTCGCGACGACCGGCTGCGGCCCCGACCGGCTGACCGGCGGGGCTGTGGGTGGTGGGACGGCAATTGGGCCCTCCCGAAGAAAGGACCACCCAAATGGCCAAGAGCAAGACCACCAAATCGTCGACCAGGGCAAAGACTGGAAATAAGAACGACAAGGTCGTTGCGCTCATGCAGCGCGAGGGCGGCGCCAGCCTCGCCGAGATTACGAAAGCGACCGGCTGGCAGCCCCATTCCGCCCGCGCCGTTCTCACCGGCTTTCGCAAGAAGGGCTTAAAGATTGAGAAGGCGAAGGCCGAAGGTGTGACCCGCTGGTCGATTTCCGGCGAGCCGGCCAAGTGAAGAAGGCCGATCGGATTACCGAGGAGGTCCGGGCGCTCGAACGCCTGGACCTCCGTGGCCTCCGGGACGAATGGCGGAGGCGCTATGGTGCGCCGCCAAAAATACGCTCCAAGGAGTTGCTCGCGCGACTGCTCGCCTGGCGAATTCAGGCCGACGCGTTCGGCGGCCTCGATGCAACCACAATCCGCCTGCTCAAGAGTGACCGGCTGCCGCCGCCGAGGCCGACACTCGCTCCCGGAACCCGGCTGACTCGCGAGTGGCAGGGGCGCCGCCATGACGTCGATGTGTTGGAGAAGGGCTTTAGGTACGCCGGTGGCGATTATCGGAGCCTGTCGGAAGTCGCCCGAACGATCACGGGCACGCGCTGGAATGGCCTGCGCTTCTTTGGCCTGCGAGAGCTGCCAAAGTGAGCGGCAAGTACGCAGGGCGCGTGCGCTGCGCCATCTACACGCGGAAGTCGACGGATGAGGGTCTCGATCAGGAGTTCAACAGCCTCGATGCGCAGCGCGAGTCCTGCGAGGCCTATATCCGCTCGCAGGCCGGCGAAGGCTGGCGAGCGATTCCTGACCGCTACGACGACGGTGGCTTTTCCGGCGGCAATCTCGACCGCCCGGCGATGCAGCGACTGTTGGATGACGTTGAGCGTGGGCAGCTCGACGTCATCGTCGTCTACAAGGTCGACCGACTCACCCGATCGCTGATGGATTTCGCGAGGATCGTCGAGCGCTTCGATGCGAAAGGTGTGTCGTTCGTCAGCGTGACGCAGCAGTTTAACACAACATCGAGCATGGGACGGCTGACCCTCAACGTCCTGCTCTCATTCGCCCAGTTCGAGCGCGAGGTTACCGGGGAGCGCATCCGCGACAAGATTGCAGCCTCTAAGGCCAAGGGTATGTGGATGGGCGGCAACGTGCCGCTCGGTTACGACCTTGGGGAGCGCCGGCTCGTGGTGAACCCTGACGAAGCCGAGCAGGTTCGCCACATCTTCAGCCGCTATCTAGAGCTTCGTTCAGGCGTGGCCCTCGCGAAGGAGCTCCGCCGTAATGGGATTCTCTCGAAGAGGTGCGTTTCGCGATCCGGCCGTGAGCGGGGCGGCGCCCCATTCAGCTGCGGCGCTATCTACTATCTCCTTCAGAACCGGCTGTATCTCGGCGAGATCGTGCACCAGGGAGCGCGGCATTGCGGCGAACATGGCGCGATCGTCAGTCGCGAACTGTTCGATGCTGTCCAGGACGCATTTGCCGCAACGCGGCGGGCCCGGAGAGAACGCCCCAAGCGGGCAGCGCGCTTTCACTTGGCTGGTCTCGTCCGCGACGCTGGGGGGCAGGAAATGGCGACCACCTTCAGCTACGGTCGGAGCGGACGAATGTATTGCTACTATGTAACCGGTTCGCTCGATCCCTTGCGCGCCGACGGCGACAGACCGCTGCGCGTTCCGGCAGCGCCACTGGAGCGGCTCGTGCTTGGGATACTCGCCAGACTGCTGCAGCGCGAGGTCACGATTGCCGAGGCGCAGCAACATGTCTCCGCGATCGAACTGAGGGATCGCAGCATTCACCTCATACTCAAGTCGGACGGCCTGCTTGAGCCATTTGAACCGCTGAGCAGCGCAAGGGACAGGCTTCAACCCCTCTCGGAGCCCGACCGCCTCGTTGCAGATAACGACGGCCTCCGATTGATCGTCGACCGGTCGCCCGTCTTTCGTCGAGGCGGGGCGTCGCATACTGCTGATCTAACAAAGCAGGCCCAGTCAGATGCGGCCGCGCTACTGAAAACCGCGCACAGACTTCTCGTCTTTCATGGGATGTCTCCGCACAATCCCGTGGCACATGTCCGAGCTACTGCTCCATCGTGGCAGCGACATCGACGCACTATGGCTCTTGGATTGCTCGCGCCGGCTCTGCAGAAGGCCATCCTTCAGGGACGCATCGAAGGATCGATCGACCGGCTTATGTCGGCGCCGCCGCTCCTGTGGACGGACCAAGAGAAATTACTCAAAATTGCCTAGCGTCGCCTGCTTCTTCCCGGCCAGGGGAGTACGCCATCGAGCTCCGCGAGGCCGTATAGATTCTCATCCCGCGTCGCCTTGCTCTCGGCACGCGGGCGGAAATCCCCAACGTCTTCAACGTCCTCGAACCACAGCAACGACGCTGTTTGGTCATACGCATGTAAATGGCGCGCATCTTCGATCAGTGTCCCGTCCTGCTCCCAATCTGGAAACCACACCTCGACATCCACTTCTTCGGGTCCGGGAGGGATCCCGCCCGCTCGGGTTCTTGATGCTATCGAGCCGTCCGGAATATTCGCTCCGAGCGTGATCCAACCACTGGCATCGCGCAGAGCCATCGATCGAGATGCGTAGCGAACCTTGCCTTGCTCACAGAGTACGAACGCGCAGGGCAGTTTCGAGAGCGCGGCGAAGCGCGAGCCGGTCGCGAGCAACGAGGCTTCAAACCGCTGGGCGAGCGCGCCGATGGAGGCAAGCGAATAATCGGTCTTGTCGACCAGCGGTTTGAACAATTTGTAGGGCAGCAGCAGCTCAGCTGCGAAAACGTCGCACAGGACCTCATTGGGAGGGCGCTTTACATAGCTCCAGGATGGGACCGCGCCATGCTGCGAGGGCAAATCCAAGATGATATGAGCGAGTTCGTGGCAAATCGTGAAGCGCTGCCGCTCGTCGCTTTGGTTGCCATTGACACAAATGCCGAAGGCGCCATTCGGCATCATCATCGAAAACCCGTCCTCGTCCGCGCCAAGATCCTGGGCGACCTTGATCCTCGCCCCGACCTCGTTGGCATAAGCAACCAGCTCAACTGGGATCCCGGCCGGCGCGACCTTGCTAACCAAACCTCGCGCGCGCAGGACAGCCGTCAGCTCATCCATCGTCATGGCTCCAAAAGGCCCGCAGTCGGGCCAACATGATAGGATAGTCGGGCCGGCCGGTCCCGCGGTGAGCTAATGTCGCGAGCCCGCGAAACTCCTCGAAAGAAATACTGTCGTCGCTTGTTACGAATTCGACCAGCGCCGGAAGGGTCTCGGGGTGGCGGGCCAGGAACGATAGCATCTGCGCCTCGCGCTTGGGCGCCTTGAGCGCTTTAGCGAGCCTACCGAGCACTGCATCGGAGGGAGCGGTCTTGGACCCGATCTCCAGGCGTTGAATGTAAGCGTGGTCGACGTTCGCAAGCTGTCCCACCTCGCGAAGATTCAATTCTCGTCCATCCCGCAAGTGGCGAAGAAGCCTGCCGAGCCCGCTGGTCATATCGCTCCCCACATTGACATTTCGAACGCGTTCTCTTACGTGTTGTCTAGAAAGACAACATACGGATTGACTCGGCTCACACTCGGCCAATAATTGCAGCGAAACAGCGTTGTTCGACCGGACAGCCGAATCGCACTTTGGCCGACGAAATACAAGGCATCCCCTGCAACAGGGTGCATGGCGGAAGAGTCAAGCCTACTTAGGACGTCGCGTCGCAACGATGGAAGGAAAGGCCCGTGAACGACAAAGAAAAGAAGCCGGAGAAGTATTTCTACTTCGTCGATGGCGTGAAATATGAAAGCGACGTCGCGGAAATGAGCGTGGCAGATATCAAAGCGCGGGTGCCGAATGCCGAGCCCGCCGATAAGCTGTCGATCGACGGCCACGGCAACGAGCCTGATCGCCTGCTCAACGATGGCGACATCGTCAATTTCACCAAGGACAAAGGGCCGGTTCGACTGACCCTGGTGCCGAGCGCGAGCTTCGGAGCCTAAACGGATGAGCGCGACGGCGATTGACTATGCGGCAATGACGCCGCTCGAGCGCGAGTTCGAGGAGTTGCGGCAGCGCTATCTGAGCGCAACGCTGCGCCAGGTCGACGGGCAGTGGCTCGTGTCGATCGGTGACGTCGCGTTGCCCGCGGGTTGGAACAAGCAGACGACCGGCATCCATTTCCTTGTTCCTGCCGGTTATCCGCACGCCAATCCCGACTGCTTCTACGTCGACGCCGACGTCCGGCTCGCGAACGGCAATCCTCCGCAAAATTCCGCCTTTCAGCGGCTCGCCGACCTCGGCGAACTGCTATGGTTCTCGTATCACCTTCAGCGGCCGTGGAAGCCCGGCCGCGACCGGCTCTCCACATGGATGGCAACGATCATCGGGAGGCTCGCGGACGCTCGCTGATGCGGTTCGTCTTCACCGAAGAGATGCACGCCGCGACCAAGCGCGAGCTGCTCAGCGAGACCGATCTCGAAACCTGTGCGGTTGGCTTGGCGCGTGAGAGCAACGACCGTTTAATTGTCCACCGGGTGCGGATCCCTCGCGAGCAGGACTATGCCGAGCGAAGGTTGGCGTCGGCTCAGCTTCGGCCCGAATTTCTGTTCGATGTCGCCGCGGCCGCTCGCCGCGAGAACTGCTCGCTGATCTTCCTTCACACGCATCCTCGCGACGCCGAGCGCCCGACCTTTTCGAAGATCGATGACGCCGGCGAGACCCGCTTGGCCCATTTCCTCGAGCAACTCATGCCGGGCACTCTGCACGGCGCGATCGTCATGTCGCCCGGTGGAATATCGGCCCGTCAGCTGGCGACAAAATCGGAGGCGACCGTGTTTTCGGTCGGGCGCAAGCTACTGGTCGAGACCGGACGGTCGCCGGCGGAGCCAGCGGGAGACTTTGATCGTCAGGTTCGTGCCTTCGGCGCCGAGGGCCAGGCGGCGATCGCCAACCTGCGGGTCGGTATCGTCGGCTTGGGCGGGACTGGATCATTGACGGCGCAGCAATTGACCTATCTCGGTGTCCAGGACTTCGCGCTGGTTGACTTCGATCCAGTCGACAGGACGAGCCTCAACCGTCTGGTTGGCGCAACGCCCGCCGATGTCGGCGTTCCCAAGGTCAAGATCGCCGAACGGGGTATCCTGACGGTCAACCGCGTGGCTAAGGTGCGAACCATCGAAGGCGACGTCGGCGATGATCAGATCGCTCGCCAGTTGCTCGATCGCGATGTCATTTTCGGCTGCACCGACTCGCACGCCAGTCGCGCCATCCTCGGGCAGATTGCCTATCAATATCTGATCCCGCTCATCGATATGGGCGTCAGTCTCAGCGTCCGCGATGGCATGCTCGCGAAGATCACCGGCCGCATTCAACTGCTTGCTCCGGGCCTCCCCTGCTTCACCTGCCTCGAACTACTCGATAGCGAGCAGATTCGACGGGAATTGCTAACGCCCGAGCAACGGGCGGCGGACCGTTATATTCAGGGAGCACAAGAGCCGCAGCCCTCGGTCATCTCGCTCAATTCGACGGTGTCGTCGCTCGCAGTCTCGATGTTCCTAGGCCTCGTTACCGAAGCTCCGCTGGAAGCGACCTTCCAGCGCTATGATGGACTGAAAGGTCTGGTTCGGCCCGTTGCAGGATCCATTGATCCTCATTGCTATGTGTGCGCTCACGAAAATGGACTCGCCAGAGCGGACAGCTGGCCGCTGCCGACGAGGGCGCCGAGGTCGTGACGGGCGAGACCTTCCCCGTGCCGATCCGCAACAGGATCTTATGGTTTGGGGGTCGCTCGGGGCGCGACGGCGATGACGAATTCAAGAACCGAGATCTCATTCTCGATTGCCGGCACTTGTCGCCGCTGACCGACCAAGACCTGATCGGCGTCAGGGGGATCGTTTATTGCCTTGACGGCGTCGAAAGAACCGCAGTCCGTAAGCACCTTCTAGCGAACCTCGCGCGGATCGAGAATCACGGCGTAGCGACGTACCTGCTCGCGCCGCAGGATTCCGACATCACTCACTTGCAGGATCAGGTCGAGGCTGCGGGTTTGAGCAGGCTCTCGGACGTCGGCACCGGCCCGCCAGGCCATCCGCCGGACCATGCGATCGCGCAGGCCTTCCTACGCCACAATCCGCGTCTTCCTTGGTCTGATGGCGTCACCATCGACAAGCCCAAATGGGTGAAGCTGTCCGCCGCGGACGAGTTGCTGTTGAAGCGCGCTTTTTCGGATACCAAGACGATCCGGCTTGAGCCTTTATCTGGCGGTAAGACTGCCGACGCCTTCCAAGTCCATGCGCGGTTCGAGAAGGGCAGCGTGCTGGTGCGCCCACTGCCTTATTTCGCCAAAATCGGACCGCGATCGAAAATCGAGATTGAACGCGCGAACTATGAAAAGCTCGCGAACTTCTACATTCCGTTCCATTTGCGGCCGAATATCGATGACAACCGAACGGTGTTGGGGTCGACACGCGGTTGCCTCGTTGGCAATTTCGTCGAGTTCGCAAAGCCACTCTGGACCACGATCGAGGATGGCAACTTCAGCGCCGCCGTCAATGCGTTATTCGACCAGACCCTGAGCGGCTGGTGGTCGCAAGCCTTCAATAATCAAGGCGGCGTCACGAAGAACCAGTCTGTCGCGGGCGAGCTCGGCGACCAGATTTTCGATCATCGCAACGTTATCCCCGAACATCTGGACCAAGCCAGCAGCTGGGGCCTTAGGAAATCACCCACCGAAATCTACGAAGCTCTTCTCGATCGCAGCGGCGAGGAGACTTTCTATCGCGTGCCTTTCCATGCCGATCTTCACCCGGATAATATCTTTGTTCGTAACGGTGACGCCATCCTGATCGATCTCGGCTCGGCTCGGATGGGACCGATCGCCGGCGACCCGGCGTGCTTGGAAGTAGCTCTGGCCATGGACGTCAGATTCTCGGACGTCGGGATCGACCCAAACCGCTGGAACACCGACGTCGACCGGCTATTCGCTTGCGAGGCGTTCGATCTGCCTCTTACTCCAGTCGATGCGCAGACTCCGTGGCAGCATCGGATCAATGCGGTGAGGAAGGTGCGGACGCTGGCTCAGGCAGCCCAGACGTGCCCGACGGGATATCAATCGGCAATTGCCATGTATCTACTTCGCCGGGCAATGTACGCCGCCCATGATTTTCGCGAACAGCCGAGACGGTTCCGCCAAGAGTTGCAGGCAATTGACGCGCACCGCCGCGCCTACGCGCTGATCCTGGCCGAGCGCCTCGTTTTTGGAGTTTCAGAGTCGAAGAATGACAACCAGCGTCGCCCGCAAAATCCGCCTCCGAGGAACGGTCGAAAGCCGTCACGAAGCCAACGATCTTCTCGAGGCGGCCGGCGATAGCGTTCTCGTCGTTCGCGGTCGCCCGCGATCCTTTGTCATGGCCTGCCCGGATGGTTGCGGCGCGATTCTGACCGTCAACCTCGACCCCAGGGCCGGCAAGGCTTGGAAGCTATACGAGCGCGGACGCACGAGTCTTTACCCATCCGTATGGCGCGACGGCGGATGCGGCGCTCATTTCATTGTGTGGAAGGACCGCATTGTCTGGTGTGGCCCACACGGAGTCGATGACAGCGATCTGGAGTATGAGGGCGCGCTCGAGGCCAAGATCATCGGCGCTCTGACGGCATCTCCCAAAACCGACTTGGAGATCTCCGAGGAGCTCGACGAGATCCCGTGGGAGGTCGAGCGATCCCTCAAACGCCTGCTGAAAGCGGGAAGGGTTGCGGCAATCGGCGCTCGGCCGATCCGGTTCGTGTTACCGGCCTCAGACGAACGGGACGCTTCCGGACCAGGCGCCCCGAGTGCTCCACGTAGGAAGCGGTCATGGTGGTCGCGTCTGTGGAAGCGCTGATCCTCGAATCACGATGTCGACGTCTATCCACAACAAAAATAGCTGTGCGCGCCTAACATGCTGGACTGCGATTCCGCTTGGCCTACCATGATCGTTCGGCACTCGGCGTCTGCACCAAACAGGGGCTGAGAGCGGGGAGCAAATGAGGCTCCCTGTCAGGACAGCGGCCCCTTCCAAAAGGGCTGTGCTGCGAACTCCCAAGCTCCCCGCTACGCCGACACTATACCGCACCGGTATGTGAGCAATCACATTTTGCGAAAACCGCACACTTTGTCCACACATTCTGGACTACATGGTTAGCGGCCCACCGTGCCAACAGTTAATCGCTCCCAACGGTCCTGCCACTCGCCCCGAGCAAGGTCCGCTTTGGGTGGAAAGCGGACGTGACTCAATGCTCCCTCGGGGCGCCAGTCGCCACCGGTCTTGCTCCGCCGATTGTGCAGCGAAAATACCGCGAAGCCGTCCGCTCAGGTTCGAGCGTCATTTCATTTTCCCTGGGTGATAAGCGCAGAGTCTCGGTGGCATCCCAGACATGTCCTTCGGCGGAATATTCTGCGGTGTAGTGAATCGTGTGACCGGTCTGTCGAATGATATGGGTCAAGCGACCGGAGAACTCGTCAAAGTAATTCAACGACCTAGCGCCGACATGGAGCGCCAACCTTCCACGGGCGCGGTCGCATGGGCCCGGTGCGCGGTACCAATCTCCGCGAAACTTTGCTGGGAACGACGGTGATCGTGCGGCCCAGGCTGCCGATTGGAGCGACGCAAAGCATACGGCGGCCAAAGCCGACGCGATGAGGGGCGGAGAATAAATCCGAACATTCATCTCAGCCTCCTCCGAACTCCAAGATTAGGCAGCAGCTTCGCAGCAAGTCCTAGTGTCCGCAACGGCTGGAAAGCGGACACTAGCTGATGCGGCGGATTAGCCTCCGACCGACGCGCTCGGCATCTTGTGGGTGCAGACGAAAGCAATGGGCTGGATGCCGTGGTCGGTGCAGTCGCAGGTCTCGTCGTCCACGCGAGCGATGATGGGCGAGCAGCCTAATGTCCGCAATGGGTGGAAAGCGGACCTTAGCGACCGGTCGCTTGCTCCAAGCTCTTTTGATGAAAGAAGGTCTCAGGCCCAATCTCGTCGGGTGGGAGAGTTCCATGCTCGGCAGCCAGCGCGATGAGGATTGACCAACGGTCGGCAGGTCGCCCACCGGCTTCCTTCACCTTAGCTGTGCTAAGTGGGACAGTTCGCCGCACCAAATCGGCCACGGTTACAATCCCAGCGGGCAAGCGCCCCGGGTCCACCCGCAGGAGCGACAGGCCAGCGAGTGCGATTAGGGCAAGAAGGGCAGCGACAATCCAGTGCCCTGTAAGCAGTGCGACGATGCCCGCTAGGATGCCACCGACCAGCAGGTGGCCACCGGTCATGCCCAGCCAAGTGAGTTCGTAGGGCGGAAGCCGTAGCCCGGTGTCATCGGCCAGTTTCTTGAACAAGCGAATGGGCTGCAGCCCAGCCGCGGTAAGTGCGCTGCCCGGCGTGACCCCACGCTTGTCACCCGAACTAAGCGAGCGCCTCATTCGGTAGAACACCATCGAAGAACCGCAGTTACCGCCTTGGCCGTCCCAATCCGGCAAGTGAGCGCACACAACGTCGTATAGGTCCCCAACAGTGCAGCACCGCTCGGCCTCCTCGTTCTCGATTTTGATGCCGAACGTCGCTTCTACTTCTTCGAGCAGATCGATGGCCCCCCACTCGGGGTCGAGGTCCAGGGATTTGGCCATCTCCGAATAATGCGCCCTTGGGTTCGCGACCGCAATGTCCGCACTGGGTCGAAAGCGGACACTCGCTCTAAAGTTGACTAAGCCACCTTCGGCCAATGAAACTGGGCTATGAATCGCAACGAAGCCGACTTTCCCTTCCCCAGCAACGATCCCGACGAGTTGCGGCGCCTAGCCAAGCGCGCCCGCAGAACGGCGAAGCATCTTGTCCGGCGCTTTAGGTCCGGTCGTTATGCGGAAACGGTGAAGACAGCCGAAGACTCTGCCTTGCGCTTAGCCCAGCGGTACGAGGATCGCGCCGACGAGTTAGATCGGGAGCGGATGAAGCATTCCTAGTGGCTGCTTTGGGTGGACAGCGGACATTGAAGGTCGCCGGTTCGTGCCATACGCTAGTCGGAATGCGGCCTGAACCATTTCTCGGCCTATTGCTCGGCCTTGTCTCGGGTTGCCAATCGGGTGAGCGTGCAGAACAGCGATTAGCGGTCATCGAAGTGGCAATCGAGGCACCCGACGGCTGTCGCGTTTCGATCGACGGCACCAGCTTCTCGCTTCCCAAAGAGGAGAAGGCCTTGCTCGCTAGATTGATGCTGAAAGCAAAGTCCTTTCCCGACGCGGACATTAAGAAAGACGTTTCGGTCCCCTACAAGTGCGTTGGCGGGGCCATCTTCCTCGCCCAAAGGGCTGGCTTCCAACGCGTCGGCTTCATTGCCGAGCCGCCTCCGCCGCCGAGGCAATAATGTCGGCAAAGGGTGGAAAGTGGACATTGCGCGGAGTTTGGATTTCTGGCTCTATTTTCCGGTGCGATATTTGATCGTCGTCGCTGCTTTTGCCGTCGGACTGCCCACAAGCATGGCTTCCGCGGCTGTGGCTTCGTCAAAAGCTCGGGTGTGTATTGAGCGAGAAGAACAGAACGGTAGCCTGAACATCGCGCCGACGATCCTGAGCATCCGCTCGGTGACGACCGGCAGAGTCCTGGCTCGCAAGGAGTTTAATGACCCAGGGTCACTGTGCGCCGAAGTGCCGCGAGGGCGATATGTCCTGATCGTTCGACTGGCTAAGCCTTGGACGCGCAGTCTTCCGCTCCATTGGTGGACCCGAACGTTTCCGCTCGATCTTCGAGGGGGTCACGCCACCTACCTCATGACCAATCCACCGAAGAACGACGAGTTTCAGGCGATGATAGCCGGACCCGATGGTTGGCACCGGCTTTGGCCCGTCCATCGGGTCCGTTAGTCTGCTTTGGGTGGAAAGCGGACATAACGCGACGGCTAAACGATTGCCTCTGCGTTGAAAACGGCGAGCCAGCCAGCGAGAGCAAACGCCGCAAGGACGATGTAGAAAATAACCCGGTTCTGCTTGCCCTGGTAGGCGACCGCGATGAACGGCAGCCAGTTCGCCACAACGAATGGAGCGATCGGCGTATGCGGCGAGACGAACGGAACGGCAGCTAATATCGCCGACGCTGCGAGGGAGACCGCGGCGAAAAAGGTCAGTCGTGAGCGTTTCAGAACCACCGTGGTCCGGAGCTACAGCTCATCGGCCAATGTCTGCAATGGATGGAAAGCGGACATCACGGGCTGATATAGTCACCGGGTGTCGGCATACGCGAAGATCGACGAAGTCGAGCAGACCCCCAAGTTCGGCAACTGCGGGCCGAATGGCTGGGGCTTCATACTTTGGAGCAATCTCTTGGACGATGAAGCTCCGCATCGAACCATGCTGGAGCAGTTCGCTCGTGCCCACGAAGGCTTTGCTCTGACATTACCGAAGCATGATCGTTACGAAGACTTCGTGGAGGGTTCGCTCAGGTGGGAAACTCACGACGTGTGGGTCTACTACGAGACGATCCTGAGCCATCTCTCGCTGTGGTCTTCCGATCGTCAAGCTGTCGAGGAGCTAAGGGCTCTTATTGTCCCGGTGGCGTCGAAGATGTGAATGTCCGCAATGGGTGGAAAGCAGACATTGACTGTCCCTGGTGCCACGGCTCCAATCAGGGCATGCGCGAGGAACTGATTTCCAAAATCACATTGGACGATACCGGGAGGCTTTTGCTTAAACCAAGCGAGACTGCCTTCGATGATCTTCACATGGCAGGTGCATGGGGCTTCCGTTGGGATGCGCCGACCGGCTCGCTAGCTATCCCCATCCCGAGAGAATGGAGTTACTGCGATTGGTTTGGGCATGTGGTCACCATCATTGGCCGAGAATACGGCGTTCACTTGAAGGTGGGACCTCACACTGAATGGACATCCGTTCCATCTTCGGTGCAGGCCGAAATCGAAGCGTCGAACGTCTGACTGCTAACGTCCGCAATGGGTCGAAAGCAGACATTAGAATTCGCGAAGGAATAGGTCCAAAGCCGCGGCGAGTCTCGAAACCGTGCATTCGAATTTGGCTCGAGAGACTGAGGGCCGGAATCAGGCCTGCAATGGCTCAGCCTCGGCGTCTCTGGGGACGGATTGTAGGCGAAAAAGGCGCCATTATTATACCAACAAAAGCAGAGACTTTAAGTCTCAAAATGTGGGTGGAGGAGCAAGCTTGAATCGAACCAGAGAGACAGGTTCCATCATCCCCCTAAGTCAAGTGAGTCGCTCTTCTCGTGAGAGAAGTCCAGTCCATCAATGACGCTGGCCGCGAATGTCCGGAATTGGTGGAATGCGGACGCCGGACGGGAGCCGGAAAAGTAAACGGCCCGGGCGCTAGGGCCGGCCCGGGCCGTCTATTGCTAAACACCTGGATGCTCCTTCCCAGTAGTTCGTAGAAAGCAACTCGGAGAGTGGGAATACCGAGAGACTCCCGCTCCGTGGAAGGAACAGCCTTGCAGTTGACGATTACTTGCGATCCTTGGCAATCATATCTCGCAGGAGCTGGTGATCGTTGATCGGACGCCGAGCCACCTCGTGCTTACCCAGCACCGTCTCCACTTTCGCTCCCACGGGAAGACTCATCCGCGGCCGGGGCCTAGATCTGCTAACAACTTTACAATCACCGGTCGCCGATGGGCAGTAAACGCAACCATTCTTGTTGCAGATGTCAATTTCTCCCTTATCATTGACATTCCACGCGCATCGAGAACCGCTCGCAGTACTATCGATACACATGCCAACGGCTTCTCGTCCTTTCGTGGCGGAAACTGGAGTCGATGAGAGCAACATTATCGTCCCGCCGATCAAGGCAATTGCGTAAAGCCACTTGGTCGAGATCGGATGTTCTAACCAAGACATATCCTTTCTCCTTCAGGTTCCGAGTCGGCACGCCCAAGTATAACAAAGATTAGCTCGTCGACTAAACCGCAGTCATGTAGAATGAATGCGCCTCCTGACACTTGCGCCTCCTACGTCTCATGGTTTGCGGACGACTGATCTCAGCGTGCCGTCAATGTCCGCAATGGGTCGAAAGCGATCAACACGCGATGGCGCCGCGACAAAATCCTACGCGAAGCGGAAGCGTCGGAACGCTTGCGGCATTCTGCTCTTTGTTGATTTCTCGCAAGAACAGGCAGATAATGCCGCTTCGTCCAGCGTGCCGAGCTGATGACCGCATCGCGGCGATAAGCCGCGACAACCTCCTTTGGAGGCTACGGTCATGCACCATCATCAGACTTCTGGATCCGCGCGACATGGGGACGATTGGCCCCTGTTCCTTCACTAACGTCGCCATTGTGAACCCGTGCCGGGCAGCACGGGTTCATCACGCCCCTCTTCCGCGCGAAGGCCATGTTTCGGCCTAAGGAGATAGCCATGGCGACGTCGGACAACAGCAAGGCATCGGGCGCAAGCCGCCGCAAACCCGCGCTCAGTGTCGAGCCGAAAATCACACAAGCGGGATTTGATTTCCGGCTGAGAGGCTCGGGCTGGGACGTCGTCCCGCTCGAGATCGCGCTTGGAAAGGAGCCCGTCCGGCCGCAGCGGATCCTAATAGGTTCGCCGGTGATCGGGGGTCTGCGCCCCGCGCCGGACGGCGAATTTCTGATTGAGCTCAGTGCGCGCGACCTTCCGGTCGGGAAGCATCGGATCTCCGTCCGCGCATTGTGCGAATCCCTATCGCTCAATGCGAGCACCTCGATCGAGGTCGTGCCTTACCCGGCACGGACGCGGATGCCCAAGGAGACCGAAGACCAGGCGCGTCGGCGCGACATCAAAGCGGCGGGCGGCGGCGGACCGCTGATGCGCCAGCTGCACTGGTTCGAGCGCAGATTCGGCCATCTCGGCTTCATTCCTGATGGCGTCCGCAAGGTGCAGATCGACTCGGTCCGCAGGCTTCGCCGCAGGCGTCCCGAGGTATTTGAATTCGATAACGAACCGGCAGGGCAGCCGGTGCCGGGTACATGCAATTGGACGCCGGTCGGACCCGGGCCGGTGATCGTTTCCCCGACGACCGCCTTCGTGGGGCGGGTCATCTCCATCGCTTTCGACCCCAACAATCCCGATACGGTTTATGCCGGAGCGGCGAACGGCGGCGTCTGGAAAAGCCTGGATCGCGGTAAAACCTGGTCGCCCAAGTCCGATTACCAGATCAGCCTCGCCATCGGGTCGCTGGCGATCGATCCTAACAATCCCCTTCGGATCTTTGCCGGAACGGGCCAGTACGGCGCCGCGGTCGGCACTTTCTACGGCAACGGAATTCTCTATTCGAGCAATGGCGGCGACAGCTGGACGGAGCTCGCGACGGCGACTTTCCAGCGCGACGAAATCTCGCGCCTGCTGTTCGATCCGACCGACGGGACCTCTCAAAAGATGCTCCTTTCGTCACGGCAGGGCGTGTACGAGTCCGTCGACGGCGGGGTGAACTGGACGCTCCTGCGCGCGGGCGCGGCGAGCGACATCGTGGCGCTGAAGAGCGGCCCCAATTTGCAGGTCATCGCCGGTGTCGACAGCGTCGGCCTTTTCACGGCGACGCGGACCGGCACCACCTGGTCAGCCTGGACGCAATATAGCAGCACCGCCTTTCCGACGACGTTCCAGCGCATCGTGCTGGGCCAGTGTGCCAAGCATCCGGACAAGATCTACGCCGGTTTCTCCGCCGGGCAGGGAATTGCGGGAATTGCGAAGACGACGAACGGCGGCGGGAGCTGGAGCTTCGTCACTCCGCCATTGTTCACGAATCTGACCACGACCTCGGCGACCGCCGGCGCTCCTGCGCATACGCACGGTGTTACCCTCTCCGACGCAGCCATGACCGGGGGCACGCTCACCTATACGTCGACAAATGCGAGCGCCGGGCCCGCGCATACGCACGACGTGACGCTTAGCGCAGGCCAGCTCGCGACCATCCGCGACGGGACCGGGTCCGTGTTCGTGACGTCATCGTCCGCAAGCGGGCATACGCACGGCTTCTTCCTTGATCGCCGACGCGGCGGCCAGACGTGGTACGACTTCTACATGGCCGTGCACCCGGATGACCCGAACACGGTCTATTACGGTGAGGTCAACCTGTGGAAGACCACGACAGGAGACGGGCCGTGGACCTCGCTGCCAATCCTGCACACCGATAATCATGCGTTCGCCTTCGCTCCCGACGACCCCAACCAGATCTGGATGGTGGGCGACGGCGGGATCTACATGTCGGCAAACGGAGGCGGCACGATCGAGCATCGCAATCGTGACCTTCAGATCCTCGAATATATCAGTGTGTCGCAGCATCCCCAGTGGGAAACTGTGATGATCGGGGGGACGCAGGACAACGGCACGCACCGCTATACCGGCAGCCCGGCATGGGAGTTCTCGGATGGTGGCGATGGCGGCTTCACGGCGATCGATCAAGGCACGCCCTCCCGGATGTACCATGAATATGTCTCGACCGTCTTCTACCGGTCGGACTCGAACGGTGCGCTCGGAAGCTGGGCAGTCAAGAATTCAGGCGTCACGGGCGGCAGCGAATTCTATTCGCCGTTCGAGCTCGATCCATCCAACCAGAGCGCGTGCTACTTTGGCGGCGCTCAGCTCTGGCGAAGTGCCAACAACGCCGATAGCTGGGCTGCGATCACAAGCATCATTCCGAGCAACATCACGGCGATCGCCGTGCATCCGGCGGACTCAAACACGATCTTCGTCGGAACCACCGGAGGCCGCGTCTTCCAGGTGCAAAAGACCGGCGCAACTTGGGCGATTGCCGACGTCACGACAACCGAGATCACCGGCACGGGATTGCCGGTCGGCGTTTACATATCGGACCTTGCCGTGGATGCCGCCGGAAACATCTGGATCAGCCTTTCATCCGTTCTCTGGTCTGAAACAACCGGTGAATTCAGTAACGACCACGTCTATCGGCGCCCCGCCGGCGGCGGAGCATGGGTGAGCATGTCCGCCGGCCTTGCCCAGGCGAACCCGGTTAACTCCATCATCATCGACCCGGCCAGCAGCACCCGGCTCTTCTGCGGATGCGATGTGGGCGTTTTCCGCACGGACAACGGCGGAATGAGCTGGACTGCATGGGACCAGGGGCTTCCCAATGTGGCGGTGTTCGACCTCAAGATTCATTCACCGCGCCGCCTGCTCCGCGCGGCGACTCACGGCCGAAGCATCTGGGAGCGGCCGATCGACGCGATGAGCTGCCCGTTGGTGGACGTTTACATGCGCGACAACATTCTTGATTCCGGCCGTGTCCAGCCCGTCCCGGAAGCCGTACATCCATTCGATCCGACGATCTGGGCGGGACACTGGACGAGCGAGGATGTGAAGGTGGACGGTCCTGAGCCAAACTTCCAGACACCGTCCGCGGTCAATGATTATGTGAGCTTTGCCTCTCTCCAGCACCGGAAGACGCGACGCAACAAGACCAACCGTTTCTACGTGCAGGTCCACAACCGTGGTGTGAATGTCGCGCATAATGTCCAGGTGCGCGGCTTCTTCACCGGTGCGTCCGCGGGCCTGCCGGCCTTGCCGGCCGATTTCTGGACCGGCGGGCGGCCGTTCAGTGGGACCCCGTCGGGACCAGATTGGACGCCGGTCGGAGCGACCATCAATCTCGGCGATCTCGAGCCCGGAGAGCCGGGCATTGCCGAATGGGATTGGTTCGTTCCCAATGCGGCGCCGGCGCACTCATGCCTGCTCGCGGTTGCGACCTCGACCGAGGACCCCATCACCGGCGTCGGAGGCCTCGACCCTGACGCCCTTGTCGTCAATTCAAAGCACGTGACCTTGAAGAACCTGGCCGTCGAAGATGCGGTTGCCGGAACGGAAATGTCTCCCGAACAGGCATTCATGACCGACATCCACGCAAGGTCTCGCGAGGATCGGATCGCCACCTTGCGTATCTTGTGGGGCAACTTGCCCGCGAAGACGCGTCTCTACCTGGCCGTGTCCAGGGGCCCGGACGGCAGGCCCGTACTCGACGATAAGTTTCTCGAGCGCGGCGGGCCGGGGATTAAGGTTTCGGACGGATATGCAAAGCTCTTCCCAAGAGAGACGGCGGATGCGCGGGGTTGTCCGATCACTTTCGATCGCAAACATGTTTTCGTCCTTTCTCCAGACGAGAAGAGACGAACCGACATCCCGGCCGTTCGCCTGAGCCCCGATGGCCCGGTCCGAGTGGGCATCAACCTTGCCCTGCCCGCGGGCGTGAAGGGCGCGTTTCAATTTTCGCTGCTGCGCGTCGCCGGGAAACAGGTTGTCGGCGGAATGACATACGAAGTTCGGACCAAGGCGAAGTGAAGTAGCCGACCGAGCGCTAGGAAGGAGCTGACCATGGACTTCATCGAACGGATTTTCGGTATTTCTCCGGATGGCGGTAGCGGCGCAACCGAGGCGGCTTATGTTGCGGCGTTGATCGCTGGCGCGCTGCTACTCGCCTGGCGGCGTCGCAAGCGCCGCCCGCCAGTGACGAAGACAACTGGCACGCTCCGGTGATTGCCGACAATATCTGGAGTGAGGCGCGAAGGACCTTTCTTGAGCTACCCGGCGTGGTCGGCGTGGGTTGGGGAGCCAAACTGCGCTCCGGCAAGGTCGTCGATTACCAGTCGATCATCGTCTTCGTCGACGCAAAATTGCCTATTGCAGAACTGCCCCCGGAGCAGGTGATACCGAGTTCTTTTCGTGGTGTGCCGACCGATGTTCGTGTGCCGCTGATCACACGCGAGACGGATCCGGAGGCGCCCCCGGGAACCGACATGTGCCTCACTGACAATATGTGGATCGATTGGGGCAAGGTCCACCGTCGACAGGTGGCCGGCACTCGAGAGGGGTGAGCCTATGGTCACGAGCAACACGGTCGGCGATCTCTTCGTCATTCACGATCCCAATGGAGAACTCGAGACGGTCGTCGGCGGTCAAACGACGCTGGATTGGGTGGCAGTGTATCAAGTGCTGCGAGTGTCATTCGGGGACCATTATGACTTCATGAGCTGCTATCTCGATGTCGGTGGCGGCATGATCAACATCGGATCGGCTTCGAGCACGATCTACAATGAGACCAGCGGTATCGGTCGGTGGACTGCCGCCAACGGTTTCAACGAACGCCCTACCTGGGGCACCGCCAAGCTTCAGCATTATGCGTACCACTCCACGAATCTGGCGAGCATCCCAATCAGCACCGTGCTTCACGAAATTGGGCA
>Ga0268264_10000391_pt1 | contig 63117 bp, 57 predicted proteins | sample KBSSwiS32_FD_190357 | JGI IMG/M metagenome (GOLD analysis project Ga0268264, IMG submission 190357) | Switchgrass rhizosphere microbial communities from Kellogg Biological Station, Michigan, USA - KBS Switchgrass S3-2 (SPAdes) (version 2) | ecosystem: Host-associated > Plants > Roots >... | reverse complement strand
TCGAAGCAAACTACCGTGCGGACCCCGCGCGCCGCATTCTCGGGGGGCACTCTTTTGGCGGGTTGTTTACGCTCTATGCGATGTTTACCGACTCCTCGCTGTTTTGGGGATACCTGGCCGGTAGCCCGGACATCGAGTTTGCGGATCATTTCATCGTCAAACAGGAAGAGGAGTTTGCCAAAACCCACAAGGACCTGCCGGTGAGAATATTTTTCGCAGCCGGAGGCGATGAGTCGCCCTTCGCGCCCCGAATCGCTTTTGTGCGGACCTTTGCAGGCCGCAATTACAACGGCTTGCATTGGGATGGGCGCGTGATCGAGGGGGAAGGTCATGCGAGCGCGAAACCCGAATTCTACAGTCTCGGGTTGCGGTTTCTGTTCGGCAACGGATGAGCATTCGAGCGCCCAACCGTCACGCGCGCCTGCCGATCGGCCGCCAGGGCTCAGAGGCGGGGTGTGGCCGCGGAGATCTTAAATGCCAACACCACTTGGCTGCGCAGAGTACGCAGGAAGCCGAGCTGCTCTGCAGTGAGCTTGATACCCTCGCGCACGGAGTCCGCATACAGCAGGCCGATGGCCTTGGATTTGTGTGTTACCGGAAGCAACACAAAACTCTGTGGGTTGATACCCTGGCGAAGCCACTCGGGAATCCGCGGAGTTATGTCTGCCGATCTCGCGTTCTCAATGACCAGGTCCACGCTCTTTTCGATCGCCGCATGGAAGACGTCGGGTGCGGATACCAGCGGGAAACCACAGAGCGGGATCGCCTGCTCTATCTCGAGACCGAAGCCGAAGCGCGCTCGCATGGTGTTCAGGCGCGTGTCGCGCATGAAAATCATTGTGCGGGAGAAACCAAAGCCGCGGTGCATCGTCTCCAGCACCATTCGCAGAACGTCGTTCAGGGCGAAATCCGCTGTCAGTGCCTCGGTCACATCGCGTATGCCGTCGGCGATAACATTCTGCACATTGGCGGTGGATCCCTGATTTTCAACGACATCCGCTGCTACGGCGTGCTCCGGCAGCGGATTTGCGGACACTTCCTCAATGTCCGTCGTGCCCCCGGTCCAAATACGCACGGCGTTCAGAGCTGGGCTGCCAGCCGTCGACAGACTCATAGTCGTAGAGCAGTGGCCGATTTCAATCAGAGCCTGGTCAATGGCAGCGGTTAGAACTTTGGCGTCGAGTTTGACCACAGCGCTATAACGCTTGGACAGTGCATGCAGCGCCGCCGGTTTGTCCTCTAAAGAAGTGCGCAGCGCCACGGTATACAGCTCGTTAGCAAGGTTGGCAGCCAACCTGAGGTTCGCGCCGTCTGAGGTAGGCGGAGACATCTCGCGCGCCGGGAGGCTCTGCATGCCTTCCACCAGCCTATCTGGAAAATTCCAGTGTCGTGCGAGGCCCACGCCGAGTTTGCGATAGGAGATTCTGATCACCTGCGTGGCGGCTGCCTCCTCGGCCATACCGGCGGCGACCAGCGACGCTATTTCCTTGCTCTCTTCGTAGAGGAAGAAAGTGGTCACGAGCTTACCGAGGTTCTGGCACATCGTGCAGATGACAGCTTCTTCGGCGTTCGGCAGGCCTAGTCGCTGACATAGCGCTTTGGATAGAACTCCCGCAAAAAAAGCACCCAGGAGCTCGTCCTGGACAGACTTCTCCTGTGAGCGCCCCTTTGAGAACTCGAGCATCATCAGCGCCATCGCGGCGTTGCGCACCGCTTCGCAGCCGAGAACCAGCACGGCCCTGGAGATAGTTCGAATGCCGCCCTGATGTTGGCCGAAGACGCTGGAGTTGACCAACTGCAGCAGCTTGGTCGTCAGCGATACGTCGCGGAGAATGACCTGAGTGATTTGTTGTGCGTTGTGGGAATCCGAAGCGACGACCCGATTGACGTCACTGATGGTGGTGGACAGCGTTGGGAACCCCGAGCAGTCACCTAAGCGACGCAGCACCGCAGCCAGTGGGCTCTCGAGTTCTTGATTGGTACTCGGGATGGTGGTCGCCATGCTCGCAACGTTTGCGTCTCAAACCGTAATGAAACCCGATTGTCGGCGTCGCACGGTGACGGGAATCGGTCCGCGATGTCAAGCCGGATGTAACGAGTTGGAGAACTGTGCCAGGGAACCCATGGCGACGGCCCGCAATGGCGATCGCAGTGCATCCGAAGCCATCACAATGGAGCTGTTGGTCGTACGTGCACTGCACCAAACTCCAACGAGTTGCGTGGTTGAGATCGGATGGTGCTGAGCTATGTGCCTCGGACGGGGCGCTTGCAGACCTGCACAGGCTAAACCTGAGCCGGTCTGGTCTGTCGCCGCGGCCTCGCGCGCAATGTCGCGACTTCCAAGGGCCAGCTTCAGAGTTTGATCTTCAACCCCATGACTTCCTTCATGTGAAGCAGCGCTTCCGCGTTCCCTTTCGCATCATCGACCGGGTGATGCGTGTGCCGGGTCTTGCGCAGATGCTTGAAGTTGGGGCTCGTATCTTTGACGAGGCCCTTGTAAAGCGAGCCAAGATTCTGCGAACTGAATCCGAACGGATTGCGGCCGAGGAAGTGGTGGAAGTACCAGTTGATGAACTGCCAGTCGAAGCCGTTGTTGTCGGAAATGAAGATCGGCCGGTCACGAGCATTTTCTGCGATCCAGTCTTCGAAGCGCGTCATGACAGCGTGCGGCTCGTCGAAGGCGAGCGTCTCCTCGCGGCTGAAGCCGCTGACTTTCAGAGCGTCAGGCAGCCACTTCTCTGAGATGGGTTTCAGCTTCCCATGGAAGCTGCGATCCAGCGCGGGCTCGACGAGCACGGCGCCGAAACACACCATTGAATAGTCGCCGGGGATGGGCCCGTCCGACTCGATGTCGACCATGATGTAGGGCATTGTTGTTCTTCCTTGTGATGTTCAGGTGGTGTTCACGGCTCGACGTGCACGCACTTGCCAAAGATGGCATCGGCGCCGATCCAGCCGTTGATGAATCCACGATTGTTGGCGATCTGGAATTGTGTATCCACGATCGCGTTGATGAGGTGAAGGTAATCGTGCCGACCTACGCGGCACAGAACGATGTCGCCAACACGTAGCGCCGCAGGATCGAAGGGCACGACCGTGCAGAGCTGCCCGGACTCGATTCGCCCGGCCATGGACTGGCCGCGAGGGCGGAACGACACCGTCTGGCCTGCGCGCAGCTTCGCGATGAGATCAGTCGCCCAGCTCGTCTTGGGCGCTCCCAGAGTCTTCTTCTTGTTGTTCTTCTAAATCCTCGCAGGAATGGGGTAGCGTTTCGGCCGCGGCCCGCCCGGTTGCATCGACAGTCGAGTGCTTCCGCTATCGGTCAACGGTCCGGAGCGAGGCGTCATTATACCTCGCGCCAGAATCCGCCTCCATCCCGTGAGCAGGGACGGCCGGAGAGAAGATCCAGCCCTGAATCACGGCGCGGCCGTGTTCGGTAATGAAATCGAGCTGTGCCCGTGTTTCCACGCCCTCAATGGCGACTGACCCACTATGTATCGCGCTGCCGGGAGGCCAGGTTTCACGCAGGATTTGGCCCTACGAGCGGATGAGCCTCAGTCGCGCCATGAGTGAGATGGTATTAATTTTGGCCATCGAGACTCCTTCGCTTTCGTGCCGGGCACCCGAGAGAGGGCACCCCCGTGGCGCGCGCGGGGTCTAGTCCTAGTCATCTGTTCAGCACTTGCGAACGGCATCCCTCCGGTTTGAAGACCCTCTGGCCCGACGCCGGGTGAGTGAGCAGCTTTTCAGCAGGGCGCCGCGGCCGCGCGAGCAACTCGCCACCGCAATTCGGGCACCGAGCGCCAAGAACGTTCTCTGCGCAAGCTACGCAGAACGTGCATTCAAAAGAACAGATTCTCGCGGCGCTGGAATCGGGGGGCAGATCAACGTTGCAGCATTCGCAGTTAGGACGCAGTTGAAGCACGCGACGCTCCGGTTGGGTACGCGGCAGGCTATCGCATGGGCTCATCGGCGTCGCCGCAGGATCGGACATGCGAGGGTGAAAATCGGACATTCTCCGCGCACATTTGCGAAATTTGTCGCCACTACCGACTGAGGAACTTGTTGCACTCGAGCGCAGTATTGCCGAGGTAGGGGCAGTCGGCCGCAATCTGAATCAGATTACTCGCGCAATGAGCCGTGGCGAGCGAAGAGATGATATCGAAGTTGCCTACCTGCAGGGACTCATGAAGGTTTTGGCTGGCCTTCGTGCCCACACGAAGGCACTCATTACGGCGATACTCGGTTGCGTCGAGTTCGCCGTGGACGCGATTGGTGAGAAGGACTTCACGTTTGCCGCAAATACTGCCGATGTTTGGCAACATTCTTCTGAGGCAAAAAATACCTGACTCTTGTCAGCAGACCGCAAGCCGGGCTGCTGAACTCAGTGGCTGAGTTGTACGAGTCTGAGTACCCTGTCGAGTTTTTGATGTACCGAGGTTGACCTTGTCTATCCGGACGATGTTTGGAGGCCGGCAATCTATCCCTGTGCATGAGCCCATCTGAGTCGATCGGCCTTTCGTCGCGTCTGGCACGGGCTGCTTACGGCCCGCGATCGCCTCGACAAGCCTGGAACTGCAGAACCGGTAGACCACTTGGCACTTCCGCTGGGACGAGCCTGCAAAGGTTCGCTGGTTTTGCCCGGTCATCCAGCAGCGCATCCCTGACAAACGCCACCAATTGGTTGAACTCGCCTTCCGTTAGGTCAATCGGGATTTGCAGTAGCGGGTCCAGTCTTGCCAGGACCGGAGCTGACGGACCAACTGTGCGAAGATCTCCGGGCACGCGGGCTTTGCGTGGATCGTAGGTCAGATTGGATTTCCTGACGTCCAGGTGATGACGGATGGCATCTTCCAACCTGACGAAGGCGCCGTTGTGAAAGAATCCCGGCGACACCGCTAGATTGCGCAGAGGCGCTGTGCGGAACAGGTATCGATCGTTCGGGTCTGCAGTAAATTCTTCTCGTCCAAAGTCCTCATTTCCGCTGGGGCCATCGAAGATCACATTGCCTTTGCCCGCGCCAAACGTTGGTGCGAGCTGCGGCACGCCGATGTCGCGTTCGAGAAAATCGCTGAACATCTCGTTCGCTAGTCCGGCAGTGGAGGATCCCGAAACTGCATGGCATTGCACACACCGCGCCTTGCCAAAGAACAGGAGAGCTCCGCGTTTTTGCTGTCCCGTCATGGCATTGGCGTCCCCTCTGGCGAAACGGTCAATAGGCGCGTTGGCGAATACGAGTGTGAACTCGAATTCGGCGATCGCTTCGGCAAACATGAAGAAATCGATGGGCACACCCGCCTTGACCTGGGGGAATATCGCTCCGAACAATTCCCGGTACTTCGGGTTCGCGTTGAGGAGAGTCAGGGCTTTTTGCCGGATAGGCTCATTGCGGCTGCCAGTAGCGTCGGGGAGCGGCACAGTGTCACCTTTCCCGTCGTCGAACTGACAAAAGGCAGGACCTAATGTCGGGTCTGGAACGCCATTCGGGCAGGTTCCTGTGAAACCCGCCACCTCGATGAGTTCCGTCGGGGGCATGTGCGCCTGTGCCTGCAAGAGAACCTGCACGCCGTGTTGGATATTCTGTGGAAACGAGAACCGCGTGTCCTCCTCTGGGAATGGGAAGCGGAAGCCAAGGGAATTGTCGAGAGGATCGCCTGATAGCGAACTGAATCTGGCGTTCCACATCATGCCAGGGTAAAGCGCCGTGTTGATCACCAGGGGAGACCGGCGCTGATTTCGTGGCCCTGCGCGATCCGGTCCCACCACGTTGTTGTTTTGGACACCGATCGCCATGGGCTGGGAATCGCCGAAGCCGTTGGTGGGCGAATGACATCCCCCGCAGGTATTGTCCTGGTGCAGGGAATGAATCTTGTCAAACCAGAGCAAGCGACCCAGATCTGCGAGCTTGGGATCGATCGGCCGACCCAGCGCAGCCTCGAGCCGTTCATGGAACACTTGCTCGATCGTTCCTGTGAAATGGGCCTGGGCCAATGCAGTCGCCAGGCGCGTGTCCAGGCTTCCTTCGGCGTCTGCCATCTGCGAGACGTTTGCCGCCTGCGCGCCAGGCACAATTCCTCCGGCGAACCGGTCGAGCACCGGGGCCAGTCCGCCCAACGAGAAAAGGAACGCGACCAAAGCGAGTTTATGGGTTCGCATGACTGAGTCTCTCCCCCGAAGCATGCGCCGCGACGTAAGCAACGACTCCCGGCCAGTGAGCCAATTCGCGACCCGGCCCGAGCAGAGCTGATCTATGGGGTCTCGAATCGCTCCGCAGAGTCGGCGTCCCGATCGTTTCCAGTCGGGAGGCCGAGCGGCCATGGCTGCAACCGGCGACCGGCGCGCACACCGTCGCCGGACTCGTCCATCATCCCGGACTACTCACTATCGACGAATTTGCAACTCACCTTTCCGGTGATGATGCTCGGCTCACCCTCATCTATCAGCTCGCCCACATTGTTGCTGCAGGCCAGACCGCCTGCGATCGTGTTCTGCGAAACAGCAATCAGGCCTTGATTGTTGCTTAGACGCACCCCGCCGTTGAGGATACTGCGTTCGATTCCAATGGAGGGCTGGGGCCCGAAAATACCCGGGCCGTTGTTGCTGATCTTGATAATTCCGTTGACGGTGTCACCCCCACAATTCAGTTCTTCGGCGCCGAAGACGACCTCCATGGCTCCATTCGAGGTAACCCCGCCGTTGATCGTGGAGGCGCACACAAACAGCGCCCCGCCTGGGTTGACGCGCACGCCCCCCGATACGTTCGCTCCGTTGATGAGGCATGTAGCGCCTGCGTTAACAACCACACCGCCGACGACGGTGCCGGAAAGGGCGGCGCCGGAAATCGGTGGACTAGCCAGAGGCCCGGTATCACAGACCGTCGTCGCCAGTGCTTGGCCGCCGAATCCCAGTAGTGCCAGACCCAACAGCCCAATATGAATTCGCGCGAGCTTTTTCATCGTTGCGACTCCTGATTTGATTTGTATTACTCAGGTCCCTGGACACTCGAGGACCGAAGGGCGCATTGCAGAATGCCTGCTCGATTCTTCTGAAGCCTCTACGGCGACAGGCGGTTCGCAGAGGATGCGCTCCAAAGGGAAGATGGAGCAACTGTTTTGTTGCCTATCTGGAGGTAACCCACAGCAGGTAGAACGGGGTGTCATGCGGCGCTGCAGCGTTCATCTGTCTGGTTCCGCCGTTCACGAACCATCATGTTGCAGTGAACATGTGTCTCACCGAACGCCCCCTGCACGACCACGGTGGTAACTCGATTGCTAACCTATGTTAGAAACGGTCGCGCCGCCCGCGCATCGCTCCGACTGCGAGCATCGCAACTGCAATGGCGAGGCTCGAACCGAGCGGATAACGACGCACCAACCTGGCGCCTCTGGGCAAGAGCCGGAGAGTCAGTCTGACTGCCGAAACAGAAGCCGCAATTCGGCTGACGGTGGAGGCGTAGGGATCTGCCGCCTTCGCGGCTTTTTTGACCAGCACCGTCGTGTCTGAGGCAACATTGAAAAGGTCTCTCGGGGCCTCAAACTCAACATTCGAGCTGCGTTTTGGTCGATACGCCGTCGGATTGGATTGTGGGCCACGCTCGACGGAGCGCTCAGCGGATGTCCGAGACTCATGGTTAGCCGGATGTGCTCGTACGTGTGCGCTTACGTTTTCATTTGCGGTTGCGGGTTTCCCGCCAGAAAGAGGCGGCCCGACTGTGTCAGCAGCATAGGCCCCTCGCTCACCGAGCGGAGCACCGCCGGAGTCCGTAGTGTCCTTGACCGTCTGCCGCTCCAGCTCCGCGTTGATTTGAGCTCCCAGCACGACAACGATGCTCGAAATGAAAAACCACATCAACAGTACGACCACGCCTCCCAAGGCGCCATACGTTTTGGCGTAGCCGGCGAAGTTCGTTACATAGAAGGCGAATATGGCACTGGCTGCCAACCACAATGTGGCGGCAACGATCGAGCCCGGGGATACCCAGCGCCACCGGGCGTGCTCGCGCGCCGGCGCGTAGCGGTAGACAATCGCAAATCCGGCCACCATGATGGCCCACAGAAGGGCCATACGCAGAATACCGACCGCGGCCTTGGTCCAATCAGCGGTGCCGAACGCTGCGAGTGCGAGTGGTATGACGACGCCAAACGTCAACATCAGCAGAAAGCCCAACACAGCGCCGACAGTGAATGCCAGTGACAACAATGTCGTTCGGATGAATCCCCGTGTCTCCCGCTCACGATAGGCAATGTTGGTCGCTGTCATCAGTGATGACATGGCAGCCCGGGCGCTCCACAGCGCCACGACGATGCCCAGCGCCGCGGCGAACGTCAGCGTTGTTTGACCTGTTCGAGTGATACTCTGAAGTTCGCTGCTAAAAATGTCCCAGACGCCGGGCGGCAACACGCCCGCAAACGCCGTCATCTGGTCGATGACATCGCTTGGCGTTGCAAACATGCCGTATATCGATACGGTGGCCGCCAGGGCGGGAAATACTGACAGAAGCGCGTACATAGCCAGGCCGCCAGCGATCAACGTGACGTTGTCATCGCTGAAGCGCTTGGCAGCGCGCCAGCTTACATCGAGCCAGCCGCGTGCCGGAATGTCAGTCGGCCGTTCTGCCGTCCGGCCCCGGCCGCTTTCTGCGGCTACGTCCGAGGTTTCGAAGACCTGATTGCCGATTGGCTGCCGTATCGTGCTCACATTGACATCCCCCTGCGCTCGCGATGGCGCCTCGGAAGTGAGAACGGCCGAACGGTTCAATTGTTTCGCGGGATAACACCGATCGAACAGAATCGGAAACGGCCTGGTGATGGATCTCTATGGGTATGTTTGGCAGGGATGCGAACCAAAACTAACGAGCGTTATAGCGGTCGGCATACGACACCTGTTAGGAACGTGGTGGCGAGCCGCTGTTCCTTTTCGCTCCCGGGAAGCCGACCTCGTGCATCAGGGGCGCGCGGTGACCCAGGCGATTTGTCAGGGTGCCCGCGAACAGCGTCAGCACTGCAGATCCAAGCAACGTCGCGGTTGTCACGAGGCCTCAAATCCACGACCGGAATCAACGTCAAGGCCAAGCTCGACTACCGTCCCAGTGCCGACGATTCCGCGCCGTCTCGGACCTGTTCAATGGGCAGCACTATCAGCGTGTTGTATCGACTCCGGCCGTGACGCAGATCTATGATCGCAGCGTCGCGGGCCGGCCCCCTACGGCCGATGAGTCCACGGCCGGAAATGACAGGGACCTCCCGAGTGTGCGAGGATCCCTGACGTGCCGACTCGTTCCTGGCTCATCATTGCTCTCTGCCTCGTTCTGGCAAGTGTTCGTGTTGCCGGAACCCACGTCCATTTCGTGCACTCGCACACCGCCGGATCCCCTATCGAGGCTCATCACGTCGTCGTGATGGCGGAAGAGGACTCGCCACTGCATTTGAAATCCCATCTCTCTCATGGAGATGTGGATGCGGACGATTCGGCGCAAACCACGGCGAAGCTGTCTTTCCTGGCGACCGTTTTCGCTCCTGTACTGATTCTTCTGGCGTTTCTGGTTTTAGTCGAGCCGCCGTTCACTTTGCGCGTTCGCGCACAACGGCCCGAACTACGCCCGCCACGGCGGCGTAGCGTATACGACCTAACACCTCCATCTCACGCCCCGCCCGTAGCTCCCTGAAAGCCTGACGGTTGATTCGCTGCGCTCGCAGCTTTTAATTGCTTTCATGGGAGGCATCCATGGGATGCTCTGTTCTGTGCCGCAAACCTCGCGGAGCCGTGCGGCTTCGCGCAGGAATGCTGTCTTTCGCTTTGTTGGGACTTTGTGACTTCAGGACCGCGACGGCGGACGCTTTACCGCCGTTTGCAGATCTCTTACACCAGTCTGAGAAGCTGTCGCCTCGTTTGATTGAGGGCGAGGCCACCCTGCAAGTGGCACAAGGGTTGGCGCGTCAATCCACCGCGCTACCCAATCCAATCGTCAGCTACGAATCCGAGAATTTCGGGGGAAGCCGCGATTTTGCGCGAATTTCACCCGTGCAAAACACGGTGTCACTCAGTGAGACTTTCGAAATCGGCGGTAAACGCAGTGCGCGGATAGCTGCGAGTGCAGCCGACGTCGAGACCGCAAGGGCCGGCTACGGACAGGTCCAGGTGGATTTCGCCAGTGACCTGGCCAACGCATATGCATCCTGCGAAGTAGCGGGGTTGCGCGTCCAGCTGCTCCAGGATGAGCTTGCGCGTGCCAGCGAAGATGAGCGCGCGGCAAAGATATTGGTTGAAGCGGGTCGTGAGTCGGATTTGCGCTCCATCCAGGCGCGGGCCGCTGTCATGAACACCCAGGCAGATCTGGAGTCCGCCCGCGCCAGTCTGAGCGAAGCCTTGATCAGAATTTCAACCCTTGCAGGCGCTTCGCAGCCCTACACCGACGTTCGTCCGCAACTACTCAACTTGGCCGACCGACTAACACTCCCATCCGAAGAACTCCCCGCACGGACGCCATCTCTCCGGACTGCCGAGGCTGAACGCGAAGCGGCGGCCCGCCGTGTACAGGTGGAGCGTAAGCGTCCGATTTCCGACATTACGGTATCGGTCGGCTCGCGACGACTGGCTGGTTTGGACGCGACTGCTCTGGTTGCCGGCGTCTCACTCCCACTCCCTGTCTTCGACAGGAATCGCGGCGCAATTGCGGCCCAGTTGTCGGAGCTTCATGCAGCGGAAGCGCGATTGAACGCGATCCGTCTCGAGACACAGGGAAACTGGCGGGCCGCCTTCGCGCAGGCACGGGCCGCAGCACTGCGTTTGAAAGCAACCCATGAATCCGAAGCGGCCGCCCGTGAGGCCTACCGCCTCAGCCGAATCGGGTATGACTCGGGCCGCACCCCGCTGATTGAGGTGCTGTCAGTCCGTCGCGCTCTGAGCGAAGCACAGCTCAGAGCCGTCGAGGCCCGATTCGCCCGCGTGCAGGCACAGATCACTCTCTCCCGTCTGGTTGGTCGTATTCCCTTCGAGGACAGCCCATGAGCGCCATCCAAGCAAACCATCGCCGCCTTTACGCCACGCTCGCCCTGATTGTGGCGGCTCTGTTGGGCTTCGCCCTGGCCAAACTGACCTCGCGGCCGGCGGCGCCTCCTGTCGAGTCAGCTTCGGAAACCCCTGCATCACCGGCAAAACTGGATCTGGATGCGTCGCATCTCGCGGCCGTCGGAATCGAGTTGGAAACCGTCACGCCGGGAAACCTCAGCGCGGAGATTCGCGCGCCCGGGGAGGTCACTCCCGCTCCGGAAGCGCAAGCGATCATTACGGCGCATGCAACGGGTGCCCTCGTGGGTATCGACCGGCGACTGGGTGATACCGTGCGCGCCGGCGAGGTGCTGGCCCGGGTTGAGAGTCGCGAGGCCGCTGCAATCGCAGCCGAGCGCGATGTCGCTATTTCCAAGGCAGCCCTGGCCCGTTCCGTCATGCAACGTGAGCAAGGACTATTCGAGCAGCATGTCACACCGCGTCAGGATCTGGAGGCGGCACGGGCTCAGTTGAGTGCGGCGGAATCCGAAGAAAGGCGAGCTCGTGCGGCCGCGGCAAGCGCCCACGTCGCCCAAGATGGCCGCTCGATTCAAATCGTCAGCCCCATTTCGGGTCACATCACGGCCCTGGATGCGAGGCTGGGCTCGTTCGTACAGGCCGACACCGAGTTGTTTCGCGTGGCTGATCCAAACCACGTCCAGATCGAAGCCTCCGTAACCGCAATGGATGCAAGCCGCATCGGTGCGGGAGACCCAGCGGTTGTAACACCCGGGTCGCGTAGCCCAGTGACCGCTGTGGTGCGATCCGTGACAGCGGCAATCAACGAGCAGACACGTACTGCGACGGTGGTACTCCAGCTCGCGGGTCCCTTGAAAACCGCGTCCGCCTCAAATGGTCCGCATGCGGGAATGACCGCTCAGGATAACCTCCCGGCTGCTGGCGAGTTTGTGCAAGTGATCATTACGCCACGCACGGCGGCCGCCGCCGGGTTCGTCATTCCCGACGAGGCGGTGCAGCGGATTGACGGCCGTGACGTGGTATTTGTGCGAACCCAGACCGGTTTCCGCGTTCAACCCGTGGTTGTTGGTTCGCGCAGCGGTGGCCGGGTATTGGCGGTGTCAGGGCTGCAAGCAGGCGACCAGGTGGCTACCCGCAACGCCTTCTTTTTGAAAGCCGAGTTGGGTAAGGGTGCCGGGGAGGACGAGGAATGATCAACTGGGTCCTGACTCAATCGGTCCGCGCGCGGTGGTTCGTCCTTTTTGTCACCGCTGCCTTGGCGGCGTACGGTCTGTGGGAGTTGCTCGAGCTGCCCATCGATGCACTGCCGGACATTACCAACAAACAAGTGCAAATCAACACGCTTGCACCGGGCCTGGGGCCGGTCGAGGTCGAGAAGCGTGTCACCTTCCCGATCGAGACCGCGCTCGCAGGCCTTGCGGGAGTCGAGAGTACGCGCTCGTTCTCCCGCAACGGATTCAGCCAGGTCACGGCGATCTTCAAGGAGAGTTCCGATCTTTATTTCATGCGCCAGCGAGTGGCGGAGCGCCTCGTGGAGGCACGCGCGAACCTCCCCGACGGGGCGGAGCCGCGGATGGGTCCGGTCTCAACCGGCCTCGGCGAAGTCTTCATGTACAGCGTTGAATTCACCCATCCAAATGGAAAAGGTGCAGCCGTGCGCGACGGAAGTCCGGGCTGGCAAAGCGATGGGTCTTTCCTGACCGACGACGGGGAGCGGCTGGCCGATGAGATTGCACAACTGGCCTATCTGCGGACGGTCCAGGACTGGATCATCCGCCCGCAGCTACGGACCGTGCCCGGCGTGGCGGATATCGATTCGCTCGGCGGGTACGAGAAGCAGTACGTGGTCGAGCCGGATCCGACCCGGCTGAGCTCCTTCGGAATCTCCTATTCCCAACTTGCGCAGGCACTGCAGGCTGCGAATCTCTCGCTCAGCGCCAACTACATCCAGCGCGCCGGCGAGTCCTACCTGGTCCATGCGGACGCCCGAATTCGCTCGATCGATGACATCACGCGGGCGGTGGTGGCGACGCGCGCCGGGGTCCCGATCACCGTGCAGCAGGTTGCCACTGTCCGGATCGGGGGCGAGTTACGTCGGGGAGCCGCCAGCAAGAACGGTTTTGAAGTCGTCATCGGAACCGCTCTCATGCTGGTTGGCGAGAACAGCCGTACAGTCGCCGAGGCCGTTCATGCCAAGTTGGTTGAACTCAGCAAGACACTGCCGACAGGAGTCACCGCCAACGTGGCTTTGGATCGCTCGGAGTTGGTTGTGGCTACCATCACCACCGTGGCAGAGAACCTCGGCATCGGTGCGTTGCTCGTGGTTGCCGTCCTGTTTTTCATACTAGGCAACGCCCGGGCTGCACTGATTGCCGTTCTGGTGATTCCGCTTTCATTGCTGGTGAGCGCGATCGGCATGAATGCTTTCAAGGTCACCGGCAACCTGATGAGTCTCGGAGCCCTCGATTTCGGCCTCATTATTGACGGGGCTGTGGTGGTCGTGGAAAACACACTGCGGCGGCTGGCGGAGCGACAGCATCAGGAGGGCCGCGTGCTCGCGCAGGAGGAACGTTCAGATGAGGTGATTCAGTCATCCCAGGAAATGATTCGCCCCAGCGTGTATGGGCAACTGGTAATATTTCTGGTGTTTGTTCCCTGTCTGAGCTTCCAGGGTGTGGAAGGCAAGATGTTCTCCCCGATGATCATCACCCTGATGCTGGCGCTGGCCAGCGCCTTTGTGCTTTCCCTGACACTGGTGCCGGCGCTGGCGGCCATCCTGATCAGCGGACGAGTTGCTGAAACCGAAGTCCCCTTCATCATCCGGACGAAGCGTTGGTACGAGCCGAAACTCCGCTACAGCATTCGTCACCCATTGCCGGTGATCGCCGTTGCCGGCGCGATCTTCATCGCGGCACTGGTCACTTTCCTGTTCGTGGGACAGGAGTTCATGCCCACCCTGGATGAGCAAAACTTCAATCTGTCGTCCGTGCGGATTCCCTCGACTTCAGTTGAACAATCCGTGAAGTTGGATCTACCGATTGAGCGGCAAATCCTGTCGCTGCCCGAGGTGAAGCTGGTTTTCTCGAAGAACGGCACCGCCAATCTGGCTGCGGATCCCATGCCACCGAACGCTTCCGACAACTACGTGATGCTCAAACCGAAGAGCGAGTGGCCCGCTGGCGTGAAAACAAAGAACGACATCATCAAGCGCATCGAGCAGAAGACGGCGCCTATAGTCGGGAATGCGTACGATGTGACTCAGCCGATCCAGATGCGTTTCAACGAGTTGATAGGGGGCGTCCGCAGCGATGTCGCCGTCAAGATCTACGGCGATAACCTGGACCAGATGGCCGCCTCTGCCCGCCGGATCGAAGACGTGCTTGCCAAAGTGCCCGGAACCGCGGATCTGCGGGTCGCGCAGACAAAGGGCTTCCCGACCTTCGATGTCCATTTCGATCGCGATGCCATTGCCCGGTTCGGACTGACGGTCCAGGAAGTCGCCGATACCCTGGAGGCAGCGCTCGCCGGCCGCCCCGCCGGCCTGCTGTTTTCGGGTGACAAGCGATTTGAAATCGTCGTTCGCGCTTCGAATGTCGATCGCAATGACGCTGAGGCCATTGGGGCCATACCGGTCATGCTGCCGCCGCGTCCCGGTGAAGAGCCTCGGTCCGTGCCTCTACGCCAACTCGCTTCATTCAAGCTATCGGAAGGCCTCAACGAGGTGAGCCGGGACAACGGTAAGCGGCGGATCTACGTGGAAGCGAACGTACGCGGGCGTGACCTGGCCTCCTATGTTGCAGACGCACAGGCGGCTATCGGCCGCGAGGTGAAGTTGCCGGCGGGCTCCTGGCTGGAGTGGGGTGGGCAGTTCCAGAATCTGCAGGCCGCCAAACAGCGGTTGGCTCTGGTGGTCCCGATCTGTATCGCGTTCATTTTCGCCGCTCTGTATATGGCACTCGGTAGCGCCATGTTGGCGCTGACGGTGTTTACCGCCGTACCGCTTGCGATTGCCGGCGGTGTGTTCACATTGGCGTTGCGGGGCATGCCGTTCTCCATATCGGCCGCTGTGGGATTCATCGCCGTCTCGGGCGTTGCTGTTCTGAACGGACTGGTTTTAATGGGATCCATTCGGCGCAGGTTGGAAATGGAACCAGACGTCGAATCGGCTATTCTGCACGGAGCTCTCGAGCGCGTCAGGCCCGTGCTCATGACGGCCTTGGTGGCGTCGCTTGGATTTGTGCCGATGGCGGTTGCAACGCGCGCGGGCGCAGAGGTACAGAAGCCGTTGGCTACTGTCGTCATTGGCGGCCTCGTTACCTCGACTGCACTGACGTTGTTTGTGTTACCCGCCGTGTACCGGCGGGTCCTGGGCGTCACTCACCCCAAGCAGGGGGCCAGCGAGCTGATCGTGGTATGACAGATGGCAGCGAGCCCCATGTTCACGAGCACCGTCATGAGCCATTGCGGCACCGCCATCCGCAGTTTCCGGACATCCACCACCAGCGCACCCATGGGTAAGCCCGCTGCGGCTGACCGCCCAGCAATTTTGAGCTGCCCCGGGGCTGTTCGTTGCAACTTCATGCTGCGGCGAAGACGGCAGACGATATCGGAGCGCGGTGCTTTGCCTGCACACTAAGCGGGTTCATCCTGGGAGAGTGATACTGCGATGTTTCGCCCCAAATACATTACCTTCGATTGCTACGGCACCCTCACCAACTTTCGCATGTCGCAGATGACACGAGAGATCTTCCCGGGTCGGGTCAGCCCTGACCGTATGGAAGCCTTTGTGAAGGATTTTTCTGCCTATCGACTGGATGAGGTGATGGGTGACTGGAAACCCTATCGCGACATCCTCCGCCGTTCGCTCGAGAGAGCCTGTCGGCGCTGGAAGATCGAGTACCGGGACGACGAGGCGGTACGCATGTACGAGGCAGTCCCAACGTGGGGACCCCACCCCGATGTACCGGAGCCGCTGGCGCGGATTGCCCAGCACATCCCGCTGGTCATTCTGTCGAACGCGTCGAACGACCAGATTCAGCACAATGTAGCGAAGCTCGGTGCACCCTTCCATGCGGTGTTCACTGCGGAACAGGCTCGAGCGTACAAGCCGCGTCTGCAGGCATTCGAATACATGTTGGACCAGCTCGGTTGCTCACCGGAGGATATCCTCCATGTGTCGTCGAGCCCGCGCTACGACCTGATGTCGGCCAACGACATTGGCATTCGCAACAAAGCCTTCGTTGCGCGCGGGCATGAGCCCGGGCCGGCTGCGGCGTATTCCGCGCACGAAATCAAGGATATCGGAGGTTTACCTGCGCTCGTCGGCCTGTAGTCGGTTCGCAGATGAAGCTTGAATCCTACTGGCTCGATACCGCCTCGCCCTTTACGGGCGGGGCTCGGGGGCCGGTAGAGGGACGTGCGGATGTAGTTGTCGTCGGCGCGGGGTTTACCGGTCTATCGGCGGCCCTGACGCTCGCTCGCAGAGGGGCATCGGTGGTGGTGCTCGAGGCTGGCCGTGTTGTCGGAGAGGCCTCCGGCCGTAATGGCGGTCATTGCAACAATGGGTTGCCGCACGACTACACCGCGCTTGCGGAGCGCTTCGGCGCTGCGCGAGCCCGTGCCTTCTATCAAGCCTACGGAACCGCCGTCGATGCCGTCGAGCAGGTCGTTCGGGAAGAGACCATCGACTGCGATTTCATCCGTCGCGGCCGGTTGAAGCTGGCCTGTAAGCCCGCGCACTTCGGCAAGTTGCAACAGGCGCACGATGTTCTGCGCGCAAACGTCGATTCCCACGTGAGCCTGGTGCCTCCCGATCGCATCCGCGAAGAAGTAGGTTCCGATGCCTTCTTTGGCGGGCTCATCCAACGCACGAGCGCCCAAATGCACATGGGAAAATTTGGCGTCGGGTTGGCAGAGGCGGCCGCGCGGAAGGGAGCGTTGATACACGAATCGGCCGCGGTCACCGGCCTCGAGCCTCTGCCCGGCGGCGCCCACCGGGTGACCTGTGCTCGGGGGGTGATCGAGGCCGGGCAGGTCTTGCTTGCAACGGGCGCGACCCAGGTCGGTCCTTTTGGTTGGTTTCGGCGCCGGATGGCTCCTGTGGGCAGCTTCATTGTCGTGACCGAGCCCCTCGAACCCGAGGTGCTCGATCGTGTGCTGCCCAAACGCCGCTGTTATGTGACCAGCAAAAATATTGGCAACTATTTCCGGGTGACGCCCGACAACCGGCTGCTCTTCGGTGGACGTGCGCGTTTCGCCATGTCCAACCCACGCTCCGATGAAAAGAGCGGCCACGTGCTTCAGAAGACATTGTCGCAGTTGTTTCCTGAGTTAGGTCACGTTCGAATCGATTATTGCTGGGGCGGGCTCGTGGACATGACCGCGGATCGGTTGCCGCGCGCCGGCGAGCACGAAGGGTTGTTCTACTCCATGGGTTACAGCGGACATGGAGTCCAGATGTCCGTGCGGATGGGCCAGATCATGGCGGATGTTCTCGAGGGTCGCCTGGATGCGAATCCCTGGCGGGATCTGGATTGGCCGCCCATTCCGGGCCATTTCGGCAAACCGTGGTTTCTGCCGCTCGTGGGTGCCTATTACCGGCTGCAGGATGTTCTGCATTGAGTGTTCTGTATCGGGCCGATGCCTCCAGAGGTCGTGTTTGGGCGCAATTTTTCGCCACGGCCGCGCCCGATATCGACTTTCGCGTGTGGCCGAACGTTGGCGATCCGGCTCGTGTTGAATACCTGATCGCCTGGGACGTACCCGCGCCATTTGTCGCCTCACTTCCCAACCTCAAAGTGGTTTTTTCCTCCGGCGCGGGAGTCGATCACATCGATTTCTCAGCCGTTCCGCCGCATATACCCATCGTGCGAATGGTGGAGCCCGGGATCGTGAACGGCATGATCGAGTACGTGACGATGTCCGTGCTCGCTTTGCACCGCGACCTGTTCGACTACGCTCGCCGGCAGGCGCAGGGCGTTTGGAGGCAGATTGAAGTTCATCCAGCCGGCGCACGCACCGTCGGTGTCATGGGTCTCGGAGTCCTGGGCCAGGCCGTGTTGGAAAGACTCGGCACGTTTGGCTTCCAACTGCGCGGCTGGAACCGCTCGCCCCGGGAGATTCCCGGTGTCAGCTGCTATGTGGGAGAGGATTCGCTGAATCTCTTTCTGGCCCGCTGCGACATCCTGGTCTGCCTGCTACCGCTGACGGCGGCTACGCGAGGCATACTGAACGCCCGCGTTTTTGGCGCGCTACCTCGAGGCGCTTCAATCATCAATGTTGGGCGAGGCGCTCATCTGGAAACCCAAGCGCTCATCGAGGCTCTGGATTCCGGACAGCTCTCATGGGCCATTCTGGACGTTGTTGACCCGGAGCCGCTGCCCGGGTCTCACCCCTTCTGGCGCCACCCGCGCGTCGTGATAACACCGCACGTTGCGAGCATGACTCAGCCGGACACGGCCGCTGCGGTGTTGCTGGAGAATTTGCGCAGGTACCAGCGCGGCGAACCGCTGCGCCACGTGATCGACCGGGCCCGGGGATACTGAGGCCGTACAATCTGCCGTTTGCCGCCTCGCTTTTGACAGTTCATTTCCCGGAGTTCCCTCATACGGCATGCTGAAGCGGCCCGGTTGACTATACTTTCCCATGTCATCCGCAACCGCCACACCATAAGGCGTCGGAGCAGCAACTGTGAACCGTTCGCGATCGAGAACCCGCACGCTGGCCAGGACCGACTTCCCACGATTGTTTGCGGCTGTCGCCGCAGTTGCCTGCCTCATTGCTGTGCAGGCGGCCCATGGCCACGGAATCTGGTTTGCCCAACGTGCAACCCAGCTCGCCTTGCTCTATGGCATCGGTGCCGACGACCTCGACTCAGTCAAGCGGCAGTCGATGGTGGAGAGCATCGCCGGATACGACGCCGACTATAAACCCATCCCCACCAAGCTCCGCGTCGCCGGTCCCTTGCTCCTGGTGGACAGTGAAAGCCAACCCACCGTCGTCACGGCGGTTCTCTTCAACGGAATCTGGAGCAAGACACCCGAAGGTGAGTGGATCAAGAAGGGCCGGGACGAAGTCCCCAATGCCACCACGGCCGAGAAGAATTACAAGTACGCTGTGCGTATCGTCGGGTCGTTGAGTGCGCCTATTCCGCCACTACCGAATCAAACCCTCCAGATCATACCCGTCGGTCAGATTCCGCAGGTCATGGGTCAGCCGCTGAAGGTGCGCGTGTTGTTCCAAGGCAAGCCCGCCGCCAAGGCGCGCGTGATGTGGGACTGGCTGAACGATCCGGATGGCAAGCCGGTCAAGACCGCCGCAGATGGGACCGTCACCATCAAGGTGCGCAATCAAGGTCTCAATGTGATCACCGCCATCTTCGATGGTCCGTCGGATGAGCCGGCCAAAGCCGACAAGATGGAACACCTTGCGACCTTGTCTTTCGTGCTGCCACACGCACCGGAGTAAGCAAATGATTCGGGAGATTACAATGAAGCGAATGCAGTCATTCTTCGCGGCGCTGTTGGTAGCGACTCTGGCGTGGGCGAGTATCGACACAGCAGGAGCTCATGGCGGCACTCAGCCTGAGCATGGCGGCGTCGTGCAGCTGGTCGGCGACATGTCATTCGAGCTGGTTCCCGCTGCGGACCGGGTCGAGCTCTGGGTCGAGGACGATGGCGAGGAAGTCAACAGCGCCGAATTGGCCGCTAAGCTCACCGTTGTTGACGGTGGCACGAAATCAGAAGTCGCCCTGACGCCCGCAGGCGGTAACAAGTTCGAAGCGAAGGGCGTGAAGATCGGCAAAGGTGCCAAGGTAACGGCGCTGCTGACTCTCAAGGACAAACAGTCCAAGATCGCGGCCAATTTCACAATCAAGTAAGGCCGGCCTTTCGTACGGCGCCCGTGAAGAGTTCGTTGCTTGCGGCGATGGCGACGTGGGCCGCCGAGATGCGGGATATCCGGCACGATATTCATCGCCATCCCGAACTTGCCTACACCGAAAAGCGGACGGCTGCCCTGGTGGCAGACCGTCTGCGTGCATGGGGAATCCCCGTTCACGAAGGGATCGGAAAAACGGGTGTAGTCGGAGTATTGCAGGCCGGGACTTCCGCTCGCGCCATCGGGCTACGGGCTGACATGGATGCGCTGCCTATCCACGAAAATAGCGGCCTGGTGCATGCAAGCGTTCACCAGGGTATCGCACACAGTTGTGGTCACGATGGCCACACTACGATGTTGCTCTGTGCGGCTCGTTATCTTGCCGAAACACGTCAGTTCAATGGCCGCGTTCACCTGATTTTCCAGCCCGCGGAAGAGGGCCGGGCCGGCGCTCAGGCTATGATCGACGACGGCCTGTTCGAAAAATTTCCGTGCGCCGAAATTTACGCGCTCCATAACTGGCCGGCACTGCCTGCGGGCACCGTTGCGGTGCGCCCCGGAGCCATGATGGCGGCGGCCGCCCGATTCCACATCACCGTTCACGGCAAAGGGGGCCACGCGGCACAGCCTCATCTCAATACGGACACAATCCTGTGCGCGGCGCAGATCGTGACCGCGGCCAACACCCTCGTATCGCGCCGGATCGATCCGAATGCGACGGCCGTGTTGTCGACAACCTGCATCCATGGTGGCGATACGCACAATGTGATGCCGTCGGAAGTAAAAATGACCGGCACTGTTCGTACGTTCGACCCAGCGGTACAGGACAAGATCGAAGCGGCGTTACGCGAAGTCGTTGACTGTACAGCGAAGGCGAGCGGATGCACGGCCACAACCGAGTACGTACGCTATTACCCGGCAACGATCAATGATCCGACGTGTGCGCAGCACGTCATTGATGCCAGTCGCGCCCTGTTCGGTCAGGCACTCGTTCCTGACACACCGGCGGCAACTTCCGAGGATTTTGCGTTCATGCTCCAGAAGGTGCCTGGCGCATACGTGTGGTTGGGGCAGGGGTCCGACGCCTACCCATTTCCATTGCATCATCCGTCCTACGACTTCAACGATGAGATTCTGTCGCGAGGGGCCGCGCTGCTCGCCACCTTGGCTGAGCGGCGACTAGCGGCCGATCTCACCGTGGCATAGATATTTCTTGTGCATGTACTCGTCCAATCCGTAGCGAGATCCTTCGCGGCCGTAGCCTGATTCTTTGACCCCGCCAAAGGGCGCGGCTTCGCTGGTAAACGCGCCTTCGTTGATTCCGATAACACCAGCTTCGAGCCTGTCTGCAACCCGCCAGATTCGAGCTACATCGCGTGAGTAAAAGTAGGCGGCCAAACCATAAGGAGTGTCGTTCGCCTGCCGCAGTACCTCTGTTTCGTCACGAAACCGGAGCAGGGGTACCACAGGTCCGAACGTTTCTTCATCCAACAGCACGGCTCCCGCGGGTACATCACCCAACACCGTTGGCGCGTAGTAGTTCGGACCGTCCGCGACATCGTTCCGCAGAGCGTGGCCGCCAGTCAGTACAGTTGCGCCACGCGATACGGCATCACGTACGTGCCGCTCGATTTTCTCCACTGCCCGTTTGTTGATCATTGGGCCGATCTGGGAGTCGTCGCGAGTTGCGGGTCCTACACGTAGTGAACTGACGCGAGCCGTTATCGCTTGCGCGAAACGCTCGTAGACGGCTTCCTGCACGTATACCCGGTTCGGACAGACACACGTTTGGCCGCCATTGCGGAATTTAGCCTTGATGAGACCTTCAACCGCCGCGTCCAGGTCGGCATCGTCGAATACGATGAAGGGAGCGTTGCCGCCCAGCTCGAGCGACAGTTTCTTCAGTGTGTCCGCAGAACCGCGGGCCAACTGCTTACCGACTTGAGTAGAGCCAGTAAAGGTGATTTTGCGCACGCGACTGTCAGACACCCAGACGCCCGCCGTCTCTGCCGCGTGGGTACGCGATGTCGTGATGATATTGACAACGCCTGCGGGACAGCCGGCATCCTCAATGAGTTTCACGAGCGCAAGTGCGGTCAGCGGAGTGTCTTCAGCCGGTTTCGCAACCACCGTACAACCTGCAGCCAGGGCCGGCGCAATTTTGCGTGCGAGCATTGCGAGCGGAAAATTCCAGGGCGTAATCGCTGCTACGACACCCACTGGCTCCTTCAGAACCATCATCTTCTTGCCGCGCACGAGCTCTGGAATCAGATCGCCATACGTCCGAACCGCTTCCTCCGCGAACCACTCGACATAGGAGGCACCGTAAGCCACTTCGCCCCGAGCCTCGGCCAGCGGCTTGCCTTGCTCGCGCGACATGAGGCGCGCAAGATCTTCGGTGTTGGCGAGGATCAACGCATGCCATCGTTTCAACAACTGCGCCCGGTCTCGAGCAGTGAGTGCCCGCCATTCCTCAAAGGCGGCGTAGGCCGCATCTGCGGCTTGCCGTGCGTCTTCCGGACCGCTGTCAGCTACGCGCGCGAACACGGCACCGTTTGCCGGATCGCTGACTTCGTACCTGCGGCCGGTGCTCGAAGCGCGCCACTCGCCCGCAATGAAGTTCCGGTCGCGCAGCAGATCCGGGCGCGCTGGAATCAGGGTCGGACCGGGAGCCACGGTCTGGTCAAGAGTCGAGGTCGTCATGGCAGATTCAACTTTAGACATCGCGTGTGATCTCCGCGGCAATTGCTGTGCCCATTTCGGTCGTCGATGCAGTGCCACCCAGATCGGGTGTACGCGGTCCATTCGCGAGAACCCTTTCGATCGCCTGGACGATCGCATCGTGCGCTTCGTGAGCAGCTCCGGTGCGACGACCCAGGAAGTCGAGCATCATTGCTCCCGACCAGATCATTGCGACGGGGTTGGCAATGTTGCGGCCGTAGATATCCGGGGCGGAACCGTGCACCGGCTCAAAGAGTGAAGGGAAGCGGCGCTCGGGATTGATGTTGGCGGACGGTGCGAGGCCGATGGTGCCCGTACATGCGGGGCCGAGGTCCGAGAGAATGTCGCCAAACAGATTCGAGGCTACGACGACATTGAATCGCTTCGGCTGCAGGACGAAGCGCGCGCAGAGAATATCAATGTGCTGTTTGTCCCACGTGACTTCCGGATACAGGCGCGCGACTTCGGCCGCGCGTGCGTCCCACCAAGGCATGCTGATGGCTATCCCATTGCTTTTGGTGGCCACCGTCACGTGCTTGCGCGTCCGCTTCTGAGCCAGGTCAAACGCGAACTTCAGCACCCGCTCAGTGCCGTGTCGGGTGAAAATTGATTCCTGGACGACAAACTCGCGCTCGGTGCCCTCGAACATCACACCGCCCACCGAGGAATATTCACCTTCGGTGTTTTCTCGTACCACGAGGAAGTCGATGTCGCCGGGTCCAATCCCGGCAAGTGGACAAGGGACGCCCGCAAAGGTCTTCGCGGGGCGCAGGTTGATGTACTGATCGAATTCGCGGCGGAACTTGATCAGCGAGCCCCAGAGCGAAACATGGTCAGGCACGGTCGCAGGCCAGCCCACCGCACCGAAGTAAACGGCGTCGGTACCGGATAACACGGCCTTCCAGTCCTCCGGCATCATTTGCCCATGTCGGGCGTAGTAGTCGCAGCAGGCCCAGTCGAGGTGTGTGTACTCGAGCCGCAGATCGAAGCGATCCGCGGCCGCATTGAGCACACGCAATCCCTCCGGCATCACCTCGCGGCCAATCCCGTCGCCCGGAATGACCGCAATCCTGAATGAAGTTGTCATGGAAACTCCGGTAAGCCCTTCACGTCAGTGCGGCGCGAACGTCGCGCTCCGCGAGTACATCATCCAGCGTCCGCTGCAATCGCTCGAACAGCAGTTCCATTTCCGCGGCGCTGTAGCAAAGGGCCGGTGCAAACCCAAGAATGTTGTCGGTGAACGCGCGAAATATCAGACCGTTGCGATAGGCAATCCGCGTAATGCGCTCGCTCAGGCGCAGAGCCGGATCGAATGCACGCCGGGTCTTTTTGTCAGCCACGAGCTCCAACGCGCCCAGAAGCCCCCGTTGGCGAGCGTCTCCGACGAGCGGATGCTCCAACAGTTGCTGCAGCCCCTGCTCAAAACGCGGCCCCCGGGCAACTCCGTTCGCCAGCACGCCCCCCTCGTGGTAGAGGCGCAATACCTCGAGACCGACAGCAGCGCTGACAGGATGTGCGGAGTAAGTATGTCCGTGTCCAACAGGAACGCCTTCGGGGGCAGCGTCCGCGATTGTTGAGTACACCTTCTCCGACAGCAGTACCGCTCCCAACGGCACGTATCCGGCGGTGAGTCCCTTGGCAACCGTCATGAGATCGGGCTCCACGCCTTCCGCTTCGCAAGCGAACAGGGGACCGGTGCGGCCGAAGCCCGTGATGACTTCATCGACAACGAAGAGGATGCCGAGCTCACGGCAGGCCACGCCCATCGCTTTCAGCCAACCCTGCGGCGGGACAATTACGCCGCCGGAGCCCATTATGGGCTCGCAGAAGAACGCAGCCACATTCTCAGCGCCCAGCTCGCGGACCTTGTCACGCAGTGCCGCTACGGAGGCTGCGATGATGGTATCGCCGTCAGGGCCTTCTGGACTGCGATAGACGTAAGGACACGGAATGTGATGTTGGTTGGGACGCGGGACGTCGAAGTTACGGTGGAAGGCCGCCAGAGCGGTCAATCCAGAGCCGAGTGTCGATGAACCGTGGTAACCGCGCTGCAGTGCGATGAAGTGCTTGCGAGTGGGTAAGCCCCGCGCGTTGTAGTAATGAGTGATGTAGCGGATTGCCGAGTCCACCGCATCCGAGCCGCCCAGTGTGAAATAAACATGACGCAGTGAGGCGGGTGCCAGCTCCACCAGGCGCGTGGCGAGCTGGATAGCCGGCTCGGAGCTGAAATGAAAATAACCGGTCGCGTAAGGCAGTTTCGTCATCTGCTCGGCGGCGACCCGGACAATGCTCTCCCGGCCGTACCCAACATTGACACACCACAGCCCTGAAAAAGCATCGAGCAGCTCATGGCCATCGGTATCCCGAAGGTACACCCCGTGAGCGGATTCGAGGATCGTCGGGCCACGGCGCTCATGCTCGCGGAAATTCACGAGTGGGTGCACCAGATGTTGACGATCGAGGTCGGCGAGTGGAAGTGACTTGCGCATGATGTTCGAACGCGTAATGAACAGCGAGGTCCAGCATCTTAGAGACTTGCCGGTAGCGGGTGCTGTCGCTTCGCCTCGACGGACGCTCACGAGATTTCGTTCTCAGCCCCGACTTGGAATTTTCTGCCGCGGCGGAGGGTGACGGTCGGTGCCCCTGGCAAACTATGCTGATTCACCGCTCAAAAAAGGCTTTTTGTTCGCCGCCAAACGGGGTGATCGAGGTGACCGGCGGCCCGGCTCGTGTTTTAGTGTGGGCGCATGACCGAAAAGAAAACCCTACCTCGCCGCGATGTCCTGCGGGGACTGGCCGCTTCAGGCGTGCTGGCCGCGGTTGGGGGCAGTGTGGGCGCGCCAGGGGCGTATGCGGCGGCTGAGATACCCCGCCGAGGCGGACGGATCCGGGTCGCCAGTGTGTCGAGTTCCACGGCCGACACGCTCGATCCCGCCAAGGGCGCGCTGTCGACCGACTATGCGCGTCTGAACATGCTTTACAGCGGGCTCACTCAGTTTGACTCCGCGCTGAGCGCGCAACCGGCACTCGCTGAAGAGATCCACGATAGCGGGCGGATCCTGTGGACGATCAAACTGCGCAACGGGGTTCAGTTCCACGATGGCAAGCCTCTGACCCCCGCCGATGTTGTGTACTCGCTTTTGCGCCATAAGGATCCGGCCACCGCCTCGAAGATGAAGGCGATCGCGGATCAGTTTCAGGAGGTCAAAGCCACTGGGCCCAACGAGGTGCAGATCCTGCTGACCGGTCCGAATGCGGATCTGCCTGCGATATTGGCGGACGCGCACTTCCTGATCGTGCGGGACGGCACCAGGGACTTCCGCACCGCAGTGGGCACCGGTCCGTACAAGTGCAAGGAGTTCAATCCGGGCGTGCGCACTGTGGGCACCCGGAATCCAAATTACTGGAAATCCGGCAAGCCCTATCTCGACGAGATCGAGCTCGTTGGGATTTCCGATGAGTCTGCGCGTGTCAACGCCCTGTTGTCCGGCGACGTCCAGATCATCAACGCCGTCGATCCGCGCTCCATTCGGCGCGTGGTGGCTTCAGCCAACCATGCCGTGCTCGAAACCAAATCCGGACTCTATACGGATCTGATCATGCGCCAGGACATGACTCCGACCGGCCATCCCGATTTCGGGCTGGCGATGAAGTACCTGCTGAATCGCGAGTTGACACGCAAGGCGCTGTTCCGCGGCTATGCCACCGTGGCCAACGATCAACCCATCCCCCCAGGTAACCGGTACTACCTGGCGGATCTGCCGCAGCGGCCTTACGATCCGGAGCGCGCGAAGTTTCTCCTGAAGAAGGCAGGCCTGAGCGGGGTGCGTCTGGTGGTGTATGCGTCGCCGGCGGCCGAAGGGTCGGTCGATATGGGCTCTCTGCTGCAGCTGTCTGCGGCGGAGATTGGCCTGAATATGGTTGTCAACCGCGTGCCTGCCGACGGCTACTGGTCGAATCACTGGATGAAACATCCACTGGGTTTCGGCAACGTCAACCCGCGTCCCACCGCCGACCTGCTGTTCTCGACCTCCTTCAAGTCCGATGCGCCGTGGAACGAGTCGGGTTGGAAGAGCGCGCAGTTCGACCAACTGCTGCTGGCGGCCCGGGGTGAAGCCGACGAGACCAAGCGCAAGCAGATGTACGGGGACATGCAGGTGCTGGTCCATGAGAAAGGTGGCCTCGGGATTCCAGTGTTCATCAGCCTCCTCGATGGGTACGACAAGCGCGTGCGTGGGTACGGCTCGATCCCGATCGGGGGCCTGATGGGGTACTCATTTGCCGACCACGTCTGGCTGGAGGCTTGATGGCAATCCTGATTGTCAGACGTGTTGGGATCGCGCTGCTGACGTTGCTGTTGGTGTCTGCTGTTGTATTCTCGATCACGGCAGTGCTGCCGGGCGATGCGGCACAGGCGGCGCTGGGCCAGAGCGCAACCCCTGAGATGATCGCGGCTCTGCGGGCGCAGATGGGGCTCGATGACCCGGCGTACCTGCGCTACCTGCACTGGCTGGGTGGCCTGTTGACGGGCAACCCCGGCCAGTCGCTCGCCAACAACAGGCCGGTTGCCGAGCTCATCGCACTGCGGCTGCCGCGATCTCTGTTGCTCGCGGGTGCCGCCGCGGCAGTATCTGTTCCGATCGCACTCACGATGGGCATCACGTCGGCCATGTACCCTGGCTCACGCCTGGATCGGCTGCTCAGTACCGCCACACTGGCGATGATCGCCGTCCCTGAGTTTCTGGTTGCGACCCTTGCGGTGTTGATTTTCGCGGTCAAATTTCACTGGCTGTCGGCGCTTTCGTATGTGCCTGATACGCCCGGCATCGGCCCGTTCCTGCGCGCTTATACGCTGCCCGTCATGAGTCTGTCTTTCGTCGTGATAGCGCAGATGGCGCGCATGACACGGGCAGCCGTCATCGATCAGGTGAGTCAGCCCTACGTGGAGATGGCCATTCTGAAGGGCGCAAGCCCTGCGCGGATCATCCTGCGGCATGCGTTGCCCAATGCGGCAGGTCCTATAGTGAATGCCATGGCGCTCAGCCTGTCGTACCTGTTGGGCGGGGCCATCATCGTCGAGACGATATTCAACTATCCGGGTATCGCAAGCCTGATGGTCGATGCCGTCACCAATCGCGACATACCGCTCCTGCAGGCCTGCGCCATGATCTTTTGCTGCGCTTACCTGATTCTGGTGTTGTTGGCGGATGTCTTCGCCATTGTCTCGAGCCCCAAGCTGCGGCGCCGATGAGCACGCCAGTCGTTTCGGATCAGCAGCCCGCGCCGCAAGGTGTCGTTCACCGCGTCCGGGTCCCTGGGCGCAGGCCAAACCGGCTCTCGATCGCTGGTTTGGTTGGATCTGCCATGGTCATTTTCTGGTTGTTGGTTGCGCTGCTGGGACCGTTGCTTGCGCCTCACGGTGTGGGCGCCATCGTTGCCGACGATTCCTTTGCGCCGATGACTGTGCAGTTTCCTTTGGGCAGCGACTACCTGGGGCGTGATGTGTTGAGCCGTATCCTCTACGGAGCGCGGTATACCGTGGGCCTGGCTCTTGCGGCTGCGCTCTTAGCGAGTACCGCAGGCACGGCTCTCGGTCTGTTCGCGACGGTCAGCGGTCGATGGATCGATGAGACTCTGAGCCGGCTCTTGGACGCCCTGACCTGCATTCCGAGCAAAATCTTTGCCCTGGTGATGGTGGCTGGGTTCGGATCGTCCGTGCCCCTGTTGATACTCACCGCTGCGCTGAGCTATCTGCCGGGCGCATATCGCATTGCCCGCTCCCTCGCGGTAAACCTCAACATGATGGAGTACGTGGAGGTGGCGCGGGCCCGGGGCGAGGGGCGGGCGCAAATTGCCTGCTTCGAGATCTTGCCTAACATGATCCATCCCATGCTCGCCGATTTCGGTCTGCGCTTCGTCTTCGTGGTGCTGTTGCTGAGCGGGTTGAGCTTTTTGGGCCTGGGCGTGCAACCGCCTGCGGCGGATCTGGGATCGCTGGTGCGCGAAAATATCTCCGGCCTGGCGGATGGCTCACCGGCGGTCATCATGCCGGCGCTGGCCATCGCAACCCTGACAATCGGTGTGAACCTGTTGATCGATAGCTTGCCTGGCCGCACGCGGCGCCTCACCCAGGGTGCACTGCGATGAAGGATCTCGTACGAGTCTCGGGCCTGCGTGTGGTGGCGCCGAACGACTCCGGCGAGGAGCAAATCATCGTCAAGGACGTGAGTTTCTCCATCCGGCAAGGTGAAGTGCTCGCGCTCATCGGCGAGTCCGGGTCAGGCAAGACGACGATCGCCCTGGCGCTCATGGGCTATGCGCGCGGTGGCCTGCGCATTGCGGCCGGGTCCGTCCAAATCGGCGCTACGGCTGTGTTGTCTCTTGGTGCCCAGGGGCTATCACAGTTGCGCGGACGTCAGGTGGCGTACATCGCTCAAAGCGCCGCGGCGGCGTTCAACCCCGCGAAATCGATCATGGACCAGGTGATCGAGGGGGCGCGCATCCACGGAGTGATGACGCGCGGCGCCGCGGAGGCGAAGGCCATTGAGTTGTTTCGCTCACTGGCACTGCCCGCGCCGGAGGAAATCGGCCGGCGTTATCCGCATGAGGTCTCGGGCGGCCAATTGCAGCGCCTGATGGCGGCGATGGCGCTCATTACGGATCCAGAGCTGGTCATTCTCGATGAGCCGACCACGGCCCTCGATGTCACGACTCAAATCGAAGTGCTCCGCGCGTTCAAACAGGTTGTCCGGAACCGGAACACCACGGCGGTGTATGTTTCGCACGATCTCGCAGTGGTAGCGCAAATCGCGGACCACATTGCTGTGTTGAATCATGGCGAGATCTGCGAGTGTGGACCGGCCGGGCAGATTCTCGATACGCCGTGCGACTCGTACACGCAGACGCTGATGGCGGCGGCCCGGCCCGTTGTTCGCAGCGCTCGAAGCCCGGATGCTGGGGAAAAGCCGGCCGCGCCGCCGCTACTCGCCATCGACGGATTGACAGCAGGTTATGGCCGGCGCGACAGGCACGGGCTTCCCAATAAGCTCGTCTTGAGGGATATCAGTCTGACGCTGCAGAGGGGCGCCGCACTGGGTGTGATTGGGGAGTCGGGCTCTGGAAAGTCTACGCTCGCGCGGGTGATTGCAGGTCTCATCGCGCCTGCCGGCGGCACGGTCCAATTTGATGGCGCGCCGCTCGCCCCCGGGCTCGAACAGCGCACTCGCGAGCAGTTGCGACGCATACAGATCGTATTCCAGAACGCCGATACCGCCCTGAATCCCGCACACACGGTTGCGCGCACTCTCGGCCGGCCGCTCAGTCAGTACCACGGGTTGCGTGGTCACGTGCGCGAAAAAAGAATCGCGGAGCTGATGGATCGCGTCCGCCTTCCGGCGGCTCTCATGCAGCGCCGCTGTGTCGAGTTGTCAGGAGGGCAGAAGCAGCGGATCAACCTGGCACGAGCCCTGGCCGCCGAGCCGGACCTGATCCTTTGCGATGAGGTGACCTCGGCGCTCGACACCGTCGTTGCGGCCGCGATTCTCGATCTGATGGCCGAGTTGCGTCGCGAGCTCAACGTTTCGTATCTGCTCATCAGCCACGACATTGCAACCGTGCGCTCGCTGTGTGACGACGTGCTGGTGTTATATGCCGGCTGCAAAGTCGAATCGACGAGCCGCCAGGCGCTATCCGTGGCGCCGTCACATCCGTATACCGACCTGCTCGTCGAGTCAGTGCCTGAATTGCGAAGAGGGTGGCTCGAGGAGGTTGCACCGGCGGTGCAATTACCCCCTGTTGGCGCCAGCTCCGGTGCGCTGGGTTTATGCACATTCTTACGGCGGTGCCCGGTTCGCATCGACGGGGTTTGTAACGTGGAGCCGCCATCCCGGATAGTCACGCGAAATGGTAAGCAAATACTCTGTCATCACAGTGACGAGGAGTTGCAACACATGTGCAAGTTGGTTCCGCTGGATGCAAACCGGCCTGAGGGGTCTGCGCCTGAGAGACCCGTATAATGGCCGGCCGGTTCGTCAGACTGGCCGAAACGGGCCGGCGTGCGGTCACTCTCATTGTGGATGGCAAAGTGATTCGAGCCTACGAAGGCGACACTCTGCTCGTGGCGTTGTTGACTTCGATGGGGCACGTCCGCGCATCCGAATTCGGTGATGGCCTGCGCGCGGGGTTCTGCTTGATGGGGGCTTGCCAGGATTGCTGGGTCCGGAGCTCAGATGGCAACCGCCTTCGTGCTTGTTCAACAGTGCTGAGCGAGGGGATGGCCATCAGCACACAACAACCGGAGGTCACATGGCCCAACCTCGAGTAGTCGTCGTTGGCGCCGGCCCTGCCGGAGTCCGATGCGCCGAAGCCCTGGTAGCTGCCGGCATCCGGCCTACATTAATAGATGAGAACCGGCGTGATGGCGGCCAGATCTACAGGCGTCAGCCCGAAAGCTTCTCGCGGCCGTACTCGAAGCTGTATGGGACTGAGGCGGGTCGCGCCGCGGCCATCCACAGCACCTTTGAGAGTCTGCGCGGCCAGATCGATTATCTGCCGCAAACACTCGTTTGGAACATCGAAGGTCACAGTCTTTACCTGGTGAAGGAAGCCAGGCATATCACGCTAACATTCGACGCCCTGGTGCTCTGCACGGGTGCCACGGACCGATTGATGCCGGTCAAGGGCTGGAATCTGGCGGGGACCTATAGTCTGGGTGGGGCGCAAGTTGCACTCAAATCCCAGGCCTGCGCAATCGGCAACGAGGTGGTGTTTGTCGGTACCGGCGCCTTGCTCTACCTCGTGGCCGCCCAATATCAGCAGGCGGGTGCTCGGGTCAGGGCGGTGCTCGATACTGCGCCTTGGTCGGCACGAGTGGGTGCGTTACCAAGCTTGTTGGCGGCACCGGCAACTCTGTGGAAGGGGTTGCTTCTTACCCTCAGGCTTCGCAGCGCCGGCGTACCGCTCTACACGGGTATCGAGCCTCTCGAAATTGCAGGTACGGCTGAGAACGGCGTCAGCGGTATCTCCTTCAAGGACTCCGGCGGTCGTGTTGTTGAGCTCAGGTGCGACTCTGTCGCACTCGGGTATCACCTGCGCCCTGAAACACAGCTTGCCGATCTGGCCCGATGTCATTTCTATTTCGATCCCTCTACCCGCCAGTGGCTACCGCAGGTCGATCCGGATGGACGCACCTCTGTATCCGGCGTCTATTTAGCGGGGGACGGCGCCCGTATACGGGGCGCCAATGCGGCGGAAAGCAGCGGGCGGTTGGCGGCACTCGCTGTACTGCAGGACCTGGGGCAAGCACCCGCCGTTGACACGGTGGCAGCGCTCCGAGGGTCACTCGAGAAGCTCCACCGCTTCGCGCGAGGTCTGAGTCAGGCATTTCCATGGCCAGCGCAACAGGCAGGCCGTTTGTCGGACGATACCGTCGTTTGCCGCTGCGAGTCCGTGAGCGTTGGTGAGTTGCGCCAGGTCATACAACAGACGGGCGCGTGTGAGTCTAACCGCGCCAAGGCCTTCAGCCGTGTCGGTATGGGCCGATGCCAGGGTCGCTATTGCGGCCACGCCGCTGCGGAAATCATTGCTCATGCCGCGAATGTCCCGATTGAGCAGGTTGGCCGGCTACGTGGGCAAGCGCCCGTCAAGCCGTTGCAGATTGCAGCAGTGTTGAGTGCAAGCCTGCCGGCACCTGTCGAGGAAGCCAAATGAGTGTGGGCAACGGCAGACAACAGGCGGTATCGGATGTCGTAATCGTTGGCGGCGGCATCATGGGGAGCTCGTGCGCGCTCTTTCTTCGTCAACGGGGCTCAACAGTTTCGTTGGTCGAACGGGGGCTGGTCGGCCAGCAGGCGAGCGGTGTCAATTTCGGCAATGTGCGCCGCCAGGGGCGGCCGCTGATGCAGCTGCCACTCGCCAACCGGGCCATTGCGTCATGGCGCCGCATGAAGGAGCTGGTCGGCACGGATGTTGAATATCTTCAGCTGGGACACGTGCGTGTCTGCTATCGGGACCGCCCCGAGTTGGTTGAAGAGTTCGAGAGGTATGCCCGCGAGGCACGTGCCTATGAGTTGGATCTGGAAATACTCAGTGGAGCCGCGATGCGCGCTCGATTCCCCTATCTGGGTAATGAGGTGTTGGCAGCTTCTTACTCTCTTCACGACGGGCACGCCAACCCGCGCCTGGTGGCTCCGGCGTTTGGGCGGGCTGCGCGGCGGGCTGGAGCCGAGGTGTTTGAGAACACTCACATTGTCAACGTCGAGAAGGAGGGGGCGGATTTTCGGGTGACCAGCGAGGACGGTCGGGTTTTCCGCGCGCCTGTTCTCGTGGTCACTGCCGGTGCCTGGGCAAATCGCTTTTCCGCGCAGTTCGGTGAGCCTGTTGATCTCGTTGCGCGTGGGCCTACGATGTGCGTCACCGAACCCGTTCCGTACAGCATCCGGCCCAGCACGGGCGTGTTTACTCCGGTTGAACAGGAGACCGTGTATTTCCGCCAGATTACCCGAGGCAACCTGATTATCGGTGGGGGCACTCGGGGACCGGCCTATCCGGACTCGTGTCGGGCGTACGTGCGACCTGAGAACACGTTGATGCAGCTGAAGCAGATCCAGCGGCTCGCGCCCGCGCTCGGACGGTTGAATATCATTCGCGTGTGGAGCGGTATCGAAGGCTATATGCCCGATCACTTGCCTGTCTTGGGGCCCAGTGAACGTGTCCCCGGGTTGTACTACGCCTTTGGGTTCAGCGGTTCAGGTTTTCAGATCGGGCCTGGTGTTGGTGAGACGCTCGCTGAACTGATCCAGACGGGGACGACGACCATACCTCTGGAGGCGTATCGCATCGCCCGCTTCTCATCTGCGCCGCACGGTGGGTGCGTCGCAAGCCGAGCCAGTTAGATCGGGCCGACTTCGATCTTTGACCCATCCCGCAATCGCGACAAGCGAAACGGGCCGGGGGCGACGCTTGGAGTGTCATTGACAACCAACTGAGCCGCCAGATATCCCACTCCCGGTCCAAGGCCGAAACCATGGCCAGAGCAGCCTGCGGCGAGATACAGTCCCGGCACATTCTCGACTGGCGAGATCACCGGCACCGCATCGGGTGTCGAATCGACGTAGCCTCCCCAAGCTTCGCTCACGTCGATATTCGCAAGGGCCGGGAAGTTGGACCGGACCCGCTCGAGCACTGCTCGCATTGTACCCGGGTTGGGGGCGGGATCGAGAACGCGAATTTGACCGAAGCGCTCAGGTTTGCCGGAATACCACATAGCCAGCGATTCAGGCCCGCGCAGAAATGATTTTCCGGCGGATATCTGCACAGCCTTCAATCGCTTGATGAACATAGGCATGAACGGCTTTGCAAATCGCAGACTCTGCGGGGTCACCTCGAGGTTGGCCCGGCCACTGATTGCCAACGTGTAGCCACCATCCAGGCGCCGCGTCAGGGCGCAATCGGGCGTATAGATGGCCTCGCCGATATTGGGGGCGGGACGGGTCCGCAATGCCGTCTGCCGAACGCTCGCCTGAGGAAAACTGATGCCCAGTGAGTGACAGAATGCTGATGCCCAAGCGCCCGCCGAACACAGCACTGCATCCGTCGCGATATAGCCTTTCTCGGTGTGGACACCCTTCACGGTTCCGTTGGCAAACTCAACTCCATAGGCTGCACATTGTTGGTGGAGCGTCGCACCCAGCTTTCTCGCCCCGGAGGCGAACACGGGAGCCGCCAGTGCCGGTTCCGCCTTACCATCGTGGGCCGCGTGCAGACCACCGCGCCATTTGCGCTTCGTCGCGGGGATTTTCTGCGTGGCTTCAATGGCGCTCAGCATGCGCGTCTCGACACCAAATTCACGCGCGACCTCCTGCCACTTCTCCCAGTCGGCAAGCTGCTTTTCGTCATCGCTCGCATAAACCAGCCCGCAGCGTCTGAAGCCCAGATCCTCGCCGATTTCAGCTGCCGCCTCATCCCACAGCCGCATGGCAAGCACGGCAAGTGGCATTTCGCGCGCATCGCGATTCTGCTGCCGGCACCATCCCCAATTGCGGCTGGATTGCTCGCAGCCCACATTTCCCTTCTCGATCAAGGCAACCGAGATGCCACGCCGCGCCAGGTAAAAGGCGGCCGATGCGCCGACGATGCCGGCACCGATTATCACGACACGCACGGATTCCGGCAGATTTTCATCGCTGGGAATGAACTTAACTGTTGGAGACATGAGTGGAACCGCCGTTCATGAGCCGAGCGAAAGGCATTTCTGTGTACGCGCCGATCAATGGAGGAAATCCTGAAGTCTGTAGTAGGCGCCGACCAAGGGTAGAAACCATGTTGGTCCGAAATGCCCAGGTATGGCCGGCCAGTTGAACTGCGCCCAGGGATTGGCCGAGGTGTTGCCGTCCATGACCTCCGCCATCACCTTCCCCATATGGGTCGACATCTGGGTTCCGTGACCGCTATATCCCATGGAATAGAACAGCCCGTCGTGCTCGCCCGCGCGGGGCAGGCGATCGGCGGTCATATCGACCATGCCGCCCCAGCAATAGTCTATTCGAACCCTGGCGAGGCTGGGAAAGACTGCCTCCATCGCACGTTTCAGGATGTGGCCACTTTTGGCGTCCGAGCGTGCGTTCGACTTTGCGAAACGCGCCCTTCCGCCGAACAGCAGGCGATTGTCGGGCGTAACACGGAAATAATTTACGAAGTTCTTCGTGTCTGTTGCGTTGCGACGCCTGGGCAGCAAGCTGTCGAGTTGGTTCACCGGCAACGGCTCGGTGACGATAATGAAGGCGCCCACGGGCACGATCCGGTGCCGGTAGTGGGCAAGAGGTCCGATGGAGGATGTGCCGGTGGCCAAGAGAACCTGTCGCGCGACGACCGACCCCCGGCGGGTGGAAAGGCGATGCGAATGGCCGTTGAGACGCTTCAGCGCCGTGACAGGCGCCTGTTCATAGATTCTGGCGCCGTGCCTGACGGCCGCCGTCGCAAGGCCGTGCACGAACTTACCCATGTGCATGGCCGCGCTCTTCTGCAAGATCATACCGCCGAAATAGCGGTCTGTGCCCACCTCGTTGGCCAGGTCTTGGCGAGTGAGCATGCGGGTGTCAGGGTCAGCATCGCGCGCAAGCAACTCCTGCGATCGCGCTAACTTGTCATAGTGCGCGGGCTTGGCGGCGAGTTTGAGCTTTCCCACGCGTTGGAAATTACAGTCGATCCCTTCAGTACTGATGATGGCTTCGACCGTGTCCACTGCGGCGTCGAAACTCCGATAGAGCGCCCGTGCGAGCTGCGGACCCAGGCGGGATACCATTGCATAATAATCTTGCGCGAACCCGTTATTACACATGCCGCCATTGCGGCCCGACTGGCATCCGCCGATACGGTCCGCCTCGAGCAGGACGACGCTGGCGCCTTTCTTCGCAAACGCACGGGCGGCGGACAGGCCCGTGAAACCGCCGCCGACAATTGCGACATCGACTTCACCTTCGACACCACCCCGCCATGCATCGGTAAAGCGCGGGGCCGTGTCGAGCCAATAAGGAGTTAGTTTCATGACATTCCGACTTTCGGTTGAGGCGCTTGGCGAGAACCTCGTCATCATCCGAGCGACTGGCTCGCGAGGGCCAGGATGCGTCCCGGCCCGGTCTGTGGCGGTCGCGCCCCCCGCACCATCGTCTTGACTCGGCCTACCTCGGGCAAACCCAAACCTTCCAGCCACTCGCCCAGTCGGCTGTCGCCGGGTATGTCGACACGAAGAAAGTTCCCAGCTTTTTCGCGCAGAAAATAACCAATCAGCGACCGCGCATCTTGGGATGACTGGCCGATCACGGGACCTATCGCATAGCCATGACCGAAGCGGCGGCAGATTGCGAAGCCCGTGAGGGTCCCGTCGGCCTCGCACAGGACGGTCTCGCCGATCGCCATGAATCGCGTGATGAGGCATGTCCGGTCCACACCGCTGGCATGTCGATCGAGATCGATAATTGCGGCTTCGTCCGAGGGCCGGAACGGCCTGACGCTCGCGACAGGAACATTGGCGGCCGAATCGGCGGGTGTCCACGCCTGATGTTGGTGGACCGTTCCGACGGCCTCAAAGCCATGATGGCGGTAGAGGGCAAGTCCTTCCTCGGTGGAGTTGAGAAGGACCGTGCGATCACCCGACTGTCGCAGCAAGCTGTCCATCAGGATGCGACCAATGCCTTGGCCTTGCATCGCCGGCGACACGATAATCATGCCGAATGTCGCAAGGCGCTCGCCATAGGGCCACCACAAGGCCGACCCGACGATGCGCCCATCCGCTTCCGCCAGGACACCGTGTCCCAGGCTCGCCGCGACTCGCCAGTCGTCCTTGCGATAGGGCCAGTTCACCGCGCGGGACAGGGCGAGCGCGCCATCCAGATCAGTGTCTGAATCAGCCATATCCCGAATGTCTATGGAATGGCGTTTGGACATCGAAGGCTTCAGATATCGCGGCCTTCCGCTGCCAGGGCATCGATCTCTACGAGATAGCCGTAGTGCAGTTCCGGCACCGGAACGATTGATCGCGCGGGCTCGATGTCGCCTAGCATTTCAGAATAGACCGCATTGAAGCGCGGCCAGTTTTCAATTCCGACAATGTATGCCGTGACTTTGAGCAAGTGTTTGGGAGTGCTGCCAGCGGCATCCAGGATGGCCAGCAGATTTGCCAACGCCAACCGCGCCTGGTCCTCGAATGCAGCCTTGGTATCGTGAGCTCCGCCCAACTGAACGGGGAGTTGTCCCGACACATAGATCAACCCGGCATGTTTGACTGCTTGCGAATAATGACCGCCAGCGGCGGGCACACGATCGGTGCTGACACGGATGACGGGGGGCATCACGGTGCTCATTACCATCCTCCAAAGCGAGGCCACTCGGCGCCAACGACATTCCCTGCCTTCCTGACAACGTGGTAGGAAGCGTGCTGAGCCCCTGTCGCACAGGCGTGGTTGGGAAGAATGCGGACACGGGTTCCAATCGGTAGATCGGGCAGAGCAGCATTCGAACCGGCTCTGACCTCGATGACCCCATGTTCCTGGTTGGCGTCGGCCAAGATGAGATCATCGAACGGCTTTCCATCGATGTCGCAAACGAGCCCATAGCCCTGGTCGACGGCTTGTTTGGCGGTCCCTCTGTCGCGGGACATCGCCATCCAACCCGCGTCAACCAATATCCACCCCTTCTCGAGCTGATGACCAATGACAGTGGCCAGAACCGACAGGGCAATGTCGTCGATCGCACAAACACCGATGCCTGCCATGACCAGATCGAAGAACATGAAAACGCCCGCGCGCACTTCCGTCACGCCCTCCAGCGACTGCGCGAAATGCGCTGTGGGGGTGGACCCGACACTCACGACGGGACAGGGCAGACTGGCATCGCGCAATAGAGTTGCGGCCTGTACGGCACTGGCGCGCTCGACCTCGGCGCATTTCCGAAGGGCCTCTTCACCTTTTGCGTCGTAGCTGGCACCCGCATGGGTCAGGACGCCCCGAAGTTTCGCGCCGCCCGCTTCGAGCGCTCGCCCTATGGCAACGAGTTGGTCGCGGTCATGCGCTGTTACACCGGACCGATGGCCATCGCAGTCGATTTCGATGTAGGCGGGGATCGGATCTTGCGAACGCACAGATGCCGCCGCAACGGCTTGCGCCTGCAAAACCGTGTCGAGAGTGACGGCCAAGTCAACACCCTGGGCGCGCAGCGCGATCACCCGATCGAGCTTGTCGGGGGAGATCCCCACCGCATAGATGAGGTCCTTGACGCCCGCCCGTGCAAATTCCTCCGCCTCCTTCAAGGTCGATACCGTCGCCGGGCCTTGGGTGGTCGTCATGACCCTCCTGGCGACGTCGATCGACTTCGCCGTCTTGAGGTGCGGCCTCAACCTTACGCCAAGGGCATCGAGCCGGGAGCGGAGGCGGGCGACGTTGCGGTCCACTCGGTCGACGTCGAGGACAAGGCAGGGCGTGCCGAGATTCTGCAGCGTCGGCGCGCTCTGATCGGCACGGTCCAGGATGTTTTTGTCAGGCAAAGGACAATTCCGTTTCATCGCTGTGTGTGATAGTGCACGTTCTAACAGATGTCAGTAGCCGATGATCGCCTTGGTCTCGAGGTATTCCTCCAGACCGTGGACACCGTACTCGCGGCCATTGCCTGAGCGCTTGTAGCCACCGAACGGGGCATGACCGTTCCACGCCGGATAATTGATGTGGACCTGTCCGGCACGGATCCGGCCTGCTACGCGCCGCGCCCGATCCTGATCGCGGGATTGGAGGTGTGAGCCGAGGCCGTAAACAGTGTCGTTGGCGATGGCAATCGCCTCCTCCTCGTCCCGATACGGCATGATCGCAAGCACCGGGCCGAAAATCTCCTCGCGCGCGATCCGCATATCTGATGTCACGTCCGAGAAGATCGTAGGTTGCGCGAAGAAGCCGTGATCGAGGCCCGCCGGGCGACCGGGCCCGCCACAGATCAGTCTGGCGCCATCCTCGATACCCGCGGCGATCATCGCCTGCACCCGCGCGAACTGCGCGGCGTTTGCGATCGGTCCCATGGTCGTCTGTTCATCGCGTGGATCGCCGACTTTGATACCGGCTGCAGCCTTAGCCGCCAGCGCTTCCACCTCTGCAAGGCGAGAGGCGGGTACCAGCATTCGCGTGGGGGCGCTGCATGACTGGCCGGCATTGCGCATGCCCGCCAGAACCCCCTTCGCGACGCCCTGTTCGAAATCGGCATCGTCGAGGAACAGGTTGGGTGACTTCCCGCCGAGCTCCTGGACCACCCGCTTGACCGTCACTGCGGCGGCCTGTGCCACCAACACGCCGGCGCGGGTCGAGCCGGTAATGGAGATCATGTCGACGTCCGGGTGTGCCGCGAGCGCCGCACCCACTACCTCACCGGTGCCGCCCACGAGGTTGAACACCCCGGCCGGCACACCTGCATCGTGCACCACCTGTGCAAAGAGCAACGCGCTGTAGGGAGAAAGCTCGCTCGGCTTCAGCACGACGGTGCACCCGGCCGCGATGGCCGGCGCCACTTTCGCGGTAATCTGGTAAAGAGGCCAATTCCACGGCGTTATGAGCGCGCAGACACCGATCGGCTCCTTGGCCGTGGTCATCCCGCCATCTCGTGCAAGAAAGGCGTAGCGCTGCAACACCTCCATCTGTACGCGCACATGCTCTATCGCGAAAGGTACCTGCGAAGCCCGCGCGAACCCGATTGCAGTCCCCATCTCAGTGACGAGCGCGTGCGCGAAGAATTCCGCGCGTTGTTTCAGCAGCGTCGAGATTCGGCCGAGCAGCGCGAGCCGTTCCTCGACAGAACTGCGCGAAAATCCGTCGAACGCGCGTCGGGCGGCAGCCACGGCGACGTCAACATCAGCCGGCGAACCGGCCGCGACATGTCCGACGATCCGCTCAGAGAAGGGATCGACCACCGCGATCCGCGCCGCACCTGGACGGTCCTGCCATTGGCCGTCGATATAAAACCGAGTGTCGTTAGGTTCGCTCACCGGAGCAGAATAGTGCAGGGCTCACGCAAACAAATGCCGAGACTTCGGCCGGTACGCAATAAAAAATGCTGTGTATCGCCCAATGCAGCCGATTATTGTTCTCGGAAGCGCTTAGGGTATTTGGGTTCGGGCAACGATGAGGGTTTTCCGGATGCCTCAGATGACCACAGTTACCGATGCGGCAGCCGCGCCTGCGTACGTGCCCGCGCAGGCCGCCCCGATATCGCGGGTGGGGGCGCTACCCGCACGATCACGCATTGCGTCGATCGACGTCATGCGCGGCCTCGTGATGCTCTTGATGCTGGTCGATCACGTGCGCGAGGCGTTTTTCCGGCATTTTCCCGTCGGCGACCCCGTCAACGTGGCCACGACCGCACCGGACCTGTACTTCACGCGGTTCTCCGCGCACCTATGTGCCCCGACATTCGTGTTTCTGACAGGCTTGTCGGCCTGGTTGTACGCCCACCCGGCCTCAGGCGGCACTCGCCCGGTACGCGGCTTTCTTCTGAAGCGCGGCCTGCTGTTGGTGGCGCTCGAAGTCACGTTGGTCAACTTCAGTTGGTCCGGGGAATTCCCGCCCACGGTGGTCTGGCTACAGGTGATCTGGGCCATTGGCCTGAGTATGATCGTTCTAGGCCTGCTGAGCGATCTGCCGCGATGGGCCCTCGGGATGTTGGGACTCGTAATCGTATTCGGACACAACCTGCTCACACCGGTCAGCTTCCCGCCGGGCACTGCAATGCACTACCTGTGGGCCTTCCTGCATCAGCGCGCGCTGTTCGGCGCGGACGGCCCGTTGCAGGTCAGAGTGAGCTACCCGGTGTTGCCCTGGATTGGAGTCATCCTGCTCGGATATGCCGCGGGTCCACTGTATTCTCGCGCCGTAGCCGCCGCTCGACGTACCCGGATCCTGGTGGCATTGGGTGGTGCAAGCCTGGCTCTGCTGGCGGTGCTGCGTGGCTTCAACATTTATGGAGAGACCTTGCCCTGGGTGCAGGGCGCCGACTTCGTGCATACATTGATGTCCTGGGCCGACTTCACCAAATACCCGCCCTCACTGGACTTCCTCCTGGTGACGTTGGGAGTTGCGTTTTTGTTGTTGGCGAGCTTCGAGTCCCGCGACAACCGTCTGACGCGCACACTGGTGATCTTTGGCGGTGCACCCATGTTCTTCTACCTCCTGCACCTCTATACGTTGTTGGTGTTATACCGAGTGGCTCTTGCCCTGTTCGGAGCGAACCATGGGGAGCGATTCGGCGTCGATCATGTCTGGGGCATCTGGTTGATAGCGGTCGCACTGGCGTGTCTGCTTTACTTGCCAACCCGGACGTTTACCCGCTTCAAACGGACGTCACCCCAGACGTGGGTGCGCTATTTCTGATGGAAGAGGTCACGCTGCGTCGGCTGCAGCCGGGCGATCTTGCCGATGCCTTGAAACTCACCCAAGCGGAGCGCTGGTCGCACCGCCTGGAGGATTGGCAGTTTCACTACCGCCTGGGACTCGGTTGGGCGGCTCGTGACGGCGGCGGCAAGCTGCTGGGCACGGCTTCATGGTGGCCATACGGTGATGCGTTCGCAACCGTGGGACTGGTCCTGGTCAGTCAGGAGCAACAGGGGCGGGGCATTGGACGGAAGTTGTTGAATGCCGTTATGGACGAGGCAGGCTCGCGCACACTGCAACTCATCGCGACCAAGGCGGGACTGACTCTCTATCAGCGGTGTGGTTTCCGGGAACTGGACAGCGTCGGGCAGTACCAGGGGACTCCCGCAAAGATTCCGGCCGCAGAGGTCCCGCCCGATACTGTGTTACGGCCTGCCGCTCACGCCGATCTTGCTGCGCTGTCCGATCTGGACGCTGCGGCATTTGGTGCGAACCGCCGCAAGTTGATTGATGCTGTTCTGGAATCGGGCACCGGTGTACTCGCTGTCACCGGCGGGCAGCCCACTGGATTTGCGCTGGCGCGTCAGTCAGGTCGGGGAACGGTCATTGGTCCGGTCGTAGCCCCTGATGAGTCGCTGGCGATGGCCCTGATCGCATATCAATTAAAGGCCAACAGCGGTTTCGCGCGCATTGATATACCGGCGGATGCTGCGCAGCTCGCCGGGTGGCTCGAGGCGGCAGGGCTCTTGTGTGTGGATCGTGGGACCGTCATGCGGCGTGGGCCTGTGCTCAAACGCAGTCCACATGGGCGTGTGTTTGCACTTGTTTCGCAAGCGTTGAATTAGGGAGTACGGGAGCGGTGCGACTGACCGACTTCAAGGCACTCAGTTTCGGATGCTACGGTACGCTGATCGACCGCGACTCCGGCATTTACGCAGCACTGCGACCTCTGCTGGAAGGCGGCCACGTCACACTGGGGCGGGAAGAAGTGCTCGCGATCTTCAGCCGCCATGAAGCAGCGCAGCAGATGGAAACACCCGAAATGCTGTATTCCGGGGTGTTGGCGCAGGTGCATCGCCGCCTCGCGAGCGAGTGGGGTGTGCTTGCGTCGGACGATGACCATGCCCTGTTCGGCATGTCAGTGCCCGGATGGCCGGTATTCGTCGATACGCCTGCCGCCCTCCAATATCTGAAACGGTACTTCAAGCTGGTGGTGCTCTCGAACGTCGATCGGGCCAGCTTTGCGGCCAGCAGCCGGCGGCTGGAGGTCCGCTTCGATGATGTGGTGACCGCCGAGGAGGTCGGCTCTTACAAGCCCGCCCTCGAGAATTTCAGGCGCCTGGTGAGCCGGGTCGGAAAGATGGGATTCGAGCGCCACCAGATCCTGCATGCGGCCGGGGATCCGGCCCGGGACCTCGCGCCGGCAATCCGTTGCGGGCTGGCCACTGCCTGGATATACCGTGCCCCCGAGACGGCAGGTGCAGATGCTACAGTAGAGGCCGGGCCACCTCCCGAGTCGGTTCGCTACGAATTCCGTTTTGCGAACCTCGTAGACATGGTGAGAGCGCATCAAGAAGAATTGCGGGCCTGAAGCCTCGCTCGCGCAAGCGCGGGTCGAGCCTGGATTCGCCGATGAGGATCACGTCCCGATGGCCGCACTCAAGCTCGACCGAATCGACATCAACATCCTGGCCCAGTTGCAGCGCAACGGCCGCATCACCAATATCGACCTGGCCAAAGAGGTTGCACTGTCGCCGAGTCCGTGTCTGCTGCGTGTGAAACGCCTCGAGGAAGCCGGCTACATCGTCAGCTACAACGCGCGCATCGATCTGGCGAAGCTGGGCGAAACCATCATGGTGTTCACCGAAGTCACCTTGAGTGATCATCACCGCGAGGACTTCATCAAGTTCGAGGCGAGTATCCGCACCATCGATGAGGTCATCGAGTGCCACCTGGTCAGTGGTGGCTATGATTATCTGCTGAAGTTCCTGACGCGCGGCGTATCGCACTACCAGAAAGTCATCGAAGAAATTCTCGAGCGCGATATCGGCATTGCGAAGTATTTCAGCTATATCGTGATCAAGTCACCGATCGAGAAGCTCCACTATCCGCTCGCCAAGCTGTTCAGTCCCGAGCGGTAGAGAAAAGGGTCGCCCCGCCTCGAGCGGCGCGGACGACCCAACAGTGCAGTGGCGGCACTAGAATTTGTAGGTCCCGCGAGCCATGAAGCTACGCGGCGCACCGGGGTTGATCCACAGCTGCGCATACGAGTTCGGGTAATACTCCTTGTCGAGCAGATTGTTGACCTCGGCCCAGATCTGCAGCCTGTCCGTCACATCGAAGGAAGCCACCAGCTTTACGAGTGTGTACGAGGGCAGATAGAAGTTGGTGCCGGTCTCTCCCAAACGGCTGCCCACGTAGTTCACTCCTGCGCCGAGGGTCAGCATCCTCTCGCCCAGGGAAATGTCCTCGAGGAGCGTGACATTGCCGCTGTTCTTCGGGATGTTGATCAGGGGCGTGCCGGCAGCGAGCGGGCGTGCGAAGTTAGGGTCCAACAGCGATCTGGAGATGAACGCATCCACGTAGGCATAGGACAGGACCGCGCGCAGATTCAGTGGCAGCCGAGCCGTCATATCCGCCTCGACCCCTTTGCTCTGCGCGGCGCCCACGGCCAGTGAGAAACCTGCATTGGCCGGATCCGCCGTCAGCACATTGGTCTTGTCCATCTTGAACAGTGCGAGCGTGCCGCTCAAGGCGTTGTCGGGTGTTTTGAACTTGGCCCCGACCTCATATGACTTCGTCGTCTCGGGCGCGAACGCAACACCGTGGGCATTCTGGCCTGTATTCGGGCGAAATCCCTTGCCGTAGCTCGCATACAGGGTCAGCGCGCTGAGCGGCTCATAGACCAATCCGAAACTGGGGCTGGTCGCGTTCACCTTCTGATGCGACACCGAGTGCGCTATGTCGTCCTCGAGCCGTTGGCGATAGTTGTCATAGCGCACGCCCGCATGAAACTTCCATTGGGACGTGAGGTCAATCTGGTCGTGGAGATAAGTGCCCCAGGCATAGTCCCGTTCCAATGTATGGGTGAACGGTGACAGCGCGGGCAGAATTCCGTAAACAGGATTGAATATATCGATGGCGTTGAGCTGCGCCAGTGTCGAGGTTGCACTGACGACGGGTGCCCGATAACGGCCCTGGACCGAATCGAGTTTGAAAGAGTCATAGTCCGCGCCGAACAGGATGTGATGCTCGAGTCCCACTGTGGCGAATCGCCCGGTGATTTCAGTGCGCGGAACGTAGTCGTTCCCGTGATAGTTACGCGAAATCCGCCGCCGCGACAGAATGTTGTCCGGCAGGAACGTACCATTCAGCAGAAAGGGATTGCGGGCGGCCCCCAGCTCGGGGTCTTCCGCCGTGCCTTCCAGCGAGGTGGTGAGGGCGCCAAATCCCACCAGCAAAGTCCAGTCGTTGTTGAAGTCGTGCTGCAAGCTCAGCTGACTGTTGTAAGCATTGACAGTCGTCGGCCCATTGCCCGGCTCGCCGAGGAACCTGGAGACCGGAATGATGCCCAGCACACCGTTGCGTGCGACGACACCGCGATCGAACGGGGCCTCCTGGTGTACATACTCGAATTCATAGGAGATCGAGGTCTTTTCACCGAGGCGCGCGAATAGCGACGGTGTCACGACGTACTTTTTTGACGTGACCGTATCGCGAAAGCTGTGCGCGTGCTCGTACGCTCCGTTGATCCGGCCGGCAACGGATTCCGTGAGCGGGCCTGTAAAATCAGCTTCGGCGCGGTAGGTCTGCCAACTGCCACCGGAGAGCGCGACGCTGCCCTGTTCTTTGAATTGTGGTTTTTTGGTGATGATGTTGACGGTTCCGCCCGGCTCGCCGCGGCCGAACAATGCGGAAGAGGGGCCTTTTAAGACTTCTATGTGGTCGACGTCCGAAAGGTCGCGAGGACCTCCAAAGCCACGTCCGGCGTTGAATCCGTTGACCAGAAAGCCGCTCGGGAGGTTCTCGTTGCCTGCGAAGCCGCGGATTGCGTAGGCATCCCAGAGTCCACCGAAGTTGTTCTGCCTGGCAACACCACTCACCATATCCAACGCATCGTTGAGACGAGTGACACCGACATCTTTCAGCAGTTCTGCCGACAACGTTTGCACGCTCTGGGGTAGTTCCTGCAGTGGGGTATCGCCGCGGTAGGCCTGTTTCTGCGCCGTGACCACGACCTGGTCTACCGCGGTTGGCGCGTCCGCGGCGAAAGCCGCTGGTACACTCAGCAGGCTCGCTGCGGTGGGAATCAAAACGGTACGGAAACAGCGTGCCTCACGGAAATAGCGTGGTTTTTCCACGAAATTCTCCTGCGCTATGCGCGGTATCGAAGTTGTAGGCAACTCAACGCCTCCGTGCCCCCTATGTTCTTATCTGCACGAGCGTCCCTCGGATGATTCTGTAACGGGTGCCAGAGTCGATTTGCTCAAATTGGCACCCATTTCAAACCAGTTATTCCGCGCGGTCGTCCGTTGCGGCAGTAAATTTCGGCCGTAGCGCCGGCGCACCGTCATGACAGCAATTTTCGCAGCCGGCGCGCGGCCAGCACTACTCCGGTGCAACTGAACAGAAAACCTGCCGTGGTTGCCAGCAGAAGTAATACGTGCCACAGCGGACCAGCCGCATTCAGCAATGGGAAGTCGAAGGTGTGCGGGCCATCCACGAGCCACCGGTGGACCCGGCGGCTGGTATCCATGATCGATATAACCTCGCCTGAAGCCGCATCCATGTGAACCCAGGTCTCCGATTCGTCGTTTAGAACCAGTCTTCGCGTGGTCGACGGAAACGGGCTGACGCGCAAACTGTAGGCGTCGGTACTGTCAATGTGGTCCAGTTTGACCACCCTGAGCTGAGGCCAGGTGCGGTGAACCGCAGACGACAACCAATCATCGGGTATCTGTGTATCTGTTTGCACGGAGCTCATTCCAGGCGTGATGGACACTATGCGTGACGACAGAGCGGCCTGGTTACGCACCCAAAGCAGCGGCCGGCCAGCGAGCGCCCTGAATTCGATTTGGCGGGCTGTTCCGAGTTGCGTGAGCACAGAGACTGGAAACGCTTGCGCCGCATCCGTGAGAGAGAGGCCCCGCATTCGCTCGATCTGCTCAGCAGTCGGCTGATCGTTGGAGAAGAAGACAATGCCGTCCAATCCGAGCCAGCCGGTGAGGACCCAGCTCAATACGAGTACGCCGACGAACAGGCCGATAGAATGATGCCAGCGCAGCAAGCCACGGAACGGCGACAGCCCCGAGCGCCGCTGCCTCTTCCAGTTCAGGTAACGCACCACCCCGAGGAAGATCCCAGCCGACGCCAATACAACGCCGCTCAGCGAAAGGACCCAGATGACCTCTCGCCATGAGGCGTAGTTTTTCCTCAAAAAGGTCGGGTTGATCCAATGAGCGACTGCACCGATGTAGTTCCACGCACGTTCGCTGCGGCGGGTTCTTTGTAGTACTTCGCCCGTTCGCGCTGAAACGTACAGCTCCGTACCCGCGCCATCGCGAACACTGAGTTTATAGAACGGCCGATAGGCATCGTATGCTCCGTGCACGGTCCATTGGTCGTAGTTGAAAGGGCCCTGTAGGGCGCCAACTTCGTGTCCCGAGAACTCAACGGCGATGGCTCGAGCGGTAGAGCTGCTCAGGAAGGGCAGAGTCTGTCCGGTTTCGGCGCTGATCGAAAGTGCCGGCCGTCCGCGCAGAGACAACACGTATCGGGGCTGTCCCTGTACGTTGATCAACCGCGCATTCTCGATGAACTGATGGCCCGCCGCGGCAAGGGCACTATCGGGTTCCACCCGCAGCCCCTTCATGTCCAGGGGTTCGCTTCGTGCAATCCGTTCGTCGGGACTGAGAGACGGGAAGGGCATGAAACTCAGCACGCTGCCGGTCGCGAACCACATCGCAAACATCAAACACACGGCAATGCCCAACCAGCGATGAAATATGGATACGTATCGCGAGAACCCGGGCAACAGGGGCCTTCCGATCGAGCCCTTGATTGTCCTCACGTTCATAGCCTGGCCAAGTGCGGCGGTTGTGACTCTCTGAGCGAGCGTAGGCTTACCGGCCCCGGCTGCAGCGGGGCCAACATCGACGTTACCGCTTTCTGCGCCGAGTTTTCTGCCAAGAAGGCGCGGTGGCTTGCAACAGTGATCTGTTTTGGGCCCGCGTCCTGGCATTTTCGGGAAGAACGCAACGGCTCCCCAGGGGCCGCTAACCAAAGAACCTGCCGCAGCACTGAAAGGCAGGGGTTGATGCTCGACTTCTTTTTCCGTTGTGGCGAACGTGGCAACACGAGCGCGCTCACTGTAAGCTGCCGACATGTCCTTCGAAGCTGTCAGAAACCTGATCTGTGCCGTGCTGTTCTTTCAGCTTGCGATGGGCATGCAAGTTCCGCTTGCTCAGGTATTCCCGTTGTCTCAGCAGAGTCACTCCGTGACTACCGATGCGAGTCCCTGTCCGGAACACGCGCTCCAGGCTCAGCATTCCGACGGCCATCGAGCCCACTATGCTCATTTCATCCCTTCGTTGAATCAATTTTTGTCGGACCCGTCCGATACGCTCAAAAAACATAGCTGCTGTCGATCTCAGGGTTGCCAGTGTCATGGTACTTGCACACCGGGAATATCCGGGCCCTCTGCCATCGGTATGGCCAGTTTGACGGGTTACCTCCTCCCTGCCTCTGAGACACACCAGATCATAGTGCGCTCCAGTGAGCGCTTCCGCCCTCCCATCGCATAACGCCCCGATCACCCGCTTCGCTGCGGGCTATTCCGCTCGCGTCCGCATCGGAAGACGACCTAATCGATCGAGGAAATGCGATGTATCGATCCCATCCGCCCGTGGTCTTTGCGACCACGCGAAGACGCTTCGTGCAGGGACTTGCTGGAAGTGCGCTCACTCTTGCGAGCGCGCGGTATTTGAACCGGGCTCAGGCTGCGCAGCCCGGCACGGTGCTCTCCGGCACGGAATTCAACTTGGAAATCGGTGCCCTGGAGGTCAACTTCACCGGCGCACCCCGCATGGCGACGGTCGTGAATGGCCAGTTGCCGGCACCTGGGAGTGGCGTGGACCCGGCGATTCGGGCCAACGGCGAATCTGGTGCGCGCCGCGGGTGGTGAGGCCAGTGACATCCAATTTGTAGCCGGCGTGCGGCTTTGGTTCTAACAAGGGAAACAAAGAATGAAGACAATACGTTGGTTACTCATTGCAGTTGCAGCGCTGGTGGTCGTCGGAGCAGCGTTCATCTACTCGGGGATGTTCAACGTCGCCGCCGATGATGCGCATTGGAGCATGACCGCGCGCCTCATCGAGGCAACTCGCGAGCACTCGATTGATGCTCAATCCCGCTCGGTGCTCACATCGCTTTCGCTGGAAGACCCCGATCTCATCGCGATGGGTGCTGCGCACTACGATGAGATGTGTACCGGATGTCACCTCGGTCCCGGACTCGAGGACAGCGAGTTGCGTGCCGGCCTGTATCCGCTGCCCCCGAAACTCGCTGAGCACACCGGGCACCGCACGCCTGCCGAGCTGTTCTGGATCATCAAGCATGGCCTCAAGATGACAGGGATGCCCGCGTGGGGAATGACCCATGACGATCGCAGCATCTGGGGCATGGTCGCCTTCGTGCAAAAGCTTCCACAACTATCTCCAACGGCTTATCACGAACTCGTTGGAAAAGGTGGAAGAGGGCACCACCACGCAGAAGATGGCGACCACCCCGAGGGTAATAGCGCGCATGCCCATGACGAGAATGCTGAGCAGGGTGAGCACTCCCATGGCCCCGGCGATGGTGCTGCAGACGGCGCCTCAGGAGGCGCGCATGTGCACTCACAGTCGGCGAAGAGTGCCTCGGTATCGCAAATAGCTGTGGCAGCGGCCGAGCCTGTTTCGGTTGTCGAACAGTTCTTCCACAGCCTCGCGAGCGGCGACACTCGGACTGCGACCCACCTGTTGGATCCCGCTGTTTTGATCTATGAGAGCGGTGGCGTGGAGCGTTCGCGTGCGGAATATGTTGGGCATCATCTTGAAAGCGATGCTCAGTTCCTGAAGAGCGCAAAACAGGAACTGCTGTCTCGCACCGGGGATGCAGTAGGTGATGTGGCCTGGGTTGCCAGTGAGGCGAAACTCACGAGCAATGCGCAGGGCAAGGCAGTGAACCTCGTCACGACCGAGACCATGGTGCTGCGGAAGAGTCAGGATGGATGGCGGATCGTGCATATCCATTGGTCCAACCGAACAGCGCCGATCTCCACGGCCCGCGAGGTCGGACACGCACATTGAACTGGCGGCAGCTGACCCTGTTGCCGGTTCAGGCGAGCAAGGGTGAGAGACGAGCCGTAGTGGGCTGAGCAGGGGCGGCCAGTGGCCGCCCCTGTGGCTCGTTAGTGCGTGTGGACGCTGCGGTCGATCAGGGTCCTGCCCAAGCGCTGTGCGTTTTCCTTGATCCGCTCGTCAGAAATCCCCTCGCTGAGCTGGCTGACCGCCATGCCAATCTCGGCTTGTTTGATTTCCGGTGTTACGGATGCAACCAGAGGCCCCCACGGACCGACTGGGTGCGGACCATCCGGCCCCCAGACTACTCCAGGCCCATCATTCACCACACCAAAAAGAATGCGGACAGAGTCTTCCACCAACGATCGATGAGGCCGTGAATCTTGTAAAACCAGGTACTGATGACGGGCCGGATGTAAGTAGGTGTTATGGATGGTGTTCTTCACGTATGCGCCGAAGTCGTCTTCCCCTGAGAAAACAGGATTGAGAGTGACGATGCGAATTTCCCAGGCCGCTGTGTTGGCTCCCTAACCGGCGGCCGGGTCTGTCGACCAAGCTCCACAGCCCGTACGCCGAAGAAGACTCCAATTGTTGGGCACAGTGGTTTGCACAAACATGGTGCAAAATGCTTGCGAATCAGCGCCTTGGCATACGCATTCTCCACAATGCTAAGGCCGTATCAGCGGAGTAGCGTATGCAGGTGGGCGGTGTGCGCCAGCTGCGCCCCGGACTGTTCAGGTACATCAATGGATATTTCACAGGAGCGCAGTCAATGAAACGTACGACAAAAATGATGGTCACCGCGGTGGTCGCTCTCGGTTCAACATTCGCCGCATTTACGGCAAGCGCGGCGCCACCGGATGCAGTCACCGTGGCTGCGGCGAAGACCCCGGCTGATCATGAGGCCATTGCGAAGGCATACGAAGACGAAGCCGCTTCCTTCGAGAAGATGGCGGCAATGCACAAGAATCTTGGTGAAACCTACACGAGCCAGGCCGGTGGGAAATCCGTGCACGCGGCCCAGGCCAAACACTGCGGCAGTGTGGCCACAGATCTGGAGTCGGCCGCGAAGGAAGAACGGGCGCTCGCTGCCGAACACCACAAACTGGCGAAGTCTGCGGGCAAATAGGGCCATAACAGTGGCGATTGGCCGAAGGCTGTGTGCTCTTCTGGCCAGTTCTGCTCACAAGGAAGGGGATCACCGTGGAATTGCGACAGGAAGACATAGGATCGTTGCGTGATGTCACGCAACACTTTGAGAGCTCAGTCGATCTGAAGGCACCGTGCGCTGCTGTGTTTGAGCACTTGGATGATTTCACGAAATTCGGGGAACACATGATGCGCTCGAGCTGGATGATGGCCGGCTCAGCCATGCGTTACGAGTTTGATGACGCTCGCGGACGAGCCCAAGGAGCTACTGTTCGGCTGCTGGGTTCCTTTTTGGGACTGCGTCTGCAGATCGATGAGCGTGTTGTAGAGCGAGCGCCTCCCTATCGCAAGTCCTGGGAAACGCTGGGACGAGCTCGGATGATTATCCTGAAGGGGTACCGCATGGGATTTGACCTGACAGCGCAAGGTACGGGCAGCGGCCTGCGTGTCTTTATTGACTACGTGCTCCCAGAGCGTGGGCTCACTCGCCTGATCGGGCGAGCGTTTGGTTCCATGTACGCGCGCTGGTGCGTGCGCTCAGTAGTGGAGGGGGCGATCGCGCGTTTTGACAGTCCTCGACCGTGATTCGTAAAACGAGAATTGCCCAGCCGCTTGCCTGTCATTTAATCGTGATTGCCTTCGCGTAGCCGGCATACAAACTGTCGAATACCGGCGTCATGGCTTTGAGCAGCGCATCGTCATCCTTTTGAAGCGAGCGTGCTCCGGTCATGATGGTAGTGAGTCCCGGACCTTCGGCGACCGGGATTCCACCGACATCGAGGTGATGAACGAGGGCACCCAGCTTCATGAGTGCGGAATCTGCTTCGAGATCAAAGCTGGCTACCAACACTTCGAAGGTCACCTTCGAGTCGACGTGCGTGAATTCAGCGCCGTCAAAGTCAAAGCCGATCGCCCTTTTCGGGCAATCTTTGATGTGTTCGAGCCATACGAACTTCGCTTCGGTGTCGATGAACCGGCGAATCAACCAGGCCGAGGCCACTCGATCGATCCACAGCCGCTCGCGTGTCGCCCAGGTCTTACCACGATAATCCTTGCGCTGTCGCTGCGCGATGCTCCGCTTGGCAGCATGAGGCTCATCGGGCGCGAAACGAGCATTGATGGCGCGCTCGGCGTCGGCGAGCGCGCCTTCCATTTGCTTGCGGGGCTCGCCCGGAAAGAAATCTCGCCCCACGACCAACGCAACTTCGCGAGCAATACTGTTGAGCTCCTGGCGAGCATCCAACTCACTGAGCTGGGTGAGCTGATCCTTCAGACTCTGCAGCCGCTGCATGGCTTCGGTGTATTCGCCCGTGCGATCGAATAACTCCACCAGCGTCTGCTGTTGCTCTTCGGAGTTTGCTTCGAACGACACAACGTGAGCGGTGCCGCCTGCGGCCACGATGTCGGTGGATTGTCCGTCGAATATCTCGCGCGACCCTTCCGAAATCGGCAGGACATAGGCTCCATCGCGCATCAAGCCCGCCCCTGCTGCCTTCAATGCTCGCCAGGAGCGCATGCGCAGCGCCGCATTACGGCCGGGCAGATTCGTGATCAGCAGGAGCCAGGAATGAGCTTGGGCATTCATTTGTAGCTTATACTACGCTCATGTAATAAGATTAACGAACGGTTCCCTCAAAGTCCGGGAGCGCCGATGAAATGGGTTACCCGAGAGCGCCCGAAGATTGATCGCTTGGCATGCCCTTGGCTGATCAAGCGGTTCATCGATGCGGACGCCGAGGTCCATTATGTCCCGGCGTCGCAGGTCTTGGCGGTCGCCGCGAGCGAGGGAGCAACGCCCTTTGACGTGCCCGGTGTGGAACTGACTCACGCGGGGCCCCTATGCAGTTTCGACGCCTTTGTCGCGAAGTATCAGTTGCAAGATCCAGCCCTGAAGCGATTGGCCGCCATCGTTCGAGCGGCCGATACGGACACGCTCGCTCAATCCGCCCAGGCACCTGGACTTCTGGCGATCTCGCTCGGGCTGGGCGCCAACATCCCGGATGATCAAGAGCTGCTGAAGGCCGCATTACCGGTTTACGACGCCCTGTATACATGGTGCCAGTCGCTTGCTGGGGAGCGCCACGGTTGGAACCCGGACGCCATACTCGAACCTCGGCAGCCGTGACCCGTCTACTTCAATCCCAACTCGCGAGCGGCATCACGCGACGTGATCTCGGTCGCGGCGCGCTACTCGCTTGGTTTGGAGCACTTGCCCAGTCCAATGTTGCCGGTCCGTCGGAGCCGAAAACGGCCCGCAACGACACCAATCCCTGGCGCAAAGATTTTCCGGTTCTCAATCAGGCCGTGAACGGTCAGCCACTCATCTATCTCGACAGTGCCGCGACCGCCCAGCGTCCAACAGCCGTGTTGGATGCGATCCAGGATTTCTATCGCCATGACAATGCCAACCCTGGCGCGGCGCTGCACACCCTGGCGCGGCGCGCATTTGAGCGCTATGAGGGCGCGCGTCAGACCGTCGCCCAGTTCGTCAATGCACCGCAGCCAGAAGAGATCGTTTGGACGCGCGGCAGCACGGAGGGAATCAATCTGGTGGCCACGGCATGGGCGCGCCCATTGCTTCGTCGAGGCGACGAGATTCTTCTGACCTACGCGGAGCATGCCTCGAACTTGTTGCCGTGGAGGCTGGTCGCCGAGCAGACGAGGGCGATCGTACGTTACATCGAAGTCGATGACGATGGCCGGATCCTCCTGGAGGATCTCGACCGTAAACTCTCAGACCGCACGAAGTTAGTGTGTTTCAGCCACGTCTCAAACGTCGCAGGCTACATCAATCCGGCGGCTGAGATTACGGCGCGCGCCCACGAGGCCGGCGCCCGGGTCTTGATCGATGCGGCGCAATCCGCACCCCATACCCGACTGGATGTGCAGGCGCTGGGTTGCGATTTCCTGGTGTTTTCCGGACACAAGATCCTGGGGCCGATGGGCGCGGGTGTGTTGTTCGCACGCCGCGAGCTCCTGGAGCAAATGCCACCCTATCAGGCCGGATCCAACATGGCTCACGGGATCGATGTCGATGCCCAGGAATACGAGCACGGTAGCCACAAATTCGGCGCGGGCACTCCCAACGTATCCGGCGCCGTGGGTCTGGCGGCCGCCATCCGCTATCTGAGCAGCCAAAACCGTGCTGTCCTGGAGCAGCACGAATCCCACTTGACCCAACACGGCCTCGAGCAGTTTGCCGCGGTTCCGGGATTGCGACTGTTGGGACCCAAGCGAGCCGAGCAGCGAGTTCCGGTCTTCTCGTTCGTCATCCAGGATCAATCGCCACAGACGATTCTGAGGCACCTGGACTTCCAAGGGATTGCCGTGCGCGCCGGAGATCTCGCAGCGCTGCCGCTGCTCAAACGATTCGGTGTGAGCGCGGCCGTACGCGCATCCTGTTATCTGTACACCCAGCCCGATGAGATTGACCGGTTGGCTGTCGCCCTGCATCAATTGACGCGCTCAGGCGCGAAGGAGTCGTAATGAATCGAATAGGAATGCTGCTCGCAACAGCACTGAGTCTGGCTGCTTCCGGGTGGGTCGTCGCGGCCGATGTTGACTGGTCAAAGGTGGATCAGGCAATCGGTCGCCCAGGGGCCGAGCAGGCCGGGGGAGTACACCGATACGGGTTTCCCCGATCGGATCTGAAAGTGACGGTCGATGGGGTTGCGATCAAACCCGCCCTGGCACTCGGCGGTTGGGTTGCCTTCCTGCCGACCTCGGATGGAGCCATGTTCATGGGTGACCTGGTTCTGACCGATACCGAGATCAGCCCAGTGATGCAGCGCTTGATTGCCGACGGTGTTGAGATCAGTGCCATCCATAACCACCTGATCCGCACGTCGGAACCGGTGCTTTACATGCACGTGAGTGGGCACGGCGATCCGGTAAAACTCGGTAAGACGCTGCACGAAGCCCTGTCGTTGAGCAAGACGCCCGCGGCCGCCCCCCCGCCCACCACGCCAGCGGCTGTTGATCTGGATACAGCGGGCATTGAAAAGACGCTGGGGTACAAGGGCAAGGCCAATGGCGGTGTGTATCAGTTCAGCGTGCCTCGCGCCGAGGCCATCTCGGAAGGCTCCATGGCCGTCCCACCGTCCATGGGAACCGCCATCGCCATCAATTTCCAACCAACGGGGGGTGGAAAGGCGGCCATCACGGGGGATTTCGTACTGTTGGGAAGTGAAGTCAATCCCGTGTTGAAAGCGCTTCGTCAGCACGGTATCGAAGTCACTGCGCTGCACAGTCATATGATCGATGATTCGCCCCATCTGTTCTTCATGCATTTCTGGGCCAATGACGATTCTCAGAAGCTCGCGCAGGGTCTGCACGCAGCCCTCAACCTGGCGAACGTCAAACACGCGTCTTAGGCCAGGTCCGTGAGCGATGCTCCCCAAAGCCAACGCGAGCGGATCAAGGATCTGGTGGGTTATTTCCTGCGATTGGGCTGCCTCGGCTTCGGCGGCCCGGTCGCCCTCGTAGGACAAATGGAACGCGAGCTCGTCACCGAGCGGCAATGGCTGACAAAGGAGCAGATGCGGGAAGCGATTGCAGTCTGCCAGTCGCTTCCCGGCCCGCTCGCGATTCAAGTGGGGATCTTTGCTGCTTATCTGCGCGCTGGCCAGCGGGGCGCCTGGGCTGGGGGTTGGGCTTTCATTCTTCCCAACTTTCTGATCGTCGCTGCCTTGGCCGCGTTGTATGTGCACTTCAATGGACTGAGTCCGGTGACGGCCATCTTCTACGGCGTCAGTCCGGCCGTGATCGCGCTGATCCTGCACTCGTGCTACCGGCTTGCCAAACTCGGCATGGAAGATGGCCTGCAATGGATTCTTGCCGCCGTCTGCTTCGTTGTTACAGTGGTCCTGCAAGCCGAAGTTGCCCTGCTATTCATTGGTGCCGGTGCAGTTGGAATTCTTTACTACGGAACTTTGTTCCGCCGGACCTCTGCACCGCCACCCTTAGTCATTGCGGCACCCGTGGCCACCCTCGCTCCGATGCCCGCTGCGGCAAGTGCTTCGGTGATTGGAAAAATCCTGTTGTTCTTTCTAAAGGCGGGAGCGCTGACATTTGGCAGCGGACTGGTCATCGTTCCATTCCTACAACAGGGCATCGTTCAGGAATATGGGTGGCTGAACGAACGTGACTTTCTGGTCGCCGTTGCCGTTGGGATGATCAGCCCCGGTCCAGTCGTCATTACCGCCACGTTCGTTGGCTTCCTGGTGGCCGGGTTCTGGGGGGCACTGGCAGCCACCATAGGGATCTTCCTGCCTTCATTCATCCTGGTTCTCGTCGTGGCGCCCCTGGTGGCGCGCCACCGTTCGAATCCCAATGTGCAAGGATTTATCAAGGGCGCCTACGGCGCGGCCATCGGGACAATCCTCGGGGCGTGTGTGCTATTGGGGCGCATTGCCATCGGCGATGTGTTTACCGCGTTCGTAGCGCTCGCCGCGCTCGCCGCATTGTTCCGATGGAAAATCAGCAATCCACTGTTGATGGCGATAACAGCTCTTGCAGGCCTGATTGCGTTTCCGCTGCTGCATCCGACGTGGATGATGTTGAGATGACGGTACATCCGCGTCCTGGCTACATTTACTGTGGATTATGACGCGCTCCGGAAAAATTCCCAATGATGCGAGGTCGTGCTTGATAACTTCAGGACTTGACCGAGTTGCGGTACTGATGCTGGCCGTTATTTTTCTGGGTATGCCGTTAACGGATCGGGCTCAACAACCTGTACCGATCAAGCGCGTCGTGTTCGTGTGCGAACATGGATCAGTCAAGAGTCTGATCGCCGCCACTTACTTCAACCAGAGTGCGAAGGCACGAGGTCTGGCGTTTACAGCTGTCGCCCGCGGAACCGCTCCTGAACCGACCGTGCCTCGAATCGTGCAGGACCATTTGAATGCGGATGGCACGAGCGTTTCCGGGTTTGTGCCGCAGTTGTTTCGTTCTGCGGACCTGGATGGCACTTCCCTCGTCGTTTCCTTCGATCAGGAGATCGCGCCGATCGTTGGGGGTAGGGTCCCGCTTCTGCACTGGGACAACCTGCCGGGTGTTTTGGCCGATTATCCGCACGGTCGAGATGCGATCGTGAAAAAGGTCGATGCGCTACTCGAGAGCCTGAAGGAGGATGCGCGATGACACACATTGGTGCTCGACCCAGCTCGCCGGCTCTTGCCACACTGGTCATGCTCCTGGCCACCGCAGCTTCGAGTGCGTTCGGGGCCGGGTTGGCACTGGAGACAAAGATACCGCTCGGCGATATACGCGGCAGGATTGATCACCTCGCTGTCGATCTCGGGCGCCAAAGACTCTACATTGCCGAGTTGGGTAATGACAGCGTCGGTGTAGTTGACATCAAGGAACGCAAAACGATCCGAACACTGACCGGTTTGCAGGAGCCGCAAGGGATTGCACACGTCCCGTCAACAGACATGGTCTATGTTGCAAACGCAAAGGATGGTTCAGTGCGCCTCTTCAAAGGAAGTGACCTCACGCCCGTTGGGAAGCTCGCACTCGGGGACGATGCGGACAACGTGCGGGTGGACGATAGTGCCCACCACGTATTCGTGGGCTATGGCAGTGGCGCGCTGGCCATGATCGATTCGAGTACACACGCCAAAGTCGGTGACATTGCGTTGGACGGGCACCCGGAAAGCTTTCGGCTCGATGCGTCCGGCAAACGGATCTTCGTGAATGTACCGGATGCCCACGAAATCGCAGTTGTGGACCGCGCGAGAAACAAGCAGATCGCAGCCTGGAAAACGGGCGCACGCTTTTCGAACTATCCGCTGGCATTGGATGAACAGGGCCGCGTGTTGGTGGTCTTCCGACACCCCGCGAGGCTTGCCGTATTCGAGCCGCAGGACGGTCGAGAATTGAGTGCCGTTCCCACCTGTGGAGATTCCGATGATCTCTTCGTAGATATCCAGCGTCACCGTGTGTATGTCAGTTGCGGGGAAGGATTCATTGATGTCTTTGCCGGGGAGGGCGGCAACTACACTCGTGTTTCGCACATCACAACGGTTTCAGGCGCACGAACATCGCTGTTTGTGCCCGAGGTTGACCGGCTCTTTCTCGCGGTCCGTGCTTCCGGTAGCACACCGGCGTCCATATGGATCTTCCGGCCGACAGAGTAGAACGAAGCTTGCGAATATGCGGCGGCCGCACTGGAGAGCGGCAATTCGCTATGCAAAGCCACGATCCCGATTTCGTACCGCGAAAAACCTATAAGTTGCAATAGTAGTCATATATAACCTGTCAACAGCCGCGAAGGCGCGTCAATGAAGTCTGACGCCATTTGACGACAAAGAAGCACGGGCCAGGGAATCAGTCCAACCCCCGCGGGTATTATGATCAGGCTCCCCCCGAGTGAGCGCCGACGTGTCTGCCTGCACAATGCAGCCGCGACATCAGCGTCAATGTGAGGGACTGGATATGAGGGACACGAGAGTTGGAAGTTTCATCAGGGCGGGCTTCATCGTCTGCTGTCTGGTCCTTTCCCTGGCTGCCGGAGCGCAGACTTCGACTGTCAACTTTGGAACGTCATATCAGACAATTCGTGGCTTCGGCGCGTCCACGGCCTGGACGGCCCCGCTGACCACCGCGCAGGCCGATGCAGTCTGGGGTACGAGCGGGAGCGAGCTTGGATTGAGTATCAACCGGGCACGCATCGATCCGGGCGGCTCGGGCAACTGGGGTGCGGAGCTGGCGAATGCGCAGGAGGCCGTGGCGCGAGGAGCCGTTGAGTTCGCCACTCCCTGGAGTCCACCCGCCTACATGAAAACCAATGGCAACGTCGTAGGCGGAAGCCTCAACCCGAGCTACTACGGCGCGTATGCCAATTACCTGGAGAGCTTCGTCAACTACATGGCCAGCGGTGGCGTCAATCTCTACGCCATTTCCATGCAGAACGAGCCGGACTTCGTACCCGATTACGAGGGGTGCGGTTGGACTGCGCAGCAGATGGATACGTGGGTTGCCAACAATTCCTCGGTGCTGACCACCCGGCTCATGATGCCCGAATCGGCCAGCTTCAACTTCAGCCAGTCCGATGCCACGCTGAACGACCCGAACGCCGTCGGACACGTGAGCATCGTTGCCGGGCACCTTTACGGAGCCACCATCTCCTATTACGCGAACGCCGAAAACCACGGTAAGGAGGTCTGGGCGACGGAGCACTATCTGACCCCGTCGGGCGCGTCTGCGGCAATAGGCGACGCCATCGCGGCCGCGATCGAGGTTCATACCGCCATGACGGTGGGCTCCTACAACGCCTATGTCTGGTGGTGGATCGCACAGAATTCCGGCAATGCCAACATCAACACTGGTTTGGTGGACGTTAGCGGCAATCCCACCTACTACGGCTATGCCATTGGGCAGTTCTCACGGTTCGTGCGGCCCGGGGCAGTCCGAGTCAGCGCGACGAGCCCGTCCTCGGGTGTTTACATTTCGGCGTACAAAGGCAGCTCCAACGGGACGATCGTAGCGATCAACTCCAACGGCAATCCCGTCTCCATGACGTTTGCGCTGCAGGGCCTTTCCCCGAGCTCGGCGATTCCCTATCAGACCACGTCGGCTGGTGGCCTGATACAACAGAGCCCGGTCAACGTTTCGAACGGCTCTTTTGCATACACGTTGCCGGCACGGAGCATCGTCTCGTTCGTCACGTCCGGGAGTAGCGCAGCGTGCGCGAGCGCACCGAGCGCTCCGGGCGGTCTCCTGGCTTCAGCCGCCTCGACCAGCGGCGTCAATCTGAGTTGGACGGCGGTCGCCCCGCCCGCCAACTGCTCGGTCAGCTCCTACACGGTTTATCGCAGCACGGTCAGCGGTTTTACACCGTCTGCGAGCAACCAGGTCGGGACTGCCTCGGGGACGAGCTTCAGCGACTCCGGGCTGAGTGCCGCAACAACTTACTATTACGTTGTGGAGGCCGTAGATGGTGCGGGGTCCTCCGGGCCGTCTTCCCAGGCCAGCGCGACCACCCAGTCTGTCGGAGGAAGTTGCACCAGCGTGCCGGGCGCCCCCAGCGGTCTGTCGGCGGCTGCGACGTCTTCCAGCAGCATCAACCTGAGCTGGAACGCGGTTACACCGCCCGCCAACTGCTCCATCAGCTCGTACAGCGTATATCGCAGCACGACGAGGGGCTTTACGCCGTCTTCGGGCAACCTGGTGGGGACCTCCTCCGGGACGAGTTTCGCCAACTCCGGGCTGACCGCCTCAACCACTTATTATTACGTAGTGGAGGCGGTGGATGGGGCGGGATCCTCTGCCGCATCGTCTCAGGCCAGTGCGACGACTCAGGCTGCGAGCGGTAGAATTAATACCCACGCGTGGTATCACATCACGACGACCGTCAACGGCGCAGGTCTGTGTTTGGATGACGCAAACGGCTCGACGGCGAATGGCGCGGTCCTCCAACAATACACGTGCGGCAACGGCCAATATAACCAGGAATGGCAGTTCCGTCCCGCCGCAGCAAATCGCTACTATGCGGTGGTCAACCGATACGCAAGCTCACTCGTGTGGGATGATACGGGCGGCTCGACCGCGAACGGCAACAAGATCCAGCTGTACACGTACGCTTCCGGTAACGCCAATCAGGAGTGGCAAGCCATCTCGCTGGGAAACAACCTCTGGAAATTCGTGAACCTCGCCAGCGGCTTGTGCCTGGATAGCACGATGTCGACGAACAACGCAGTCCAGTTGCAGCAGTACCAGTGTGTGTCGGGAAATTCAGCTCAGGTATTCCAGCTGACTCCGGAGCCGTAGAAAACGGCAGTGGGGCCACGCTTCATGAAGGTGTGGTGGATTCAGCTCCTCCAGGTGTCGAGGATGGCTGGAACAATTCTTTGCCTTCCACGGCCGATACTAATGTGCTAAATGATCTTTGAAAGGAGAATCCATCGATCGAAAGACCGGTTTCTCAGATCATCACCGGGCCGAAGACGACGACGATTTTCCGCGCAACCGGGTTTGAGCGCTGGAGCAAGGCAGATGAATGACGCTGAAGTTCTGGAGTATCTGCAGAGATATGCGCCCTTGGATAGTTTCCATCTATTTGCCGGGGATATTTTGATCAGGTTCAAGGACGAAGCGGGCAAAGCCTGGATCCTCATGGAGGACGATGACGAGCTGGCTGACCGTGCGGCAGCCCTGCTGAAGGCTCGTGGCGTCAAGGTGTTTGATGACTTCTCCGCACTGCGAGAGTACGAAAATCGGTCGAAAGTATCCCGCAAGATCTGACGCCCATGGGATACTCCATTACGTGGTGCGCGGTCCGTGAGGAGGCCACGCAGGCATTTCTCCAGAAATTAGCGCTATCGACGACGGGGAAGCGGGAGGAGGTTCCGGAATCTCTGATCTCGACGGCGAGTCTCGACACCGGCTGGCGAATTGTCTGGTACAACAAATACGAATGTCCTTTCTTGCGTGCGCAAGATCTTCGCGAGCTGTCAAAAGACGAGGACGTGCTCCTGTGCCACGTTGAAGAGCACGTGATGGCGAGTTCCTGCCAGATGTGGTCCCGCGGGGCGCGCAAGTGGTGGATGTCGCACGAAGGCGAAGAGGGTCCCAACGGATTGTCGACCGAGGGCGCGTTGCCAGAATCCTTCCCCGGAATTCGGCTGGAGATGGAAGAGGAACAACGCACGGCGGGAGGGGACAGCGCGGATGTCGACTACCTTTTCGAGGTTCCGTTGCGCGTGGCGGAGCAGCTCGTGGGCTTCAAACACGACGGCGACTATGGGCATCTGGTTGACGGAGAGTTCGCCGTGCTGTCGCGGGAGGGGAGCGCTGCGCCGCGAGGGATTTTCCACCGGCTATTCGGGAGATGAGCGGGCGGGGACGTCGCCCTTGCGACGCATCTCCTCGAGCAGCTTTCGCTGGCGGCAGCGTACCCTGTAGAATGGCGCGGACGCTACCAAGGACCCTCCGAATGAAGACCTCGATGTATCTGACTTCCATTCCCACGTTCACCCGTGTGCTGAACAATTTGATTGCGATACTCGAGAAGGGTGCTGCCCATGCGGAGGCGCGAAAGATTGATCCCACGGTTCTGCTCAACGCACGTTTGTTCCCCGACATGTTTCCGTTCACGAGGCAGATACAACTCGCGGCGGACACCGCGGTCGGCGGTGCGGCTCGTCTCGCAGGGACAGACATTCCGGTGCACGAGAATAATGAAGGTTCGTTTGCGGAACTCGGCGCACGCCTGCGCAGGACCCTCGTTCAGCTCGAGGCTTTCAAGCCTGAGCAACTCGATGGGACCGAAGACAAAACGGTCACCTGGCAGACGCGCAGCAGCACCAAGAGTATGCAAGGCCAGCCGTATCTCATGAATCACGTGCTGCCGAATCTCTTCTTCCACGCCACGACTGCGTACAACATCCTCCGGCACAATGGCGTCGAGCTCGGCAAGATGGATTTCCTTGGCAGAAGCTGAAGTGCAGTTCTTGAGCAGCTAAAAGGGAAGACACGTGAAGTCAGGCGTGACTGTCGTCCCCTGATGGACATCTTGAACATGGTCCGAAAACAGGGATTCGCTGTTGCGACATTGCTCTTGCTCAATGCCTTGCTGACAGCCTGCCACACCGTTGGCGAAAGTGGCGGGGCCAGACTCAACTGCGACCTCCAGATCCCACCCGCAAGCTCAGGCGAAATGTCTGCTGAGGGTGGTCAAATGAGGATATATCCACGTTCCACAGAGATGCCCAAGCGCTACTCGGGTTGTCAGACGGTTTGGGCCGTGAACGAATCCAAAAACGAGGCAATTTTCATGTTGCAAACACACTACCTCGATGGATCCGTAACCGAGTTACGCGCTATCGACCGCGGTCCTGCCGATAAGATCTGTAAGTACTCCAAGGGCGCGCTAGTCGATGGCCCCGCCTCGTGTCCGACGTTCGCGATTGCCAATAAGCGAGAAGCCTCTCTGCCTCCCGGTTGCCTCAACACGATAGCCCATTCTACGAAGGCCGGAATTGAACCGTGTTTTGAGCAATATCACTAGAACCTATCTCAAAATCGTTTTAGCAGAATACAGATGGCCGCGAGCTGGACGAATCCGAGGAAGTTGGCCGGATAGTATTCCCAACGAGTGACGAGTC
>Ga0268264_10000389_pt1 | contig 63172 bp, 48 predicted proteins | sample KBSSwiS32_FD_190357 | JGI IMG/M metagenome (GOLD analysis project Ga0268264, IMG submission 190357) | Switchgrass rhizosphere microbial communities from Kellogg Biological Station, Michigan, USA - KBS Switchgrass S3-2 (SPAdes) (version 2) | ecosystem: Host-associated > Plants > Roots >... | reverse complement strand
CTCGGAGGGTAGCTGAAAATCTTCAGGACGTCCCAGTGGCCGTCACCGCCTATTCCGGTGAGGCGCTACAGCAGCAGAATGTGCGGACGCTTCCTGAGGTAGCCAACCTGACGCCTGGCCTTACCTTCACGCAAGCACAGACGAACCAAGCGGCCGTCCTTATCCAGATGCGCGGGCAAGTGCAGCAGGATACGCTGGCCACGATCGACCCGTCGGTCGGCACTTATGTCGACGGCGTTTACCTGGCGCGCGCCTACGGCCTGAATTCCACACTGGTCGACGTTCAGAACTTTCAGGCGCTAAAAGGGCCGCAGGGCACCCTGTTCGGCCGAAACACCTCAGGCGGCGCGATCCTCATCAACACGAACGACCCCCGCTTTACCGACGGGCTTTCGGGGTCGATCTCAGGCAGCTATGGCCGGTTCGATCATCAGGCGCTGACCGGCGTGCTCAACGCGCCCCTGATCAACGATGTTCTTGCAATACGCCTCGTTTACTCCGGCAATAGGCGAGACGGCTATGTTAGGGAAATCAACTCTGGGCGCATGATACAGGAGTTGCATGACGATCTGTTGCGCGGGAAAATATTGCTTCAGCCCTCCGAAAACTTCCGGTTGCTCTTCTCGGCCGACCGGTTCCGTTCAAATGTTGTGCAGGACGTAGGCCGCCTGGGCTATGGGATACCCAACAGCATCGCCGCGATCGAAGGGGGGATCGAGCAGATCGGCGGAGCCGCCTGCTACCCTGGTGGCTTGGCGGCGGGGCCGTCGGCCGCCTGTCTGGCAGCCGGCAATCAGGTCCTGGCTCAGGCGCAGACGCTGCGCGACTCTCGGTATCGCACGTCGCTGAGCAGCTTTCCCCGCAACAAATTGACGACCGAAACCTACAGTCTGGCCGGCACGCTCGATACCTCGTTTGGATCGATCAAGGCGATCGGCGCTTATCGAAGCGTCAATTCAAGAACATTCAATAACGATAGTGACGCTTCGCCCATCAAAATCCTCGACGCCATAGGCCAAATCTTTCCTCAAAAGATCAAACAATGGTCGGGCGAGGTTACGGCGACAGGCCAGGCCTTTGCCGATCGGCTCGATTTCGCCGCTGGCGTCTTTTACTTTCACGAATATGGCGACGACGCAACGCCCTCCTCGAGCCTTACCGAATTTACAAAGCTAAGCACCGGAGGGACCCGTGTCGTCACCTTTGCAAGTGGTGACATCGACACCGAGAGCGTGGGCGTATACGGACAAGCGACGTATCACCTTTCGGACCGACTGTCGTTGACCGGCGGTCTGAGATACTCGCGCGACAAGAAGAGCCTATCGTCCACGACGGGAAATATTTTCGGCAACTCGCCGCAGGATCCCAATGCGATCTTCATCTGTACCTTTTCCACCGGCTGCCCCTTCTCGTCATCGGCGACCTTTAGTGGCGTGGCCTACACCGCGTCGGTGGACTATCGGCCTGATGAAGACATCCTCCTTTATGCCAAGACGGCAAAGGGCTTCCGCTCCGGTGGGCAGAATTTGCGAAGGGATGGCCGCATTCCCTCGTCGCTGATACCCTTCAAGCCCGAAATCGTTTACAATTATGAGCTCGGAGTGAAGAGCGAATTGTTCGATCGCCGGGTTCGTATCAACGCCGCCGCTTATTATACCAAGTCGAAGGATGTGCAGCGCAACGTAGCGATCTCGCAAGTCGTGAGCGGCGTGCCTGTGACGGCATCCTTCACGGAAAATGCGGCCAAGGTCGAGATTTATGGTGGCGAACTCGAGCTAAGCATGCTGCTGCCTGCCGGGTTCAGGATTGACGGCACCGCAGCGTACACCAAGCCCAAGTACAAGCAGTTCATTGACCAGCGCGGCTTCGATCGCAGCAACGAGCCCTTCCAGCTGATCTCGAGATGGACCGCATCGATATCGCCATCCTGGCAGGGGGATGTCAGCTTCGGCCAGCTGAACGCCCGTCTGGATTTCTCGTACCAGGCGAAGATGAAGACTTACGCGCAAGGCTTCTTCTCAGACGCCGCAACCCCGGCTGGGTTCGTTCGTGACGCGACTTCTGGCGCATTGGTCTCAGACGCTAACGCCGCAGGTATTATCGACTCGATCACCGACGAAGAACATGTTCTGGTCAATGGCCGGATCGGCGCGACATTCGACGCAATCGATCTCGATATCGCGCTTTGGGGCAAGAACCTGACCAATCTGAGGGACAGAATTGGCAGCTTTCCCAGCACGGGCCTCGGCTTCGCCCGCGTCATTCTGCGCGAACCGCGCACATATGGCGTCACGGTGACAAAGAGATTCTGATCTCGCTCAAGCGGGTCGGGTAATCCCCCGACTCGCATTGTTCTCGATCCGGCCCCACAAGGCGTGAATTTCGCCGGTACGCCTAAGATTGGACCCGACAGTGCTGCCCAAGCAAACCGGCGGCAGGTGGGCAGGCGGGAATGAACCGCCGATCTCAGAGCCCTTTGATTGGCGCCTCTTTGGGCTAGAGCATTTTCATGATGACCGTTGGTACGTACCCGGCGGCCTGGAAGTAGTTGCCGCATTCGGTTGGAAGGAAGCGCTCGAGGAGTTGACCGATGCGCTCGAAGAGGCCGTCGATGGTCGGCGCCGGCTCCTGCCGTAGCAGCGCTTTGAGCTTGGCGAAGGCCATCTCGATCGGGTTCATGTCCGGGCTGTAGGGTGGCAAGTAGAAGATGTGGGCCCGGCGCTCAGTGATCGCTTCCAGCACGTCGGATACCTTGTGCGCGGGCAGGTTGTCGAGGAGGGCGACGACGTCGCCGCGCCTCAGCGTTGGCGCGAGCAGAAGATTGGCCACCCAAAGACCGGCGCCAACACCGCCTGGGTGCCTTCGCCAACGGCGGCGACGCTGCACGCGACGCATTACCATCAGGTCGACGTCTTCGCGCGGCAGACCGAGCACCGCAGCGAGGGGATTGCCGCGCTCGATGCACTGTTGACGATCCCGGTGGCGGCCGGCCACAACTGGTCGGCCGACGAGGTCCGCCAGGAGATCGAGAACAACGCGCAAGGCATTCTCGGCTATGTCGTGCGCTGGGTCGACCAGGGCGTCGGCTGCTCGAAGGTACCCGACATAAACGACATAAACGACATCGGCCTGATGGAAGATCGCGCGACGCCACGGATTTCGAGCCAGCACCTCGCTAGCTGGCTGCTGCACGGCGTGGTGACGGGGGAGGAATTCGATACCGCACTGCTGCGGATGGCAGCCAAGGTCGATGCACAGAACGCCGGCGATCCGCTTTACCGGCCGATGGCGGCCGATCCCGCCGGCAGCGTCGCCTTCCAGGCGGCGCGGGCTCTAGTATTCGATGGCGTGGCGCAGCCGAACGGCTATACCGAACCGCTGCTGCACATGTTCCGCGCCAGGGTGAAGGCGGCGGGGTAGCCGCCGCGAGGGAGAAGCTGAGTGTCAATCGCCATGCCTGCTCCCGATACGGCGACGCTCGCCAAGCTCGATCGGATCATCGCCGCGATGCGCGCGATCGTACCTGGCGAGGGAGTGATCAGCGATCCCGATGGGCTGCGACCGTGGGAATCGGATGGCCTGACCGCCTATCGCCAGCCGCCGATGCTGGTGGTGCTTCCCGAGACGGTCGAACAGGTCTCTGCGGTGCTACGCTGGTGCCATGGCGAAGGGGTGCGGGTGGTGCCGCGCGGCTCGGGCACATCGCTTTCGGGCGGAGCGCTGCCGCTGGCGGATGCGGTGCTGCTCGGCATGGGCAAGTTCAAGCGCGTGCTCGACATCGATTATGAGGACCGGGTTGCGGTGGTGCAGCCGGGGGTTACCAACCTCGCCATCACCCAGGCGGTCGAGGGGATGGGATTTTATTATGCGCCCGATCCGTCGAGCCAGATCGCCTGCTCGATCGGCGGCAATGTCGCTGAGAATTCGGGCGGGGTGCACTGCCTGAAATATGGCCTTACCACCAATAACGTGCTCGGCGTCGAGCTGGTGCTCATCGACGGGGAGGTGGTGCGGCTCGGTGGCCGGCACCTCGATCCGGCCGGGCTCGACCTGCTCGGCGTGGTCGTCGGTTCGGAAGGGCTGCTGGGCGTCGTCACCGAAGTCACCGTGCGCATCTTGCCCAGGCCGGAGACCGCGCGCGCGGTGCTGGTGGGTTTCCCTGATGCCGAACAGGCGGGCGCCTGCGTCGCGCAGGTGATTGCGGAGGGCATCATCCCTGCCGGCATGGAAATGATGGACAAGCCGGCGATTCATGCGGCCGAGGCGTTCGTTCACGCCGGCTATCCACTGGACGTCGGCGCGCTGCTCATCGTCGAGGTCGATGGGCCCTCAGCCGAGTGCGACCACCTGATCGGCGAAATCGCCCGCATCGCGCAGGAGAACGGCGCGGTGACGACGCGGGTGTCCGAGGACGAGGGCCAGCGCATGGCGTTCTGGGCCGGGCGCAAGGCGGCATTCCCGGCAGTGGGGCGGATCTCGCCCGATTACTACTGCATGGACGGGACCATCCCGCGCCGCCAGTTGCCGCACGTATTGCGGCGGATGGAGGAGCTTTCGGCGCAATATGGACTCGGCGTCGCCAACGTGTTTCACGCCGGCGACGGCAACCTGCATCCGCTGATCCTGTACGACGCCAACGTGCCGGGTGAGCTCGACAAGGCCGAGGCGTTCGGCAACGACATCCTGCGGCTCTGCGTCGAGGTCGGCGGGGTGCTCACGGGCGAACACGGGGTCGGCATCGAGAAGCGCGACCTGATGCCCGAAATGTTCACCGAGGCGGATCTCAAGCAGCAGCAGCGGGTCAAATGCGCGTTCGATCCGAAGCTGCTGCTCAACCCCGGCAAGGTGTTCCCGACGTTGCATCGTTGCGCCGAGCTCGGGCGCATGCACGTCCATCGCGGCGCCCTCCCTTTCCCCGAGCTGGAGCGGTTCTGATGCTGCAGCCGCGCGATGAACAGGACGTCTGCGAAATTGTCGCCAGCGCGGAGGCGAAAGGGGCGAGGCTCGAACTGCAAGGTGGCGGCACTCGGGCCGGGTTCGGCGCCCCGCGCGAGGTCGAGTTGGTGTCGCTGGCGGCGTTCGCGGGTGTGGTCGATTACGATCCGGCCGAACTGGTGCTGACGGTGCGCCCGGCAACGCGGCTGGCGGAGGTTCAGGCACTGGTGGCGGGGCAGGGCCAGATGCTGGCGTTCGAGCCGTGGGGCGCGCCCGCGTCTACCATCGGCGGTGTAGTGGCGGCGGGTGTGGCGGGATCGCGCCGCGTCACAGCCGGCAGCGCGCGTGATCACCTGCTGGGGTTTCGCGCGGTTTCGGGCCGGGGCGAGGGGTTCGTGGGCGGGGCCAAGGTGGTCAAGAACGTTACCGGGTATGACTTGCCGAAGCTGATGGCGGGATCGTGGGGCCGGCTCGGCGCGATGACCGAATTGACGCTGAAAGTGCTGCCGAAGCCGCGCGAAACGGTGACGCTGGTGGCAGAAGGGCTGTCTCCCCACGCGGCTCACGCCGCGATGGCCTGCGCCCTGGGCAGCAATGCCGAAGTATCCGCAGCTGCCCATCTAGCGTGCGGCATCACGCTATTGCGAGTGGCCGGGTTCGCGCCTTCGGTAGGGGCGCGTTGCGCTGCGCTGCCGGGGTTGCTTGCCGGGCACTGCACATTGCGCCTTGAAGAAGATACCGCCGCGCTCTGGGCCCAAGCCATGGCCGGGACGGCGCTCAAGGGGGCGGTCCGGTGGCAGGTCCACCTGCCGCCAAGGCACGCACCGGCGCTGATCGCCGAACTCGCCGCGCTCGGCATTGACTGGGCCTTCGACTGGGGTGGCGCCCGGGTCTGGATCGGCAGCGACGACGAAGGCACTGCCGTGCGCGAGGCCGCCGCCCGCTTCGGCGGCGAGGCGATGCTGGTTTCCGCCCCCGCCGCGATGCGCGCCCGTGTTCCGGCGCTGCCGCCGCGCAGTGCGGGCGTCATGGCGCTCGAAGCGCGCGTGCGCCGCGCGTTCGACCCCGCCGGCGTCTTTGCCACCACCCGCTTCGCCGAGGATGCCCATGCAGACCAGCTTCCCGCCTGAAGCGCTCGCCAATCCGGCGATGGCATCGTCGGAGAGCGTGATCCGCAAATGCGTGCACTGCGGGTTCTGCACCGCGACTTGCCCGACTTACGTGCTGCTGGGGGACGAGCTCGACAGCCCGCGCGGTCGCATCTATCAGATCAAGGACATGCTGGAGAACGACCGCACGCCGAGCGCGGAAGTGGTCAAGCATGTCGACCGCTGCTTGTCGTGCCTGTCGTGCATGACCACCTGCCCGTCCGGCGTGAATTACATGCACCTGGTCGACCATGCCCGCGCGCATATCGAGGCGCGTTATCGGCGACCGGCGTTCGACCGACTGTATCGGGCGCTGCTGGCGGGGGTGCTGCCGCATCCGATGCGCTTCCGGCTGGCGCTCAATCTGGCCGCGCTCGGGCGGCCGCTGGCGCCGCTGCTGCGGCAAGTACGGGCGCTGCGGCCGCTCGCGGCGATGCTGGCGTTGGCGCCGAAGGCGCTGCCGGCGCGGGCCAGCACCGAGGCGCCGCGGCTGCCGGCACGCAAGGGCCGCGTGGCGCTGCTGCAGGGCTGCGCCGAGCCGGTGCTACGGCCCGAATTCCGCGCCGCGACGGTGCGGTTGCTCAACCGTTGCGGGCACGAGGTGGTGTTCGCGCCCGGCGAAGGCTGCTGCGGCGCGCTCGTCCACCACATGGGCCGCGAAGACGACGCGCTGGCAGCGGCGCGCCGCAACGTCGATGCCTGGATCGCCGAGATCGAGGGAGAGGGACTCGATGCGATCCTCGTCACCGCCTCGGGCTGCGGCACCACGATCAAGGATTACGGCTTCATGCTGCGCGACGATCCGGTTTATGCGGAACCCGCAGCGCGTGTCTCGGCACTTGCGATGGATGTCAGCGAATATCTGGCGCGGATCGAACTGCCGGCAGGTCAAGGCAGGGGCGTGACGGTTGCCTATCACCCGGCCTGCTCGCTCCAGCACGGCCAGAAAGTGACCGAAGCACCGAAACGATTACTGGCGGCAGCGGGCTACACCGTGCGGGTGCCGGCGGAAGCGCACTTGTGCTGCGGTTCGGCCGGAACCTACAACATCCTTCAGTCTGAGATCGCTGACCGGCTCGGCGCGCGCAAGGGCGCGGCGATCGCCGCGCTCGACGCCGATGTCGTTGCCACCGGCAACATTGGTTGCGCCACCCAGATCGCCCGCTTTGCCGGCCTGCCCGTGGTCCATACCGTCGAGCTGCTCGACTGGGCGACCGGCGGGCCGCGGCCGGCGTCTTTGTCCATCTTTCCAGAGGAGTAATCGCAGATGACCGTCAATCTTGAACAGGCTCAGACCATCGTTGCCGCTGCCCTCAAGGAAGGCCGCGCGCTCGGCCTCAAGCCGATCACCGTTGCCGTACTCGATCCCGGCGGACGCCTGGTGGCCTTTGCGCGCGAGGACGGCTCCTCGAACCTGCGCCCGGAGATCGCGATCGCCAAGGCCTCCGGCGCGCTGGCACTGGGTGTATCGTCGCGCGCCATTGGCGACATGGCGATCGAGCGGCCGGCATTCTTCAATGCGGTCGCGCAGCTCAATCCTGCAGGCATTGTTCCAGCGGCAGGCGGCTTGCTTATCCTGTCCGACGGCTCCGTAATCGGCGCAGTTGGCGTGACCGGCGATAACAGCGACAACGACGAAAAGTGCACGTCAGCAGGAATAACGGCGATAGGCTGCACGGTCGGCAGTTAAGCTCATCATGTTGTTCGTACTTGATCAATGGGCGTTGCCTCGGCGCGTGTCTTTGGCTGTTTGCTTTCGTGACGCTATTTCAGCAGCCGGACCAAGCGTTCGTTCAACATCTGACGCCAGCCGGGTCCCTACTTATGGCTGTGGGTATGCTGCTGTTCGGCACGGCGACCCTGGCGTCGAAGAGGCTCGCGCTTGCGCAAAGCCAAAATCCATCCCTTGCAGGGCAGAAGCGATGCAATCGATTGCAGTTCGCAGGCGCAATATTGCGACAATTCTGATTGGAAAATAGGGACCGCTCTTTCGATCAGTAGAGATTGTCCTTGTAATCCTTCTCCAGCCCTTTCTTCAGCAGTCCCGTCATTCCGGGCACCGAGAGGCTCATGCGCGCGATCATGCCGCCGACGCCTCCGCTCCTATTGAGCTTGATATGGTCCATGAACAGCTTGGCCGGGTCGATGTCATTGGTCTGGCGTACGGGCCAGGGCGACGCCCGCTCCAGCGCGGGGCTGATCTCGAGCGAAATCGCTTCGATGGGTAACTCGATTGCCAATAGCGGCGTCTTGCCATGTGTGGCGAAGCGCTCTCGGATCGCCATATCGGTCGTCAGCCGCGCCCGACCTCGTGCCGTCAATGCATGTGTGGTGCCGGGCGCGAGCAGGACGATCCCGCTTTGCGCCTGGTCCACGATGTTGCGGAAGCTGTCGACACGACGGTTGCCCGGTCGGTCGGCAAACCATAAACGGTCGCCGTCGAGCATGGCCATGCAGCCGGCCGGGTCGCCCTTCGGGCTGGTATCGGCCTGGCCGCCTGCGCCGACCGTGGCCAGCGCGAGGAAGCGGCTCGCTGCGACAAAATCGGCGAGATTCCCCGGTGCATCACGCGGTTGCGCCGCCCACAGGTCGGAACGGATAATCGCTTTCGCGCAATGGCCGTAGCATTCCTCCACGACGACATGCACGTGATCTGCATCCACCGCCTCCACCCGGCCATTGATGCGCAATGCCTCTCTTATGCCGGGGATCAGGAATAGCGATCCGAACGATGCGCCAACTGCCGGAGGCTCGTCATTGTCCAGCGACGCCAGCGGGATGCGCAACCGCCGGGCGTCACCCGACGCAAAGCCCGGTGCCCCACCGCCGATGGTCGCGGTGACGTTGGCCTTAGCCGCGTCCAGACTGGAACCTAGACCGACGAACACGAGCGTCGACTGGGCGAGCCATCGCAACGCGCCCTCGTCCAGATGGTCGATCACCTTGAGATGCATGGCGGGCGGCGGGCGGCCCGTGACTGCCTCCAGCTTCGCCACGCTGTCGATCAAGTCGCCGTCGGTCATGCTCCCGGTCATGCGGCGTGGGCCGGCACCGGCTGCACTGTGGCGCCACGCGCCAGCCACAACAGCACACCGCCGCAAGCCAGCAGCCCGATATCGACCGACCAGACGACCGGATCGTCGGGCAGGAAGCGCAGCACATGGACTAGCGCGGCGACGATCAACAGCAAGCCCGAAGCACGCTTCAGCCATAGCGACAGGACGGCCGCCTCGATCCGCAGGGCAGAGAAGAGTATGACCATCGTCACTGCGGCCCATGTCACGATCAGCGCCTGCTTGCTGACCATTCCACCCAGCGCCGCCGTGGTGAACGCAGTGGTGGCAAGGGCAACCGGCTGGCTCCAGATCGTCGCCGCCCACAACCGTTCGAGGCCGGGTGCGGGATTGCGCTTGTCGCGTCGCCGGGCCAGCCAGATAGTAACGCCGCCCGCCGCCAGATAGGTGAGGCCAAGGCCAAGGAGTGCGTAGGCGATCTTCACCATGCCCCCGCCGAACCAGCCAAAATGCAGCTTGCCGATCGCCCCCAATATCCGTTCGCCCAGATTATTCTCTGACGACCGGGCGCTATGATACAGCTTGCCGGCGCGATCGAAGGCATAGGCATCGTAATTGGCGAGGCGCGTGTCCTCCCGCTGCACGTTGAACATCGCCGCCCCGCCCATTTCGGCGGGGTGCTCCAGCAGGATGAGGTCGGTGCGCCCGCCCGGTGCCATGCGATCGACGACCGGGAACATCGGGCGCAGATCGATGATCGGCGCAGGGCGCGGATCGTCCTTGGGCGCCTGCGGTATGAACAGGGCATAGACCTTGGCTGTATCGCCCTGAAACAGCGCCATCCCCAGCACGCTAACAATGACGGTGGTGAGGCCGAGCAGCGCGCCCGTCAGCGATACGACGACATGGAAGGGCAGCGCCCAGATACCGATGCGGTTGTGCAGGTCGGCTTCCTGCAAGCGGCGCGAGCCGCCCAGGCGCAGGTGGAAGGCATCTCGGAAGATGCGGGGATGGGCGAGCAGGCCGGAAATGAGCGAGGACAGCAGGGCAACGCCGGTCAGGCCGACGATGAAGATGCCCCAACTGCCCGGAATATGCAGGTTGATGTGCAGCCGTGTCAGAAATTCGCTGAACGGCGCATCACCGGGCGCCACCAGATTGCCGGCAGCGTCAAAAATCCAGCCATGCTGCACATGGTCCTTCTCGACGCTGATACTGGCCTGCCGCAGATCGGGCGTGGGCAGGTTGATATAGGCATGTTCCACGCCGCCGCCGACCCGCGCGATCGCCGCCTCGAGCGCGCGCTGAACGGCGTCCGGCGATATGGTGGTCAGGCGCGGTGCGTCGGCCGCCTCCCAGCGTTGAAATTCATGAGCGAAGACGGCGATGCTGCCGGTCAGGCAGACCAGATAGATGATCGCGGCGAAGGCGAGGCCGAGCGAACTATGTCCTTTCAGCACCGCGCGTACGAAGTCTGCGGGCACCCGCGACAGGAGCGGCTTGCGTCGGGCGGTCGCGGTCATGCGAAGCCCTTCAATATGGCGAGGACAAAGCCCGTGAGCGCGGTGCCGACCAGTACCGCCGTCGCACGTACGATACGATTGTCAGCCAAGGTCCAGGCCATGGCGCCGCCCCAGACGACTGGGACGATCAATCCACCGATGAGCAGGCGTGTCTGCGCCTCGCCGGGAACCCAGACGGCATAGCATATGCCCACCGCCATGGCGGCGATCATACCGATCGGTCCGGCGAGCAGCCAGCGCAGGATGTTGCGCCAACGGGTCGTCGGCCGGTCGAGCGGCTCGGGCGCCAGACTGTCTGATGCGCGCCCGGCCCGGCCCGACTTACCGGTTTTCGCTACCCGGACGGTCGCGCCAGTCGCCACCACGAACAGCACCGCTACCGATACAATAGCGAGCGCGATGAAAGGCCCGCGCGTGTCGCCCAGCAGGAACGACGGCCAGACCAGTGTCACGATGATCGCCGCCCAACCCAATGCCCGATAGCCCGCGCCCTTTTCAGGCGGAGATCGCCACGCCCGGCGCAACGCCCAGGCGCCCAACGCCCCGCCGGCCAGCATAAGGAGACAGGCGGCAAGCGTTATCATTACCAGCGCGTCTCTAGCGAGACGCCCAGCACGCGGGGATTGCCCAACACGCCGCGACCCAGCCCTTCGACGGTATACTGAAAATAATGTTCGTTGAAGAGATTGGAGGCAAAGGCCGAGACCGTCCAATGATCCGCCTCATAGGCGATGCGCGCGTTCACCAGCGTACGGGCACTGAGCCGCGTCTCGGACTGCGGGATACTGATTTCGGAGAAGACGGCGCTGCGGTGGCTGGCGTTGAGATTCAGGCTGACATGTTCGACCGGGTGCGCATTGATGCCGCCCGACAGGGTCCAGTGCGGGGCATGAGCGAATTCCAGCCCGGCATAGTCGGTCACGCTGCCCATCGTCGTGGAAAATTCGTCGAACTTGGTCTTGGTATATCCGACGGAGGCATACCAGTCGAATGCCGGGCTGATACGATGGGCGGCCTCCACCTCGAATCCGTAGAGATGCGACTTGCCGGCGTTGACGACATTGGTGTCATAAACGTTGAGGCCGAAATTGGCGGACACCTGCTGGTCCTTCCAGTCGACATAGAAGGCATTGGCGTTGAGCGTCAGGGCACCATCAAGCCAAGCGGAGCGGAAGGACAGCTCGTAGTTCCAGGTGAATTCGGGATCGTAGGCAAAGGTCGCCGACCGGGCCAGGTTGCTGCTCGATCCGCCTGACCGATAGCCGCGCTGGGCGGTAAAGGCGGTCTTGATGTCCGGGGTCCATGCCATCTCGATCCCGGCTTTGGGAAGAAAAGCCTTAAAGGTGCGATTGATCGCGACCGCGCCTCCGGTGGCGGCGGACACGATGCCTTCGACGCCGGCGTTGATCCCCGTGACTGCGACCCAGAGAGGCGATCCTACCGGACCGAAGGCCAACGGGTCGGGATAGGTGCCGGCAAACGCCGTCTGCTGCGCCACGGCGATATTGTTGGTTTCGCGATCGTAGCGGAAGCCACCGAGCAGCGAGAGCCGGTCGGTCAGCTTGAACCGCGCGTCGCCGAACAGCGCGTAGGTGCGGACCCGCCCGGCGCCCTGAGACGCGAAATCGACGGGGATCTGGGGCAAAGTCACACCATAGAGGCTGGTGATATATTGCGCGGTTGCCGCGTCGATGCCGTTCGACTGGAGCAGGGCGGCGATCGTACCGAGCGGAGTAGGGACACCGGTCTCGCTGGTCGTGTTGATGCTGTTCCTGCGGCTGTAGTAGAAGGCGCCGAGCAGACCGCTCAGCCTTTCCCCCTCATAATTCAGCCGCAATTCCTGGGAGAAGGTCTTGTAACGGTTGCGCTGGATATATTGACCGCTGTCCGCCGCGGTTAGGTCATTGTCGTAATGATTGACCTCGGCCACATCATTATAGGCCGTGATCGCCGTCAGGCTGAAGCCGCCACCGAAATCATAACGCAGGTCGAGCGTGCCGATATCGGTGTTGGAATCGCTGTCATTGCGGACATTCGAAAAATTGCGCCGATGGCCGAAGAAGTCAGGCGTGGTCGTATCGACATAGCTGAAGCTGTAACCGCCATAACGGTCATAATGCGTGTATCCGGCGCGCGCTTCGAATCCCGGCAGGGCGCTGGGCGTCCAGAGCAGCTTGGCGCGGACATTGGTGGAATCCAGTGGATTTTCATGCGCCTGGCGTGTCGGATTCCAGGTAAAACCGTCCGCATCACGCTTTTCGGCCGAAACGCGGAACGCCAGTTCGCCCGGCAAGATCGGTCCACCGGCGGCCACGGCGAACTGCCGGTCGTCGCCGCTGCTATATTGGGCGCGGGCGCGCAGCGACCAGTTCATCGTCGGCTCGGTCGTGCGCAGGATGACCGCCCCCGCCAGCGCATTCAGACCCTGCAGCGTGGATTGTGGCCCGCGCAGTATCTCGACCTGCTCGACATCCCACATATCGGTGGGCGCGGCCTGGACGATCGCTGAGGGCAGCGCTGCTCCATCGACGAAGATCGTGGCGAGCGCGGCCCCTTCGCCGCCTGTGATACCGCGGTTTGCGACGCCGCGGATGGTAAAGCCGGAGACACCATAGGTCTCGGTGACGTTGGCGGTTCGCTGGAACACCTCCTGGATGGTGATGAGGTTTTCCTGCTGGATGCGCTTGGGGGTTGTCACCGCGACACTCGTCAACGTGTCCTGAAGCGACCGATTGGTCTTTTCGCCCGTGACGATGATCGTGTCGGCATCCCCATCCGGCGCGCCAGCTGGAGCCTGTCCGAAGGCCGGGCTTGCGGCGTGAATTGCAAATAAACTGCAGGCAGCCAGATATCGTATGCGCACTATATTCCCCCGAGTTTGCGCGAGCGCTAATGGAGGTACTATTGCGAGTCAATAGCAATTACTCTAATCGTGGGCTAGCCGCCGCGAGCTATCCAACCGGCTGGGAGGGCTCTGGAGGCGCGCTTGAGTTCGATTTAGGCTATCGCAGCATCGCTGAACTGGCCTGCCCAACCGGCTCCCGGCCAACGCCGTCCGTACCGGCCGGCGGCTTCTGACCGCCGGCGGGCAAATCATCGTTCTCGGTTATCGGGAAATCGGTGCGCCTCGCTGATTGCCACCGCCAGCGTCGAAGCGGCGTTCCTCGCGGATCCCGCCCGTCTGATCGATCGAAGCTGCGTGGACACCATGGAAAACCCAGCATTTGCTCTCGAAGGCTTCGATCAGTTCTTGGACACCGGGGAATGAACCGTCGCGCCGGGATAACCTGCATCTTCATGCCAGCGATTGGAGCTGGCGCCGTCACTATGGCATCGTGGAATGGGCTGTGTGCACCATCTGTTAACCGACAATCAGGTCAATCCTGTCGCTTGGATTGACGGATGCTCGCCAGCATCGCCCGCGCGCGTTCGACATTGCCGCCGTGTGGATTGGACGCGATCGGGATCAAGGCTTGCTCAGCGGCCGCATATTGGTGACTCGCCATGAGCGCCGTCGCCGCATCGACGGCGATGTCGCCGACCAGCGGCGCCAGGGCGTGCGCTATCGTAAGTTGGGCAAGCGTCTCTTCTGAAACCGGGGAACCGCTGGCCGGCGCAGTTTGGGCGAGGCGGTAGATCGCGGTGTAGTAGCCCGGATCGGCCGCCGCTGCGCGGGCGAACCAGGGCCGCGCCGCAGCAAAGCTCTCGACGCGGACCGCTGCGTCTTTTCGCCCGGTGTAGAAGTCACCCAGGCCCCGGAAATAAAGCAGCTCGGCATCGTTCGGCGCACTCTGCAGAAGCCGATCGACGGTCGCCGTTCCGGCGGCTCGATCGCCTGAGCCGATCTCGGCGCGCGCCAGCACGCGCTGGGCATAGGAATCGTCAGGATGGCGTGCGGCCGCTGTCTTGATCGTTGCGAAGGTCGCCGCCTCACGCTCCGGCTGCGGAATGCCGATCATCAGCGCGGCCAAGGGCAGCAACAGATCGTCGGCAGCCGGCGAGAGCGGCCGGACCGTTATCGCAACGTTGGCGCCCGCTGGCCGCGCCATCACGCCATAGGCGATGCGGCCCGCCATATAGCGCTTCAGTTCGGCCTCGAAGCCTTTGTGATCGGTGCCAAAAGCCGTACGAAAGGCTTGCGTCTCAGCGACGCCCCGATGAAGGTCGGCGAAGTAGCGCGTCAATTCCTCCCGACGCGCTTCGTCCGCGAAGAGGTAATGCACGATCAGCCAGCTTTCGGCATAGAACTGCCCGGTCTGCTCGCGGCTAAGGCCGCCGAGTTGGCCGGAGAATATCCGATCCACCGGTAGCCAGGTGCCGCGCAACAGCGTGATCGCGCGACCGGCGTTGTAGCGACCGACTTCGATCCGATCGCCCACGAGCCGTGCCGTCATCACATATTCGGCGAAGCCCTCGCTATACCACGCCGGATAGTAAGCGGAATAATAGCGTGTCGCGAAGTGGTGGGCATATTCGTGCATCAGCACTTCCTCGCCGCCCACGCCTGGCCTGTCACCACGCACCGCGAAGGCGGCGGTGCCGCCGACGCGCGCGCGGTAGAAGCCAAGCACCCCATTTGAGACCGGCTCTACCTGGTTCAGCCTGGCGGCAGAGCTCACCAGATAAACCTTCAGCGGGCTTGCGGATGGCGGAGCCGTCGTGCCCGTCAGCGTGCGGAGCAGCTGGTCATAATCCTCAAGAAGCTGGACGGAGCGACGCAGGCTATCCTCGCCGCCCTCGCTGTAAACGACGAAATTCGAAGACCGCGCCTCGATCCAGCGAGCCGACGCTGTCGAGGGTGCCAGAGCAAGCAAGGCGCATATGAGAAAGTGAGTCAGTAGGCGCATCACGAATGAATGCCGTAGTTGCGAACGATTATCAACTCTGCTGGCAGCTATGCGCGGGCAACGACGCGGTGCACGCAATTCAGGCGATTGGCGCGGCCCACCATGTGATTCCCGGCTGGAAACTGAAACGTCGCGCAGACGTGTGAAAAAGCTCCCTCGGATGAAAAGTAAACTTGTCAAAAAAAGCGAAGAGTATGATAAGCTTGCTGTTCAATCTGCAAAGGGAACATGGCGTTGGCTTGTGTCCTCGAAACTCCCAAAGGAGGAATCATGAAAAGGACCAGGCGCAATCTGTTGTGGTTCGCCCCTATTCCGGTCGTGATGGCGGCCTTCTTCGCGTCCCTCCCTTGGACGAAGGAGATGGACGATGCAGTCCTTCGGTCCATTACCGTGGGATGCTCGCTATTCGTGATGGCCTGGGCGATTTTCGTATCGACGCGCGTGGAGCGCGGCCTGGACGAGGTGCAGCAAGCCAGCAATCGGTTCGACACGCGGTATGGCATGACCGCTGGGACATTTGCTTTCGCGCTCCTCCTGATGCTGCCGCCGTTCAGAGAGTTCGCGACTGCGTTCGTCATTGAGTATGGGAATCCCGGACCCGGAATGACCGTGGACCGAAGCGTCGTCGTCTTCGCGATGATGCTGGGATTTATGGGCGTCTCATTGCTGCAGATGATCGGCATGATCGTCATGACCGCGATCTGGTGGAAGGCGAAGCAGTGAGGCGATCGAACGGGATTTCGACATGAACAACCGCATCCGCGTCCTGCGCGCCGAAAAGGGCTGGAGCCAGGCAGAGCTCGCCGAGCGCGTCGAAGTCTCGCGCAACTCCATCAACGCCGTGGAGAACGGGAAATTCGATCCGTCCTTGCCGCTTGCCTTCCGCATCGCGGACGCCTTTGGCCTACCCATCGAACAAATCTTCATTCGAGGGTGATGCTATCTAGAAGTCATTTCTCGAATGGAAAGGAGACGGCACCGGGCAGGACTGCCTCTCTTCGCCGAGCCTGCATTGACAAGTGGCACCCGGCCGCCAATGATCAGCATAGAGCGCATCTGGAGCGCCTCCTGTCCGCGGCAAGGGAGATTCTCCCATCCAGTCATAGCGATATGATCTTGCGAGCCCTTCTTCCGGCCTTTCGTAAGCGGACGTCAGGCGATGGAAGGTAGGTTGAAGATGACCCGTGTCCTCACGACGCGAACCTCTGTCGAAACGCTCCGCAAGGAGGCCAAGCGTTGGCTCAAGACGCTGCGCGCTGCCGACCCGAATGCAAAACGCCGACTGACCGCGGCATGGTACACCGCGCCTGTCGAACCTGGACTGCGCGACGTCCAGCACGCGCTCGCCCGCGAATATGGCTGCGAAAGCTGGGCGGCGCTCAAGGCGGCGATCGAAGAACTGGCGCTTACCGGCAGCAATCGTGCCGATCGCCTCGACCGTCTGCTGCGCCACGGTTGGGACGGCGACACCAGGATCGCCCGCCGCATCCTCGATCTCTATCCCGACATCGCCCGGCATAGCCTGTTGACGGCCGTCACCTGCGGCGACCTGGCGGAGGTCGAGCGGCGGCTGGTCCGCGATCCGAAAGCCGCGATGCGGACCGGGGGTCGCCTCAATTGGACCGCGCTCGCCTATGTCGCCTATGGCCGTCTCGACACCGAAAACGCCATCGCCATCGCACGCCTGCTGCTCGACGCGGGGGCGGATCCCAATTTCCAGTTCGACGACGGCTGGGGCAGTCCGTTCAAGATCCTGACCGGCGCGATCTGGCTCGGCGAACAGCACAGGCCGAGCCATCCTCAGGCCGAGGCGCTCGTCGACTTGCTCGTCGCGGCTGGCGCCGATCCATTCGATCTCCAGGCCCTGTACAATATCGCCTGCGTGCCCGGCGATGCCGGTTGGTACGAGCTGCTGTGGCGTCATAGCAAGGCGCAAGGCGCCGCGTATAAATGGAGCGACCCGGCCGCCGGTCGGCCGGGCGGGAATCTGGACATCAGCACGCTCGATTTTCTGCTCGGCCGCGCGGCCGGACAGAACCATCGCGCGCGCGCCGAATGGCTGCTTGCGCATGGCGCCAATCCCGACATTATTGATCCCTTTCGCCTCCAGTCGGTCCATGCGCTTGCGCAGGTGTCGGGCTTTCGGGAGATGCTCGCCCTGCTCGAACGATATGGCGCTCGGCCCGCAGAGCTTGAGGGCGTCCAGGCTTTCCAGGCGGCCTGTCTCGCGGGCGCTGAAGACAGGGTCCGCGCGATGCTCGCCGCCGATCCGACCCTGATCGGCGATCCGGCGCCGCTGGGCGCGGCCGCGGAGTTCGGCAATACCGACGCCGTCGCGCTGCTGCTGTCGCTCGGCGCCTCGATCCACGGTCTCGGCGAGGATGGGATCAGCCCGCTTCACCGGGCGGCGCAATCAGGGTCTGTCGAGGCGGTCGACCTGCTCGTTGCGGCGGGCGGCGACGTCGATCTGCAGGAGCGGCGCTGGGGCGGGACGCCGCTCAGCTGGGCGGTCATGATGGGCCAGCCGCATATCGCTGAACGGCTCGCACCGCTCAGCCGCGATCCTCGGACGCTGGGTTATATGGGGCAGACCGAAAGGCTCGAAACGATCCTCCGCGAGGACGCGGCAAAGGCCAACCTTGCCCTTCCCGACCCCGAGGGGCCGACGCCGTTGTTCATCCTTCCCCCCGATGATCCCGACCGCGCGGCCTCGGTCGCCCGCATTCTTCTCGCGCACGGAGCGGACGCAGGCTGGCGTAATGCCAACGGTCGCACGCCGATCGATATCGCGCGCGATCAGGATTTCCACGAGGCCGCGGCGCTGATGGAAGCGAGCATCGCTCGCGGTTGAGTCGCATAGGGATGCATGGCAACCAGGTGCTTTTCAGCAGTCTCTGCTAGCGGGCTTCGTCCACAGCGCGGGTCACGGTGCTGCTCGTTCATACACCGTGCCGAATGGCAGGTTTCTCTGAAAACAAACGCTTCCGGGTGCTGTCCGGAGGGTTTGTCCTCGCTTGTCGCCATTCGTTGCCATCGCTGATGATTGGCCGGCGTGAAAAGTTCGAACCTACGACGACATAAAAGCGCGTCCGCTTTGCGCCTTAATTTTCGCCGTTCGCGTGCTGCGGAGCTGTTCCTGAAACCTGCCATTCGGATGGCCATGCGCTAAACGTTAACCTCGGTCCCGTTACGCCCGAACTTGAAAGCTGCCGTCGGTGTCACGCCTCGAGGCGTAGTTCGTAACTGTAAGCGTCGCCTCGGAAAACGCCTTCGACATATTCCACCATGGCGTTGTTCGAGACGTAACTGCGTCGCTTGATCATCAGGCATGGCATCGAAGCCGAAACGCCGAAGAGCTCACACTCTTCCTGCGACGGAGAGATGGCGTCGATCGTTTGATCACAATAGGTAAGTGGCGTGCCTAGAGCGGCAAGCTGACCATAGATCGAACCGGAGCCATCCGCACTCGCGAGCGTGGGCGCAGCATGCAGATTATACCATGCGGACTCGACCGAAATTGCGACCCCGTCCGCTGAGCGAACCCGAACGAGTTTCAAAAAAGGTGTTTCCGAAGGCAAGCTGAACAACGACGCGATAGCGCGATCGGCGGCGATCTCACGCTCCAGAACCTTTGTGGTCGGTCGTTTGCCCAGTTCTTCCGCCCATTCACTGAACCCTTTGAGCCGGTTCATCCGGGGCGACAACATCGTGTTCGCCTTCTGAACGATCGAGCCATGCCGCCCGTGACCTCGGATCAAGCCGCGCGCGCGCAGGCCGTTATAGCATTGCTGCACGGTGCTTCGGCTTACCCCCAGCGCCTCGGCAAGTTGCCGCTCGGCGGGCAGCGCTCGCGCCACGGCCAACCTCCCGCTCTCAATCAGGCTGGCAAGTTGCGCCTCGAGCTGCTGGTAGATCGGGGTTGCTGTATCGCGTCGAAGCTGGACGAGGTCGAAGATTGGTGCGAGATCATTATCGCCGGTCGGCCTGGATCGGCTGACGTCGCTGACACGTGTCCTGTCGAGGCTCATTGGACTGGTTCCGGCATGTTGTACTCCCCCGAGTAGCATTTATGAAAGTGCAGCGTCCAATCTTCGTCGTCGGCAGCTTCGTTGTCGCCTGCTCGGTAAAAGTCCCCCGACTTCCGCTGGCCGGCGAGACGCTTCGTGCCTCGGGATTCCATCTGGAAGCGGGAGGCAAGGGTTTCAACTGTGCAGTTGCACTCGGTCGGCTCGGTGAGCATGTCGACGGCGTGCTGATGACGGGCGACGACCTCTTCGCGGGCCTGGCGCAGGCTGCTCTCGACCGCGAAGGTCTTGCCGTCTCGATGCTTTTGCCCGTGGCCGGGCAAACCGGGGCAGGCGTGGGGCTAATTCAACCCGATGGCGAGAATGTTATCGCCGTGTTCGCAGGCGCTAACGACAGTATGGCGCCAGAACATATCAGGGGCGCCGGAGCGAGAATCGCTGCGGCATCGATGGTGATCGGCCAATTCGAGATTGGCGATGCCCCATTGCTGGCCGCATTCGAAAAAGCGCGAAAATCAGGCGCTATCACGGTTATAAACCCGTCGCCTTTCCGTCCGATTGATCCCCAAATACTGCGCCTTACCGACATGATCGTAATGAATGCCGTCGAAGCCGAAGCACTCGCCAGGATGCTGGATCTCGATCGGTCTGAAGCCTTGTCTGATTGGCAAGCACGGCTCGCCGAGCAGCTGATAGATAAGGGGCTCAACATGGTCGTCATCACCGCGAGCGCCAAAGGCGCGCGCGCGTGGCTGCGTGACGGCCAGCTACTCGATCAACCGGCGTTCGACGTCGTGGCAGTCGACGGGATTGGTGCTGGCGATGCTTTCCTCGCGGGACTTTGCAGCGCGCTCAACAGGGGAGAGACTGCGGCATCGGCTCTCTGTTTTGCTGCGGAGTGCGGCGCGCTCGTAGCCAGCCGGAATGGCGTGTTGGACGCACTGCCTTTCCGTCATGATGTTGGGTTTTTGCAGCCAAAGACATGATGTTCGGATACGGCGCCTATTGGACTGCTTATGGACTGGACTTAGGTCTAACCGTGGCTTAACCAAGTAAATAATTCGAGTCACTGCGTTATCCCAGACTCAGGGCGGGAGCGTTGTCAGGGCGACAATCCGGCACCACGGCAAGTTCGACGGACATATCCGTCATGTGGTGTCGATCGATCGCCTGCAGCAACGCTGGTTATGTGCGGCTCTTTAGCTGTTGGAGATTTGCGTTGCGTCGATCGAAACGGACGGGGCCCTTTCTTCGAGGTCTGTTATCTGGTGGGTTTGTTTTCTCGAGCGCGGCGTTTGCGCAACAGACGGCCTTGCCAAATGGCGGGCTGCCGACGCGTGAGGAGGTGACACAGCCGACCGCCGGGCAATCCACGCAGCAACCATCGCGACTGCGGATCGAAGGCGACATCGAACGCGCCGGCTGTCCGTTGGCCGATCCGGCATATAAGGACATCCGGGTCACGATCAGTGGCGCGAGCTTCAACCATCTTGCGCCGGTCACCGCCGAAGAACTGGCGCCGTCCTACCAGGCCTATCTCGGCAAGGATCAGCCGGTCAGCGTGATCTGCGACATTCGCGATGCCGCGGCGACGCTACTGCGCAAGAAGGGCTATCTGGCAGCGGTGCAGGTGCCCACGCAGAAGATCGAAGGCGGCGTGGTCAAGTTCGAGGTGCTTTATGCGCGGATGACGGCGGTCCGCGTTCGCGGAGAGGCCGGCCGTGCCGAGCATCTCATCGCTGGCTATCTTGAGAAACTGACGCGCGATCCGGTTTTCAATCGCTACACCGCCGAACGCTATCTGCTCCTCGCGCGCGATCTGCCTGGTTATGATATCCGGCTGGTGCTGCGGCCGGCGGGGGCAGCACCCGGCGAATTTATCGGCGACGTCATTGTCGCGCACACGCCGGTCGAGGCGGACCTGAACGTCCAGAATTTCGCAGCACGCAGCACCGGCCGTTTCGGCGGGCAGCTCCGTGCGCAATTCTATGGGCTCACCGGTCTCGGGGATCGTACGACGGTGAGCTATTATTCCACCGCCGACTTCAAAGAGCAGAAAATCCTGCAGCTCGGGCATGATTTTCGCGTCGGCCCGGAAGGACTCACCTTCTCCGGCCGCTTTACCCATGCCTGGACCAAGCCCGATATCGGTCTCGCCACCGGCAACATCAAAGCCGGTACGACGTTCGCCACGATCGAGGCTTCCTATCCGCTCCTGCGCAGCCAGCGCGCGAACATGCGCGCCTCGGCCGGGCTCGACTATGTCGATCAGACGGTTCGCTTTGCCGGCACGCCGATCAGCCGTGACCGGTTGCGCGTTGCCTATCTGCGCCTCGATGGCGATATGACCGACGTCAACGCTTCGGCGAGGTCGCGCTGGCGCGCTGGCTATTCGCTCGAAGTGCGTCGCGGGTTCGATATATTGGATGCCTCAGGCGCCCCGGCCGTAGGCGTCATCGGCCCCAGCCGCTCAGACGGCGACGCCGAAGGCACGCTCGTCCGAGCTTCGGGCTTCGCCGAGGCCGCGCTGACGCCGGCAATCACCGTCTCGATCGCACCGCGGCTCCAATATGCGTTCGATGCGCTGCTCAGTTTCGAGGAATATTCGGGGGGCAGCTACACCGTCGGGCGCGGATATGATCCCGGCACGATCATCGGCGACAGCGGCGCCGGCTTCACCGCCGAAGCGCGCATCAACCGATTTTCGCCGCTCAAGGCAACAGATCTCGTGCTGCAGCCTTTCGTGTTCGTCGACGCCGCGTGGGTCTGGAACAAGCATGTTCCAGGTGATCCGCAGCAACTGACCTCGGTGGGCGGCGGCGTGCGGTCGAGCTTCGCCAATCGCTTCCGGCTGGATCTCACGCTCGCGGTACCAACCAAACGCGCAGGATTTCAGGCCGATCGCGGCGACGTCCGGTTCCTGGTGTCGTTCACCACCAAGCTGTATCCCTGGAGTAACCCATGATGCGCGCCATGCTGAAGATGCGATCGTCGCACGCTGTCGCGCTGAGAGTTTCCGCCCTTGCGCTTGCGACCGCCATGGCTGCTCAGCCGGCCTTCGCGCAATCGGTGCCAAGCTCGTATAACGCACCCCAGCCGACTGTGGCATCGGGCAGCGTCACCCCGAACTACAACACGGGCGGCACCGATATCTACACCGTCAACAGCGCGACGGCGGTGCTCGATTTCACGCCGTCCGACAACGCCACCAATCCCGGTGCGGTGATCGACTTCCAAAATGCGGGCACGCAAGCCGTCTACCGCAGCGCGCTTGGCGGCCCGGATTTCACCGTCCTCAACCGGATCGTGCCTGCGGATGTTTCGCGTCCCATCGCCTTCAACGGTAACGTCGTCAGCCAGCTGCGTGACGCTACCGGCACGGTCACACGAGGAGGTTCGGTCTGGTTCTACAGCCCCGGCGGCATAGTGATCGGTGACGGATCGGTTTTCGATATCGGCAGCCTGCTGCTCACCACCGCCGATCCCACCGGAGGCAGCGGCGCGATCGGCAGCACAACCAGCTTCACGCTGAACAGTACGCCGGGCGCCGGCGGTATTGTCAATGTACTGTCGGATGCGACGATCAACGCGACACAGGCCAACAGCTATGTTGCGCTCGTCGCCCCGATCGTGTTTTCGCGCGGCCGGATCAACGTCAACGGCGGCGCGGCTTTCGTCGCCGCCGAATCGGCATCGCTGACGTTCAATCAGGGGTTGTTCGATATCGCCATAAATGTCGGCTCGGACGACGCCGGCGGCTTTCCCCTGCAGCTGCGCGGCACCGTAAGTCTCGACAAGAGCAACGGCGCCGCGACCAATCAGCGCGGTATCTATGCCGTCGCCTATCCGAAGAATGACGCGATCACGATGGTGGTGGCGCCCGACGGCTTTTACGGTTTCGACATCGCCAATGGCGCCACGATCCAGAATGGCGCGGTTTATCTGCAGGCTGGCGGTAACCTCACCGTCAATCCCGCTCTGCCGACGCGCGGACAGATTCAGGCTTTGCCACAGGCGGCTGGCGCCAATATCAGCATTGAGGGCAGCAGCGATCCGGCGCAGCTCAATGGCGGTCGCTTTACCGCGCCGGTTGCCGCGCGCGCGACAGATACGATCACCGTCTCGAACCAGGCCAACGGGCTCAGCTTCGCGCGCGATGCATCCTTCTTCGGAGGCATCAGCGCTTCTCTGGAGTCGGTCGGCGGCCGTACCATTGCGGTCGGCGGCGACCTCGACGTCTTTTCGCTTGGGTTGAATGATCCGGGCACAGCCACATTGTCGGCAAGCGGTGGCGGTGTTGTCAATGTGACCGGGGCGATCTCGGTAATCGCCGCCGTTCCGACGGGGATCACTTTCTCCAGTCTTTACGACACCAGCACGGGTGGGACTGCTGCGATCAACGTGACGGCCGGAGGTCAGATCAGCGCCGGCTCGATCGGCGTCAACGCCAGTGGCTTCGGAAACGCCGGGCAGGTGGCACAGGGCGGCAATGCATCCATCAATATCGCCAATGGCGGGATCACGACGCCCGGATCGGTTGTGCTGTCGACCGTCGCCAACGGCACCGATTCCGCAACCACCGGCGGCACGACAAGCCTGTCAGTCGCTAACGGCCAGTTCTCCATCGGGCAGACATTGTCAGCGAATGCCATCGGCAATGGTGGTGCGGCGCTCAACGGGGCTGCGGGCACCGGCGGCATGGTCACCCTCAACGTCGGCGCTGGCGGCGTGCTGACAGCCACGCAAGCCAGTCTCGATGCAAGCGGCAAGGGTGGAAACGCCGCGGGTGCAAATGGCTCTGGCGGCCTGGGAACGGGCGGTGCGGTTCAGTTCACAATCCAGCCCACCGTCAACACGCCGACCAGCACGACCTTTGGCGATCTCATGGTCAGGGCTGATGGAACCGGCGGCAACGGCCAGACCGGCCCGACTTCGGCGGGCGGTGCAGGTGTTGCCGGCACCGGTGTTGTCAGCGTCGGTGCGGGCTCGCGTCTGACCGTCGATACCGCATCGATATTCATCGCCAGCACCGGCGGCAACTCTGCGGGTGGTGGCACCGGCGGCCTGGCCAGCGGCGGCTCGGCGAGCTTTTCCAACGCCGGTATAGCCGATTTCGGCCTGTTATCGGTGAACATGGTCGCGACGGGCGGCAACAAGACGGGCGGCATCGGCAATGCCGGTGCTGCGCAGGCCGGCACCGCGCTGCTCCAGAGCATCAACGCCGGTGTTCTCACGGCAACGCGGCCGGTTCCGTCGCCGATCGTCGGCGGCGTTTCGGTTCTGTCGAGCGCGACCGGCGGCTCGGTTACGGGCGGTGTCGGATCGGGCGGCGCGGCGACGGCGGCGGATGCACGTGTCGTCACCACCGGCGGGGCCGCCATCACGACGGCTGCCGCCTTTGCCGGTTCGAATGCAGCGGGTGGTGCCGCGCTCGGCGCAGGATCGTCGGGTGGTTCCGCAACCGCGTCCACGACATCGATCTCACAGGGGAGCAGCGCGAGCGTCGCGGTTAACGGAAATGCGACGCTGCGTGCGAACGCCACCGGCGGCGCATCGCCTGGCGGCGCGGGCGGCGGCGCGACGGCGGGCGATGTGCGGCTGGTATCGAATGACGGCACTGTCAGTGTGGCCGGCGCGGCGACACTCAGCGCGATCGCGACCGGCGGCGCCGGCACCGTCGGCGGCGCGGCAACGGGCGGCCTCACCAATATCGGGGCCAACACGTCACAGACGAGCGTGACGGGCGCGGTCAGCCTGTCGAGTGCGGCATTGGGGGGTGATGGGTCGGCCGGCAGTGGCGGAGCCGCGACGGGCGGCAATGCTCTTATCGGCACCGTTGGTGTGGGGACGATCACGCTCGGCAACAGCGTGAGTTCGCTTGTGAGCGCGACGGGCGGAACGGGGATCGGGGCGAACGCGAGTGGCGGGTTGGGGCAGGGGGGTATCGCCCAGATTTTCGCGGTGCGTGGTGCGGTCAACGTCACGGGCGCGGTGTTGCTTGATGCCCATGCGATCGGCGGCACCAAATCCACTGCGGGCACGGGCGCGACCGGCAACGCCACCGGCGGCCGCGCAGAGATATTCGCGAACGCCGGCAATGTGACGCTGGCGAACGATGCGCGCTTCGATACGAGTGCGTTCGTCCGGGTGAGCTTGGCCAATGCGGGCAATGCCGTCGGCGGCAATGCGTTGATCAGTTCGTTCATCAATCAGAGCAATGGCGCCGGCGGCGGCGGCACGGTCAGCATAGCGGGCTCGAGTTCGTTCGACGCCGGGGCGCTCGCAGGCGAGGCCAATGGCCCGACCGGCAATGGCGGCATGGCGACGGGCGGCACGATCCGCGTGCTGGCCGATCGCGGAGCGCTGACGCTTGGCGATATCAGCGCGTCGAGCGGTGCAACAGGCTTCGCCGGCGACAATCCCGCGACCAACATGATGCGTGGCGGCACGATCGCTATCGAGGCGCGCAATGCCGATCTGACGATCAATGGGTCCGTGTCCGCTTCGGCGTCCGCGAACGGGGCATTCCTGATCAACGCTCTGCCGGCACGTACCGCGGGCGATGCTCTGGGCGGTACGATTAGCATCACTGCCGGCTCGTTTCGTCAGCTGAACATCACCGGTTCCGTGCAACTGTCGGCAACGGCCGTCGGCGGCCGGACCAATGCTGGGGTGGGCGCGGTTGCCGGCCAGGCCTCTGGCGGCACGATCACCGTCGACGCCTTGGGTACGATCTCGATCGGCGGCGGATTGGATACCGAAGCGTCGGGCTTCGGCGGCAACAGTTTCGCGTTTGACGGAGCGACGGGCGGCAAGGGGCGCGGGGGGGTAGTCGATATTGCGGCGCTAGGCGGCGATCTTCAGGTGACCACCGAAATCATCGCCAACGCAGACGGCCGGGGTGGCAATGCCGAGACTTTCCGCGCCGGCAATGGCGGCGAAGGCGAAGGCGGGCTTGCGCGGATCAGCGCCGTGCAAAACGGCAACGTACAGGTCGGCGGCCCGATTGTGCTCACTTCCGACGGCCAGGGCGGTAACGCGGGCTCGACGGGCGGTGTGGGCGGCAGGGGTCTCGGCGGCGCTTCGGATATACCATTGGGCGTCTTTCTGGTGGCATCCGACGCAGGTTCGATCACGGGCGGTTCGGCCATCCTTCACGCCAACGGCACCGGCGGCACTAGCTTTGGCACAGCGAACGGGCCCAACGGCACCGGCGGTGTCGTCGTGGTCCGCGCGGAAAACGCCACAATCGATCTTTCCGGTTCGGATACCCTCACGACAATCGAAGCGGTCGGCACCGGCGGCGAAGCGTTCACGGCTTTCGACAGCAACGACGCGATTATAGCCGGGGGCGGGACCGGCGGCTTGGGTGTCGGCGGCGCGGTCATCGTCAATGCTCTCTATTCGCCCGACAACGCCAATGCGCCGGGACTGCTTCGTTTTGGCGACGTATCTTTCAGTGCGGCCGGGATCGGCGGCAGGGGCGCCGAGGGTGTGGCGGGTGCCGACGGCGGTGCAGGCGGCGTTGGCAATGCGGGCAATGCGGAGATCGTCGCGGGAGCCGGCAACGGCATATTGACCGCAGGCATGGTCACGGTCGACGTCAGCGGCACAGGCGGAGCAGGCGGCCGCGGCGGTGCGGAAAGCGGTAACGGCCTGACCGGCACGGGCGGCGTCGGCGGCGTCGGACAGGGCGGCACGGGAACGATCGGCACGATCAGCGGCGAACCTTCGACCATCACCGAAGGATCGGCCACCTTCGGCGATCTCTTCATCAACAGTGGAGGCTTGGGCGGAACTGGTGGCGGGGCTCCCGACAGGGCCGGTGCCGGCGGCGGCGGCGTTGGTGGCGCATATGTGCTGCAATCGAGCGGCGCGCAGGTCACGACTGCAATGGTGACGATGACAGCAACCGGTGTCGGAGGAGACGGCGGCACCGGCGACAGCGACGCCGTCGGCGGCGTGGGTGGCGGCCAAGGCGGCAGCGCGAGCCTGATCGTCGCAAATCGCGACGAACGCGACGAACGTGGATCGTTGACACAAGCCGGAGCCTTCGTGATCGATACGGCAGGCCGGATCGGTGCGGGAACGGGCGGCGCGGTGACCGTAGCTGGCTCCGCCAAAATCTCGCTAATCAACAGCGACGCCACCGTCGGAACCCTCCTGGCGAGCACCGACGGCGGCAACGCGTCTTCCACGGTTACGAGCGTCTCGGTCGATAACGGCACCCTGACCGCCGACGCGCTTGGCCTTCAGACAGTCGGCGATATCGGATTGTACACGATCAACGGCGGACGGATGCGGATCGGCGACGGCGCGTTGCAGGCGACCGGTACGATCCTGTTCGGCAACGGCGTCGCGCCGTCGAACGTGCCGGGTGATATCGCCTTCAGCGGCGATCTGAGCGCCATCGTCGGTGGCAATTATTCGGTTGGCGGGCCGCTGCAGGTCGGCGGTAACTATGCGGTAGCGGCGGACGGTAGCATCGACACGCTCGCCATTGCGGGTGGCACTGGCATCAGCTTTGCGGCCAACGGCGCGGTCTCCCTCGGCAACGTGAGCAGCGGCGGCACGATCCGCCTCGCGTCGCGCACGGGCAGCATAATAGCGGACGCCATAACTGCAGGAAGGAGCTTCGTCGCGCTCGCTGGGAATAACGTCACGACCGGCGGCATCGCGACCGGCCGCACCAGCAGCGACACAGCGTTCATCTCGAATATCGGCCTGATCCAGTCGGGGCCGGCAGCGAACATGCTGGGCGCAACGGGCACTTTCAATTCACAGTTCGATTACGCCGCTTTGGCAACGATGGTGCCGCAACGCTTGGCGGGAACGCTCACGATCAACGGGCCGATCTCGACCGGCAATCTCGTCGTGGCTGCTGCGGGCGGCGTCGCGGCGACAGGCGCGCTCGACGCGACCACGCTGATCTCGATCGATAGTGGGACGACGATTACGCTGGGCGACGTGATCACGCCGGCACGCCTCATGCTCCAGGCCGATGGGACGATCAGCACCCGTGCTATCTCGGCGCAGGATGTGTCGCTCACGTCGAATCTGGGCGCGATTACCACCGGAGCGATCACATCGGCCAGCAATGTCGCTTTGCTTGGCCGCGTCGGTCGGGTGACCGTGGGAGCGATCAGCGCTGCGTCCAACATCGGCATATCCGGCCGCGACGTCAGCCTCAATGGGGCCGTCGTCGCACCGACGATCAATCTGATCGCGCTGGGTGACGCCACGATCGGCGGTACGGGCGAGGGCGCGGGCTATACGCTCGATGGCAGCGAGTTCGCCCGGCTGAGGGGCGGTGCGATCAACGTCTCCACGGCTGGCGGGCTCATTTTGCGCGACCTAAGCTTGCTGGGATCTGCGGCTACGCAGGGCACCGCCAACATCACGTCCACTCAGGGGGCGCTCACCTTCAACGCCGCCACGATACGGGTCACCGGCAGTGTCCGGCTCAATAGCGCTGCGGCCGCGAACAGCCTTGTGTTCAACGCCACCGACAGTTTCCGGCTTGTGAATGATGCCGGATCCCTCGGCATATTCGGATCGGGAGACGCGTTGGCGGGCCGGCTCGCCATAACGGCCCGCAGTATTGAGGCAGGCACCTCGCAGCTCCTCTCGCTCGGCGGAAGCACTGGCTTCGAGGGCGCGCTTTCGCGTAGCACGATCACGGCGATCGGCGCTCCGGCAGCCCAGCCGCGACCGGAAGGCTATTTGCAGGCTGGGCGGATCGAGCTGTCGGCAGCAGATGATATCGTCATTCAGAATAGCGGATCGTCCACGCTTGCCGCAGGCTTTTCCGCCGGCAGCGGCGGTCTGAGGATCGCAAGCAGCGGAACCGCGGGCCGCCTCAACACGATCGTCTATGGGCGTGTTCAGGGTGCTTCGGACTTTCTGACCAACGCCGATACGCGCGGATCGGTGAGCTTTGTGAGCCAGAGCGATAGCGCACAGTCGGGAACGTTGACCGGCTTCTCGTCGATATCCACGGTCAACGGCTGTGCCGTGGATCTGGCAATCGCCTGTAGCGCGCCGTCCACGGATATTGATGCCGACGTGCAGATTGCCCCGAATGTACGCGATCTACGCGAAGGTGCATTCCTTACCTTCGCGCTCGAAGCGCTGGCATTCCCGACGCAGACGCCAGCGGTGATCGACATGTCCGCATTGAATGCCGACGCAATCATTACCGATCCGGTCGCGAGTTCCGGCAACACCAGCCTGTGGGACAGCAGCTACGCCGGTACGGTGCAGGGCGCCGGCGGACCGGGTACCGGGCGCAAGGACGAAGAGGAAGATCCCAAGAAAAGACGCGGCCGTCGGGAGATCAAACCATGATCCGCTGGTTTGTCGTTGCGCAGCTGGCATTGGGCATCGTGGCGGCGATGCCCGCTTCCGCGGCGCCGGTCGCACGCGATATAGCCGCGGAGGATAGTTTCCGCATCGGTGATGCTGGCGTGCTGTGCACCGCGCAGGTGCGGCCGTTCGACAAGGTGCTGAAAGGGATGTTCGATCGGGGATACAGCATCGCCTGTCGTGACGCGGCGGCCGTGGTCGGAAATCTCTATGCGTTGCGGGGCATGAGCAACCTCGCCGTTGCAGCGGTCATTGCCGCCCATCCGGAGACATTGTCCTGCCAGCCCGCTGTGCCCGCGACGATCGAAGGGCTGGGCCCGGTCACGCTGACGGAGTGCGTATCGCCGACGAGCCAGCTCTCCTATCGCGCTTATTCGGTGCAGCGCGGCAATACGATCTTCATCGCCGAAGGCTTGGGCGGCTATGACTCCGCGATAAGGCTCGGCCTTGTGACGCTCTACGGCGATCGGCCGGCGAAAGGCGTTGTGGAGGTGGCGACCACAACGGCAGGCAATCCGGCGGCATTGGCGCGGGTGCAGGCCGGGACGCTCGATCCGGATTCCGCTTTGACACAGGCCTATTTGCGCAACAATTCGGGAAGCTTTGCCGAGGCAGCCGAATTCTTTGAGACGCTCGTGGAACGCGATACGGCAAGGCCCGATGCCGCTCGTTCGACTGAATATCTGCTAAACCAGGGGCTCCAGCAATCGAACCTCGGCAATTTCGCTGCGGCTGACCAGCTGTTCGCGCAAGCGGCCAATCTCGGCGCGACGTCGGACGCGGTGATCAGCCGGCTGTTGCGCAATTACCGCGCCATGGACGAGCTCAATCAGCGAAAAGCCGATGAAGCTATCGCCATTCTCGCGACACCGGTCCCGCCGCTCGATGCGCTGATGAGCGATCAGGCGATCGCAGGCGGCGTGATCAGTCCGAACCTGTCGGAACAGATCAATCGGCAGAATGCGGCGCTCGAGCGACTCGGCGGAGGCGACAAACGACTTCGGCCGTTCGAACGCGCGCAGATCCTGGATGGGCAAAGTCAGCAATTGCGTGGCGTCGCATACCGTTTGCTCGAAAACTATCCGGAAGCCGTGCGCTCGCTCGACCAGGCCAGCCTGACCTTCGCGCGTGTCCGCGAAGGGCGGGTTGCTTCGACGGCCTTCCTGCGCTCCGAGAATTTTGCCGAGCTGGCGCTGATCGATGAGGCGCAGCAGAATTATACGGCGGCAGAAAAGAAGCTCAGCGAAGCATCCCGCATTCTGAACGTCGAATATCCCAACTCCGCCGCTGGCCTGGCGGCAAAGGCCAGGCTCGCTTCCTATCTTGCGCGTCGCGGCGACGTCGATCGATCGCTTGCGATCTATGGCGAAGTCGTGGTCGAGAGCGAACATATGCCGGGATCGGCAGCGGGCATGCGTAACCTGCTTGCACCCTATTTCAGATTGCTTGCGCAGCGCGCGAACACCGATTCAAAGGCAGCCGAAGCGATGTTTGCGGCCAGCCAGATCATGGTTCGTCCCGGTGTTGCGCAAACGCAGGCCGTCTTTGCGCGAGAGCTTTCTAGTGGCGATGACGAGGCGTCGTCGCTGTTCCGCCAATCTGTCACACTTGGCCGTGAAGTCTCGCGCATGACGGGCGAAGTCGCGCGGTTGGCGACACCGGAGCAAGGTGCGGCAGCGCCCTCGCCCGAAGACGTCGCCACCGCACGCGCGACCTTGCTGGCGTTGGAACGCGAGCAGACCGAGTTGCAGTCGCGGCTCGGCACCTATCCGCGCTATCGCGTGCTTGCGCCTGCCGCGATGAAGGTGGGCGAACTGCAACAGGCGCTGCACGCGGACGAAGCTTATTATCAACTCCGCCTGATCGGGCAGGATGCTTATGCGGTGTTTGTCACTGCGCAGGGTGTTCGTGCAGCGCGGCTTGCAACGACGGCCGATCAGCTCAGCGCGGACGTCGCACGCCTGCGCTCTAGCATCGTCACGATCGAGAACGGTCGCACGGTAACCTATCCGTTCGATCTCGCGCTTGCCCGCAAGCTCTATCTCCAACTGTTCGGCCCGTTTAACGCGGAGGTGATCAAGGCGAAGAACCTCATCTTCGAACCCGATGGCCCGATGCTGCAACTGCCGCCCAATCTGCTGGTTATCGAGCAGGCAGGGGTCGATGACTATGATCGTCGGATCAAAGGCCCCAAGGCGGACGAATATGATTATCGCGGTATCGCCTGGCTCGGGCGCGATCGTGATGTCACCACCGCGGTGTCACCCCGCTCCTTCGTCGATATCCGGATGATCCCGCCGTCCAAGGGGCGCTATGCATATCTCGGGCTCGGGCATAATGCTCCGCCTTCGGCAAAGTTGCGGTTGCTGCGCCTGCCGTCGCGCGACAGCTCGATCGGCTGCGAGTGGCCGATGTCGGCGTGGGAGAATCCCATATCTGCGTCAGAACTCGAACTCGCGGACAAATCATTGGGTGGGGGCCGAGCCCAGTTGATCACCGGCGCAGCCTTTACGGATACCGCGCTAAAGGCACGCACCGATCTCGATCAATATCGCGTGCTGCATTTCGCCACGCATGGCCTGGTGACGGCGCCTAATCCGCGCTGCCCCGCGCGCCCAGCCCTGTTGACATCCTTTGGTGATCAGCAATCGGATGGCTTGCTGACGTTTCGCGAGATCTACGATCTCAAGCTCGACGCCGATGCCGTCGTTCTCTCTGCCTGCGATACGGCGGGTATGGCGACGATCGAGGCAACCCGCGATGCAGGCGTCGCGACCGGTGGCAATTTTGCGCTTGATGGGTTGGTGCGCGCCTTTGTGGGTGCCGGCGCTCGTTCGGTGATCGCCAGCCATTGGCCGATCCCTGACGATTATGACGCCACCAAAAAGCTAATGGTCGCGCTGTTCAGCGCGCCGCCCGGTACGCCGATCGCCGATGCGTTGCGTGACGGGCAACGCAAACTGATGGCTTCGGCAGACACCTCGCATCCTTTTTATTGGGCGGCTTTCGCCATCGTCGGCGACGGGCAGCAGCCCCTCATTCGCAAATAATACAGGCAGTCGGTGTCTGGCGTCCGCGCAGGGAAAGCATTCTCAAGGTTCAATTGCGTCTCACTTATTCGCTGACAACCCATCGGTGGCTGTCGCCCATATGCGTTCGGCGTGCCAGCGGGTGGGAAATGAGTAGTACTTGAAGTCTGCTATTAGCTGCCACAGCTCAAAACCAGCCCGTCCGAAGCCGGCCATTCGCTATCGTCCCCGGGACGACGGCTTTGTTCTCAAAGTCGGTCGCTTGAGATTACACATGCGTCGGGTAACCGAACGACCGGTTTCGGGTCTTCTGAAATTCACCGCGAACGACCGACATTAAGGGGCAAAGCCGTCTGTCCTAGCCCTATGACATTTTACGACTATTGTAACGGCGGCAGGAATTTGGCCCAAAGCTGACATGCGGATTTGCGTCGGTCGAGTCACCGCCAGCCGCAATTCGGTCACGTCATTGATGACAAAGCGAGTGTGGCGCCTTTTCGGCAAGCGGCCACAGCGTCGAGGCCTCCTCGATGTGGGCCGCAGTCGGAAAAAGTTTGAGGCCGGTCAGCGCTTCGATTTTGGCGATCGTCGTAATATGGTCCCGTAGGTAGCTCAGCGCCTCGTCGCCGTCGGGGTTAGCCGTATCATGGGGTAGCAATATGCTGAGGACTTCGAGTGAACCATCAGCGCGTTTGAGGGCAGAGATTCTGTAAAAGGCCGAAGGGATTGCCACACGCTGCTGCCCGTTACGCGAGACCATGCGGGGAGCAGCCTCATCAGGATCACGTGCACCGTCGCCGTCACGGTCAAAAACGCTGCCTATCATCACATACAGCGTCTTTTTGCTACGGCTCCAACCGCGAGTGATACCTTCGAGAATTTGCCAGATGCCACGATTGAACTGGCACGTCTCGGGCGCCATGTTCGACATAATGTATGTATTGACCGCTGCTCTCTTGGACGAGTCTTGATCGGCATCGGGGGACAAATGCCCCTGATCATAAATAGGCTCATCATAATCACTGGGTGTGGAGGCCTGAGCGGTTGTGAGCCTTGGATCAGCACGAAAGCAATTGATCCTGTCTTTGACCTTGCCCAGCCGTTTCGCGTCGAGGCGTTCGGCCGACCAAATCGGAACACGCAGGTCAGTGTTATAGCTGTTCACATAATCGCGCTGAACGAGCAGTATTTCATTTGGTGAAGGCTGGTTTGCGACAGGGGCGCCCCAAGGGAGCTGTCGACGGATCGAATAGTCTTTATCCGAGGGGCTAAGCCAAAGCCATTTGTCGCCATCTGCTCTTTCGGCCGCTGTGCAGTTGCGGCTTTTAGCGGTTGCCGGAGTCGATAATCCGGCAGCGAGCAGCAGTGCTGCGAAAGTGACGGTGATAGAAACGCGCCGTCGTGGATTGTACCGGCTGTGCGATACGGATTGACCAGCACCGGCCTTTGGTTTGACCTTATACACGAGCGACTCAATCTGCTCATTTTGAGAGGTATTGTCCATGCTGCGTATCGCGCTCTCCTTTGCCACCGGCCTCGCTCTTGTGGCTGCCGCCGCTGGCCCTGTTTCAGCCGCACCCTGCCGGGATGCCAAGGGCAAGTTCATCAAATGCCCCGAAAAGGCGGCTCCAGCCAAGCGTTGCAAGGATGCTAAAGGCAAGTTCGCTAAGTGCGGCACACCCGGCGCCAAACCGATCTAGGTCATGATTGACGAGCGAGAAATCTGGACCGCGGCGAGCATGGTGCTTGATCAGCACGGTGACGATGCGCCGCGCTTTATCGCGGAAAGGATCGGATCGCTTGCGCTAGAAGGCGATGAAGTGGGCATCAGCGTGTGGAAGCTGATTGCCCACCGCCTTGACGAGCTAAGGTCGCTTCACTCACGGATCCAGTAAGCCCCCAGATCTGGGGCAGAATGGGTCTATCGAGCGAGCCCCGAGAGCGTTGCTCGCGCCTTCGCCGAAGCGAAGCGTACGCCACCAAAACTAAAATGTCGGTCAAAATCGCTTGCAAAATATAGAACAAAATGAGAACACATAATTACGCAATGCGTAATAGGAGAATCTCATGTTCCAGCTCGATGGCCCCACCTTGCTCGGTCTGGCGGCAGTTCTGAGCGCCGTTTCGAATATCATCGTCGCATGCCGCCGTCTCCCGCCTGGACGGGCCAATGCAGACCGGAGATCGCGTCGTAGCCCGCTACTGCAACGGCGTTCGAAGCCGACTGCCCCGTCGCAGCCACCGCACATCGCAGCCAGCGCGAAACCTGCCGTTGAAAAGCGTAAGCGCAGCGCATTAGCGGAGAGCATGCGGGATGCCCAGGACGAAGGCGCCGGCAATAAGCGGTCGTATCCGCGCAGCGGAGTATCTCCGCATGTCCACCGAACATCAGCAATATTCGCTCGACAACCAGACGGCGGTAATCCGGCTATACGCCGTCAATCGCGGTTTCGAGGTTGTGCGCAGCTACTGCGATGCAGGGCGCAGCGGTCTGTCGCTCACGGGTCGTCCGGGTCTGCGCCAGTTGCTTGACGACGTTACAGCTGGCGTCGCCGACTATAATGCCGTCCTCGTCTATGACGTAAGCCGCTGGGGCAGGTTTCAGGATCCCGACGAGGCGGCGAGTTACGAGATGCAGTGCCGGCGCGCGGGCGTCACCGTCCAATATTGCGCCGAGCAGTTCGAGAATGACGGCAGCTTTGGTGCTGCGATCATGAAAGTGATCAAGCGCGCCATGGCGGCGGAGTACAGCCGTGAACTCTCGGCAAAGGTGTATGCCGGCCAGGCGCGGCTGGCACGCAAGGGTTATAAGCTCGGCGGCCCAGCGATCTACGGGATGCGTCGGCTACTGATCGACAAGGAGGGCAACGATAAAGGCATATTGCGTCTGCACGAGGAGAAGCATCTGGCGACCGACCGGGTGGTCCATGTGCCCGGCCCACTCGAGGAACAGGCAATCGTGTGCGAGATTTTCGAGTTGTTCGCTGCGGGTAAGATGGGCGAAAAGGCGATCGCGCGTCTCCTCAACGGGCGCGGTATCCTGAGGCACAACCATATCCCGTGGACGCGCGACAGTATCGCCGTGATGCTCAGACATGCTCCTTACGTGGGCCATGTCGTGTGGGGTCGCACCTCGGTGAAACTGCACGGGCCGCTCGCCCGAAACGCGCCATCGACGTGGATAACATGCGATAATGCGCATGAGGGCTTCCTCGATCAGAAGCTCTTCGATCGCGTCCAACAACGCCTGGCGGAGCGCAAGAAAATGAGCGACGAGCAAATGCTCGAATGGCTACGCGCGCTGTGGAAGCGATGCGGCCGTCTGTCAGGTGATCTGATCAACGCCTATAGGGGACCAAGCGTCGATCAACTCGTCTGGCGCTTTGGCAGTCTCCATGCTGCCTATGAGGCAATCGGCTACAAGCCGTGGCATCACACGCGGTACCTTCCACTTCGCGAGCGTCTACAGAAGGAGCGGGCTTCCCGACTTGATCATGTGATCGGACAAATCCGTGCGCTTGGTATCGCTGTCGAATATGACATGGACACGGATCGCCTGCGGATTGGCGGCGAGCGCGCCGCTTTCTTCGTCTTGCACTGCACGACGAACCGGAAGCATGTCGAGGAATGGCCGCTGCCGATCGAACATATGGATGCCGCGGGGCAGTTCGATAAGGACATCATCATCGCGCAGCGGCTGACGTCTGGCAACGACGCTGACCTGGACTACTACGTGCTGCCGCGAGCAGCGTTTCACCTCGCGCCGCGCGGGTTCAATCCGTGGAACGCCCGTTTCATCGAACAATACCGGTTTGCCGAAATATGTGCCGACGCGTTTGGGCCTCTGCGCAAAGGTGATGAGGAAATTCAGCGCATTGTGCTCGATCGCCAGCGGCACCTTTTTCGGGCTGCCGACAGCCACGAACAGGCCCGCCCAACAGTATCGTTCGCCGAGAGGTGACGATCGAAGTTATTTGAGTTTCGAGCCCGATGTCTGTCTTCAAGACCAACGTCCGGATGAAACAAGTGCACGCTCCAAGAAAAAAGACCGCCGTCCATAGTGCCATGACATTTCGCGGATAATGTAACGGCGAGCGCTCGCGAGTTTGGTAGCTGCCGCTTGCGCCGGCTGTCCGCCGTCAGCACCAATGGCACAGATTTGAGGTTGTGATTTAAGGAGGATCTGGGCTTCGTCGCAGTGACGAAGGAACGAAGATGAAGCCCAGATCCTCCAACGTAAAATCGCCGGCGAAGGCCCCTGCGGAGCGGGTGGTGAAGGACATCCGGCGCCAGACCCGGCGCCACTTCTCGGCCGAGGACAAGATCCGCATCGTGCTCGACGGCCTGCGCGGGGAAGACAGCATCGCCGTGCTGTGCCGCAAGGAAGGGATCGCCCAGAGCCTTTACTACATCTGGTCGAAGGAGTTCATGGAAGCGGGCAAGCGCCGCCTGGCCGGGGACACCGCCCGTGCCGCGACCACCGGCGAGGTCCAGGATTTGCGCCGCGAAGCCCGCGACCTGAAGGAATGCGTGGCCGACCTGACACTCGAAGGCGGGCCAGAGGCGCTGGAGGATCGGCCATCGGCGCCGAGCCGGGTGTGGAACCGCATCCCGGCGGGCATCCACGACCAGATCATCGAGCTGGCGCTGGAACAGTCCGAGCTGAGCCCCCGGGAGCTGGCCGTGCGCTTCACCGACGAGCAGCGCTACTTCGTGTCGGAAGCCACGGTTTACCGGCTGCTCAAGGCCCACGACCTGATCACCAGCCCGGCTTTCGTTGTGATCAAGGCGGCCGACCAGTTCCACACGAAGACTGTCCGCCCGAACGAGATGTGGCAGACCGACTTCACCTACTTCAAGATCATCGGGTGGGGCTGGATGTACCTCTCGACCGTGCTCGACGACTTCTCGCGCTACATCATCGCCTGGAAGCTGTGCACCAACAGCCCCTCATCGCCGCGATCCGCACCTGACGGGTTTGTGCAGAGGCCGAGCATTCAGGTGCCGCAGCCCCAAGATCCATCTTCCGCACAATTCACCTCGGAAGCGTTTCTACACAACCTCGACCAGAATCGGACGTTCACTACATCTTCGGCGAACGTCCGATCCTGACGGAAGCCGTCTATCGGATCTGAGTGGCCGAGTCTGGGTCATCCCGACGTAGTCAATACTGGCCACGAGCGTCAGGCAGCTCGTAAATTCGGCCCAACACTTAGGCATCAGCGTTTTCGATCAGATCTGTCGACGCAAATGCCGATCAGCCAAGCTGCCAAAAATGAGTCCGATCGCTACCCACAAAACTGCCTGAATTGCGATTGAGGCGACGCGAAAGTTCCAAAGGACTACCGCCGGAAAATCAGCGGGGACTTCGTTGATAAGCGGCAGAGCGAATTGCACGGCCGTGATAAGGACGACATAGGCGGCCGCACCCGAGAGCATCGGGTTGAACGATCCGAGCCTATGGGCGAGCGCCCGACTGACCTTTACCGAGATCACTATCGCAACCAGGGATAGCGCGATCATCGAGAAATAGGCGATGGTGCGGAAAGCTACCGTCTCATGCTGGCCGACAGCAGGCGGTGTCGGCGGATATTTAAGAGCCGGGACCAGCGCGATCGCGATGAAGGCGCCGAGGGCAAGTATCAGCGCGAGCGAGCGCGGGCCGAGAGATCCTACGCGTCCATATGCAGCCGCGAAAACCAGCGAGAAGATGCCGCCGACCGCCGCGCCATAGAGCGTCAGCGCGGTGAGCAGACCGAGCCCCTTTTGCGTGGTGCGGCTGACCAGTTCGGGCTCTTCAGCCGGGGCTATGCCCGGCCTGTTGTGCGCCTCATGCGCCGAATGCGATACCTCATAGGCGATGGCGAGGTCGACCTGGGGCTCAGCCAGCGCGCGGGCGAACAGGGTGGCGAGGATCGCGGCGAGGATGCCGGCGATCATGCCGCGGATCAGCAAATCTCGGGTCATGGGATCATTCCTGCCTTAGTGGCAGGGGAAACCGAGGAGATGGCGGCCGTCGTGGACGAACTCATGGACATACATGCCGCTGAACAGCGACAGCGCGCCCTGTTCGGTGCTGACGAAGTAGAGAAAGATCATCGCCAGCAGCGTGCCGAAGATTCCCCAGGGCACGATGTCGCGCAGCGGAATGACGACCGTACCCGGAAGCGGGATGAATGCGTCGTCTGCGAACAAGGGCTTCGTTGCCATGGTCATGCTCCTTTTGGGATTTTCGCGTCCCGGCACTGTCTCAAAGAATGTCCGAGGAAGGTCTGACTCTCGACAGCGCCTTGGCCCTGGCGATAACAGTGGCGCGACCGTGCCGGAATCTCACCAGCTTCTTCCTCGGTCATTGCTGGCTCCGCAGTAGGCCGGAATGCGGCGAAGCGTCAACGATCCTTGGAGAAGTCCTTTGGCCACCCGACTGATGCTTCTGTGCCATGCGGCAACCGCAGCGATGCGCGAGGGGGCTTTCCCGGCACCCGAAGATCCGCTCGACGAAGGCGGCGCGCGCAAAGCGGGAAGGTATCAGCTTTCGGGTGGCGAGACCGATCTCGTCATGGTCAGCCCTGCACTCGCGGCACGACAGACGGCGGACTCTCTCAGACTGGAGGCGTCGATCGTCCCCAGCCTGCGCGATGCTGACCTTGGCAGTTGGGCGGGCCAGAGCTTCGAGACTATCCACCAGCGCGATGCCGCGGCACTCTCCGCCTGGCTGGCCGATCCGGCAAAAGGTGCGCCTGACGGTGAAAGCCTGATCGAGGTCCGGGACCGCGTCACGCCCTGGCTCGAAGCGCAATCAGGTCGTGACCTTCACTTACTGGCGATCACTCATCCGATGGCCATTCGTGCGATTATCTCAGCAGCTCTCGATATTGCTCTCGCAGCGACGATGCGGATCGACGTTGCGCCGCTGACGACTGTCCGGCTGTCGTTCAACGGCACCTGGCGACTCCAGGCGATCGCTGAAGGCTGAGGCTCTGTCGTGGTAGGAATGGCAGCGAACCGAATGGGGCCGGCATGAAGCACAATATGATTCTCAACGGGATATCGGCCATGTTCTGGGGCCTGACGTTCGCGCTGATCTGCTTCGCCCGCTATGTAGCGAGCACCGGTGGCCCGACACTCGTTCGCGTGTTCCTCGCGCTCACCGCAGCTTATTCGATCGTGGATATCGGATATGGAATCTGGGCCGCGCGAAAAGCCGTGTTGCGATCCAAAGCCGGCTAGATATCCCCTGCCTGCGTCGCTGTTCACACGTTGCCCTTGCAGTGCAGCATCAACTCCCATAACTGGCGCATCGTTCGCGCAAAGGCCGCAAGGTTGCGCGTGGACATGATCGCGCCGGTGCCCGAGAGGGCTTAAAACGGGAATGCGGTGTGCGTGAAACCGGTGAAAACCGGGGCCACTCAAATCCGCAGCTGTCCCTGCAACTGTAAGCGGTGAGCGCGATGCACATGTGCGGTTCGGGCATTACGCCCCGGATCGCCAGCCACTGGGCCGGACGCTAAGTCATGCGAGGCCTGGGAAGGCCGTGCATCAAGTGATGACCCGTGAGCCAGGAGACCTGCCGGCGTCTGGTCGCTCTTGCTTTGGTCCAGGGGATGACCGGGGCACGGTGTTTTCCGTCTGAGCGACGAACGAGCGGCGGGGGTCGCACGGTAACGCATGGTGGTCGCCCCCGGGCGCCCGGCCTCTCTGTGTGCCGACCGTTCGTGAACGGTACGCCCCCGCCATCGTCGTTAGGCGCCGATGGGGGAATGAAGACATGTTTTTCAAGAAATCAGAAATCTCGCGCCTCTCGCTTGTGGTGGCATTGGCGGCCATCTGTCCGATGGGTGCGGCGCACGCCGAAGCCGAGGCCGGAGCAGCGGATGCCGAAAGCAGCATCCTGGTCATCGGCCGCAAGGACGCGGCGCTGACCGCTCCGACCGAAACCGGTAGCCGGCTCGGGATCGGCGCCCTCGAAACGCCCGCCAGTCTCGCGGTCATCGATGGCGACGCGATCCGCGCGCGCGGCGACATCAGCGTCGTCGATGCGGTGACCCGCGCGCCGGGCATCACCACCTCGGCCAATCCGGGCAATGGCGGCACCTCGCTGGTCGCGCGCGGTTTCGGTGGCCAGGGCTCTGTCCTCCAGCTCTATGACGGCGTGCGGTTGTTCCCGGTCGCGGGCACGATCACATTCCCGCAGGACCCGTGGAATATCGATCGCATCGAAGTCCTCAATGGTCCGGCGTCGGCGCTCTATGGCCAGGGCGCGCTGGGCGGCGCGGTCAATGTGATCACCAAGAAGCCCAACAGCGAGAAGACCGAGGCCGAAGCCGAAGCCGGCTATGGCTCGCAGAACAGCTGGCATGTTGCAGCAGGGGCCGGTGGCCCGCTCGGGGACAAACTCTCCTACCGGATCGACGGCAGCTATCGGAAGTCCGACGGTTATGTCGATCGGGGTGATTCGAAGAGCTATGCCGTGTCAGCGGCTCTTCGCTTCGCGCCGACCGAGACCTTCTCGCTCACCTTGCGCGACGATTATGCGAACCTGCGGCCGATGGAATATTTCGGCACGCCGCTGATCAACGGGAAGCTCGATACGCGCATCCGCCATCGCAACTATAATGTCGCGGACGCCAACTTCCACTATCGCGACAATCGGACGCTACTAACCGCCGAATGGGCGCCTTCGGACGCCATCAGCATCTCCAACACCGCCTATCGTCTTACCAGCAAGCGGCTCTTCAAGGATCTGGAGAGCTATTGCTGGATCGGCGCGAGTGGCGATTGTCCGAACGGCTATAATGGCACGTCGGGCACCCCGGGCACGATCTACCGAACCGATAATCTCGGCATCATCCACGACCAGGAGCAGATCGGTAATCAGGGCAGCCTGAAATGGAGCAGTGATTTTGGAGGTATCCGGAACGATCTCGTCGTCGGGTTCGACGTCAACAAGATCAAGCTGACCTACTCGAACGATTTCGGCTCGGACCTGCAGGAAGACTTCGTCGACCCGTTCAACTTCAACCCCGGGCTGTTTTTCGACACGCAGGGCATCGCGCCGCGCTATCGGACGCGGACTAGCGAATATAGCTTTTTCGCCGAGAACCGGATCCGCTTCAACGATCAGCTCTCGCTTGTTGCCGGCATCCGCGACGAGCATGACCGCGTGTATCGCCAGAACATCAACCCGGCCGGTGTCGTCGGCGCACGTCTCTTCACGAAGAAGCTGCGTAACACGACCTGGCGGGTCGGCGCAGTCTACCAGCCGATCTCGACCGTCTCGCTCTACGGTCAATATTCGACCGGCGTCGATCCGCTCGGCACGCTGACCACCTATTCGGGCGGGCAGACCGCGTTCAGCAATGCGAAGGGTGACCAGGTCGAAGTGGGAGCCAAGGCGACCTTCCTCGACGGGCGTGGCACCGCCACCCTGGCGGCGTACAAGATCGTCAAGAAGAACCTGCTGTCGCAGCGGACCATCACCAGCCCGATCGAGCAGGTCGGCCAGCGATCGTCTAAGGGGATCGAGGCGGCGATCTCGATCGATTTGCCGCAGGGCTTCGGCATCGATGCCAACGGCACGGTGCTCAAGGCGAAGTTCGACGACTTCGTCAGCGGCACGACCGTCTTCACCGGCAAGACCCCGCCGGGCGTGCCCGAGCAGTCGGCCAATCTCTGGCTGCGCTGGGATGCGCTCGAGCGCTTCCAGGTGCGGGCGGGACTTCGTTATGTCGGCCGCAGCTATTCGGACACCGCGAACACGTTCCGCGTTCCGGGCTATACCGTCGTCGACGGCGGCCTGAGCTATGCAGTCACCGACAATGTCGCGGTCGACTTCCGCGTCTACAACCTCTTCGACAAGGACTACGCAACGACCACCTACAATGATGAGCAATGGATCCTCGGCCGTCCGCGGTCGATCGATGTCTCGGTCCGTGCTCGTTTCTAGCGGCAAAGGTCCAGCGCTTGGCCATCGGGTCAAGCGCTGGCTCTACATCACCCACCGGTGGATCGGGATCGCGAGCTGCTTGCTGTTCGCGATCTGGTTCATCTCCGGGCTGGTGATGATCTATGTGCCGTTTCCGTCGCTGACTTCGAAGGAAAGGGTTGCCGGCCTTCAGTCGATCGACTGGAGCCGGATCGACGTTCAGCCCGCCGCTGCTGTGGCAGCGGCGGGCATCGCAGCGCCCAAGGGGATATCGCTCGAGATGCGCGATCGGCAGCCAGTTTGGCGGATCGATCCCTGGGATGGCAATCAAGTGAGCGTGCCGGCGTCGGTCGGCGGGCGGATCATCCCGGTCGATTCTGCCATGGCCCGTAGGGTCGCATCCGCCTTCGGCCACGCTTCGGTGTCCACGCTCGAACAGATTACCCGCGATCAATGGACCGTCGCCGGCGGCTTCAACAAGCACCGGCCCTTGTGGAAGGCGGAACTCGCGGATGGCGTGGGCACCGTCCTCTATGTGTCATCGGTGTCGGGCGCCGTCGTTCAGAACAGCGACCGCCAGGAGCGCTTCTGGAACTGGCTGGGGTCGGTGCCGCATTGGATTTACCCGACGATCCTTCGTCAGGACGGACCTGCATGGCGACAGGTTGTCCTGTGGGTGTCGGGTCCATGCATCGCCGCCGCCGTGACCGGAATGTGGATCGGTATTCTTCGGACAAGGGTGGGACGCCGCCGATTCAGGGGCGGCCGCATGACGCCTTATCATGGCTGGATGCTGTGGCATCACATCGCGGGCCTCGTTGGCGGCCTCGCCTTGCTTGCCTGGATATTCAGCGGCTGGCTGTCGGTCGATCCCGGCCACCTGTTCGACAGCCCCGGGATCGGCGATGGCGAGCGCACCGCTTATGCGGGCGCCGGTGCGGCGCCGCAGCTGGACATCGCCCGGCTTGCCACCCTAGCTCCGGGAGCAAAGCTGCTGAAACTCAGCTGGGCAGCGGGTAGGCCCTATATCGTGCTCGAACGGCCGAACCAGCCCGCGTTGACGCTCGACCCCTCGACCTATGTGCCGGTGAAAGTCGCAGAACCTGTCATTTTGGCCGCGGGAGCCAAGCTCGTTCCGCGCGCGCGGATAAACGAGATCACAAAGCTCTCCGCGCCCGACGCCTATTGGTATGATGTCGGTTCGCTCCCAAAGCTCCCTGTTCTGCGCGTCGAATATGACGATGCCGCCGGGACATGGGTCCATATCGACCCGGCGACGGGGGCTATTCTCGGCGAGATCGACAAGCGTGGTCGGATCTATCGATGGCTGTTCGATCTCCTCCACAAATGGGATTTGAATGGGCTGACATTGAACCGGCCGGCCTGGGACGGGCTATTATGGGGCCTCTCGATCCTCGGCCTGATCACTTCGATCAGCGGCATCTGGATCGGCTGGATCAGGCTGACGCAGCCGCGCGTCGCGTCGCGTCGAAGACGCCGGGCGCGATAGCCATGTCGGAGCAGGTGAGAGCGCGGCGATTGGTTTCGTTGGTGCGAACCCCCACCGGCTTCGACGTGCTCATCAATCTGGCCAATGACGTGGATGTGCCGCTCGGTTTGCGCACGCACGCGGGAGAACGGGACAGGCAGCTGCGCCGCGCGATGGAGAGATCGGGCGGCACCGTCGTGCGGCGCGGGCGCGAATGCCATTTCTTCCTCGCCGACGAGGAGCCCTGCCGCGAACTTGTCGCGCAGCTACAGGCCATATTGATCGAGGTTTCGCGCAAGCCGATCGGACAGAAGGTCGTCGAGCGCGTCCTCGGTATCACCTCGGTCGAGCGATCCCGCTGGGGAAAGGATGGCCGCCTTCCGACATCGGGTTCGGTGCAGATCCGAAGAGGCAGCACCATCACCCTGCCGACCTATTCTCCGATCGTAATCGAGCAGCTCGCATCTTGCCCGGCCCTGATCGCGGAATGGCGCGCGCGTGACAATGAACGATGAAGGATTGGCCTGGGGATTGAATCGGACTATTCGCCCCATGGACCCCGGCAGAAATGTTGGGTTCGATAGATCGCGCTGGTGCCTGAAAGGGCTTAAAATGGGAATGCGGTGCGGGAGGAAACTCTCTAGTCCGTAGCTGTCCCTGCAACTGTGAGCGGCGAGCGAGATGTGCATGTGTCTATCCGCGGATGGGCACGGTCACTGGGTCGATTGACCCGGGAAGGCGTGCATCGAGCTATGACCCGCAAGCCAGGAGACCTGCCAGCGCACCGGTCGCTCTTGCCTTGATCCAGGGGATGGTCACGGCACGGTTCCTCTCCGTCTGAGCGACGAACGAAGCGGCGGTGCCGCACGGTTGCGTGATGATGGGTGCCTTTGGCGCCCGCCCGTCATTCCGCGCCGGCTGTTCGGAGTCCGAACGGTAAGCCCCGCCATCGATATTGCTCAGGTGCCGGGAGATTCCCGATGAAGGCCATAATTGCCAGCTTGTCCGTCGCTCGTCGGGAGTGCTGCGCATGAGCAAGATTCCGACGACCGTCATCACCGGCTTCCTCGGAGCGGGGAAGACCACGCTGATCCGGCATCTCCTCCAGAACGCCAACGGCCGCCGGCTCGCGCTGATCGTCAACGAGTTCGGCGATGTCGGGGTCGATGGCGAACTGCTCAAGGGCTGCAATGAGGACGCCTGCCCCGAGGACGATATCGTCGAGCTGGCCAATGGCTGCATCTGCTGCACCGTAGCGGACGACTTCCTGCCGACCATGATGAAGCTGCTCGATCGGCCCAATCCGCCCGAACATATCATCATCGAGACTTCGGGCCTGGCGCTGCCCAAGCCGCTGGTGAAGGCCTTCCAATGGCCCGACATCCGCACCCGCGCGACGGTCGATGGCGTGATCGCGCTGATCGATGCGGATGCGGTGTCGGCGGGGCGCTTCGCGACCGATGAGGCAGCCTTGGCGCTCGCCCGCGCGGCCGATCCTACGCTCGATCATGACAGCCCGCTCGAAGAGCTGTTCGAGGACCAACTCGCCTGCGCCGATCTCGTCATTCTCAACAAGTCCGATCTCGTCGATGCCGCCAAGCTCACCGAGATCGAAAGCGATATTTCAGGCGATACCTGCAGCGGCGTGAAGATCGTCCGCGCCGATCATGGCGCGGTCGACATCGGCGTGCTGCTAGGCCTGTTCGCGGGCGCCGAGGATGATCTCGACACAAGGCCGTCGCATCATGACGCCGATCCCGACCATGATCATGACGACTTCGACAGCTTCGTCGTGAAGGGCGGCGACGTCGACCGGATCGAGCCGCTGCTGGCCGCGATGATCGATGTCATCAAGGCGCATGATATATTGCGGATCAAGGGCCTGATTTCGGTCGGCGGCAAGCCGGCGCGGATGGTCATCCAGGCGGTCGGTCCGCGCATCCAGCATTATTTCGATCGGAGCTGGAAGCCCGAGGAAGTCCGCCAGTCGCAGCTCGTCGTGATCGGCCAGAAGGGCCTCGATCAGCCTGTGATCGAAGCGGCGTTGCTCGCGGTGCTGAACGGCGCCACCGTCTGATGCATCTTCTGGCCGCCACGCCGGGAACGGTCTCCAACGGCGACGAGGCGATCGATCTCGCCCAGTCGCCGGGCGAGATCGTGTTCCTGACGGTGGCGGACAGCGAACTGGCCTGCTTTGCGCGGGCGGCGGAGGCGCTGGGCGATGACGCGCCGTCGATCCGGCTCGTCAATCTGCTCCAGCTTAAGCATCCCTATTCGGTCGACCTCTATGTCGAGAAGGTCATCGCGCACGCGAAGTTCGTCTGCGTCGTGCTGCTCGGCGGCAAGGCCTATTGGCCCTATGGTGTGGACGAGATCGCCCGGGTGGCGCGCGAAAAGGGCATCGCCTTCGCGGCGATCGCCGACGGGCGCGAGCCCGACCCTGCACTCGATGCGGCCTCGACCTTGCCTGACGACATCCGCGAACGGCTTCGCGACTATCTGCGGCAGGGCGGGGTCGCCAATGTCATGAGCTTCCTGCGCCATGCCGCGCGGCTGATCGGACGCGACCTTGGCCTGCCCGACGATCCGATCCCCGTCGCTGACGCGGGCCTGCACCTGCTCGGACATGAGCGGCCGTCGCTAGACGATGTGCGGGCGCGCTGGATCGAGGGGCAGCCCGTCGCTCTGGTCACCTTCTACCGCGCGCTAACCATTGCCGGCACGCTCGATGCAGTCGATGCGCTGGTCGCTGCGCTTGAAAAGCGCCGGCTCAACGTCGTCGCAGTCTATGTCCGCGCGTTGCGCGAGCCTTTCGCGATCGACTGGCTGCGTGGCGTTATCGGCGAGACTGCTCCGGACGTGATCCTCAACGCCACCTCCTTTGCCGCCTCGTCGCCGGGCGACGATCGGCAGGGCGGCGTACTCGAACAGGCCGATTGCCCGATACTGCAGACCGTGTTCGCCGGAGTTGAGGAAAGTGCCTGGCGTGACAGCCCGCGTGGGCTCGGCGCGCGCGATCTGGCGATGAATGTCGCATTGCCCGAGGTCGATGGGCGACTGTTCACCCGAGCCATCGCGTTCAAGGCCTCCGAGCGTTTCGATGAACGCACCGAATGCGGCATCGTCGTGCCGCGGGTTGCGCCAGACCGGGTCGCTTTCGTCGCCGATCTCGCCTCCGGCTGGGCACGGCTGCGGCGGACGCCGGCGGCTGATCGGCGCATCGCGCTGGTCCTCGCCAACTATCCCAATCGCGATGGCCGGATCGGCAGTGGTGTCGGCCTAGACACGCCAGCCAGTGCCGGGGCGATACTCGGCGCGCTGCGCGAGGCCGGATATAGCGTCGGCGATGCACCCGAGGACGGCGCGGCGCTGATGCCGATCATGCTGGCGGGGGTGACCAATGCGCTCGACTCGATCGACCGGCCCGGTGAGATCGCTCTGTCGCTGGTCGACTATCATGCCGCCTTAGACGCACTGCCCGATACGGTTCGGACGGCGGTCTCCGATCGGTGGGGTGCTCCCACGGAAGACCCGTTCGTCCGCGAGGGCGCTTTCCGCCTCGCGGTCCACCGCTTCGGCAATGTGGCCGTCGCGGTTCAGCCGGCGCGCGGCTATAATATCGATCCAAAGACCAGCTATCATGATCCGGCGCTGGTCCCGCCGCACGCCTATCTGGCATTCCATTTCTGGGTGAACCGCCATTTCGGTGCACATGCGGTCGTTCATGTCGGCAAGCATGGCAATCTCGAATGGCTACCCGGCAAGGCGCTGGCGCTGTCCGACGTGTGCTTCCCCGAGGTCTGCGCGGGGCCGGTGCCGCAGCTTTACCCCTTCATCGTCAACGATCCCGGCGAGGGCACCCAGGCAAAGCGCCGGATCGGCGCGGCGATCGTCGATCACCTGACCCCGCCGCTGACCCGTGCCGAGAGCTACGGCCCGCTCAAGCAGCTCGAGGCGCTGGTCGACGAATATTATCTGGCGGCGGGCATGGATCCGCGCCGGATCCATCACCTCAAGGGCGAGATCCTCAATCTGGCGCGCTCGCAGGGGCTCGATACCGATGCGGGTGTGGTTGGCGACGGCGACGATGCGCTGGCGGCGCTCGACAATTATCTGTGTGAACTGAAGGAAATGCAGATCCGCGATGGGCTGCATGTCTTCACGCAGTCGCCCGTTGGAAGGCTGCGCGCCGATCTGCTGATCGCCTTGTCGCGAACCCCGCGCGGCTATGATCGGCCCGGCCAGGCTTCATTGCTGCGCGCGCTCGCCGACGATCTCGCGCTCGCTTTCGATCCGCTCGATTGCAAGATGGGCGATCCGTGGGAAGGTGTCAGGCCCGCCGAGCTTGAAGCGGTTTCGAACGACGTCTGGCGCACGCTGGGCGACACGATCGAGCGGCTCGAGCTGCTGGCCATCGCTCTGGTCGGCGGGCAGCCGGCGCCCGGCCCGGCTTCCGAGGCCGTCATGGCGATGGTGCTGGGTGATCTGTCACGGCGCGTCGATGCGTGCGGAGCCGCTGAGCGCAGCTCCCTGCTTGCGGGGCTCGATGGTCGCTTCATCCAACCGGGGCCTTCTGGGGCGCCGACGCGCGGCCGCCCGGATGTGCTGCCGACCGGCCGCAACTTCTATTCGGTCGATACGCGCTCGGTCCCGACCGCCACCGCCTGGGAACTGGGCCAGCGCTCGGCGCAATTGCTGGTCGAGGATTATCTCCAGCAGGAGGGCGAATATCCCAGGGCTATGGCGCTCAGCGCGTGGGGCACCGCCAACATGCGGACCGGCGGCGACGACATCGCGCAGGCGCTGGCGCTGATGGGCGTGCGCCCGCGCTGGGACTGGACTTCGGGCCGGGTGATCGGCTTCGAAGTAATGAAGGTGACCGAGCTTGGTCGGCCGCGAGTTGATGTGACCTTCCGTGTCTCGGGCTTCTTCCGCGATGCCTTTCCCGAACAAATCGATCTGATCGACTCCGCCGCCCGCGCGGTGATGGCGCTCGATGAACCGGCCGAGGACAATCCTGCTGCCGCGCGCCATCGCGTCGAGACCGCGCGGCTGGTCGACGAAGGCGGTGACCCCAAGGCCGCCGCGTTGCGCGCGGGCTACCGCGTCTATGGATCGAAGCCGGGGGCCTATGGCGCCGGTCTCCAGGCAATGATCGACGAGAAGCTGTGGCACGACCGCGCCGACCTCGCGAACGTGTATCTCGATTGGGGCAGCTATGCCTATGGCTCAGGGGTCGAGGGCGATGTCGAGCGCGCGCTGTTCACCGAGCGGCTGAGCCAGGCCGATGCGGTCGTCCAGAACCAGGATAATCGCGAACACGATTTGCTCGACAGCGACGATTATTATCAATTCGAAGGCGGGATCGCCGCCGCGGTCGAGCATCTCAAGGGCAAGTGGCCGCGCTCCTATCACAACGACCACAGCCGCCCGGAACGCCCCGTCGTCCGGACACTGGAGGATGAGATCGGCCGCGTCGTGCGCGCCCGCGTCACCAACCCCAAATGGATCGCCGGTGTCATGCGCCATGGCTATAAGGGCGCGTTCGAGATCGCGGCTTCGGTCGACTATCTGTTCGCCTTCGCGGCGACCACCCATGCGGTCCGCGATCACCATTTCGACGCAGTCCACGCCGCCTTTATCGAGGACGAGACAGTCCGTGCCTTCATGGCCGAGGCCAACCCCGCTGCCTTGCGTGAAACCGCAGCCCGTCTCGCCGAGGCGCTCGATCGCGGCATGTGGAAACCCAAGTCCAACAGCGCGGGCATCTTGCTCGCCCAGCTCCAGGGAGTCTCACGATGGTCGAACGCACCGACGAATATCACGCCGAAAAGATGAAGAAGAAGCAGGTCGCCCACGACAACATCGTCGCGTCTAAGACGATCGAGAAAGGGCTGCTGATCGTCCACACCGGCAAGGGCAAGGGCAAGACCACCGCCGCGCTCGGCATGGTCGTGCGTGCGATCGGCCATGGCAAGAAGGTCGGCGTCGTTCAGTTCGTGAAGGGCGCGATGACGACCGGCGAGAAGGTCGTGTTCGACGCCTTCCCCGATCGGGTCGAGTTCAAGCCGATGGGCGAAGGCTTCACCTGGAACACCCAGGACCGCACCCGCGACATCGAGATGGCGCGGACCGCCTGGGACGAGGTCAAGCGCATGATCGCCGATCCGAGCTATGAGATGGTGCTCGCCGACGAGTTGAACATCGTGCTGCGCTATGATTATCTGCCGCTCGACGAAGTGCTCGAAGTGCTCGCGGGCAAGCCCGAGATGACCCATGTCCTAGTCACCGGCCGGAACGCACCCGACGCGCTGGTTGAGGCCGCCGATCTCGTCACCGAGATGACCCTGATCAAGCACCCGTTCCGCGAGCAGGGCGTCAAGGCGCAGGCAGGCATCGAGTTCTGATGATCGCCGCCGCCGCCCCTGTGCCGGAAGATCTGACAGCCGCTTCGATCGAAGCGCTGCTGGTCTGGCGGCGTGACGTGCGGCATTTCCAGACACGCCCGATTGCCGAAGCCGAGATGGAGCGGCTGTTCGGGCTGGTCCAGCTTGCGCCATCGGTCGGTAATGCCCAGCCTTGGCGCTTCATGCGGATACAGACGCCGGCTTTGCGTTCGGCTCTCGCCGACCATGTCGACGCGACAGGCGCTCTAGCCGGCCAGCAATATGGCGCGGTGAATCGCGGCCCCCTCTACCAGTCGCTCAAACTGCATGGACTGCGCGAAGCACCCGAGATCCTCGCGGTGTTTTCCGATGAAGAACCGTCGGCGGGCTATGGTCTGGGCATTGCGACCATGCCCGAGGCGCTGCGCTATTCGACCGTCCTCGCAATCCACACCTTGTGGTTGGCCGCGCAAAGCCGCGGTATCGGTCTGGGCTGGGTATCGATCGTCGATCCTGCGTTCGTGTCGAACCTGCTCGATGCACCTCGGGACTGGCACTTCATGGCGCTGTTGTGCCTGGGCTACGCCGAAGCGCCGTCCGATACGCCCGAACTCGAATGTCGCGGTTGGCAGGCACGCGACGACTGGAGAGCGCATGTCAGAGTGCGCTGAGCTTCGCTCCCTGCGCAGCAATCACTTGCCGGGCAAGGCTCCGCGCCGCCTCGACATAAGCGGGCCCGCCGCAGACCGTCCACGCCTGCGGCAGCCGGATGCGCGGAATGTCCCTCAGCGCGGGATGGTGCAGCATTTCGGTGCCCTGGTCGCGCACCCGCTCGCTCGCGCTCTCGACGATCAGATAATCGGGATGCGCCGCGATCAGCTGCTCGATGGTGAGCTGCGACAGCGCCGGCTTGCCGAGCTTGCCGGCGAGGTTGATCAGCCCGACGCGCTGCATCAGGTCATCGATCAGCGTGCCGGTGCCGGTCATATAGCCACGCCGCTGATAATAAGCGGCGACCCGGCCGGCGCGGACGCGGGGCAGCGCAGCCAGCTCGGTATTCATACGGCCGATCATCGCTTCGCCGCGCTCGGGATGGCCGACGGCCTTGGCGACATCGCGGATCTGGCCGACGATTGCGTCATAGCTCTCGGCCGAGGACAGCTCGAGCGTCGGATAATGCTGCTTGGCGAGCGCGGCCCGCGTGCCGCTGCGCCGGCCGGGCGTCGCGACGATCAGATCGGGCTCGAGCGCGAGCACATCCTCCGCCGAACCGCGCGTCATCGGAACATGGGTCGCGGCCTTCGCACCCGCCGACATATCCGGATCGCGCGCGAACCTGGTCAAGGCGGCGATCTGGCCCGGATCGGCAAGCGCCAGCAGATATTGGTCAGCGCACAGGTTGAGCGAGACGATGCGTTTTGGTGCGACTGCGGCCTTCTGGGAAGGCGCCGTGGCCCCGACACAGGCAAATGCCGCTACCGCAAGCAGGAGGTTCCGCATGGCTAGGCTGTGATCGATCGAGGCATGACGCCTCACCCCATGAACAAGACGGCCCCGGGACACAAGCGTGACGGGGTGACCGATCCTAAGCGAGGTCTTTTCCGTGAATATCGTCCGAAGACATAGACTCCTCCTACCGGGATTGATCGTGTTCCTGTTGATGGCCGCGACATCGTCATTGCTGATCGGCACCGCCCCGATCGGGCAGGCACGCCTGTTCGCGGCCCTCGGCGGCCATGGCGACCGGATCGCCGACACCATATTGTTCGACCTGCGCCTTCCCCGGATGCTGCTTGGGCTCACGGTCGGCGCAATGCTCGGCCTCGCGGGTGCCGCGCTCCAGGGCTATCTGCGCAATCCGCTCGCCGAGCCTTCGGTGCTCGGCGCCTCGAATGCCTCGGCGCTCGGCGCGGTTGCGGCGCTCTATTTCGGGCTGGCCGATCTCCACCCGGCAGTGTTGCCGATCCTCTCGATCCTGACCGGCCTTGCCGCACTGATCTTGCTGTTTGCGCTGGCCGGCCGCTCGGAGAGTCCGCTGACCCTTATACTAGCCGGTATCGCGGTCGCGACCTTGGCGGGGGCCGGGATCAGCCTCGCGCTCAACCTCTCGCCCAATCCGTTTGCGGCAATGGACATCACGACCTGGCTGCTCGGCTCCCTCGAAAACCGATCGTTCAGCCATGTCTGGGTCGCACTGCCGTGCATCGCGATCGGAGCGACGCTGCTGATGATCGACGGACGCGCGCTCGATGCGCTGACCCTCGGCGAAGACAATGCTCGTGCGCTCGGCGCCAACCTTCGCAAGACGCGGCTGCGTCTGCTGATCGGCGTCGCGATCGGAGTCGGCGGCGCGGTCGCGGTGTCGGGCGCGATCGGCTTCGTCGGCCTGATCGTGCCGCATCTGGTGCGTCCGCTGACCGATCGGTCGCCGTCCGCGATCCTGCTGCCGTCGGCGCTCGCTGGCGCCGCGCTGCTGATGCTGGCCGATGTCGGCGTCCGGCTGATCCCGACCAACAACGAGCTCAAGCTCGGCGTGGTCACCGCGATGATGGGTGTTCCCGTCTTCATCTTCCACCTCCTGCGGGAGAAACGGATATGGTGAAGATCCAGATCGAAGAGGCGACGGTTCCGATCGGTCGCCGCACCGTGCTGCAGGATGTCAACGCGACCTTCGAAGGCGGTTCGCTGATTGGGATTATCGGCCCCAATGGCGCTGGCAAGTCCACCCTGGCACGGGCGATCCTCGGGCTGCTTCCGCTGGCCTCGGGATATATTCTGGTCGACGATCAGGATATCGCGGCGATGGATCGGCCGGCTCTGGCTCGCACCATCGCCTATCTGTCGCAGGGCCAGACATTGCATTGGCCTTTGTCGGTCGAGCGTCTGGTGGCGCTGGGGCGGTTGCCCTATCTGGCGCCACTGTCGCGCTTGCTGCCGGGCGATGCCGCGGCGATCGACCGGGCAATGGCGCTCGCAGATGTCGGCGATCTTCGCGAGCGGATCGCGACCGAGCTATCGGGCGGCGAACGGGCGCGCGCGCTTCTGGCGCGCGCGCTGGCGGTGGAGGCGCCTGCGCTCGTGGTCGACGAGCCGCTGGCTTCGCTCGATCCGGGGCATCAGCTCGAGGTTATGGAGCTGCTCGTACGGCAGGCCCGTTCGGACACGCTGGTGATCGCGATCCTCCACGATCTCACCTTGGCCGCGCGCTACTGCGATCGTCTGCTTTTGCTCGATCAGGGCCGCTTGATCGCCGACGGCACGCCCGCCGATGTCCTGACCGAAGACCGGTTGGCATCGGTCTACGGCATCGCCGCGTCGATCGACCGGTCAGGCCGCGCGCCCATCATCCTTCCGCTGAGCCGCATCTGATGCGCCGCTCGCGGTCTTCTGTTTCAAGGTTTCCCATTTCATGGCGTTTCTCAGCTCTTCCTTTGCCCTTTTCCTCGCCGCGTCGTCGGGCACCGCACCCCCGGCGGATGCCGGGGACGGCGACACGATCATCGTCACCGCGACCCGCTCACCCGAGCCGGTCGACAGGCTGCCCCAGAGCGTGACCGTGCTCGACAAGCCCGCGATCGACCGCGCACAGGACATCGGCATGTCCGAACTGCTGCTCCGCACGCCGGGCGTCAGCCTGTCACGCAACGGCGGCTATGGCACGACGACGACCTTGCGCATCCGTGGCGCCGAGTCCGAGCAGACCGTCGTCGTCATCGACGGGGTGAAGCTCAACGATCCGGCCTCGGCGGGCGGCGGCTATAACTTCGCCAACCTGCTCGTCGGTGACACCGAGCGGGTCGAGATCTTGCGCGGCCCGCAGTCGATCTTCTGGGGCAGCCAGGCGATCGGCGGGGTGGTCAATGTCGTTACCGCCAGCCCGGAGAAACCGATCGAGGGCAGCTTCGATGTGGAGGCCGGATCGCGGCAGACCGCCAGCGGCCGGATCGCGCTGGGCGGCAAATCCGGTCGCTTAAGCTGGCGTATCGGCGGACAGGCGTTCACCACCGATGGTATCTCGGCAATCTCCCCCGCCTTTGGTGGCAAAGAGAAGGACGGCTACACCAATCGCAGCGTCACCGGCCGGTCGGAGCTTTCGATCACCGACGACATATCCGCCGATGTGCGCGGTTACTACTCGCTCGGGCGCTTCGACTTTGATTCGACCACGGCCGATACCCCGGAATATGGGCTCAACCGCGAGTTCGTCGGCTATGCCGGCCTCAATGTCGCGATGCTGGACGGGCGGCTCCGCAACCGGATCGGCTATGGCTACACCGATACCAACCGCGACCAGTTCGATCCGCGCCGAGCGCGAACCAAGAGCTTCGATTCCGCGGGGCGCAACCAGCGGATCGAATATCAGGGCAATCTCAAGCTGAGCGACCTGTGGGCTTTGCAATTCGGCGCGGAGAATGAACGGTCGCGCTTCCGCAGCGTATCGCCGCCCGGTGCGCTCGCTACCGCCATTCCCGCACCCGCGCGGGGCAAAGCCAAGATCACCAGCTTCTACGGGCAACTCAGTGTCCAGCCAGTGACCGGCCTGACCTTGACGGGTGGCGCGCGCAGCGACGATCAGAGCCGCTATGGGCGCAAGGCGCTCTACGCCGCGGGCGGTGCCTGGTCGCTGCCGACGGGGACGATCCTGCGGGCGAGCTACGGCGAAGGCTTCAAGGCGCCGACACTGTTCCAGCTCTTCTCGGACTTCGGAAACCAGGCGCTCAATCCCGAGCAGGCGCATGGCTGGGAAGCCGGCGCTGAGCAAAGATTGCTCGACGGTCGGTTCGACATCCGCGCAACCTACTTCGAGCGGAATAGCCGCGACCTGATCATCTTCAACTCTTGCCCGGCCGCGAGCGGCTTGCCGCTCTGCTTTCAGCCGGGAACAGCGATTCGCCGATCAGGCTATTATCTGAATGTGTCACGGGCGAAGGCGCGTGGCGCCGAGGTGACGGCCGCCGGCCATTTCGGGCGGCTCGAGATCGACGGCAATTATAGCTGGACGCTCGCCGAGGATCGTTCGCCTGGCGTTGCGACCTTTGGCAACTGGCTCCCGCGCCGGCCGCGGCAGAGCGCGAACGGGTCGATCAGCTATGCCTGGGGAGGCGGACTGATCACCGGGGCTGCGGTCCGCTGGGCTGGGCACAGCTTCGACAATGCGGCTAACACGACCCGCCTCGATGGGTACACGCTGGTCGATCTGCGTGGCGAGATGGCGCTGTCGCCTGCCGTCCGCCTGTTTGCGCGCGTCGAGAATCTGTTCGACGAGAAGTACATGACCGCCCTTCGCTACGGCACGCTCGGCCGCAGCGTCTATGCGGGCGTAAGGGGACGTTTCTGATGATGGAGAAGAACCGATGCTGACGCGGGTCAACGATGGGCCGGCCGTGGTCGCTTGCAATACCTGCCGCTTTTCGAAAGAGGAGCGCGAGGACGGTGAAGGCGTGCGCGGCGGCGTCCGGCTCATCGAGGCGCTGCGCGCGGTGAAGGCGAGCGCCCCACACTATGCCGACATCGAGGTGCAGGAGATGGCGTGCCTCTTCAATTGCGCCGAACATTGCTCGGTGCATCTTCGGGCGCCCGACAAGGTCAGCTATGTGCTGGGCCGCTTCGAGCCGACCGCCGAGGCGGCACAGGCGATCCTCGACTATGCTGTCCATTATGCGGCCAGCGAGCATGGTCGCGTGCCGTTCAAGCAATGGCCGCAGGGGGTGAAGGGCCATTTCATCACCCGCAGCCCCCCTCCGGGGTTCGTTGCCGAATGAGCATATTTTCGACGCGTGTAGATTTCGACACGGCGCTCACCGCGTTGACGGTGCCCGATGCCGAGGCGGTCGTTGCCGCGCGGGGACGGCAGGCGCAGCTTACCAAGCCGGCCGGCTCGCTCGGCCGGCTGGAGGATATCGCGATCTTCCTTGCCGGCTGGCAGGGCCGCGCGAAGCCGGGGCTCGACCGGGCTCGCGCGGCGATCTTCGCGGGCAATCACGGCTTCACCGTCCACGGCGTCAGCGCCTTTCCGGCCGAAGTGACGGCGCAGATGGTTGCGAATTTCGAGGCTGGCGGCGCCGCCATCAACGCACTCGCCGGGGCAGTGGGAATGGAGCTCAAGGTCGTCGCGCTCGATCTCGACCGTCCGACCGCCGATTTCACCCTCGCCCCCGCGATGGATGAGGATGAGTGCCTGGCAGCGCTGTCGGCTGGCGCGGCAGCCGTCGATCCGACGCTTGATCTGCTCGTTGTCGGTGAAATGGGGATCGGCAATTCCACTGCGGCGGCGGCGCTGTGCCTGCGCAGTTTCGGCGGTGATGCGCGCGACTGGGTCGGACCGGGGACGGGGGTCGACGATGCCGGCATCGCGCGGAAATGCGCCGTGGTCGAACGGGCATTGGCGTTTCATGGGACTGCTCCGGCGACGTCGTTCGAAACGCTCCGGCGGCTGGGCGGCCGGGAGATCGTCGCCATTGCCGGCGCCGTGATCGAAGCCCGACGCCATCGCATTCCGGTCGTGCTCGATGGCTTCATCAGCTGCTCGGCCATCGCACCGCTCGCCGCAGCCCATCCTGCCATCGTCGATCATTGCATCGCCGGCCACCGCTCGGCCGAGCCGGGGCATGGCCGCTTGCTCAACCGTCTGGGCCTCGATCCTTTGCTCAGTCTAGGCATGCGTCTGGGTGAGGGCAGTGGTGCCGCGGTGGCGGTCGCCGTAATCCGCTCCGCGCTTGTCGCGCACAACAGCATGGCGACCTTCGCCGAAGCCGGGGTGTCGGCCGGCTGATGAGCTTCTTTCTCCATCTTCTGCGCCACGGCGCCCCCGAGCTCCCTGGGCGAATGATGGGTCGCACCGATGTGACGCCGACCCGGGAGGGCGTCGCTGCCTGCGTCGATCAGGTCGGCGAGCTGGAGATCGAGACGTTGATCGCGTCCGACCTCCGCCGGGCGAGTGAGGCAGGGGCCGCAATCGGCGCGCTGCTCGGGCTGCCGCTTTCGACCGACCCCCGCTGGCGCGAACTGGACTTCGGCGAATGGGATGGCCTTGCGAGCAGCGAGATCGACCCGGCGGCGCTCGGCCGCTTCTGGGATGACCCCGACGCCCACGCGCCGCCGCAGGGCGAGCGCTGGTCGAGCCTGACCGCGAGGGTCGGCGCGGCGGTGGGCGATATGGCGCCCCGTTCCACGCTGGTGGTGACGCATGGCGGCGCGATGCGGGCGGCCTTGGCAGTGCTGTGCGGTTTCGAACAGCGCCAGATCTGGGCGTTCGAGCTGGGCTATGCCTCGCTGGTCTCGCTGAAGGTATGGCCCGGCGACAAGCCATCCGCGCAGATCGTGGGGCTACGGCCATGAAGGGCTTCATCCTCGCGCTGCAATTCCTGACCCGGTTGCCGGCGCCACGTGTTCAAGCCGATAGCGAGGCGTTCGCGCGCTCGATGCGCTTGTTCCCTATGGTGGGGCTGTTGATCGGTGCGCTGGTCGCGGCGGCGGCCTGGGTTGGCGCTCATGTCGATCCATGGAGCGGTGCTCTGGCCGCACTCATCGTCTGGGTGGCGGTGACCGGCGCGTTGCACCTCGACGGCCTGTCCGACCTCGCCGATGCGAGCGGCGCAGCGCACAAGGATCGCGATCGCTTGCTGGCGGTGCTCACCGATCCGCATGTCGGCAGTTTCGGTGTAGTCGCGATCGTCATCCAGCTGATCGCCAAGCTCGTCCTGCTGCACGCCTTGGTTGAGCATCAAATGCTCGTGGCGCTGATCCTGGTGCCGTTTGCGGCGCGGATAGGTCCGCTGGGCTGGACGCGCTGGTTGCCGTCGCTCCATGACGGGCTGGCCTCGCGGTTCCGCTTGGCGGTTCGGCCAGTCGACATGGCGAGCTGGGCGGTGTTGCTGATCGCAAGCGCCTGGGCTGCCCCGGCCATTCTCATCGCGCCGATCCTGATCGCTGGCTGGGGCTGGTGGCTGCGCCACAAGATCGGAGGAATCTCGGGCGATGGTCATGGCGCCGGGATCGAGCTGGTCGAGACCGGGTTGCTGGTCGCCCTCCTTGTCGGGACTGTGGTCCGATGAGCCAATGGACCTTCCATGGCGGCCGACTGGCCGAGGCGCGTGCCTTCTACGGCGGCGACGTGTGGCTCGATTTGTCGACCGGCATCAACCCCACGCCGTGGCCCGGCGCTTCGGGCCTGACCATCGACTGGCAGCGCCTCCCCGACGAGGCCGCCTTATCCGCCTTGGAGAATCAGGCCGCGGCCCATTTCGGGGTTGATCCCGACTTCGTCTGCGCGGTGCCGGGCACCGAGATTGGCCTGCGCCTTCTGGGCACCGTCGGTATCGCGCCGACCGCCTATGTCATGCCGGCTTATCGGACGCATTCGGATCTGGTGACGCGCCGTATCGCACTGGAGCACATCGCGCTGCCATGGATGTCGGGAAGTCTTATCCTCGCCAATCCCAACAATCCCGATGGCCGGATATTGCATCGCCATGTCCTGGAAGAGCAACTCGCGGTCAGTGAGGCGTCCGGCCATTGGCTGGTGATCGACGAAGCCTTTGCCGATGCCGTTCCCGAAGCGAGCTTTGCGGGTGAGATTGACGATGACCGGCGGCTGATCATCTTCCGCTCGTTCGGGAAGTTCTTCGGCCTTGCGGGCATGCGGCTCGGTTTCGTGTTGGGGCCGCGCTCGGTGATCGCCGGCTATCGCGCGAAGCTTGGGAGCTGGCCTCTGTCATCGGCTGCGCTGACGATCGGGAGCGCGGCCTATTGCGACGCATCCTGGATCGCCTCGATGCGGTCGATCCTGCCCGGTCAAGCGGCGGCGCTTGATGCGGTGCTGGTCCGCCATGGCTTCCAGCCCAGTGGGGCCTGTTCACTGTTCCGCCTGATCGAAATCGCCGATGCGGCGGCGCTGTTCGACAGGCTCGCCCGTCGGTCCATCCTCACACGGCCGTTCGACGACAATCCGCGCTGGTTGCGCATTGGCCTTCCGGGCAGCGCCGGGGATCTTGTTCGCCTTGACCGGGCATTGGCCGATGCCTGAACCCGTGACCCTCGCTGCGGCAGCGCTCGATGTGGCGATCGGGTGGCCTTCGGCGCTCTATGCGCGGATCGGCCATCCAGTCGGCCTGTTCGCGCGGGTGATCGATGGCTGTGAGCGGCAGTGGAACAGTCCGGCCCGCAGCGAGGCGTTTCGCCGGTTGGCCGGGGTCGCCACTGTGCTGATCCTGCTTTTGATCACATTCGGAACGGGGCTCGCGCTCGAACAACTCGCTTTTGCACTGTTCGGATCGTGGGGCTGGGTCGCGGTGGCGGTGCTCGCAGCACCCGCGCTCGCGCAGCGCAGCCTCTATGATCATGTCGCCGCCGTCGAGCGGGCGCTCCGGTCCGGCGATCTGGAGCAAGGGCGCGCGGCCGTGGGCATGATCGTCGGCCGCGACACTGCATCGCTCGACGAGGCTGGCGTGGCGCGGGCTGCAATCGAGAGTCTGGCCGAGAGCTTCTGCGATGGCGTCACGGCGCCATTCGTCTGGCTGCTGATCCTCGGCCTGCCCGGTGTGTGGGCCTACAAGGCCATCAACACCGCTGACAGCATGATCGGCCACAAGGAAGCGCGCTGGCGCGCCTTCGGCTGGGCCGCCGCCCGCACGGATGATCTGCTCAACTTGGTCCCGGCCCGCTTGGCCGGTGCGCTGATCTCCCTAGCTAGCCTGGAAGGCTGGCGAGTTATGATGCGCGATGCAGGAAAGCACGCATCCCCCAACGCCGGTTGGCCCGAGGCGGCGATGGCCGGCGCGCTGAGTCTGCGCCTGGCCGGGCCGATCGCCTATGACGGCGTGACCCATGACAAGCCCTGGATCGGCGATGGGCGTGCGGACGCCGACACGACGGATATCCGCCGCGCTCTGAAGCGTTATGTCATCGCTTGCCTGTGTCTCTGGGCCATAGCAGGAGCTATCGCATGGGTGCGCTGATGCTGCAGGGGACGGGCTCGGATGTCGGCAAGTCGGTGCTGGTCGCCGGCCTGTGTCGGGCATTGGCCAATCGCGGGCTCATAGTCCGCCCCTTCAAACCGCAGAACATGTCGAACAACGCGGCGGTCGCGATCGATGGTGGTGAGATCGGCAGGGCGCAGGCGCTTCAGGCAATGGCCTGCCGGGTCGAGCCGCACAGCGATATGAACCCCGTCCTGCTCAAGCCGCAGGCTGATCGCACCTCCCAGCTGATCGTCCACGGCAAGGTGCGCGGCACGCTCGGCGCCAGCAACTTCCGCGAGGTGCGCGGCACGCTGCTCGACGAAGTAATGGCGAGCTACCGCCGCTTGCAGGCCGAATGCGATATCGTCGCCGTGGAAGGCGCCGGATCGCCGGCTGAGATCAACCTGCGCGCGGGCGACATCGCCAATATGGGCTTCGCGCGGGCAGCCGATGTGCCAGTTATCCTGGTGGGTGACATCGATCGCGGGGGCGTCATCGCCGCGATCGTTGGCACCAAATCCGTGATCGATCCAGACGATTCGGCAATGATCCGCGGCTTCATCATCAACAAATTCCGTGGCGATCCGGCGCTGTTCGAGGACGGTCATCGCCAGATCGAGACCCTGTCCGGCTGGCGCGGCTTCGGCGTGGTGCCCTGGCTCTCGGCCACTGCACGCTTGCCGAGCGAGGACGCCGTCATCCTTGAAAAGCCGATGCCGATCGGCGACGGGCGCAAGCTGGTCGCCTGCCCGATCCTGCCGCGCATCTCCAACTTCGACGATCTCGATCCGCTCAAGCTCGAGCCCGGTGTCGAACTGCGCATGATCCCGCCCGGCCAACCCATTCCAGCCGAGGCTGCGCTGATCGTGTTGCCCGGCTCGAAGGCGACGATCGCCGACATGGCCGCCATGCGCGCCGAAGGATGGGACATCGATATCCTCGGGCACAATCGCCGTGGCGGGATGATCCTGGGGCTGTGCGGCGGATATCAAATGCTCGGCAAGCGCGTCCGCGATCCAGACGGGCTGGAAGGTCCGCCGGCCGATATCGCCGGCCTCGGCCTGCTCGACATCGAAACCGTGCTGACCCCCGTCAAAGCGTTGCGCCCGGTTAAAGGCAGGGCGCTCGATGCCAGCTTCGAGGGCTATGAGATGCACATGGGCGAGACACACGGTCCTGGCGCCGATAGGCCGCTCGTCATGTTCGACGACGGGCGGAGTGATGGCGCGATAAGCGCCGACGGCACCGTTCTTGGGAGCTATGTGCACGGCCTGCTCTCTGATCCCCAGCAACGCCGGGCGCTGTTGTCGCGTATCGGCATCGAAGGCGCCGGGCGCGACTATCGCGCTTCGGTAGACGAAGCGCTTGATGAGATAGCGGCGATGCTCGAGCACCATGCCGACATCGACGAGCTGATCGCCCTTGCGAATGGAGCTTTGCGATGAACGGAACGGGGACAAGCAGCCTGCTGGTGTTGGGTGGCGCGCGATCGGGTAAGAGCCGCTACGCCCAGGCACGTGCTGAGGCGCTTCCCAGTGAGCTGGTCTTTGTCGCAACCGCGCAGGCCTTCGATGACGAGATGCGCGATCGGATAGCGCGCCACCGTGCGGATCGGGACGGTCGTTGGTCGACGGTCGAGGTGCCGCTCGACCTGGCCGGATGCATCGCCCGCGAAGCGCGGGAAGAGCGGGTCCTGCTGGTCGATTGCCTGACGCTGTGGACCTCCAACATCCTGCTCGCCGAGCGCGACATCGCGGCAGAAACCGGACAGCTGGAGGCGGCGATCGCGGCCGCGTCGGGCACCATTATACTTGTCGCGAACGAGGTCGGCCTGGGCATCGTGCCCGACAATGCCCTCGCGCGGAGGTTCCGGGACGCCGCGGGGTCGATCAACCAAGCTGTGGCAAGAGCATGTGCCGGTGTGGTGTTCATCGCTGCGGGGCTGCCGATGCACCTGAAATAACTGCCGGTCCATTCGCCCTGATCGCTAGACTAGCTGAACGAGGGTGCGTTTCCTGGGCGCCCGTCCAGAAAAGTTGCCTGTCGCACGCCCTACCAGCTGAACTTCCACCAGCCGCTTCTCGCCGCGGCATGATCAACCAGCGGCGATCCACTTGTCCGAGCCGCGAGCCTGTGCAGACAAACCGAGCCACCTCTATCGGGCCATGCTGGCAGACGAAACCGCCGACTGACGTCTCATGCGCTCGCTCAGCCCGAGCCTGCGGCGCGAAGCCGGGCCGGCCATTTATATTAGCCGTCAGCGCGACCCTTACCGATGGGTTCGACACGGCTACTCCCTCCGGGCGGCGGCTGTTCCACATTCTGGCTTCGGTTGCCGAAATGGAGAGGGAGTTGGTGAAGGAACGTACCATCGCAGGCTTGGCGGCAGCTCGCGCGAGGGGCGGGAATGGCGGTGGTCGGAAGGCTGCAATGACGCCGGACAAGATCGACACCGCGCGCAAGCTGCTTGCAGCAGGAGACAAGCCGGCGAAGATAGCCAAGCTCCTCCAAGTAGGCCTATCCACGT